>Ga0193751_1001016_pt1 | contig 19028 bp, 16 predicted proteins | sample L1c2metaG_FD_143050 | JGI IMG/M metagenome (GOLD analysis project Ga0193751, IMG submission 143050) | Soil microbial communities from a riparian zone of the East river system, Colorado, United States - L1c2 | ecosystem: Environmental > Terrestrial > Soil > Riparian zone | place: USA: East River... | reverse complement strand
GAGGGCGAGAACGAATTTCTCCGCGGCCAGATCGCGGTCAAGGACAAGACCATCGAAGCCCTGTTGGAGCGCGATCGGGAAACCAACATCCTCGTCGGGCAGCTACAGAAAATGCTCACGCCGTTGCTCGGCCGTCCGGCCGAGCCCGCCGACGACCAGCCCACGCGTTCGGGGCCGCCGGCGCAGCCGACGGAAGGTCGGACCTAGCGCCGAATCGGGGATAACCCCGCTGATCGCCCTTTCGGCCAGGCTATAATGACCATGCATGGAGTACGCCCGCGGCCGGCACATCGGCGACATTCTCAAGGAGCGCAACATCGAGATCATCGGTGCCGATCCGGTCACACGGCACGGCTTCACCCAGGTTCCGAACTTCATCCTCACGAAAAAGGACCTTTCCGTCGGCGCCAAGCTCGCCTACGCGATGCTTCTCAAATACGCTTGGGACAATGACGCCTGTTTTCCCGGACAGGTGACGCTTGCGCAGGACATGGGGGCGGGGGAGCGAAGCGTACGCACGTACCTGAAAGAGCTTGAGAACGTGGGCCTTCTTGAGATCACGCAACGCGGCCTCGGAAAGACCAACCTTTACCGGCTGTATCTGACCGTGAAGAAAGGGTCCAATCGCCGCCCCTGACCGGCAAATTTCGCCGGTCTGGAACGGCAACGGTTGCTGCCACTGAACGGCAAATTTCGCCGGTCACTCAATAGAAGAATACGCATTTAAGAATACTCATATTAAAAATACCCAGCAGCAAAATGCATTTCTTATAAAGAAAACGGGACCCAAAATGCGCCGCCCGGTGCGGCCAAATCGAGTTAGCAACCCCTCCTTACGCCCCGCCTTTAGGGTAAGGCGGGGTGGACGTTCCCAATGTGCCGGTATGACACGCCATGTCGGGTCGCGCGCGTCGGGCTACCCGCCCGACCCCCGTGCCTTTTCGGCTCCGTCTGGTGACTACGCCGACTTCGGACGCCACGGAAACCATTGGGCTGGTTTCCTGTGCGACCTCGCCTTCCATCCCTCTGGGGAGGGATGTCAGGAAACGCCCGGGGTCGGCCGGGATATGCCGACGGGTATCGGTAAGATTCTGTAATGAGCAATAAATATACGGCATAAAGCAGAGCCGACGCGCGCGACCCTCCAATAGGCTGAAATCAAGGCTCGGCCGTTCTCGCCGATCCGGCGCCGAAAAGTCGCTCGATGGCGGTCGATCGAGCGAAACCATTCTCGTCGGCTTCCGATTTGTTTTTTTGCGCTTTTCGATTTTTCATTTTCACGATTTTCGAATTTTTCGATTTTGCGTTTTCGTGTTTCGATCGATCGACAATCACGAATAGGACACGGCCCCCAGGCGTGGGCGCTGGGGGCCATTCGGGGCTCACCATGACCAATAGAGCCGGCACCTCTATAGCGCACCGGTAGGCTCCCTACGGCCACGCTTTGGCCGGCCCCCGGCCAACGCCGGGTCACGCTCTATCGCGCCGCCTGCCCGACCGCGCGACCGAGCCCCGCTGACAGGAGCGGGTCTCGTCCCTTCGGGTCACGATCGTTGCCGCGCGGAAAGCAACCGTCACACTCGATCCATATTGCGCCCCTCGCCGGAGGCAGTCGGTCCCGCGTCCCGTCCCGCCAGCCGCGGGCGGCCACAGTGCTCACAATGTGCAAAACGATCTGCCGCGCGCAGCTGGTGGGACCGTACGCTCCTGCGGCTGCCTTTTTAACCGGTCTCGGGGCCGCAGTCGGTCCCGCGTCCCGGCTTCGCCGTCGCTATGCTGACGCTCCTACGGCTGCGTTTCTCTTGACTCTTCCCAGTCAGCTGCGCCGAGTCCGTTGAGCGCCGATTCTTAGCGGTCATGGCCCGAAAGCTCGATTCGGTCGGACCCAATTTCGCTGTTCAGCTTCGAAGCGATGCCCATCAGGGCAAAGCCATAATCACGCTGTCCCAGCGCAATAAAAACATTTCCACAAATAAACCAGAGCAATGCGCTGTCGTTACCCGACACAATCCTGGTATCGAGTTCTTTTCCATGATTTCCCGACTTACACGCCGCCCGACCCTTCTCATAATCTTTGGCTAGCAAATAAATCTCAGCAAGGCCGGCAAATGAGTCCAAGCTCTGGGTGCTTGCACTTGTGAAATCAACAATCGCGCGATCGAATTTTTCTTGTCTGACAAAAGCCCAAGCGCGGCTTCGAAGAAAAAACGGCTCTTTTTTCACAGCTTCCGTTAACTTATCAATGTCGGCAGTCTTTTCGTGCTCCATTGCTGTGGTGTAATACTTTTCATGAACGAACGACATGAATTTTATGTCGTAGGGAGTGCGGCTATGAGAGCCTGCCCTGATGGCAGCGTTCGCATCGTCAATGGCTGAGTCAAAATGACCTTGTCGACGATGCGCGTCTGCGCGCATTTCATAATAATAATGAGCGGGGTTGTCCTCAATAGCATAACGGCAAGCCTGGATAATGGCATCTGTGTCTAAAATGTGTTCTCGTCCAAGACATCTATTACTTTGGTTGAGGAGTATGGCGATCGCGTGACCTGTAGCAACGCTTATAAATATCGCCGTCAATAAGAGTATAGCAATTCGTGCCTTTATCATCGCAGCGCTCCGGCTAGAGGCCATATTGTGAAAAAATTAATTTGGTACACAACTATTCTGATCGAAATCAAAATGTGCATTAAGCGAACATGCTGGGATTGGATGCCCCAACGTAGGCTGCCTTTCGTCGGCGACGCATTTCTGCGCACGATCTATCGTGCCCATTTTCCCACTTGTCGTTTTACAAATGGACCCCGGACTTAGAGGAAACGGCTTTGCAGCGGGATCGCCTTGGCGATTTCCCTGTTTACCACCTTCAAGAATCGCGCCATCTGCAACGATGAACGTTCGCGTCGCGATAGGAGTCTGATCGGCCATGGCGGATGACGCTAATACTAAGGCAACCACCAGCCCCGTGAGCAGATGATATTGATTGCGCATTGAACGCTCCTTCGCTTTGCGGAAAAATAACAACGATTGTTCCAGGTTGTTGGCGGGTGTTTTCTTATTCGTTTTCCCGCGGCTACGACGGTCAGTGGACAGCGACTTCGGTACGTCGCCAGCGTAGGGGCGGCACGGAATGATAGCATTGGGGGCCTTAAATCGAAGGAATGCAAGGAGAATGCGAAATGCTGAGCGTCAGCTCGGCCATGTCGCGGATCGGCTTATGGGCTCACCTGATGCGTTTCTCGCTGTAAATCCGTGTCAGGTGCCTATCCGATCGCATCGCAAATCGTGCCGCTTTTGCCGCGTCTTGGGAGTTCCGGATTGGCTCACAAATGGCCCAAGACGCTATGTCGGCGCGGAGTCCGCAATACCCCACCAAGCGTATATTCCGCGGTCGTTCTTACGGCCACCATTCAGTTATCTTTTTCCTTATTCGCGCGCGCCCTTTCCCGCGCCCGTCAAGGCAACCCCTTCGGGGCGGCCTGCGGCCGACCTTGACCGGCGCGGCCGGGCGCGCACACGCGAGCGCGTGTCGGCTCCGGGGGGAATGTCGCAGTCCATGTCCCACCAGGGGGAATGACCCCCGACCGTCCCCCGGCTTTCCCCAGCTCCCCTGGTCTGAGCCCGCCCAGGGAGAGGGATACAATCGGAGGAGGCCACCATCTCGAAAGGATCGTGGCCGGAAACGAGCCGGCAGTGAGCGGGGGGCTCGGCAGCCAAGTCATCACGCACGACGACAACGGCGCCATGTAGCCCCGGCGTACCCTCCGGGAACGGGTGCTGCCAGCACCAAGTCCCAATTGTGGTGCGCACGGCACACCGGCTCCCTTCTGGCTATGACTGCAACAGACCAGCAGCTTTGCATTGGCGCCCGCACGTCGGGCGAGCTTGTCATGCTCGATCCCGAGGAGCGGCGCCGGCATCTCTACCTCGTCGGCCAGAGCGGCACCGGCAAGAGCACCCTTCTTCTCAACCTCATCCGGCAAGACCTCGCCGCCGGCGAGGGCCTTGCGCTCCTTGATCCCCACGGGGATCTCGCCAAAGCCGCCCTTGAGCAGGTCCCCCGCCGCCGCACCAACGACCTGGTCTATATCGACCCGGCCGATCTCGAGCGGCCGATCGGGTTCAATCCCCTTGCGTGCGTTCCGCACGACCTCAAGCCCATCGTCGCCGATGGCGTCGTGTCCGCCTTTCGCCACGTGTGGCCGGACAGCTGGGGACCGCGGCTCGACTACATCCTCACCAACGCCGTGCGGGCATTGCTCGATGTTCCCGGCGCGACGCTTCTCATGCTGCCGCGCCTCCTCATCGACGAAGCTTTCCGCGCCCAGCTCGTCGAGCACCACGTGAGCGATCCCGTGGTGCGCTCGTTTTGGGTCAATGAGTATGCGGGATACAACGATAACTTCCGGGCCGAGGCGGTCGCACCAATTCAGAACAAAATCGGCAAGGCGCTGATGGTCCCGAGCCTGCGCAACATGCTCGCCCAACCAAAGAGCACGATCACGATCCGGCGCCTGATGGACGAAGGCGCGATCGTCATCTGCAATCTTTCGAAGGGAGCTTTGGGAGAGAGCACCGCGCACCTGCTCGGCGCGCTCATCACGACGGCGCTCGCGCAAGCTGCGCTCTCCCGCACCGATACGCCCGCCGCCGAGCGCCGTGTGTTCCATCTCTATGCCGACGAATTTCAGTCATTCGCCACGGAGAGCTTTGCGCTCATTCTTTCGGAAGCGCGCAAGTACGCCCTCACGCTTACGATCGGGCACCAATACCTCGAACAGCTCCCCGATCGGCTCCGCGCCGCAGTGTTCGGCAACGCCGGATCGTTCGTCGCCTGCCGCGCTGGCGCGGCCGACGCTCCGATCCTCGCCCGGCAGATCGGTCTCGGCAGCCCCGATGCGCTGCTCGACCTGCCAAACTTCACCGCCTGGGCGCGGCTTCTCCGGGGAGGTGTGCCGTCCTCCCCTATCCGGCTCGACCTATACGACGCGCCCCGCTCCCGCCGGCAAGGCGACGCGCACCGGCTGGTCAACGCCAGCCGCATGCGCTTCGGCCGACCCCGTGAGGAGGTCGAGACCCGCATCAGCCGATTTCTTGGCATTGCCTAAAACTGTGCGTTGTCGAGAAACGCTGCTTGACTCCCACTTTCGGTTGCCCACGAAATGCCTTCGGGCTGAGGAGGGAAATCATGCGCGTGACCATCGAACATCGCGAGCAAACGACCGGCGTCGTCAAGAACCACAAGGACTGCTACGTCGACTGCAAGGTCGAGTTTTCCGAAGAGGAGCGCGCCATCATCAAGGCGCGCGATCTTTACCGCGAGGGGTTCACGGTCAGGACTTCCACGCCGGTCCCGACAGCGACCGCGTTTTTCAGCACCAACATCATGCGCGTCATCGGTCGATTTATGATCATCGGCGGATTTGTTTACGCAATCATCGAGGGGCTTGCTCATCTTCCAACAAACTACGGTGGGCCGATCTTCTTCATTGGTGCCGGTCTCGAAATCTACGGCTGGGTGCGAGCCCGCAAGGAAGACAAACGCTTCGAAAACAGCGAACAGACCATCACCATAAAACAGCTTCTCTCAAACCCGAGCTTCACCGTTCACGCATGGAATGCCGGGCTCGCTAAGGGCATCGACCAAGAAATACGCGAGCACCTGGTATATCTGAAAGGGCTCCTCAAGGACAGCGCCCAACTGCAAGCCAAGCAGACATTCGAACTATGAGTATCGAGGACTGGCTAAAATGGCCGACGAAGTCGACCGATCCGTCCGCGAACGCCGCAATTGCCGTCTTCCTCGCTCTGGTCATCGTCTTCGCCATCGTGGCGGGCGCGATGATCCTCGTTCCGGTCGCCATCGTGATCGGCATCGCCAAGGGCGTGCACTGGTACGTCAACCGACCGACGCCAACCGATCAGCTTTACGCGCAGACGCAGCAGCGCAGCGTATCGGCCAATTTTCCCGCTACCGACAAGTTCATGGACGCGTACATTGACCGCTTTATCGACGCCATCCGCGAGGACCTGCCGGCGTACCACATCTACCTGGCGATGGTTCACATCACCGAAGCGATCTACAGAGAGGAAAATCTAAACAACCCCTTGCCGCCCCTGATTGCCGCCAACGAGATCGAGGAGGGCCGCTACCGCGACCAGCTCATCGCGCACCAGCGCAAGACAGTGGACGCGCCGCGCACGCTCGAAGTCATCAACGCGACGCTCGGCAAATGCTACCTCGACTTCATCGACGCGCTGCCGTCGATCGCGAAAGCGACGCCGGCCGAATTTGCCAAGTGCGACGAGGTTGAGTCTTTCGCCACCTTCCCTCTCATCGACGTGCTGCCGGATGCGGCAAAGCTGGTCATGCCCCTGATGCTCCCGTTTTTCCGGGAGGACGTGGACCAGCTCGGGCTGTTTGCCGACATTCGCAAGCAGCTCGATCGCAATTTCCATGACGCGTCTGGCGTGGAATATCACGCGCCGGCTCACAAGCTGATCACTCCGGACAAGCACAAGGGCACGCCGCGCGAAATCGTCTCGGCCTACCTGTGCAACACTCCCTTCGAGGCGCTGTTTTACGCGCCCATCCCATTCTCGATGACCAACCGGCAGCGCTACGAGCACACGCACGTCGTCGGCGGCTCCGGCCACGGCAAGACCCAGCTCTTGCAACGCCTCATCCTCAATGACCTGCAACGAAGCAAGCCGCCCGCCCTCATCATCGTCGATAGCCAGGGCGAGATGCTGCGCAAAATCCAAAATCTCGATCTTTTCGCCCCCGGCAAGACCCTCTCCGACCGCATCGTCATCATCGACCCCGAGGACGTGGAACATCCGCCCGCGCTCAACATGTTCGACATGAAGCCGCCGCGGCTCGGCACCTATTCGCAGACGATCAAGGAACAGATCGAAGCCTCGACCATCGAGATTTTCAACTACGTGTTCGGGGCGCTCGCCGCCGAATTGACCAGCCGCCAGAACACGACCTTTGCGTTCGTCACCCGCCTCTTGCTCTCGATCCCGGGCGCCACCATCCACACTCTGCGCGAGCTGTTCGAGGACGGCGCAACGAGCATCGACACCAGTCCCTTTGCGGACCACATCCGCAGCCTCGACTCGACCTCGCAGGCGTATTTCCAAAATCAATTTTTTACCAAGACGTATTCACAAACCAAGCAGCAGATCGCACGCCGGCTCTACAGCGTCCTGCAAGTGCCGGCGTTCGACCGGATGTTCGCATCGAAGACCAACAAGCTCGACATGTTCGAGGCATTGCAGAACGGCTCCGTCGTCCTGATCAATACCAGCAAGACGCTATTGAAGACCGACGCATCGGCGCTGTTTGGCCGCTACATGATTGCCCGCGTCATCGCCGCCGCATTCGAGCGCATCGCTCTGCCGGCCGCGGCACGCAAGCCAGCCTTCCTGATCGTGGACGAGGCCGCCGAATACGTCGACGAGAACTTGGAGACGCTGCTGTCTCAGGCGCGCAAGTTCAACGTCGGCGTCCTGTTCGCCCATCAGCACCTCGACCAGCTCACGCCGGCGCTGCGCGCCTCGGTCGCCGCCAATACGTCGATCAAGCTTGCGGGCGGGGTTTCCGACAAGGACGCCCGCGCGCTCGCCTCGGACATGCGCACGACCCCCGATTTCATTACCAGCATGGCCAAGCGTTCGCGTTCGACCGAGTTCGCCTGCTTCGTGCGCAACTACACCGCCAACGCGGTGCGCCTGGAAATCCCATTCGGCGCGCTTGAGAAGGCGCCGACGATGTCCGCGGACCAGCAGGAGCAGCTCATTGCCCGCAACCGCGTGCGTTACGCGGCAAGCCGCGAAGAGCCGCGACCGGCCGCGGCAGGCCCCGACAAGCCGCCGCCAGGCACACCCCCGGCCGCCCCCGCAGCTCCGGTCGCGGGCGCCGATTGGCGCTCCTAGCGAATTGCATCCGTAACTTTCCTGTTTCGGTATGTGGGCCTACGCGCCTCGTTGCAATAATATGAGCAAGGTTCAATTTTCCTTTCAATCAACACGGCACCCGAAGCACGAGGGCATGGCGCTTGTTATAATTGCGGTATGAACGATCCGACGATTGCCACGACCAAAAGACCCGAGCGCCGGCCGCGGTTCCGCCGTGCGTCGGAACCGCCGGCCTTCCGCTTGACCGACGATGATGTCGGGATCGTGCGCCTGCTCGCACGCCATCGCTTTCTCCGCTCCACGCACATCGCCGCCCTGGTCAACCGCTCGCTCGACCGCACCAATGACCGGCTTTCGCGGCTCTTTCATGCCGGCTACCTCGATCGGCCGCGCGCCCAGCTCGACTACTACCCGGCCGCCGGCTCTGCCCCGATGGTCTATGCCCTCGCAGATCGCGGTGCGCGCCTCTTGATCCGGCAGGACGCCGTCGACTTCGCCAATGTGGAGTGGAGCCGCAAGAACCGCGAAGCCGGCCGGCCGTTCATCGAACACCAGCTTGAGATCATGAATTTCTATGTCGCCCTCCAGTGCGCGACGCGCGGACGCGGCGACGTGCGGCTAATTCATCCCGATGAAATTGTGAGAGCGCTGCCCGATCAATCGTTCTCCGCACGCAATCCGTTTACCCTCCGGGTCCGACTTTCGCATAAGGGAACGATGCGCGAAATCGGCCTCGTCCCCGATCTTGTCTTCGGCCTGATGTTTCCGGACGGCTCGCGCCGCTGCTTTATGGTCGAAATCGATCGCGGCACCATGCCGATCGCCCGCACCGACTTCGAGCAAACGAGCTACGAACGAAAGATGCGCGCATATCTTACGGCGCACGCCGCAAAACAGCACGAGCGACATTTCGGCTGGAAAGCGTTTCGCGTACTCACCGTCACAACCGACCATTACCGCATACGGTCAATGATGGCGACGTTGCGCGGTCTCCGTGTTCCCCACAGCCTTGGCCCTCCCCTCTTTTTTTTCGCTACCCGCGACGAGCTGCAAGCGAGCGACCCGTTGGCCCATTCATGGCGCGACGGCAACAGCCGCGAAATGCGATTGATGTAGCCGAGTGCCAAGCGAGAGGCTGCACGGATTATTCCGGCCTCATTCCTGTAACGAAATTTGATCGGTGACTCACCGCTTCGCATGGCTGGCCGCGCGCGCTCATGACGGCGCATAGCGGCCGGTTACCGATCCCCGACGAGCGTCTAGTTGGGCGTCCTCTCAACAGAGGGCGCTCCAATGCAAACACTCGAACTCTTCTGCGGAACGAAATCGTTCAGCAGCTCCGCATCGTCACTTGGCCACACCGTCTTTACCATTGACGTGGACCCGCAACACGACCCGGACATCGTTGCCGACATCATGTCCGTCAGATCGCACGAACTCGCGACCACTGACGTTCTGTGGGCCTCGCCACCGTGCGAGGCATTCTCGGTGGCGGCGATCGGCAGGAACTGGAACCGCGACGGCACGCCTAAGCATCCGCGCGCCGTCGCAGCGCAGCAACTGGTACGGAAGACCGTGAGCCTCATCCGGCAGACGAAGCCGGTACGGTGGTTCATTGAAAATCCACGCGGCATGCTCCGCACCCTCCGATGGTTCGAGCGTGCCGTGCGAGAACTCGGTGGTGCTCGGCATACCGTCACGTATTGCCAGTATGGCGACATGCGGATGAAGCCGACCGATATCTGGACGAACGCCGATTGGTGACAACCACGGCCGCCGTGCAAGGCCGGGGCGCGCTGTCACCAAGCGGCTCCCCGCGGTGCCAGAACCGGCACTCAGGGCATCGTCGGCCGTATCGAGCGCAGCCGCATACCGGCTGCGCTATTCGCAGAAATCTTCGCCGCGATGTCCGCGACGACTGAGAGCCGTGTGAGGGCTCTCCTCGACCCATCGGCCGTTTCCTTGACGACCCATCTTCCGCGGGTACTGTGTCGGTAGTCCCCGCCATTCCCCGAGCTGCGATCCGCGCTGGCAGGCGCCAGGCCGTGCGTCCTGACGCCTGCTCACGCAGGACATCGCAACCCGCTTGATAGGAGTTCGCCATGGCGGAGAAAGAGACGAGACAACCGACGCATCGCGCCTATTCCGTGATCCGGCGCGAGGGCCAGGACGACTTCTGGCTGAACCTTGGCCTTGTATTCGCACACAAGGACGGCAAGGGCTTCAACATCATGCTCCAGGCCCTTCCGCTCGACGGCAAGATCGTCTGCCGCGAGGTAGCCGAAGGTGACGACACCGGCGAGGGCGCGCAGGAGCCCGCCCGAGCCGAACCGCAAAGGCGTCGCGCCGGCTCCGGCCGTTAGCGAGGCCGGCGCATGGTCGACAGCACAGGTATCCGGACAGCGATCCTGTTCTACACCATCGAACTCGCGCAGCTTGCGGATGGCACTATCTCCGTCTCGATGACGGCCACGACGGTCGACGAGGAGGAGCCGCAGCTCCTCAATCAGGAAATCGTCAGCACAAGTGTGCCGACCCTCGATGATGCGCTCGCCGTCATCAAGCAAGGTGTGATGGGTTCGAGTCCCGGTTAGCGGCTTTCGTCGCTGAACTTTGCACCTTGGCTATGCGACGTGAGCCCCGCGGTCTTCGCGGGGCTTTTCTTTTTTCCTCTACCCCCCTCCTGTGGCGGATGGGCAACCGGTATAACATCCTCTTTCACACTGATGATCGAAGCCGTCCAATATACCTTTTCCGGTCTGATCCAAGGCCTGAATACAAAACCAAACGTCCTTAGTGGCTCAAGTCGGCTTTGTGTTGTCGGCCACTTGGAGATAATCCACGTGTACATGCGCACCAATAGCTGCTTCGCAAACTGAGCTTTATATCGCCTCCCAGTCAACGTAACCAGAGTCTCGCATACCATGTCGGAAGGGATCACGCAGTAGCTCGCATACTGCGCCCTTTCGGTTGGCACCAAGTTCAGAGCCCGGCCAGATTCCGCCGTCCAAATCGCGAGTACATGACGTTCTCGACACGCGACACCTACGGCATTCAGCGAGCGGTTACTCGGATCGGGAATCCAGTAGTCTGTCTCGGGCGGTTCGCCCACAATACGGCGCTCGAAAAGGTCACGGTCGAACGAGAATACCTCCGTCTTCAGTGACAGCAGTGTAACGGCAGGAGATAGCCGCCCTTTTGCGACTTTGATTGCCGTAACTAGGTCATGTTTAGAGCTATCCGGCGTTGGCGAGCGCTGTTGGTCAAGCTCGATTGAGAGGTTCGTGATCAAGAACCCAGAAGTCAACACCCAAATAATAATTCCAACGCCTATCACCACAATTGCTAGCCAACCAAACCACAGCGCGAGTTCAGTTACAAAGGACCAAAGTACGTGCAACGCTGAAAACACGGCGCGCCCCCTCCAACAACAGAATACTCTACAGCCCTTGATCGAGATTTTTTCATAGCTCAACGTCGCTGTCGAGGCCCGTGCGAAGAGGCCGGCAAGCACAATCAGCCGAAAGCTGTCCTAAGAAAACCTCCCCGTTGGCGTGGGGAGGTGAGAGGCGAACCCGGTTATCCTCGGCGCCCGCCAGGTTGGTCGGCCTTCGTATGCACTTCGTCGAGAGCTTCAAACAGTGAAGTGATGAAGACCCATAGAAGGCCCAAGAAAATTCCAGTACCAAACGCTGACAAAACCGTCGATACCACGGTGTCGAACATGGAGCTTCTCCTGAGTTTCCCTTGTAATGCCTGTTCATTGGACCGGCATTACTTTGGGAACCCCAAGAGTACCCGGCTAATACTACACTATAGTTAACGAATGTTAAGGAACGGTTAACGTAGGCCATCAAAGATGGGTAAGCTTACGATGGCGGTGGCTGCGACGATTAGAATCGCAATTCGGCGGTACGTCTCTTCGCGGGCACCGCGAAATAGACGTGCGCCTAAAGCCATCGACAAAACGAAGGGTAACCCGAGCAGAATTGCCAGTGCCCATGCATCGAATGTCAGCAGTCCCAACACAAAATAGACCACGAATACTGCGATACCATTTAGCAGGATAAACACCATCAAATTGGCGCGCACGCCAGATGCGTTGTTGGCTCCGCCAAGAAAAAAAGCCGCCACGAGTGGCCCTTCCATCTGGAATGCACCTCCACAGAAACCTGACAAAAAACCAACTGCTGCTGTAACTTGCCACCGAGGGCGACCTTCATAGCGCCAACCCGCTCTAAGGATCACGAGCACGCTCAGGACAAACCCCGCGATGCCCCACCGCAGGTAAACTGAATTGACCAGCAGTAGCGCGATCGCTCCGAAAGGCACGCCCACAACGGCCGCAATCGTCAGGGGCAACACCTCGCGTCTGGTGGATTGCGGAAGGGCCTGCACCGCAAATGGGGCGCCGCTGAAAAGATCGATGAGTAAGAGAGTCGCAGCGGCGAGCCGCGGGTCGTAAATGGCGGCGATCAACGGGATATAGATCAGAGCCGAGCCGAAGCCTGAAAATCCGCGCATAACCCCTGCGAGCACAGCAGCACCGACCGCGGCGAAAAATCTTCGGTCGTACACAAGAGCGCCGAAGATCGAGCTGTCGAAAAAATCAATCACGCGCGTGTGCCACTCAGTTCAGTCTCCCCAAGCGACTTAAATCGTGCAGGTGGAAGCTAGCTCCAGTGCACGGTGCGCCGACTATTTTTGTACCCAAGGTAGCGCTGCACGATCCTGGCCATCGTCTGCCAGCATATACCTGCACGCGTGCCGGAGCCTATGGGGAGGGGTCCGAAAAAGGAAGTATCGGACGACCTGATTGTGCGCCTTTCCGCGGACTGCCCCTGGCGGGACGAGCCCCGCGGCGGTTGTGGCGCGAGATTTTCCGACCTGCCTCCGCGAAGGCCGCCGGACATGCCGGCGAACCGTATGCGCGTCATTGCAGGTGGCAAGGGGTAACCGCAGATATGCGGCCGATACGCCTTACAACCGCCCCTGCGGCTAGGCTATCGCGCGATATGGTATACTTGTCGCATATGACCAATCTGCTTGAACAAGCCATCGAAACGCTTCGCGATCTGCCGGAGGACGAGCAGGACGCCGCGGCCGACGTTCTCTTCGCCTACATCGCCAGCGACGAGCGCCAGCACCGTCTGCGCCCGGATCAAGCCGAAGCCGTGCGCCGCATCCAGCGCGATCTGAAAACGTCCAAGACCCGCCTCGCGACTGACGACGAGGTAGCCCGCCTCAAGAAAAAATCTACCGTAGGACCGTATGAAGGTGCGCTTCACGCTCGAAGCGCTCACTCACATTGACGGCATCCACTTCTACATCGCCGGCCGAAGTTCGGCTGCCGCAGGGCGCATCGTGGCCCGTATCTTTGCCGAGACCACCCGGCTCGGCCAATTCCCCGAGCTCGGGCACATCGGCATCGTCCCCGGCACCTACGAATGGACGGTCCCAGGCTTACCGTACGTCATCGTGCACGAGCTCGACGCCGGTAAAGACGTGATCATCATCCTTGGCGTCTTCCACGGCGCGCGTGATCGGTAAACCGCCTGTACCTTCACGGCGCAATCGCGCTCTCCTTTTAATCCTCCCAAAACGACTTGAACCGCTCCGGCGACAACTCCGTGTAGCGCACTGTGTGTTGAATATTTTTGTGCCCGAGGTAATGCTGCAAGGCGCGCGTGTCTTGTCCGTCGTTGGCGAGCTTGTACCCGCATGCGTGCCGCAACATGTGCGGGTGTACCGGAAATGGGAACTCGACTGTCTCCCCTGTCCGCGCAAGCATCTTTCGAAAGCCCGCACCCGTCATCGGCGCACGGCGCTCTGTGACAAAAACATATCGAGACTCAATTTGCTCGCGCTTCAGTCGGCGTAACCCACGTATCTCGCTGCCGCCCATCGGCTGCACACTCGGCGTCCCATTCTTGAGACGCCGCACGTGCAGAAGCCCGCGCTCAAGATCGACTTGATCCCAGCGGAGCGCACACAGCTCTGAACCCCGCAGTCCATGCCGGTATGCGACCAGAACCATCGTCGCATCGCGGTGCCCGTGACGCCCGCGCGAGCGCGCACCCTCGACGAGTTTCGCCACTTCCTTGACGGTGAGGTATTCGCGTGGCCGGCGCTTCGCATTCGGAAGCCGAAGCGGCGGTACTGTCCCATTTACAGTGTTCGGCCTAGCCCTCCGTTTGCCGCTTTTCGCGGCAGAAGATCGAGTGGTCACAAAGTGTACTGTCCCGTTAATAGTCCTTTTCGGGACAGTTGAAGTATATCATTCTCTCCCGCTGACCACGTATCAACGGCCAGTCCCCTACCACCAAGGTGCGCAGGATTATTCTCTTCGTATTCTCTGAGCCGCTCGGCTTTCCGTTCGCCCGGCAGAATGTAGCCGATGGTCAAGCGCCGCGACTGACTGCTTTATCGAACGGCCTAATAAACTACGCATCGTTGAGAATAATTGACCATTTCGTTGGTTCTTCTCTGAAGATACGTCAGATAGTTTATGACAGGACCTGTGAGGTATACAGGCTCCCCGGCGCGAAGACCGCGTTCATCGACGGGCAGCGCAGCAAGCCCAACGATCGATTCCGGAAACTTATTGAAGAAGCCAGCCTGAGCAACGGCTATGTACTTCACATATGTATCGCGCGATTTCGCTGTTGCACTACGAAATGCTTCCTGCATAGCACTCAACAGCTCGACGTATTCTCTAATGTGGGGTTTCAATTTTAACGCTGACGGGTTTTTTTGCAGTTCATTTAGCACAGCTTTCTTGAACTTCGATGAGGTCGAAAGCGTTTCAATATCCAACGCTGGCTCTACTGAAAAGCCAAGCTGACGTGGTTCGACTTCCTCGTTCCATCGGGCATGCACTGTCCAGCTATGGACGGGTAGAGATTGATGCTGTGAATAGTTGCGGAGGGCCTCCATGACCCGATACCCCAATGAACTATCGTAGGCAACAGAGGGTGCCTTTTTTACCTTCTCCAGGTCATCGCCTGTCAACAGAAGGGCAGCGTGTTGTGGCAACGAATCTACAAACAAACGTGCAGATGTAAGGAAATTGATTAACCTACGGCTGGCGAGATGTTTGGGTGCTTGTGATTCTACGTCATTATGGTCGGAAAAGACCATTGCCCTCAGCGCCTCTTGCAGCAGGGTAAGCTCAAGCTCGAAATAATTTTCAATAAGCGCGGTATACTTTTCTTCGACCTCACAGAGATGTATTAGGGTCTGAATTGCTAAGCGAAGATCGTTGTATTGCTCCTCGGTAATTGGAATCCGCGAAGCGGAACCAATAACCATTCGGCACAGGACATATCCCGCAACCATCTTCGGCCCTTCCGTCACCGAGTCGGCACTTTATGGCCGTCGCGGGCGTGCACCTCGCATTTCCTCCACAATCTTCACGGTCTCTACGCTCACGCGGGTGACACTCCTAAGGAGGTCGATCACCCTCTCTTTGTGATTTTCGAACCGGTAGGTGTTGAATTTCTGGCGGATGGTCGGGTCCCTCGGCGTTTTTTCCTTGTACTGGTCGAGAATCCATTCGAGCGCCGAGCGGTTGCCAAGCTTATAGGCCCACGCTTCCAGCGGCACGTCGGTAAGCTGGGTTTCACTGTCGAGCTGGATATTGCCCGTGTCTTTACTCGCGCGGAGCATCGTCTTGGGGGCGAGCCCAGCCTTGCGCGACTTCTCATCGGGCACGTCGACGCGCCTCAATGGCCACGGCTCGACCTTCTCGTAGCCGATGTGGACCGCCATCAGCTTCTCCCCCCACGACGCCCAAAGCCAGAAGTCGGCATAGAACGGAATGCGGGGCAACTCGCGCTTGAGGTTGAGAGCGTATTTCTCGCGATAGCTCGGATCGTGCAGCACGCCGTAGACGTAATGGAAGATCGCGTTCTTAGTAATCGGGCGCTTCGGTTTCTTGCCCAGCTCATAGTGGATGCGAAACTGCTCAAGAGCCCAGTCGGTGATGTTGTCGATGCGCGAACCCTGGACAAATCGGAAGCGTGGCACCTGCTGATAGGCATCGACGGCCGCGCCGAAATGGAGGTCGGCTAATCCGTCGATCGCAAGGACACAGTAGTCGGTTCGCGAACCGATGTCCGTGAAGCAGATCGCGCTATTGGCGTTTTTAGGTGGAAACATCTGTGCCGAGGCGCCAGCTTCGTCGATAAAAAGGTCCGATTGGTATAGCCAGCGTGTTGAATATGGTCGATAGCTCGCACGAACGATGCGAGCCTTGCTGAATGCCTCACGCCGCCCTTGATGCAATCGTCGCTTCAAATTTCTCGACCATTTGAATACCTCGGGAAAATCCTCTTCCGTCGGCTTCATCCGATCGTACTGCATGATCAGGTACTGGACCTTCTTTTCAAGCTGTCCAGGCTCGAAGTCGTACAACCATTCATCACGATTCGTTGAAATGCCCAACGAATAAAGTCGAAAAATAGCCCGTTCTTGGCCGGCAACCTTAGTTGCTTTTGTGTCTCTGTGCGCAAGAGGAAGGAGCAAGTCGAAGTCGGTTTCGTCAATGTCTGTCCAGGCGCCACTCCTGTCTGGCTTCAGCTCCTTAAATTGACGCCCGTGAATTGGCGTGAGCTTCAGAAAATCGCTTTTCTCATCCGCTTTTGCATAGTCGCGAATTGCTTGATAGCGAATTCGGCAGCCTGAGGTACCGCGCTTCTTAACGAAGAAGGAAATTGCAACACCGACTTTAATTTGATCTCCAAAAATATTTCCACCTTCACGTCTGCGACGCTCTCCGGAGGAGCGTGCATCGCCTTTCAGATCAACAATCCAAATTTCGTTAAATTCCTTACCGGCGACCCTTTGAAATCCATCGAAACTCAACTTATGAACGAAAGACGAGTTACTGACGAATGCCACTATTCCATTTTCATCAACGCGATCACTCGCCCAGCGGAAAAACCTTACATACATGTCATAAAGTTTCGTCTTTTGCGCATTCGATTCCGCGATGTAAGTCGCCTTGATGCGCCGATCGATCTCCGGATACTCGCGGTTCTTGTTATTCTCGTTCTCATTGAGCTGATTGGCGTTGTAGGGTGGATTGCCGATGACAACGCTAATCTTCTTCTTGTTCTGGCGTTTGATGCGCGCGACGTTCTCCTCGCTTACCCCGCCGAACAGATCGCCGACATGCTGGTTCTTCTGCGCCTTGAGCGCCGCCGTGTTGTCCAGCGTGTCCACGAAGCAGAGGTTCGGGAACTCCTCGAACCCGCCGGTGAGCGCGGCGTAGGTCGCCTCGATATTGAGGTTCGCCACGTAATAGGGAAGAATCGCGACCTCGTTGGCGTGCAGTTCCTCCAGGTATTTGTAGCGGAGCTTTCCCGCCTGGCCGCGGAAGTGCTCGATCAACTCGACAATGAAAGTGCCAGTGCCGGCGGCAGGATCGAGGATTTCGACATTCTTGTCGATGAGCTGCTTGCCGAAGTGCTTTTGGCAGAGCCAGTCGGCGCTTTCGATCATGAAGCGCACGATCTCGTTCGGCGTGTAGACGACGCCGAGTCGGTCAGCCTTCTTCTTGTCGTAGACCTTGTAGAAATTCTCGTAAATTGTCTTGAGGAACGTCTGCTTCTCGTGGTGGCTGGGAACGAGCGCTGCCGAACTCTTGATCGCGACATAGTAGGAGCGCAAGCCCGCGAGCGTGTCGAGCTTGACCTTGCCGGTAAAGAACGTGCCTTCCAGCGCGTAAAGCTCCTTCGCCACGTTATTGTTGTGGTGAAAGTCGCTGTTGTCGAACACCTGGGAAAAAATCTCCTCGGTCAGGATATGCTGAATCAGCATTTCCCGGACGTCCGCGGCCGTCACGTTCGGGTTGATCGTGTCCTGAGCGTGCTTGAGAAACTTGAGCGCCGCCTTGCGAAAGGCGGGGTTATCGCGCTCCTCTTTGCCGATCATCGCTCGCAACGCTTCGAGCACGGCCGGCAGATCGGTCTTAAACTGAACAACGGCCTTGTTGAAGTCGGCGATCTCCTCACGTTCGTGATCGAAGAAAAGATCGAGGAGCTTTTCAAGGGCGTCCGCGTCATCGACGCGGCAGCGCATGACGAACTGCTTTTTCTGGATCAGGACGGCTTCGCGCGAGTCCTCGAAGACGATGTTGTCCTGCGGATAGCCGCGCCGGAATTTTATCTCGATCTCGTCGTCGAGGTTGTCCTTCTCGTCCTTCGCTTCCCAATAGCCGAACGGCAAACGCAACTGCGAATAAACCAGTGCGCCGTCAACGTACCGCCGATCCTTGGTCAATGTGTCGAGCTTGTATTGCGGGATGAAGATCAGGTCTTTCGAGCGGCCCCAGTCCTTGAGCAGCGTCTTGAACGCCTCGCTGACGATCGACTCGCGCGCTTCCCCCGAGACGCGGCGCAGGTCAGACAAATTGTTTAGATAATGCTGGATTAGCAGTTGGCTCACGGAGTCCGCCGTCGGATTCGAATTTTGGTAATCGTAGCGTGCCGCGGTGTTTGGGGAAAGCGACTTAAGCCTTGGTCAGCCGGGCTGACAACGCATCTATGTCGTCAGAACAGGCGAGCATTTGGCGTAACGCGTGCGCAGACAGAGCAAGTCTATCCTCCCCTACCCTCCCGAACCACTGCCGCCTGGCCCAATCTCTCGCCCTCTTGACTTGTATGGCATGATGTTCTCATTTTGTTCACATGGCGGCGGATAGCCTTGGCTGGCGCCTCTCGGCCCGCTGCGCCCGAGGCAAGCAGGACGGCCTGCACAGGCACCGCGAATGCGTCTACCCATCGAACCTCGACACGGTCCGTTGCGACGAAATCCGATTCGTCCTAAGAAGCGCACTGGCTACGAGGCTTGCGTCGCGTAGCCGGGGTCTTTCCACCATAATCCCTATGGGGCAATGTCCCCCAGGTGCCTGTGAGGTGCCTAGAGGTCTAAATGGATGACACCAGTGCTGGCGTAAATGACTGATAATACTTCGGAAAGCCGCAATAGCTCAGCTGGTAGAGCACATCATTCGTAATGATGGGGTCGGGGGTTCGAATCCCTCTTGCGGCACCAACCCGTTGTTTCATATTTGTTCAACGTTCCACATTTCTCATATAGCTCAA
>Ga0193751_1001015_pt1 | contig 19042 bp, 20 predicted proteins | sample L1c2metaG_FD_143050 | JGI IMG/M metagenome (GOLD analysis project Ga0193751, IMG submission 143050) | Soil microbial communities from a riparian zone of the East river system, Colorado, United States - L1c2 | ecosystem: Environmental > Terrestrial > Soil > Riparian zone | place: USA: East River... | reverse complement strand
GCGGCGCGCCGTCTCCAGAATGCGGGCGGCGATATCTGTCCCGACAAGCCGGCCCGGACAATCAGGCATCCGAGCGATGCCGGCAAGGGAACGGCCATCCCCGCACCCGACGTCGAGCAATGACTCGGCAGGGAGCGTTTCGGCGACGAGCGCGAGTATCCGCTCGAACTTCCGGCTCGCCGCCGGGTCCGGAAGATCGACCGGCTCGGCGTACTCGACCGCCGCCCGGCGCTCATAGATCTCGCCCAGGGAGTCGGAGGACGCTGCAGGGGCGTGCCATCGGTCGCAGCCACCGGGCAGCGACAGCAGCGTCAAGCGCCCGACCGCACGCGTATTCGGAGTTTGAGGGCGGCTTGTTGTGCAAGCTCGAGGGCGGCGAGCGGGTTGTCAGCCGTGGCGATGATGTAGCCGCGGCGGTCGGCGTCGACTTGCACCGGCCGGATGGTTTCGCCTGGCTGGATGTACAGGCCTGCCTCGAGAACGCCGGTCGAGTCGCGGACGCGGTCGAGTCCCTCGACTGAGGTGACCTTGCCCGTGGGGAGTATGCCCGGGCTGGCGGTGAGGAAGCGGATCGCGAGGGGCCGCTGGAAACGGGGTTCGATCATTGCGTCGGTGACGGCGGCGCCCCGTGCCTGGGTGAGGGCGATCTCGACCAGGTCTATGCCGGTTCCCAGCCGGACGAGGTCTGCCATCTGTCCGGCGGGGATGCGGGCGGCGACTTCGACGACGAATGCCTCGCCTGCCTCCGTGACGAGCAACTGCGGGAACGCGATTCCGTCTTGGAGACCGAGGGCGCGCACGGCACGGATGGCGAGGTCCGCGGCTGCGTCGAGTTGCGACTTGGGAAGCTGCGAGGGGTACAGGTGGATCCATCCGACGCCGAAGCCGATGCCGGGCGGACGAAGCCTGTCCGAGAGGGTGAGGAGGGCCGGCTCGCCTCTTCGGACGACGACGATCCCGTTCAATTCGTGTCCCTCGATGTAGCGCTCGAGGATCGCCTGCTTGCTGCGCGAGTTGGCGAGGGCCTCTGGCAGATGGTGCGCCAACTCTGTGTGGTGGGAGATCCGGTACACGCCTCGCTGGCCGCCCGAGTCGACCGGCTTGAGGACGGCCGGAACCCCGATGCTCTCGAGCTCCCAAGCGGGCTCGACTTGGCCGTTGAGGACGGTGAAACGCGGCTGGGAGATGCCGAAGGCTTGGAGGCGGCTGCGCATGGCCGCCTTGTCGGTCATGACGCGAGCGGTCTCGGTACCGATCGTAGGCAGGTTGAGCCGTTCGGCGACCGCTGCGGCGACTGGGACAGCGCGGTCGGTGGAGATGGCGACGACCGCGTCGATCTGGTGGCGTCGTCCGATCTCGACGACCAGTTCGAGTTCGCTGAAGTCGACCACTTCGGCGATGTCTGCGGCGGCGAGGGCGACGGCGTTCGGATCGCCGTCGACTGCGATCACCCGCCAGCCCGCCGCCTTCGCTTGTTCGATCGCGGCGAGCTGGGAAACGCTTGCGCCCAAGACGAGGACAGTAGGCACTGAGTGGCGATGGTAGGACGCTGCCGCGGCATCGTCGCCAAGGTTTATCGACTCTTAACGGCACCTCAACGCTGGGTGCGCAGAAGCGTCCGCGGTGCTTGGCGGTTACAGCGCTTCCGAAGATCAGCGACGGCTCATCGGGCACGAGCGGCAGCTCGTGTTCGGCTTCGTCGCGCAGGGGCCGTGCGCGCAGGTGGGTACGAGGCCGGTCGCGGGAGCTGCGCCGGGTCGGGGCTGCCGCTTGCCTGCGGAGCAGGCCGGGCGCGGCGACGATCGCGATGCAGACGGTGAGGGCAATGAGCGCCGTGAGCGCACCAGCAGACGCCCAAGAGATGACAAATGCGAAACCGACGAGCCCGAGGAAGTAGGCCGTAGGTGTATTTGCACGGATGTCTTCCTTCGTCTTGCCCGCCGGAGGTCGTCGTTCGTGCTCGTACTGCTGGCCTCCTTGTCAGGCGCGGCAGTAGCTGCCGGGGCTGAGTGTTTTCCCTTGCCGAAACGTGAACGCGGTTGCGGGAAGGCCGTGCGGGGTCGTCGTAAGCCCGGCGAGGGCGAGCAGCTGCCGCCACCAGTCCCACAGCGCCGTCGCATGCCGCAGCTCTGTGACGTAGGCGGTAACCGGCCTGTGGAGAAGGCCTGCGAGCCGGCGCAGCCAGAGCGCGTTTGCCAACCTCGAGCACATCGCGCCCTTGAACTCGTGCGCTGCCGCGACCCCCACGCTCCAGACGTCGACGAAGCGTGTCCCGTGCTCGACCGCCGCTGCTAGACCGGCTAGGTGCGCACTGGGCGAGCGAGTCGCGTATGCCCGCGGCCGCTGTGCAGGTGTTCCTCCGAGGACGTGGATCATCTCGGTGCGGGTGGGCTGGCCAGGTGCAAGTGCGCGGAACCGGGCGCGGAGGTCGAGGAAGCTGTCGACGATGATGAGCGCGCGCGGGTGGAGGCCGGGATGTGTTGCAGCGAGCTCGGCCGCGGCGTAGCCCGCGTAGGAGGCGCCGACGAGGATGAGGTCGGACACCTTCAACCCCTGCCGCTCGAGCTGGTCAGGAATGCGCGCAACTGCGGCCAGGTAGGCGGGGTTACCCCAGTCTTCAACCCGTCGTGCGCGCGACGCGCCCGAGCGCTCACCGTCGCGGCCATAGTCGGGGCACACGAGCGACGCGTGCAAGTAGCGGACGACGGCCGTCACTTGGCCGCAGTAGACAGGGCCGCCGAGGGTGATGACCAGCGGCCGCGGTTGGATCCGAGCAGAGGACGTGAGCCGAAGGTCGATGCGCAGGAGCGGTCGGCCTGAGCCCGCTCGTGGAGCGGCGCCCGTGATGGAGACGAACGCGACCGCTGCAAGGACGACGACGGCGCCTGCCGCGCACGCGTTCCTGCCACGCCTCAGGGTGCGGTCTCGCATCGGCGGGAGCAGCTTGCCGCCGACGGTGGCGCCAGCAAGCCATACCCGGGCGTTGCCAAGCTTCGCCACCAGGTCGAATGTAGAACGCGTCTGGCGACGAGAGAAGCTCCCGACGACCAGGCTTAACGAGACTTAACAGGAGCTACGCGAATCAGCGCTCTTGTTACGGCCGGCGGAGCCTCATGATCGGGGAGTGGATGAGCGAGGGCGCCGGCGAAACGAGGGTCGCGGCCGTCGGCGTCCCTGGGTGAAGGTCACGGTGGCCTGCGCCAGCGCGTTGACCGCGTCGATCTGGGCTTTCGGTCTTGCGACGGGTCAAGCGCCCACCGTTGTCGCGCACAACGCCGACCCGGGGATCAATACGAGGCCTCGCTTGCCATCTTTCCCGGCCAAAGTGCTTCATCGTCGGATCACCGTCGCTGTCCCGATCCTCATGTACCACGTGATCGGCCAGCCGTTTCCCGGATCGCGCTTCCGTGGCCTGTACGTGGCGCCGACCGTGTTCGCCCTGCAGATGCGTACGCTCGCTGCCGCCGGATACCACGCTGTAACGCTGAATCAGGTGCGAGGCGCTTGGCTCGGCAACCGAACGCTCCCGCACCGGCCGATCGTCCTCACCTTCGACAATGGCTACCACAGTCAATACGCCCGCGCCCTGCCCGTTCTGCGTCATCTCGGCTGGGTCGCAGACGAGAACATCCAACTCGTTGGGCTGCCTCCACGACAAGGCGGCCTGAGCACGCGACAAATACGCGCGCTGGTTGCGGCCGGGTGGGAGCTCGACACCCAAGGCTACAGCCACGCCGACCTCGTCCAGCTCGGACCACGCCAACTTCGCTACCAGGTTTTCGTCGCTCGCCAAATGATCGAGCGCCGCTATCACGTTCCGGTCGATTGGTTCTGCTATCCATCCGGCGACTACGATCCGGCGGTAGTCGCAGCCGTCAAAGCTGCGGGTTACGTCGGCTCCACAACCGTCGTCCCTGGCTGGGCGCGCCCGAGCGACAACCCGTACGAGCTCCCGCGCATCCGCGTCCTTCGAGACACGAGCCCGCGTGCTCTGCTCACGCTCGTCGCGGATACCCGTCGAGCTCCCCTTCCGCCGGCGGCATACCCGCTCGGCGCGTGAGCTCAGCAGGTCACGTCTGTGGCGAGCGAAGGTTCGCAGCGTTGGCGCTTGAGGTCGTTGACGAAGTCGGCAAGGTCGCCCTCCATGACGGTCGTGTTTTCCCATTCCGGCGGGGGTGGAGCGGAGGTCACCACGAACTTCTGGACGCTGTTGATGAAACTCGCGAACGGCTCGATGTCGCTCGTGGGCCAGAAGGCGGCCCATCATCCCACGTCCTGCGTCTCAGGAGCACGGCGTCCTGGTCGGCGATGACGCGGTCGAGATTCGCCTGCACCGCCGCGTCGAAGTCGGTGATGTAGTCCCTTGGTTCCTCTGCGACTCCGTCGAGCGACAGCAGCTCGTAGGCAACGACCTTGCGCACCGTACCGCCTCCTCGCATTGGTTCTGGAGGGCCGCGACCGGACGAATCAACGGTCCTTCCCGTAGATGGTTTGCCAGGAGTCCCAGGTGATCTTCAGGATCACTGCGGTGATTGCCAGGCCGATCAACGGATCGGCGATCCGAGCGCCGAGCGCGACGACTGCCGCGCTGGCGACGACGCCGAGCGAGACGAACCCGTCGATGCGCGCGTGGTTCCCATCAGCAATCAGGGCGGGACTGTCGAGGCGTTTCCCTCCGCGCAGGCGGACTCTCGCGGCGATCTCGTTTCCGATGAATCCGACGACACCTGCAGCTGCGAGCACCCACAGGTGACTCAGGTGCTGCGGGTGGACGAGTCGTTGGATGGTTTCGTACAGGGCCACGAGCGCACTGATCAGGATCGCTGCGACAACACCGAGTCCGGCCCAACGCTCGCCGCGCGCTGAGCGGAGGTAGAACGCGATGCCGAGCGGAATCGCTGTCAGCCCGTCGCCATAGTTGTGGATCAGGTCGGCGAGGAGCGCCACGCTTCCCGTCGCGACGAAGATGAGCGTTTGGATCGCGGCGGCGGTTGTTAAGACGGCAAGGCTTATCGAGACCGTCCGGACCCCGTCCCGGGATTCGACGATCGACCGATCTACGAGGCCATGCGAGTGACCGTGTTCGTGATCGTGCTCGTGAGGAGGAGCTTCATGGACATGTGGCCCCTCGATATCGCACGTCGCTGTGTGGCCCATGGCCCGCGAGTCGTCCTCTCAGCGCGTGCCGCGAAGCGCGCGCCGAAGCACGACGGTGTACTCGTTGAGGCCTTCCCGATAGAGCCGGGCCTCAGGGCCGGAGGCGATGCCGACCCGTTCCGGGATCACGCCCCAGATGGAGACCGACTGCGACTTCCACCAGGCGATCGCCTCCTCGAGATCGTTCGTGCCGAGGCGGGCGGCACAGATGACGACGCCGCGCGGCGTCCGCGCCGGGATGAGCTCGAGCGTGGCGAGCACCGGAGAGAACTCGACCCCTCCGGCTCGCGTCGGGATCACGACCGCATCCGCCGAGCCGGCAGCGGATTGCAAGAGCCTCTCGTCACCGGGCGGCGTATCGACGACGACGAGCCCGTCGTCCCGTCCCATCGCGCGCGTCAACGTCCGCTGGGACGGCGCCTCGATCACCGTGACGCCCTCGATGGGGCGCGTCTCGAGCCACTCGGCCGAGGAAGCCTGCCGGTCGGCATCGACGAGGACGACCGGGTCGTGACCCCGCTCGACCCCGGCTGCGGCCAGGTAGACGGACGTCGTCGTCTTCCCGACGCCGCCCTTGATGTTGGACACCACGATACTCGTCACGGTGCGCATCGTATGAGATCGACGGCCGCTAACGGGCGCGGAGGTAGGCGGTCACGCCCAGGTTCCCGCCACCGCAGCGCACACCAACGGTGTACCGGCCGGCCTTGACGCGCGACCGCACGTGGCCATGGATCGAGAACGCTCCGCCCCGGCCCACCCGGCCGAAGAGCGTGCCCGCGCCGCCGAACGCCCGACCCGGGAACGCCGCCGAGATCGCGACCGCCGACCCACCGACGTGGCACGGCGACGAGCGCGCGATCACCCGCACGGCAGCACCGGGAGCGACGGTGGCCGGTGAGACGACCAAGTCGACCCGGGCGCCAAGCGCCACACCGCCCTCTGCGAGCGCTAGCAGCACGACCACGACGAGTGCAACGAGGCGCGTCACGGTCCGCCCAGCATGTCAGCTCCCCCAGAACTGCCGCACTTCTATCGTCCCGAACTGCGCGATGGGGTGGCCGGCCGCGATCTCGACGGCCTCCTCCAGGCTGCCGCACTCGATGATGTCGAAGCCGCCGACCGCCTCCTTCGTCTCGGCGAACGGCCCGTCGGTGACGACCGTCTTTCCATCGCGGACGCGCACCGAGCGTGCACGCCGCGGCGGAGCGAGCTGGTCGCCGGTGACCCAGATGCCCCGCGCCTGGAGGTCGTCGAGCCAGGGAAAGCCCTTGTCGTCCGGCGGATCCGCCGGATCGGGCTCCGACTGCGCGTCCATGTTCTCGGCGTTCCAGCACACCAGCAGGATGAATTTCATCGTCGGCCTCTCTCGTCGTTGGGAACAAGCCTTACCGACGGACGACGAACGCGCCGGACGGATATCGACACGCGTCAGGCATGCTGGGTGTGGCGGTTTCGTCCTGCGGCTCGAGAAAGTGGGTGTGCTTGTGGCTGTGCGTTCGTTTCGAGGCCCGTTCGGTCCGGGCGAGTGGGCGGTGATGGGCAACGACGGCGTCGTGCACCTAGCGGAGACGACGAGCGGACTGCCGTCGAGCGGCGCGCGCTGCGGTGCTGTCGGGACAGCGTTCATGGTCTCGACGCCCGACTGGGGCGCGGCCCGCACGTGCGGTCGCTGCGTCGCGCTCGTCGAGGCGGAAGCAGGGGCGACCGCCGCGTGAGCGATGCGGCCGGGTTCGACTTCGAGCAAGCGGTGCGCGACGCGCTCGACGATCTCCCTGCCGAGCTCCGCGACGCGATGTCGAACGTGACCATCGTCGTCGAGGAGGAACCACCCGCCGGAGCGCCACTCCTCGGCCTGTACCAGGGAGTGCCGCTGACGCGGCGCACGAGCAGCTACCAGGGCGCGCTGCCCGACAAGATCACGATCTACAGCGGCCCGCTCGAACGCCTCTACGGAGCCGACGCCGAGCTGTTGCGCGCCCAGGTGCGCCACGTCGTCTGGCACGAGGTCGCGCACCATTTCGGGATCAGCGACGAGCGGCTGGTCGAGCTCGGCCGCTATTGAGATCCGGTCGATTTCCGCCGATAGAGGCGGCATGCTCCGCGTTCTCGGCCTCCCCTCGCTCCTCGTCGCGCTCGTCATCGGCGGCTACCTGTACGCGAAGGACGCCAAGACGAACGGGCCCACCTCTCCGACGGTGACCCTGGCGATCGCCCAGGCGAACACGGCGGTAGGGGCCACGAACTTCCAGGGAGCGGACACGGCGATGCAGGCCTTCTTCGCGCAGAGCAGCACCTATGCCGGCGCGACGCTGCCGCCCGGCTCGGGCGTCGTCCTCGTCCGCGCGGACGCGACCTCGTACTGCCTCCAGGCCACGGCGGCCGATGGCACGGCCCAGCACGAGAGCGGCCCCGGCGGCCAGCCTCGGCCCGGCGCCTGTTAGTCGGTTAATTCGACGATGCGCTCGGCGAGCGCCGAGTGGCGACGCCGGCCTTCCGCGCGGCCGACGGCCGTCGCGAGCGCGCGCCGTTCGCCGACGATCACGCACAGCCGCTCAGCACGCGTGACCGCCGTGTAGAGGAGCGGCCGCGACAGCATCACCGCGTACGCCATCGACCACGGCGCGACCACCGCGGGGAATTGCGATCCCTGCGCGCGGTGCACCGTGAGCGCCCACGCGAGCACGTACGTCTCGAGCGCGGCGGCGGGCACGACGATCTCGCGCTCGCCGTCGTCGAGCGAGAGCACGGCCTCCGCCTCCTCTTCGTCCCACGCGATGACGAACGCGACCTCGCCGTTCATGACCTCGCGGTCGGGCGTGTAGTCGTTTTTCGTCTGCACGATGCGCGAGCCGACGCGGATTCCCGCGCGCGCGAGCACGACCGCCGGTTCGCCCGGGTTGAGCCGCCGCTCCAGCTCCTCGTTCAGCGCGTTGAGGCCGACCGTGCCGCGTCGCATCGGCACGAGCGTCATCACATCCGTGCGCGGATCGAGGCCGTAGTGGGATGGGATCCGCTCGCACACGAGGTCGAGCACCGCGTCGCGGATCGCTTCCTGTTCCTGCTTCGCGACGAAGAAGAAGTCCTCGTCCAGCTCGACGTCGGCGCCGAGCGACGCGCGCGCGTCGTCGGGCGAGAGGAACGGCAGCTCGCCGGCGTTGATCCGGCGCGCGCTGCGCACGATGAGCGACCGCGCGGCCTGGCGGTAGATCGCGGCCAGGTGCGCCTGCGGAACGACGCCACTGTCGACGAGGTCGGCGAGGACGCGGCCGGCGCCGATCGGCGGGAGCTGGTCGGTGTCGCCGACGAGCAGGACGTGACAGTCGCCGGCCGCGCGGAAGAGGGCATCGGCAAGCTCGAGGGAGAGCATCGACGCCTCGTCCACGATGACGAGCTCGTACTCGTTCGAGAGCGGGTCGTCCTCGTTGCGCTGGAAGCCGCCCGCGAAGGGCGAGTAGCCGAGTGCGCGGTGGATCGTCATCGCGTCGTGCCCCGTCAGGTCGCGCATCCGCCGCGCGGCCTTGCCTGTCGGCGCACAGAGCAGGACGCGCGTGCGCGCCCGGTGTGCGATGTCGACGATCGCCCGCTGCGTGTGCGTCTTGCCCGCACCCGGGAGACCCGTGAGCAGGACGAGCGAGCGCGTGCGCACGAGCGCGACGACAGCCCACTGCTCGTCGGAGACTTCCATCGCCGGCCGGTCGTGCGCGTCGAAGAGCTCGACTGCCGCGGTCCGCGCCCGCTCGGCGAGGGTGGCCGCGAGGCGGCGCTCCATCTCCCACAGCTCGGTGCGGTAGACGCGGTCGCCCTCCATCACGGCCTCCGCTTCGGCGACGAGCACGCGGACGGCCGATTCGAGTGGCTCCACCTCGCCGATCTCGAGGAGCTTCCCGGCGCGCTGCCACAGCTCTTCGACCGGCAGGAACGTGTTCCCGTCGGCCTCGGACTCCTCGAGCGCGAAGCGCAGCCCGGCGCGCAGCCGCTGCTGGTCGTCGAGCTCGATGCCGAGCGAGCGCGCGATCCGGTCGGCGGTCTTGAAGCCGACGCGGGGGAGCTCGATCAGCCGGTAGGGGTCGTGCGTGAGCACGTCCACGACCTCGTCGCCGTACTCGCGCACGAGCCGGCCGGCCAGCCCGGCGGCGATGCCGTGCGCGAACAGGAACGTCTCGACCTCGCGGATCGTCGCCACCTCGCGCCACGCGGCGATTGCGCGCTCGACGCTCTTGCGCGAGATCGCGCGGCCGGCCTTCGTGCGCACCTCGCGCAGCCGCTCGGGGTCGCGGTCGAGCTCGGCGAAGACCTCGGGGGCGCCGAAGTGGTCGACGATCGCGCGGGCGAACGTCGGCCCGATGCCCGGAACGCGGGTCGTGAGCCAGCGCTCCACTCCCTCGGCCGAGCGGGGCAGCGCGGCGCGGAATGTCTCGACCGCGAACTGCGGGCCGTAGCGCTTGTGCTCGGAGAACGCGCCGGAGCAGACGATCTGGTCTCCGGCGGCGACGTGGCCGAGCGGGCCGGCGAGCGTCACCGGCTCCCCGTCGAGGTTCTCGCCGAGCGTCGCCGACCAGACGGCGAACTCGAGGTCGGGCGACACGTAGCGCGGGCCCGACCGCGAGAGCGTCACCTCGATCTCGAGCACCTCTGTCACGGCGTACGACGATACGTGCTTGACAGCGAGCTCCCGTTCTGAGAGATTGCCGTTTGCCAAGTCCCTGTGGGCCCTCGGGTTCGCGGGGACTAGGCATTTTTAGGGCCTTTTTAGAGCAGCAACTCGGCCATGACCTGCAGCGCCTCCGGCTGCGGGGAGCCGACGATGAGCGTCGTCACGGGCGTCTCCCGCCAGGCGGCGAGCCGGTCGGCGATGCGCTCCTTCGGCCCGACGAGCGCGACCGCGTCGACGAGCTCGTCCGGCACGGCGGCGATCGCCTCGCGCTGGTGCCCGCCGAGGTAGAGCTCCTGGATCTCCTCGGCGGCGTCTTCCCAGCCGTACCGGCGCGCGAGCGCGTTGTAGAAGTTCTTCCCCTTCGCACCCATGCCGCCCACGTAGAGCGCCAGGTGCGGCTTGAGCGAGTCGCGCAGCGCCTGCACGTCGTCGCCGACGAGGGCGTTCGCGGTGGCCGCGATCTCGAAGCCGGGCGGAGGCGTCGGGAATGCGTCTGCGAACCGTGCCGGATCGACGAAGATTGGGAGCCAGCCGTCCGCGATCTCGTACGCGAGCGCGACGTTCTTCGGACCGATGGCCGCTAGGTAGATCGGGATGTCCGCCCGCAGTGGACGCATCATCAGCTTCAACGGCTTGCCGAGCCCGGTCGCGTCAGGCCCGTCGTACGGGATGCGGTAGTGCTCGCCCTCGTGCTCGAGAACGTCGCGGCGCAGCGCCGCGCGCACGATCTCGACGTACTCGCGCGTCTTCCCGAGCGGCTTGCCCCACGCCTCGCCGTGCCAGCCCTCCACCACCTGCGGCCCGGACGTGCCGAGCCCGAGCAGGAAGCGGCCGCCGGACATGAGGTCGAGCGTCGCGGCCGTCATCGCCGTGTTCGCCGGCGTCCGGCCAGGGATTTGCATGATCGCCGAGCCGACCTTGATGCGGCTCGTGCTCGCCGCCATCCACGCGAGCACCGTCACGGCGTCGGTGCCCCACGCCTCTGCCGCCCACACCGAGTCGTAACCGAGCCGCTCCGCGTCCTGCACGAGCGGGACGAGCGACGCCGGGTTCGTGCCGGGCGATGCGTAGCCGAGATTGAGGCCGAGCTTCATTAGGCTGACTGTATGCCGCATCCCGAGCTCGCAGCGGAACAGGCCTACGTCGACAACGCGTACGCGCAGCTCGAGAAGATGCGCGAGACACTCGCCGGTGTGCAGGACCGCATGGCTACCGAGTTCGCCGCCGTCGCGATGGAGGCGTGGCTCAAGCGTCGGCACACGACGTTCCAGGACGCAGAGCGCGGCCTCTGCTTCGGCCGGCTGACGCTGGACGCGACGCTGCGCCCGCTCTACGTCGGCCGTCGCTGGGTGCACGACGACGCGCACGAGGCGCTCGTCGTCAACTGGCAGGCGCCGGCTGCGCGTCCGTTCTACACGGCAACGCCGAGTGAGCCGCAACGGGTGACTCAGCGCCGCCGCTTCCGCACGGAGGGCCGGCGGCTGGTCGATATCTCCGACGAGTCGCTCGACGGATCCGCCGTCGAGGGCGCGACTGTGAGCGACTTCCTGCTCGAGGAGCTCGACCGCCGTCGCGAGGGACGGATGCGCGACATCGTCGCCACCATCCAGTCGGACCAGTACCGGCTCATCACCGCGGAGCCCGAGGGTGCGCTCGTCGTCCAGGGCGGCCCGGGGACGGGCAAGACCGCGGTCGGGCTCCACCGCGCGTCGTGGCTCCTCTTCACGCACCGCGAGCAGCTTCGCCGAGTGCTCGTCGTCGGGCCGAATCCGACGTTCATGGACTACGTCTCGCACGTGCTGCCCGCGCTGGGCGAGGAGGCGGTCGAGCAGCGCGCCGTCACCGAGATGCTCGACGGAATCGTCGTCGAGCGCGAGGACGCGGCCGACGTCGCCGCGCTCAAGGCCGACCCGCGGCTGAGCGAGGTTGCGCAGCGCATCGTCGAGCTGTCGGTTCGTCCCGCGCCGGAAGAGCTCGTCCTGTACGCCGACGGCGTCTTCGTCTCCGTCAAGGAGCGCGACGTGCGCGAGCTCCTCGACGCGGCGCTCGACGCCGGTCTCGCGCTCGCGCCGGCGCGTGAGCGATTCCGCATGATGCTCCTGCGCCGCTTCTACGAGCGCTACGGCGAGCTGCTCGGCCCGCGTGCGCTGCGCAGCTTCGACGACCTCGAGCGTGCGCTCCGGCGCAACGGCTTCCTCACGAAGTACCTCGACCGCGTGCTGCCGCTGCCGCGAGCGGAGAAGGTCGTCGCGCGGTTGCTCACTTCGCCGTCCGCCCTTGCAGGGGCGGCCGAGGGCGTGCTCGACCGCAACGAGCAGCGGCTGCTGCTACGCGACCGCCCGCGGCGCGCGTCCGAGCTGCGCTGGAGTGACCACGATCTGCCGCTGCTGGACGTCGCGCGCACGCTGATCGAGGGGCCTGCGCGCACGTACGGACACGTCATCGTCGACGAGGCGCAAGACTTGTCGCCGATGCAGCTCCTGATGGTCTCGCGCCGCACGATCGACGGTTCGTTGACGATGCTCGGCGACGTCGCCCAGGCGACAGGGCCGGTCACGTACGGCCGCTGGCAGGAGCTCGAGCCGTACCTCCCCGAGGTCGACGTGCGGATCGAGGAGCTCCGCCACGCGTACCGCGTTCCCGCGGAGATCATGGAGCTCGCGCTGCCACTACTCGACCGGATCGCGCCCGACGTCGAGCCCCCGATCGCGTACCGGCAGGGCGGCGCGCCGCCGAAGCTCGTGCGCGTGGCCGAGGAAGAGCTGCTTGCGGCCGCGGCGCGCGAGGCGGCTGCGTTCGATGACGGCCTGCTCGCCATCATCGGGCCGCGGTCGCTCGTCGAGTCGCAGGTGCTGGAGGACACGTTCTTCCTCACACCGCCGCAGGCCAAGGGGCTCGAGTTCGATCACGTGGTGGTGATCGAGCCGGCGCTCATCGTCGAGGAGGGCGGCGAGCGCGGGCTGCGCGAACTCTACGTCGCGCTCACGCGGCCGACGAAGACGCTCGTCGTCGTCCACTCCCGTGAGTGGCGATGAAGTACTGGGAAGACTTCGAAATCGGCAGCGAGACGATCCACGGCGAGCAAGAGATCACCGCCGACGAGATCGTCCGGTTCGCGAAGGAGTTCGATCCGCAGCCATTCCATACCGACCCAGACATCGACGGCCCGTTCCACGGTCTGATCGCGAGCGGCTGGCACACCGCCGCGCTGTACATGGGCATGTTCGTCCGCAACGTCCTGCTCGACAGCGCGAGCATGGGCTCGCCCGGCGTCGAGGAGCTGCGCTGGCTCGTGCCGGTGCGCCCTGGCGACGTGCTCACCGGACGCAGCCGCGTCGTTGACGCCTGGCCGAGCGAACGTGATCCCGGGCGTGGCACGATCATCGGAGAGCACGAGCTCGTCAATCAACGGGGGGAAGTCGTGATGCGCATGCGCGCCAGAGGATTCATCGCCCGGAGGCCCGCGTGAGGACGCGGTCGCTCGGGGCCGAGGGGCCCGAGGTCTCCGTCGTCGGGCTGGGCACGAACAACTTCGGCGGCCGTATCGACTACGAGCAGTCGAAGGCCGTGGTCGACGAGGCGATCGAGCAGGGGATCACGCTCTTCGATACGGCGGACATCTATTCGCAGGGCACGAGCGAGGAGTTCATCGGCCGCGCGCTCGAAGGCCGGTGCGACGCGGTATTCGTCGCGACGAAGTTCGGCAAGCCGATGGACGCGAACCCGTCCGAGTCGCGCGGTTCGCGGGAGTACATCCGTTGGGCAGTGGAGGAATCGCTGCGGCGGCTCCGCACCAACGTGATCGACGTCTACCAGATGCACGAGCCGGATTCGTCCACGCCGGTCGAGGAGACGCTCGGCGCGCTGGACGAGCTCGTGCGCGAGGGCAAGGTGCGGTGGATCGGCTCGTCGAACTACTCGCCCGCGCAGGTCGAGGAGGCGGACACCATCGCGCGCGACCGCGGGCTCACCCGCTTCGACGCCGCGCAGAACGAGTACAGCTTAGTCAAGCGCGAGGCCGAGGACGAGCTGCTGCCGCTGTGCGACCGCCTCGGCATCGGGATGCTGCCGTACTTCCCGCTTGCGAGTGGGCTGCTCACCGGCAAGCACACACCGGGTCAGACGCCGACGGAGGGACGGCTCGCAGGCCGCGAGATTCCCGCCGAGCGCTGGGAGCAGGTGAAAGCGTTGCAGCGGTACGCGGACGAGCGCAGCGTCTCGCTTCTCGACGTGGCCATCGGCGGGCTGCTCGCGATGCCCGCGATTGCGTCCGTGATCGCGGGCGCGACGAAGCCGGAGCAGGTGCGCGCGAATGTGAGGGCCGGGAACTGGGAGCCGAAGCAGAACGATCTCTCGGCGCTCCGCGCATTGCGGTAGCGGACGACCTCGAGGCCGTCCGCGCGCTCTTCCGCGAGTACGCGGAGAGCCTCGAGGAGCACAAGCCGTACCTCGTCGGCTTCGACGAGGAGGTGGAGGCGCTCCCGGCCGGCTACGACTTCATCCTCGTCGCGGACCGCGCGGGTTGTGTCGCGGTGCGCCGACTGGACCAGAGCGCGTGCGAGATGAAGCGGCTGTACGTCCGTCCGGCGGCGCGCGGCACCGGCGCCGGCCGTGCGTTGGCACTGGCGGCGATCCAGCTCGCGCGGGAGCGGGGATATGCCGTCATGCGCCTCGACACGCTTCCGTCGATGGCCGAGGCGGGCTCGTTGTACCGGTCGCTCGGCTTCGTCGAGCTCGAGCGCTACAACGACAACCCGGCGCCGGGCGTGCGGTTCATGGAGCTCGACCTGCGTCCTCCACGAACCGGCTCATGAGCGAGACGGCGTCCTCCTCCTCGAGCCCCTGCTCGTGGACGAGTGACCGCCATGTCGGGAACGACACTGCATGCCCGATCGCTGCGCGCGTGCGGTGCGCAGCCCGGCCCCGCAATCCTCGGCCACGCATCAGCGTGTCTCCCGCCGAGCCGACGTACGCGTGGAAGGTGCTCAGCCGCCGCTTGACGATCGGGACGAGGGCCTCGTCGCGGAACAAGCTCGTGTACATCGCGTTCGTCCGGCCGTAGAACGCATACAGCTCTCGTAGGGCTGTCTCGGTGCGGACGGCCGGGTCGTCGATCGACCTCCATGGCTGCACGTCAGGCGGCGGATTCGCGGCCCGCCAATGCGACGAGCAGGCGTCGAACAGCGTCTCGTCGTCCGGAAAATGCCGGTAGACGGTCGAACGCCGGACGCCTGCCCGCTCGGCGATCGCGCTGATCGTCGTCCGCGCGGGACCGACTTCCTCGTGCAGCGCCGCCGTGCTCTCGGTGATGCGCAGTCGGGTCTGCGCCTCGAGCTCCGCGCGGCGCGCCATCCGGTATGGACGCTTTTGGTCGGACATTTCTGTCTCTCCATATTGACATATGCAGCGGAGGAGGTCTATATTCCGTAGGACAGAACTGTCCATCGAAAAGGAGTCGAGGAAATGCAGACCACCGCAGGCGTGAAGATCGTCGGCCCGGCCGACGCGCAGGAGGGCTTCCTCGGGAGCATCGGCGTGCGCTTCATGATCGACGGCGCCGAGGCGGGCGAGCGCTTCTCGCTCGTCGAACATCCGATGTCGCCGCGCGCGCTGGCGGCGCCGCTGCATCTGCACACGCGCGAGGACGAGTACAGCTACGTCTTGCAGGGCCGTATGGGCGCGCTGCTCGGCGACGATGTCGTCGAGGCCGGGCCCGGCGAGCTCGTGTACAAGCCGCGCAACCAGTGGCACACGTTCTGGAACGCGGGCGACGAGCCCTGCCGAATCCTCGAGATCATCTCGCCGGCCGGGTTCGAGCAGTTCTTCCGCGAGCTATCAGATCGCGGTGGGGCGATGGCCGCCAACCCGGACGAGTTCGCGCGCCTTCGGGAGCGCTACGCGCTCGAGATGCGGCCCGAGTCGGTGCCCGAGCTCGTGCAGCGATTTGGGCTGCGCGTCGGCGAGCCGCTCAGCGGAGGCTGGGTACCAGCTTGAGCAGCCGCTCCCGCTCCGCGGGGAGGTAGAAGCCGAGCAGCGCGAGCACGACCGGGTACGCGAGCACGAGCAGGAACGACGGCGCGAGCGGGAGGTGCGTCGCACGCGCGATGACCGTGAGGGCGACGCCCGCGCCGACCGCGGTGACGACGCGCCGCCACTGGTAGTTCACCGGGTAGACGTGCTGCGCGTACATCGTCATGCCGATGAACAGCACGACGTAGGCCGCGGCGGTGGAGATGGCGGCGCCGACCATCCCGTACGCCGGGATGAGCCAGAAGTTCAGTCCGACGTTGACGAGTGCGCCGGCGCCCGTCACGACCCAGTTGAGCTGCGTCCGCCGCGCCCGCCCGCTGCCGATCGCAAGCACCGTGTAGCCCGCGTAGACGGCCCCGGCAAACCCGAGCAGCGCGATGCCCTTCTCCGCGCGGAAGTAGCTGTGGCGAGACGTCAGCAAGTGCACCCACCACGGTGCAAGCGCGCCGAGCGCCAGCGCGACCCACGACGCGAACGCCAGCAGGTACGTGAGCACGAACGCGTACGTCCGCCGCGCATCGCCGTCGTCCTCGATCGAGTAGGCGAATGCAGGCCATGCCGTCCTGAACGCGACCATGACGAACGTGAGGATGGACGAGATCTTGATCGCCACCGAGTACACGCCGACCTCGGCGAGATTCTTGTACCAAACGATGAACTCGCGGTCGATGAAGTTGATCGCCCACAACGCAAGCGCCGACGGGACGAGCGGCATGCCGAAGTGCTGCATCTTGCGGAAGAGGCTGCGGTCGAACTCGAGCCCGAGTTGCTCGTTGCGGTACGCGACGAGCACGACGTACACGATGAGCGTCCCTGTGAAGTTGCCGACGACGAGGCCGACCGCGCCCCAGTGGAAGACGGCGACGAAGAGCACCATCGCAGCGACCGTGATGAGCACGTTCGCGACGCTCGCGATCGCATATGCGGTCGAGCGCTCTTCGACGCGGAAGAGCGCGGTCAGCTGCTGGTAGTTCGTCTGCGCCCACAGCCCGACGGCGCCTGCGCGCACGAGCGTGGCGTGGTCCGAGTGCAGGATCAGGTGGCTGATCGGACCGGCGAAGGCAAGGCCGATCACGAGCCCGAGGGTCGACATCGCCATCGTGAACCAGAAGGACGTGCGGACGACGGTGAGCTTCTCCGGGGACTCCTTCGCGTCGAAGTAGAAGCGGAAGAACGCGCTCGAGATCCCGAGCTGGAGGACGATCGCGAGCACGGCGGTGAGTGCGGTGACCGTCTCCACCTGGCCGTACGAGTTCGGCGGCAGGTAGTGGGTGTACAGCGGCAGGAGGACGGTCGCGAGGATGCGCGACACGAGCCCGCCGAGGCCGTAGATCGCCGAATGGCGGCCGAGCCGCTTGAGCTCGTGTCCGAGTCTCACCGGAGGCCAGCGTAGAGGTCGAGCAAGCGTTGCCCGACGACCGAGAGGTCGTGGACCTGCTCGACGTACGCCCGGCTCGCCGCTCCGATGCGGCGCAGCTCGTCGGGCGAGGCGACGAGCTCGCGCAGCACATCGGTGAGCGTCTCCTTCGTCGCGTGCACGATCGGCACCTCGAGCCCGAAGGCCTCCTCCGTGCGGCGGACTGCCTCCTCGTGCAGGAACGCGACCACCGGCTTGCCGAGCGCCATCGCCTCGATCGCGAACATGCCGTACCAGCCGGCGTTCAGTTGGTCGACGACGAGGTCGGCGGCGCGATACCGCTCGAACGCGACGCGGTGGTCGACGCCCTCGACGAGCTCGAGGTTCAGGCCGAGCTCTTCGGCGGCCGCGACGACCTCCTCCGTCCCCTTGCGCGACCGCGACGACGGGGCATGAAGGACGACGGGGTGTTCGCTGTCGGACGGGGGTGCCGGCTCGATCGCGGCGACGTCGATGCCGGGCGGGATGACCTGCGCGTCGGGAAGCCACCGCGCGGCGTCGTACGAGCCGATAACGATCGCGCCGGCGCGGCGCGCCCACTTGAGGTCTTCCGGCGGGCGCCCGCGGATGTCGGAGCCGAGGAAGTGCATCACCGACGGCTTCCGCATCGCGTACAGGAGCGGGAACTGCAGGGACTTCGGGACGAGCGTGAGCCCGAAATAGAAGTGGAAGATGTCCGTCTTCGGTGCGAGCTGCGCGAACGCCTGCCATTGCTTCCGCTGCTGCCGGATCAGTCCGCCGCGGCGCTCGAGGTCGATGTCCGCCTCGGGGTGCAGCCGGTAGCGGTTGAAGACGACGAGGCGTGCGTCCACGCCGAGGGCGCGCAGCGCCTGGACGTTCGCCCACGGGATGCCGGCCGTGTTGACCGGGCAGTGCGTGACCCGAAGCGGCTTCTCCACCCTGTCACGGTAACGGGCCTAACCGACGGCGGCCTCTACCCGTCCCACTCGACCTGGTCGAAGTAGCGGAGCGCCGTGCGGCCCGGCCGCACCCGGGATTTCAGCGCCGCAAGCTCCTCGTCCGTGATCTCTCCGAGCGCGCGCTTCACGCCGAGCCACGGGAGGTTCAGATCCTCCTGGTACACGATGGTCGAGATGCGCGGGTTCACCTCGATCACGTGATCGCCGACGAGCTGGATGTTGAAGAACCACTCGATCGCGAGCTCCTGCACGATGCGGTCGGCGAGCTCCATCAGCCCGTCGTCCGCGAGCGTGACGAAGTACATCGCGAGACCGGCGCGCATCGACTCGCGCGTCTTCGGATGGCCGAGCACGATGCGCTCGCCGTCGGCAATGCCGTCGATGGTGCGCTCTCCGCCGGTGGCGAGCTCCATGACGAGCAGCTCGGTGCCGCCCTGCTCCGGTAACAGCTCGAGCGCCTCCTCGAGCCGCATCGACACCGATCCTGGCCGCTCGTGCAGGAGTTGATGCGCGCGGTCGACGGTCGGATCGAGGATGCGGAACCCGCGCGAGCCGGAGGAGAACACCGGCTTGAAGCACACGGGCCGATCGGGGTAGCCGAGCTCGTGCGCCGCCGCTTCGACCGCGCGCGCGCCGGCGACGCGGCGGAACTCGATCGTCGGAACGCCGATGCGCTGCAGCAATGAGTACGTCTCCGCCTTGTCGTTCGAGCGCCGCAACGTCTCGGGTGCCGATACGAGGACAGGCACGGGGAAGCGCTCGCGCGCGGCCGCGAGGCCGGGCAGGTCGAACGACGATTGCGGCAGCACGATGTCGGCGCCCTCGCGCTCGACCAGCTCGAGGACGGCGTCGGCGTACCCG
>Ga0193751_1001014_pt1 | contig 19045 bp, 20 predicted proteins | sample L1c2metaG_FD_143050 | JGI IMG/M metagenome (GOLD analysis project Ga0193751, IMG submission 143050) | Soil microbial communities from a riparian zone of the East river system, Colorado, United States - L1c2 | ecosystem: Environmental > Terrestrial > Soil > Riparian zone | place: USA: East River... | reverse complement strand
GCTTCGCATTGAACAGCGGCAGGCTGCTCACCAAACTTGAGGCACAAGGTACACGGGGAAGTATCGCCCTTTTGCCAAGCGCTGCGTCGGAAAGCCTAATCGGCATCGACCAACTCACGATGCGCCAAACAGTGCAAACAGAAACCCGCCGACGAGCGCGCCGACGATTCCAAGCGCAATGTCTAGAACCTATCTCAAAATTGCTGACCGCTGTCGATCCGATATAAATGCGGAATGATTCGGCTCACCGACGAGCAGTGGGAACGCATCCGGGATCATTTTCCGGAGGAGCACATTGCCGATGGACGTCCTGGTCGTAAACCGATTGCGAGCCGGCGCGTGCTTGAAGCGGTGCTGTGGATTCTCAACACCGGCGCGCAGTGGCATATGCTGCCGCAAAGCTATCCGAACTACAAAACTGTGCACCGGCGCTTTCAGGCTTGGTGTCGCGACGAGACTCTGCGCCGGATATTGACGGATGTTGCTAACGACCTTCGCGACCGAGGCGTATTGGACGAAGAAGAATGCTTCATTGACGCGACCTTCGTCATGGCCAAGGGCGGCGGCGCGGAGATCGGACCCACGAAGCGCGGAAAAGGCATGAAAATCATGGCGATTGTTGATCGCCATGGATTGCCGCTTTCGGTCAGCACGCATGCGGCAAACCATCACGAAGTCCGCTTGGTGCAGCTCTGCTTCGACTTCTACATGATCGAAGCCAAGCCAGAGAACTTGATTGGCGATCGCGCTTACGACAGCGATCCGCTGGACGACGAATTGCGCCGAGATGGCATCGAGATGATCGCGCCGCATCGCTGCAACCGCAGCAAGCCGCCCACGCAAGATCGGCGCCGGCTAAGCCGCTACATGCGACGCTGGCTGGTCGAGCGCTTCTTCGCTTGGATCCAATGGCAGCGCCGCATCCTCGTCCGCTGGGAGTATCACGCCCAGAACTTCCTCGGCTTCGTTCAACTCGCCTGCCTCGTTATCCTCTTCAGACGATTTTGAGATAGGTTCTAGCCAGAAACCTTGGCCGCGCCTGTCAACAAGTTTGCTGCCAATGAAACCGGCGATCAGGCCAAGGATGATCCAGCTAATGATGCCGATGTGTGCCTCTCGCATGCGAACAACCAAGTCGCTACTGCTCTGGGATACCCCTTCGTGCGGTTCCCCGTTTCCTTTTGCGGTTGCCGCTGACGCGGCTTCGATGTGGGACGCTGCTCTCCTTCCGCGTCGCTGCAACGACGGCCTTAATGCCAATCTCACGATAATGCTCTGAAAGATTGGAACTCGGTTTGGGCCGGTTGCCCTGCAAATCGCCTGTTTTGCTTTTGGACATCCAAACGCGCTCTGGTCGCACCGCCATCAGGAGCAACAATCGGCACTTCGGCTCGTTCCGACGACGCGCGTCAATAATTGAGGCGAGACGCGGAAATGTCTGGGATGGCCCGGGGCCGACTATTCCTCCGCAGCTGGTATCGTCACCCTTAAATCTTGAAACTAGGACTTCCGTGGACCCAACGCTCCAGCTCGGGGTCGTGACGCGCTGTCGAGAAGGCCGCGCGTGCAGAGAAAAAGGCCGCCAGATTAGCGGCCTTAGTTACTCCAACGTTGTAGCTTCAGTACCATAAAGGCGTGCGATAGTAGTCATACACCGCCTTATCACGCGAGCGGTCGGACCAATCCCACTCAGTGTTACGATTGAATTTAGGCGCGCCTTTTAGCTGGTCCTCTGTGATACCAACGCGGTAGCCACCCAACGAGGTATCGTACTTTAGGTTAGGCCAGGGCATCGGATAGTAGTCTTCGCCCATTCCTAAAAAGCCGCCAAAGGACACAACTGCGTAGGCTACTTTTCCGCTTATCTTGTCGATCATCACACGTTGCACAGTTCCGATCTTGCGATCGTCAGGACCGTAAACCGCCGTTCCCTCGACCTTGTCGCTGCCGATGAGCGAGGCTGTCTCGCGTCTTTCATCTACTCTCGTCGCCATCTCTTTCTCCTAGCGCTTTCTGCGCTTTCTTCAATTAGCGGCTTGCCCGCTTCTCATCGGGAACCCACCTGGTGCTTTGTCTGTCGTACTTAAAGCCCGGGGCGTTCTTGAGCGCATCTTTGGTGGTGTTGAGCGTCAAATACGTTTTGTCATTCTTTTTGGTGGGTTTAATTGCGTTGAAACTCACAGCCACATCTTTCTCCCCGGCACCGAGGAAACCGCCTACGCCCACCATTGCCGCTTCAACCTGACCGCTCTGGTTGACCAGAAGATCCTCAATTTCTCCGATCTTTTGCTGCTGGGGATCGTAAACGTTCTGCTTATACCAGTCAGTCACAGTTCGGCTGTTCGCCGGAATGCTGGTCATCAACCCTCCTTGGCCGCTCGGTTGCTGTGCCAAGGCGGCAGTGCTAGCGATCAACACGCCAGCGGCTGCTAGTGCTAAAGCTTTCATTTAAGTGTTGCCTCCTGTTCTTGAACACTGCTGTTCAACGCACAGAGACGGATTTAGTGCCATTGCACATGATTTTTTGATCGCGCTAGACGAAAATTTGCGAACCATGGTGTGTCGAAGAGGTTCCGTAAGGAACAACCGGAATGTGTGAATTTACATATGCGCGACCCTTTTACGCCTGTCGTGAACCGAACCTTTAGACAGCGGCATTGGTTTTTCCCGACTTGCTTGAACCTAAAAAAACGGAGAGTTCCCAGCATGGATCGCGAACACGTCAAAGGCACCGCTGAAAAAGCAAAGGGCGCCATTAAGGACACGGCCGGCAAGGTCACAGACGACAAAAAGTTGCAGACGGAAGGCAAGTTCGACAAAGCCAAAGGTTCTGCCCACAACGTCGCCGGAGACATCAAAGACGCAGTGAAACAAAGCAACAAATAAAACCTAACACACGCACTGGCCGCTCGATCACACGGGCGGCCTTTTCTATGAGAGGGAAAAAGCCCCTGAGGCGGGGCGCTTTTTTATTGCAGTGTCGAGTCACATTCGCACTTAGGAACGGCCTCTGGATCGGCGGAATGGTCTTGCGGCTTCTGCGGCTCGCAGAAATTGTGCCTTGACTGACCCGCCAAACGTCAGGTCGATCAGGCGAATTGGTGAGTGGTTGACAATTTAGTGCGAGCAGGCGTCATGCGACGCTAAGGGAACAACAAAGAGTCGATCATTTCGCTTGGGCTTCTTTCCCTTACTGTGCTGCTCGACCTGCAGGACACGTATGATCTTGCAGGTCAACACCAGCCCTGAGACGTTGCCACTTCGTGTATGACCATGACATCCAGCGGGTCGCCATCCTCAGCTGCCGTCGCTGGTATAAGCCCCCGGCCAGCAAGGATTTCGCTGATCTGGCCCCAGACCATTTTAGCATTTATCGCGCGCCAAAAAGCCGACAACGTGGCAAACTCGCCCCTTTGGTCGAATCCGCAAACCGGAGTCTCAGTCCCCCCGCTGCAAGCGCGCGACGGAAAACAAGCGCCACGGCGGCGCGCAGCTATGACGAGGTAGCCCGAATCCGAACGCCAGGCCGACGGCCCATCCAGGGCGGATACCAGAAGAAGGGCACGAGGCGACATGGGGACGCGGGAACGCGCCGTGTTGCGTCGAAGGAGGCAGGCCGTTTCTGCAGATTGAAGGAACCAATGAGATTCTAAAGCATTGAGGGGCAGGCAAACGTCCCCTGGAAAAATTTGGCTTAGGAGGCGCGCGGCATGCGCAACGAGATGGCAATCGCGCGATCCATTACCGTGTTGGCCGTGTTGGGGGTGATCGCGGCGCTGTATTTTGCCAAGGCAGTCTTTCTGCCGTTGGCGCTGGCGATTCTGCTCACGTTCTTGCTCGCGCCGGCGGTACGACTGCTGCGGAGCTGGGGATTGCCGAAGCCTCCGGCCGTGGTCCTGGTCGTCGCGTTTGCGTTCACTGTCATACTGGGCATCGGCGCGCTGGTCGGCCAGCAAGTGACGAAACTGGCACAGAACTTACCAGTGTATCAGTACAACATCGAGGAGAAGCTCCGGTCGGCCCGCGAGTTTGCGGGGGGCGGTATGCTGGAACGGATCTCAAACTTTCTAGGGGACCTCAACCAGGAGGTCGGAAAGAAGAACGATAATCCGACGCAAGCTGCCGTTCCGCAGCCCAATGAGGAGCTGAACAAGCTTATCCCGGTGGAGGTCCACCAACCCGGTGCGACGCCGATGCAGGTCGCCCAGCGAGTGCTGCAGCCCTTAATCGATTCACTCACTACGGCAGGGCTCGTCGTCATATTCGTCATCTTTTTTCTGTCGCAGCGCCAAGATCTCAGGGACCGTCTGATCCGGCTCGCCGGATCGCACGACTTGCAGCGCACTACCGACGCAATCAACGACGGCGTCGAACGCCTGAGTCGTTATTTCCTGGCGCAAACTGCACTCAATGTCCTGTTCGGTCTTATCGTCGGCATCGCCCTGACCTTCATCGGCGTACCGAACCCCGTGCTGTTTGGGATTCTGGCCATGGTGTTGCGCTTCGTACCCTATATCGGCGCCTTCATAGCGGCCATCTTTCCGATTGCACTCGCCGTGGCTGTTGATCCCGGCTGGAGCATGGCCCTGATGACGACCGCGCTATTCCTCGTCGTCGAGCCGTTGATCGGTCAAGTGATCGAGCCGTTGGTTTACGGTCACAGCACCGGGCTGACGCCTGTCGCCATCATCATTGCGGCGACGTTCTGGACTTGGCTGTGGGGCCCGATCGGACTTTTGCTCTCGACGCCGCTGACAGTGTGCCTTGGCGTTCTCGGGCGCCACATTCCTTGGCTGCGCTTCCTCGACGTGATGATCGGAGACGAGCCGCCACTCAGTCCGGCCCAGAGCTTCTATCAGCGGGCACTTGCAGCCGATATTGACGAAGCCGTTGACCAGGCCGTGGAGATTCTTCCGCGAAGGTCGCTATCCTACGTTTACGATAAGGTAGTAATGGAGGCGCTGAAGCTCGCCCAGATCGATTTTCACCGAGGATTACTTGATCCTAAGCACGTTGAGCAAATCAACGAGGCGGTTCATGAGCTGATCGCGGATACCATTGATTATGAGGATGTAACCCCCCGCCAGCCGTCCGAAAAGACAACGACATCTGTGGAGGAGCACGAGGAGTCCCCATTGCTTCCGGATCTTCCTGTCCTCCGGGACTTGCCGCCGGAATTGGGCGCGCAACCCGTCCTCTGCGTCGTCGGAAGAGGACCCTTCGATGATGCGGTGGCGAGGATGCTAATCCAGCTGCTTGAAAAACATGGGCTGGGGGGCTGCGTGGAAACGAATGCCGCCGTGTCGGCCTCGAACATCGTGCGCCTCAATAGTGCCGGGGTAATGGTGGTCTGCCTGTCCTATCTCGATCTCGACAGCAGCCCTGCCCACCTGCGACATTCGATCAGGCGAATCCGCCGGCAAATTGCCGGCGCAACGCTGGTCGCCGGCCTTTGGGGCCACGCGGGCGACGAAAATCGGGAGCAGCTGCAAACGACTGCCGCCGCGGACTACTATGTGTTGTCGCTCAGGGAAGCTCTGAGCCTTTGCATCGACGCCGTGTCGGGACACTTACCGAAGCTTCCGGCAACGCGCAACGCAGAAGCCGCGACCACGGCTGCATAGGTAGGTTCGCGGTTCAAGAATCTCGGTTCTCCGCTACGAGCCCGACAAATTATGCCAAGGATCCTTCAAGGGAATACGCAAATCCTTACGAGGTCCTTTTTGGCGACGCTGTTCACGGGCTGCTGGTGTGGAGTGTTGCCATCATAGGGGTCGACCTCACCTGGGCGAGTACTGCCACGATCAATCAGTCAACCGCGAGAACGAGTATCGGAAATCCTGGCACAAGTTCGACCAGTACGTCAGAGCCAAGCTTTCTGAGATTCGAGCCGTATGTCCCGATATCGACAGCATCACCGCCGAGTTGATCGAAACATCAGAGCGCACCAAAGCGGCCCCTCGCCTTGGTTGCAACGAACCGCATGTTCGGTCGGGTAACCGCCTCGCAGATCGCCTCGGCGTCAGTGACATCATTCTTGTGCCGCTTCACGTAGGGCTTCACGTAAGCCGGCGGCATCAGGCGAACGGTGTGACCAAGTGTGCCTCGAGCTCGCGCGGCCAATAATGTGAGGATGCGTAGGCGCAGAGCGCGGGCCGCCCCGCGTAGTGACTAGAACCTATCTAAAAAAATAGGCGGAACCGCTGATTAACACTGACGTTTATTGTGTAGGCGGAGGATTCGTGCATAGAGGCGAAGTGTGAGCGAGGCCGACAAGCTAAGAAGGCAGGTTGCGACCCTAGCGACGTTTGGCGGACACGCTCTTCGCAGTAGCGAAATTGGAGAACTGCTTCAGGAAGCCACGCAACTCGTTTCTGATGCTGTTGAGGTCGACCTCGTAAAGGTGCTTCAACTACTTCCCGACGGCCAGAATCTTTTGGTGCGCGCCGGGGTGAACTGGCATCCCGATGTAGTGGGACAAGCGACCATTCCGGCCGGCGGAGGGTCGGCAGCCGGACATGCCTTGCGGACCAACGGGCCTGTCATTTCCGACGTCGCCACCGAAAACCGGTTCCATACGCCGCGACTGCTGCTTGAACACGGCGTTAGAAGCACGGTCAATGTAGTCATTCGCGGGGAAAAAACCCCGTTCGGCGTCTTGGAAGTTGACTCGCGAGAACACCGTTCATTCGGACGGGATGATAACGATTCTCTTCAGAATTATGCCAATCTTCTTGCGTCGGCAATCGATCGTATAGATAAGCAGCGCGACCTAGCCAACAGCGTCAAAAAACAAGAGGTTCTGCTGCACGAGCTTCAACATCGCGTAAACAACATGCTTATGACGATCCGCGCTGTGGCCCGATTGACGCGCGCGAAGAGCGCGAGCCTTGATGAATTTGCCAATGCGCTCGATGATCGTCTGACTGCCCTTGCGCGCAACCACGCCCTGTTGAGCCAGCCCGGGAGAACCACCGTCGGCGTCCGCGAAATTCTGCAGCAGGAGCTTTCGGCGCAAGGGGCAGTGGAAGGCCAAAACCTACGATACCACGGACCTGAAATTTTTCTATCCAGCAAACAAGCACAAATGTTGGCCATGGCATTCCATGAACTTGCCACCAACGCCGTTAAGCACGGGGCGCTTTCGGTAGAGAGCGGTCGTGTCGAAGTCACTTGTACCGTTGAGAGCGGGGGAAGGTCCGAGCATGTGCGTCTACAGTGGCGCGAAAGCGGAGTTATGATCGAACGTGACCCCGTTAAGAGAGGATATGGCTCCGATGTTCTCGAAAAATCCGTCCCCGATTTGCTGGGGGGAACGTTCCATCGTACGTTTCATCCCGATGGTATCGAATGTGTAATCCAGTTCAGAATTGAGAGCGACCGAACTCCTCAAACGTTGTCTGCCTCGGATCAGCTTGACGCCAGGACTGCCGGGCGCCTCGCGCGCATTAGCATGCCAGTCGGCAAGTCCGATTAGGGTTGCCAGCTCAACCGGTCGACGCAACACTTGCGTTAAATCTCCCCCCATGCCGGGCTGCATGGCAATAAAGGGAAAGATGACGGCTTACTAAACGCCCGTCCGATCGTTTGAGCGACTCCCCCTCTCTGCCAGCGATTTCACAGCTCCGCCTTCTCTTCCGCTGTGAAACCTCGACGAAATCGCTGATCCCTCGCTACACACTCCATCTTTTCCTTCCAAGATAAAGTGTTGCGTCAACCCGTTGAGACCACCGTCAATAGCTGCCGAAATCAGATGTCTGAGTCGCGTCCGTTCAGCTCCTAATAACGGCGGCAAGTCGGTTCAGGGGCCAAAAGGAGACATTCAGGGAGCTTCGCTCCGATCAATGGGACGACCAAAACCTGGCGGTGTCGGCCGTTTGCCCTTTAGCCTATTCGTTTTCACCGCGGAACCTCGCCCATACGCAATGCGTTCGCCTAGGTTGAACCGGGAGTTGCAGCTTGGAGCGTCGGATGGGCCGGCGTGTATTAGTTGTAGATGACGATTCTCTGGTTCTTGAGGTGACCGTCTCGATGTTGGAGGAGCTTGGTTGTGATGTGCTGCAGGCTCATTCAGGAAATGATGCTCTCGAAAAAATTGCAGACGATCCAAGCATCGAGATATTGATCACCGACATCAATAAGCGGAACGGAATTGGCACAACGCGCTCGCAGCTTTCGCGACCAACTCCGTGTCATCCTGTTATCATGACGAGAGAGTGGCAGCCACGGATATCCGTTGATCCGCAAGCCAATCCTGAGATCTGACCTGCAACGGGTGGTGGCAGAAACTAGCGGGCCTGCTAAGGGGCTCTAGTGCGTTGCAGCGGAAAAACGACCGTGCAACTGAGCCCTTGCGGATTAAACTTAATCTCAGTCTCGGCGCCGAGATCACGTAGAACGCGATTGATTAACTTCGTGCCGAATCCCGCTGCTCTGCGTTTAACGGTAGGGCCACCACTTTCTTGCCACGTCAGTTCAACTCGGGACCCGTTCTGTTCTACCAACCGCCAAGCAATATCGATATGTCCAGACGCGTTTGAGAGGGCACCGTACTTGACGGCATTCGTAGTCAGTTCGTGCAAGGCCATAGCCAGCGGAATTACAGCATCCACTGGAAGCACAATGTGAGAACCGCTCGCCTTGATGCGCTCGTCCCGTGAGCGAAAAGGCGCGAGAATACTGGTTGCCAATTCGGACAGGCCGATCCCCCTCGAGTGGGTTTGCGTCAAGAGGTCGTGGGCACTCGCCAACGCTTGGAGCCGTCCCGAAAATGCGTCATTAAAATTTTCTAAGGTCTCGGACGAACGAACCGTTTGTGCTGCAAGCGACTGTACGAGACTAAGCATATTCTTGAATCGATGGTTTAGCTCAGCAGCGATTGTGGCCTGCTGCTCTTCTGCGTGCTTTCGCTCGGTTATCTCCGTTAACGTCACAATAGAACCGACCGACACCTTTTTTTCATCCAAAAGCGGTCCGGCACTGAGTAGGAACACGCGTTTGGATAGACGTTCACTACGGAATTTTATTTCCACACCGTGAAACGGCTTTGTAGCCAAGGCCTGATCAAGCTCTTTCGCTGAAAATCGTTCTAGTAGGGTGTCTGCCGTGTTGTACGCTTCAAGCGGGAAGGCCTGAGAAAAAGCTCGGCCGACGGGCGGTTGCTCAGCAAGATCCTCAGCCATCAAGCTCGCGTGAGTTATGCTGCCATCTGGCGCAAGTACGATAATTGCGTTTGTTGCCTGCTCAAGAATGGATCGTGTGAACCGTTCAGCCGCTGCAAGTTGTTCGGCTCGGCGATAGACTGAAAGGTCGGTCAAAGTGACCAAAGTGGCCGATTTCTCCCCGATGGAGATCGGGCGCGTCCAAACCTTTACCGGCAATTGCGAGTCGTCGCGACGCAGCAAGCTCGCCTCGAGCGATGCATCGGGAACCAGCGCGGGAGGCTCGCCAGCAAACAACGTGGCGACATGCCGCTCAATGAGATCGTCCGCGGGAAATCCCGTGAGCTCCGACAACCGGTCATTGACAAAAATTATGTACCCATCTGAACCAATCGTCAGCACGCCCTCGTTCATGCGTTGCACGAGTACGCGATAAGACTCGTCGGCACCCGCGAGCGTGACGACCTGGGGATCCGTCCCTTTCATCACCACAAAGGCGTCAACATCTCCATGATGGATCGCATGAATTACCTGCTCAGCGTCCTCAAACTCTATCGGCTGAACGTTGCTCTGTACGACCTCTGCCATGGGCGTGCCTTTTAATTTGGTCGAATATCGAGGCCGACCAGCACCTTTTCTACGTTGGATAAATCGCCGATGATCCGCTTGAGTGGTTCCGGTAATTGCCGAATAAGGGTGGGAATGGCGACGATCTGATGCCGCTGGGCCAACGCCGGATTTGCCATTAAATCGACGATTTCGATTTCGTATTTGCCAGCAAGATGTTGGTCGCAGATCCTTCTAAGGTTTGCGATGGCGGCGATGGACTTCGGGGTCTGTCCTGCTACATAAAGGCGAAGATTGTAGCCTTCTTCGATCATCATTTTTGCACCAGGCGTGGCTTGCCCTTGTTGGAGGGTTTGGTGGTCGATTTTGCCGACTGTGTCGCGTGGCGAGTCGACGCCATGGCGAGCCGATCAGCGGCAAGCTGATCCTCGCGCTCAATGGCTTGCCGACTGAGGGTTTCATCGTCTTCAAGCTGTGCCTGTAGCACCGCGATTTGTGTCGTAATCTCTCGACGCCTGCGATCCGCTTCACGAGAGCGATTGAACATTTCTTGTTGGCGAAGGAGGTGTGCCGCCTTCTCCTTCGCTTCTTGGGCGAGGCGGGCTGAGCCGGTGAGCACGCCTTCAGGTCCAACGTACACCTCACGCAATCTAATTCCCTCGCTGGATAGAACAAATTCCCGGATCTGATTGGAATGTGCCATCCCGCGTGACTTCAACACATAAAGCTGTCGATTGTGCTCCCCATTACTTTCGCGATTGTAGAGCAGCAGCCATGTATCCATTAACGAGGATACTTGCATTTGGGTAGTAGTACTCTCAGCCGAACCGAGTCCCAGATTGGTGAACAACGCGGTCACGCCGCGCGTTTTCAGAAAGTCTACCAAACGAAGTATCATTGAATGTACGTCGCCGGCGAACCCCGCGCTCATGAGCGCCGACATTGGATCGACCACGACTCCATGAGGCTCAAATTCAGCGATGTCGCGATGCATGGCCGCGAGATGGGTCTCCAGGCCATAAAGATTGGGGCGCCGTGCGCTGAACTTGAGTAATTTCTTGTCGGTCCATTTTGCTAGATCGAGGCCCACAGCACGCATATTCCGGATGATCTGTTGGGGCGACTCCTCCATCGCGAAATAGATGCAGCGCCCGCCCGCCGCACAGATCGCACTGGCAAAATGCGCGGCCACTGTCGACTTTCCGCTCCCCGGCATGCCCGACACTAGGATACTAGCGCCTTTGAAGTATCCTTTGCCCTCCAGCATCGCATCGAGATCGGGAATGCCGCTCGAAACACGCTCGCTCGAAGCGTCATGCGCCAGTCCGGCCGACGTGATCGGCATCACCGTGATGCCTTGCTGGTCTATAATGAATGGATATTCGTTTGTGCCATGTGCGGAACCTCGATATTTCACGAGCCGCAGACGACGGGTAGACAGCTGATCCTCAACGCGGTTGTCGAGCAGGATAACGCAGTCAGCGACGTATTCCTCAAGACCATAGCGTGTCAGCGTGCCGTTCCCTCGCTCGCCAGTGACGATGGCAGTCACACCTCGGTCTTTTAGCCAGTCGAATAGCCGTCGCAGTTCCGAACGCAGTATCAATTGATTTTTTAGGCCGCCAAAAAGGACTTCAATTGTATCAAGCACGACGCGCTTCGCGCCGACTGAGTCAATCGCGAAACCGAGCCGTAGGAAAAGGCCTTCTAGATCGTAGTCGCCCGCTTCGTCGATCTGACTGGGGTCGATATGGACATAATCTATCGCGAGCTTCTTCTGATCGATCAGCTTCTGTAGGTCGTAGTTGAGCGAACCGACATTTTTAATGAGCTCCCCGGGGCGTTCCTCAAATGCAATAAAAACTCCCGGCTCATCGTACTCGACTGCGCCATTGTAAAGAAAAGTCATCGCAAAGAGGGTTTTGCCACAACCGGCGGAGCCGCAGAGCAGACTGGGTCGCCCCTTCGGCAAACCGCCCAGCGTAATTTCATCTAGCCCGGCAATGCCAGTGGGGCACTTTTCGACCACGGGGACAGCGAGAGATGCCGCTCTGGCCTTGGTCGAATTCATGAAGAACACCACACACGGAACTTTTTGAGGGGGGACGCTTCGTCTGCTCCACCCCTCGGCAATGATGGCATTGTGACGGTGAACTTGAAAGTGAAATCGTCTGTATTCGATCAGGCGCTTATTCGCCGATCGCGCCAGCGAGGGTTGCAGGGCCACCGGCTCTCTCTGGCGAGCGTCGCATTCGGGTGTTCGTGGTCTCCGCGTACTCGCCGCGCCCTAGTTAGCGCAACGCGCGGCGCGTTACTAAGGGACCCGACCATTGGCCGGGTCCATTAGTTTATGCAGGTCGCCGCTTCAATGATGGAATAGCAGAAGCAGTATGATGATAACTGGGATTGGCACGCCAAGTAGCCAAAGCAAAATTCCACGGCCCATGGTGTTCTCCTTAAGAACAATGTGTGGTGCTAACGGCTTGAAACAACGATTTGTTCCGCATCAGCTCGTCGGCAGTTCCAAACTGTTTCTATTCACTCGCTGTGGTTCAGTGATGTCGTTTGCAGTTGCTTACGGACGCTTGCCGCCGAGTTGCCGACCTTTTCAATTGCGCGTTGCAAGTCCTCCTGCGTGACGCCGAAGTGTCTCGCCCAGCACTTCAACTCATAATCATCTTGGATCGAAATCTTGCTCCGATCTGGAGCAGCTTTACTCTTGCCTGGCACGATCTGCTCCAACTGCTTAAGAGGCCCGTCGCCTCAATTCGGTTGCCGGAGAAGTGTTCCTGAATCGTCCAACAAGTTTCGGCCCGGGTCGCCATCAGAGCATCAACTACGTCATTTGACACGTTGGCGGCGTTGAGGAACAACCGTAGGGCCGGACGATTATTTGTTCATGGCAAAGAGACCCAATAAACGTACCCCAGTTATTCCAGAACCTTCCCCTCGATTTGCTTTTTGGAGCGGCGTAGCGGCGGCCATTGTCCTCGCCATCGTTATGACACTCGATTACGTCAACGGATGGGTGCGGTAGTTATCGTTCAACTAATGTTTCTTTCGCTTTTTCCTGGCGAAAGCTTTGATACCTGCTTCTACAAGCGTGCGCGCTTTGCGCGGGCCGGCATCACCGTCCGCCGTGAACTTTCGATTTCGCAATTTGTTGTAATCGACGAAGAATTCCTTGATCTCCTCAAGTAAATGAGGCCGCAGGTCCGACAAATCCTTTAGTGCTTGGTGGGTCTGTGCGTGCGTTGCAACCGCCAAAAGCCGGTTATTCCGCGTCCACTTCCCGCCCTTTTCCTTTTGCTTGGCTTGGATAGCGCCGAGCAGCCGTGCTCTGACAATACATCCTGGAACGACCGGCGCATCCATGAGGATCAGTACGTCAAGAGGATCGCCATCGTCGCCAAGCGTGGAGGGAATGAAACCGAAATCGTAGGGAAAGCTCATGCCCTCGGGCAGGACGGCCGACAGCTCCATGCAATCGCAGTCAGGGTCGTAGCTATATTTGTTGCGGCTGCCTTTGGGCGTTTCAATGACGATGCGCAATTCATGGTCGTTCTTCTCGAAAGGCGCGATCTCTGAGAGGATCGTATGGCGTGCTGAGCGCGGCGACATTGGACGGAATCCGAGGTTGACGCATAAAAAACGTCTGGCGGCGACGGCGAGTTCCGGCTGAATGGGTTTCGAAAACGGGCGGCGCAAAAGCCATTGACTTCATAACATAAAATTTGGAGTTGGGGCGATTCCTGCGGATTTACCGATCAAACCGATTAATCTTTGTCCGGTGCGACAGTTGTTTTCGAAGAGCCCTCCGGCGCGGCCTGCATCCCCGGCGGTGACTGACCCTGCGGACTCTCGGTAGGTGCACCACCGGTACCGGTATCGAGCGGGCCGGTCCAGCCTTGGGGCTGTTTTTGGCCCTTAGTTTCCGGAGTCTGCGTGCGATCCACGCTGGATTTGCTTGTCGCTGATTCCTCGGCATGTATCGACGTTCCAAAAACGGCGCCACATGCCAAGCCGATAGCGATGTATGCAAATCGCATTGAGTGTTCTCTCGTAGTCATGGAAGACAACAGCAACCGAAGCCCGTCGTTCATTCGGCCGGCCTATTTTTATTTGCCGAAAATCTGGCCTTGGCGCATTGAGCCTGTTTGGCTGGCGCAGGAAGCGGAAGGCGCAAGCGGCCGGATACTATTGCAAACATACACACGCGTTTGTTAGCGCCCTGCGTCCAATGCAGGGGCCGTTTTCTTTTAGTTGACTGCGACCTTTGAGCGTATCTGCACCAGGAACGTGCGGCATTCTCTTCGCGTTGGCTGTGGGGCGCGAAAAGAGGGTTATGTCGTGGGCCCAGTCCTTATTCTTGTCGCGCTAAGCGTGGCGCTCGGCTTCATATGTGGCTATGGCGTGCGGGCGGCTATTTCGCACTATCACCGGGGTCAGGCTCGCCGCTCCAGATCGGCACGAATTGAGGATGGTCGGCCTACCCACCATCAGGGGCCGCCACTCCAACCGTCCAGCGATGGACGTGCCCAATCGCGGGAGGGCGCTCAAGCCCCGTGAGCGCGGTGACGGGTATCAACTGCCATCTGATCCTCTCCTAGACACAAGTGGCCCCAGCTATCGGGGCTGGGGGGCTGTCGAGTGAGCCGGGGCCACTGGCGCGGCCGGCATACGCATACAAATTGCCGGCCAGCCGTTTCGCAAAACGAAGCGGCTTAAGCTTAGTTCCGGCTGTGCGGCAAGGGGTGGCCATCCGCCGCGCCTCGCATCCTTGGCGGGATCAATCATACTGCTGGCATGTTAGAGCGGGGGGTGGAGAAAACTTTGCGGCAATCATGTACCAACCAAAAAATTTCTCAGATATCGCGGAACCATTTTCCCAATTAAGCACTCGCGAACAGCAAGTTATAACTTTGATCTGTGGCGGACTTTCCAATAAGGGAATCGCCGAGAAATTGGGCGTGACCGAAGGCACCATCAAAGCTCATCTGCACGCGATCTTCGAGAAACTGGGCGTTCGATCCAGAATCGAGCTTGGCCGATCGCAGCAAGTCGCCCGATTGACGATGGCGGGCCGCGCCCTTAGCCGATGTACACCGGGTGCCGTCTCGCATAGCCAAAAAGAAAGCGGCCCCGCCTCAGGGGCCGCAAGTTGACTAGGATCAACACGTTCCTGTCTAACGTGTGTGTGGTCTTTGTAGTTCCGAGAGTTCGGTTTGATTGAAGCAGTCCATTATGGTGCTCCTGTATTTGTCCGAGGAGCGCGGTTTGGTCGTCTCCTTCAGTACCAAAGCGGGGTGTCGTAGTAGTCGTATACAGTGCGGTCCCTTGAACGGTCAGACCAGTCCCAGTCGGTGTTTCGATTGAACTTCGGAGCCGAGTTGAGTTGTTGCTCCGTAATACCGACGCGATATCCGCCCAACCTAGTGTCATATTTCAGGTTTGCCCAAGGCATGGGGTAATAATCCTCGCCCATACCAAGAAATCCGCCAAAAGATACGACAGCGTAAGCTACCTTGCCGCTGATCTTATCTATCATCACGCGTTGGACGCTGCCGATCTTCCGATCATCAGCTCCATAAACTGCGGTTCCTTCGACCTTATCACTCCCTATGAGCGAAACGGTCTCGCGACTCGTGTCGACTGTCGTGGCCATCTTCTATCTACTCCTTTTCGTAGGCCCCAAACATGAACGTTGCGACCAATGAGGACGTTCCAACAAGCGGCTTGCTCACGGGCGAGCGGCCGATCGGCTCGTCTGCATCAGACTAATTCGTTGTCGTGCGTCAAAAGACGTATCTGCCACGCAAGCGCTTTGAGTTTGCTGCTGCGCGTTTGCGAACGCCGCAATTTAGGTGAAGCGGAAAATCGACGATTTCAGAAAGGTGATTTGGCTGCAACACTTCGAGTAATATCGATCGTCTTCGTGGTTGGTCCCCTTTACACCGACACTTTAAGAGGTACGATGCGGGCGTTCCTCTATGGGAGCGTCCCCAAACTTGGGAGGCCGCCTCCGCAAGGCGGCCTCTTTCTCGATGCGCGTTGAAGGCGCAGCTGATCGGCAATGTCGGTCTTGGACGATTTCGCGCGGATAAGGTTTTTCCGAGAGCGCGCTTCAGAATTGTCTCCCCAAATTTCCCTGCATCCATAATCCGACAACCCCTCCATTCATTCTGTGATGTCCGTCACTCGTAGAACGTGGCCGTGAGCATGACACACCAGTTCCGGTTCCAATTGCCCTGCTTGGTGACTTTCATGCGAACGGTTGGGCGCAACCGCCAGTTACTCGCCACGCACAATGTGAGCGGGAGAAACAACTATGGGAGTTGTGACGTTTCGGGGGAACGATGTGCTCTCGGCCGAATTACAATTGAGACGGGCGGCACCTCCCCGTGCCCCCCAGCCCCCGAGTGCCGCACGTTAAGAGCCCTGTGAAAAGCGGGGCTTTTTTTCACTTAGCCAGAAGCCACACACCACTTACGAGAATCCTCCGGTCATCCTCGATGTCGCATCCTCTTGGGCCGTGGAACGCTTGGTTCGCCTTATCCGCTCAAGCGGCGAGGATGTGCTGGGAGGCGCAAGCCGTGATCTTGCTTCGCGCTTTCCGTATGGCCCAAGGCGGCGCAAAGGCCGAGGCCGAGGGGCAGCGAATGATCACTGAAAAAGCAGTGGCCCTTGCGGAATCTCAGCTCGCGGTAACGGCGGCTACGCTCAAAGGTAATAAGAAGCACCGTATCGCGAAAAAAGCATTGAGCGTCTACGCGAGGCGGGTTCGTCGCAACAGGCGCAGGCTGTCGAAGTAAATATCCCAGCGCTAGGCCACGGCGGACAGGCTATTACGGTGGCGGCGGACTAGGTCTTGTGATTGTCATCCTTTTGATCCTGATTTTGCTTGGCAGGATTTGACAGAGACGCGCCAGCCTATCGAGAGCCGAAAGGCGTCTCACGCGTGACCGCTGGCGCTAGGAGGATTGGCGCTAAAAAGAAGCCCAGAACGGGGCAACCGGCGGGATGCGATCGTCCGCCACGTCGGCAATAATCTGCAGCAGCTCAGCCGTGCCATTGCGGCCCCTGGCCGCGATGATGCCGAGTTCGGCCATATGCCCACGGATCGCATTCGACAGCATCGTGCGCTGCCGTACCAGCAATTGTCGGGTTCGGTGCAGCATCAGGCCAGTCTGTTGTTCCTGCGTCTTGGTCGGAACAAACCGCATCGATGGCCGCGTCACTGCCTCGCAGATTGCCGCCGCATCGTTGGCGTCGTTCTTGCTGCGCTTGAGATAGGCCTTCACATAGCTCGGCGGCATCAGCTTCACCGTGTGGCCGAGCGTCTGCAGCTCGCGGCTCCAATAATGTGCTGATGGGCAAGCTTCGATCCCCATTCGACAAAATTGATAAAGGAGAATGCGGCCAGTGAGATGTGGCACTGGCCGCTTGAGCTTATTCGTCTTCTTTTTTGATTATTGTTTTCTTCTCTTCTACATGTGGAACTCGCAGGATGTTAACGTCATCCCTCTTTTTGATAACCGTCGTGCTTCGATCGCCGTCGTTGTCCCGCTTGATTACGGTAGTATCATCCGCTCGAACTACCAGTGTCATCGGAGCACTCAGGATGGCGGTCGCCATCGCGGCAAAAATCAGCTTGCGTATTCGCATTCTCCTGGCGCAGCCTCCCACTGGTCAATGTGCTAAAATAGAAATAGTTTCCACCAAAGAATCGTTCTCGGCACACTGGAATGCGTTTGATCGGTGTTCTCGGCAAGCTGTGCGGCAATAGCCAAGATGAAAAGAGGCCCGGCGATCCCGCCAAGTCCTCCAGTCAAATTCTGCTGCCGCGTTTAGACCGTTTACTTCGAGTTATCGGGAACCCAAGTGGTCTTGTTGCGATCATATTTGAAGCCTGTCGCGTTCTTCAGCGCATCTTTGTTCGTATCCATTGTCAGATACACTTTATTGTCCTTAGTGGTTCGCTTGACGGCGCTAAAATTGACCGCGACATCTTTTTCGCCGGCTCCAACGAAGCCGCCAACGCCAACGATGAGTGATGCAATCTTTCCCGATTCGTCAACCAAAACGTCCATGATTTCTCCAATTTTGTTGTCCTTCGGGTCATAAACATTTTGTTTGTACCAGTCGGTGACGGTGACCGCGCTGGCCGGGACAGTGGATTGTATTTGTGAACTTCCTTGAGCTAACGAAGCTGTGCTCATCAAACTCAGCATCGCTATAACTGACAGGTTTTTTAGCATTGCATACATTTCCTTTGAAATTAGTGCTGGGTTCAAAGCGGTACCTAAACGCTAACCCTAACGTTAGACCCATAGGATCGTTCCCCCAGACGATGGGGCGATCTGTAATTCGTTTGTTTGTTGCTGGGTGACCGTCGGTATTGTCATTACGAAGGCTTGGGCGGAGTCGCCCAAAGGATCTCCGACTACGTCATTTGACATAATTAGTTGCTTTAGGAACCAACCAGCGCCAAGTAATTCCCATGGCGAAGAGACGCAACAATGTTCCTGTGATTCCAGAACCGTCGCCGCGATTCGCTTTTTGGCGCGGAGTCGCGGCGGCTGTCGCTCTGATTGCCATGCTCGCATTCGAGTATGCGAACGGCTGGATGCAGTAGCCAATATGCCTGGCCCTATGCCTGACCTCTTCTACCGGGTCGAGAACGATCTTGGTGCGGTTACGCGATATTGATTTAACGATCTCGACCATTCTTCCCCTATGCAAATCGAATATGTCAATTGACGTAGTATTCACCGACATCACCCTCACCGGGGCGGCCACCGGCTGGGATGTGGCTGACCGTATGAGGGCGGATCGGCCGCAAGTCTCAGTGCTTTATACGTCAGGGAAACGGATTGATCCCGGACGCTGCGTTCCGCGAAGCGCGTTCATTGCCAAGCCGTATCAACACGACGAAATCGTATACGCATGTCAGCGCCTATGCGTAAAATGACCTTTTGGGTCAATCGCGTCGTTTCGACCACGCGCCTGCTACTTCCGGTCTACCCAAATGAGCGCCACATTAAGTGACGCGAATCGACAACGAGCCCGCTGGGCTCATGGTTCGCGTGTCAGTTTCCAAACAAAAAATCAATCCGGGTTCATGGATAATCGACTAAAAGAAGGGCCGCCAAGAGGGGCGGCCCGAAACCTTCAGTCGGCTCTAGGCGAACCCTCAGTCGGACGTGCAAACCTTCGTAGTTTTCATTGAATTCTCGGCTTCTGTCCGAGTTTGGAACGCGACAGGCCCCACAACGGTCGTTGTGGTCGTTGTCGGCTTCTCGGTGACGATCGAGCAG
>Ga0193751_1001013_pt1 | contig 19111 bp, 10 predicted proteins | sample L1c2metaG_FD_143050 | JGI IMG/M metagenome (GOLD analysis project Ga0193751, IMG submission 143050) | Soil microbial communities from a riparian zone of the East river system, Colorado, United States - L1c2 | ecosystem: Environmental > Terrestrial > Soil > Riparian zone | place: USA: East River... | reverse complement strand
CTAAACACTAAACAGTCGAGTTCTCACGTTCTGATGGGTACGTTGACAGGTCCTTGGCAGAGAACATTCGATGGGAACACTACAAACCGAGGTGGAGACCCACGTAGTTGACGTTAAATCGCCATTACGTTCATTGAGGGGTTTGGAGCTTAAAGGCCTGTTTGCGACAGTTATCCCATGTTGGGGTCACCTAGCCTGAATAGACCGTTCGCATGAACTCATCGTCAATCTGCGTTCGTGGATTGCGGACGTAAAACTCTTCACATAGCCCGCTGCCCTCGAAGCGCACGACGAGTCGGTAACCATCCTTCTCGCGATACAGGTCATAGTAGCGAATATCGGGGTTACAGAAGCCTCCGCTGACTGTGTTCGGCGTCTCGTTCCTAAAGAAACTGCTGAATTGTCGAAGGCCGTTGACGGCACATCCGCCGAAGTCAAAGCGGCGAGTGCCAATTTCGGTGATGACGTTGATGTGGAAGTCGTTGAAGCAATCGTCGCCGTCGAAGTCGCGTCATTCGAACGATACCTCCGTCGAATCGCCTTTAATCCGAATATCCGCGCTAGTTTTCACTGCGCCAGAAGTATACGCGGGAGTGGCATTCCGATAGTTGGCGTAACATCCCCCATAGCGCTCATTGACGGCAGTAGACTCTTCCTATGGACTGGAGAAACCCCAAAGACCCCTGAACGTCCCGAAAGCCGTTCGCCTGCGTGACCGCGCGGGAGTGCTCGAGAGCAGGGCTGATGCACTCCTCAGAGAAGCAGATTCTCTGTAACGTGTGTCTGACGTGGCCCTGATCGTTCGAATTTATTTGCTGGAGCGAATCGGTTGGGAAATCTTCGTAGCTGTCTTTCGCGGGGCGTTGCTCCTTGGTTAGAGAGTGGCGCCCGCAATCGGACCGATGATGCCGTTGCTGAAATCCTGTTCTCGTGCTCGGATAATGCCAAGAGCTGCTTGATGATTTCTGCTTTTTGTGACTTGTGTGCCTTTTTGGGCCGATCTGCAAATACTTTCGCCATCGTTGCGCATATCACCAGCGCAGTCGCGACTCCGATTAATGGAATGCTAATCATCTACGCAGCCTTTCTTTGGCATAAATGGTCAGACCAGACTGTTCGTAGAATTGTGCGCTAGCTGGAATGGCGCACACAGATTACTGAGGTTGCTGTCCTGAATCCACCGATCGTGAAAGGCGACATTGTCATGGAATCAACTGTACTCACAACTCGATGTGTCCATCGATGGAGTAATACTGAACCTTTCGTAATCTCGGTCCGGCTGCCACCATGCGCTACCTTGTCCTCGTGCTTCTGCCAATGTTTCTCAGACGCAATTTCAAGCAAGACAGGCGCCGACGAAAACGTCAGTTGCTGAACACCTCTGTCCGTGTATTCACCAAATCTGGCTGCATTGAAGCACTTGGGGTCAATATTAGCGATGTCGGTATGTGCCTGTTTGCGATCGCAAATCTGCCTTTAGGCTCTCAAATTCAGGTCGAATTTCTTCCGCCTCGATGCACGAGTCTGATGAGAGTGTGTGCGACTGTGCGCCATCGCGCTCTGTATCTGTACGGAATCGAGTTTCCGGCCGGTTCAGATCAAAGCCCTGTCGATAGTGTAGATGGGCAGGAAAGGCAGGAGTCGATGCTTCCTTCGCAATCGTAGTCGGGGAACAGTGTTAAGGCGCTTTCGTTCCTGACTCAGCCCGACCTCGGACAAATCGTTGCATTCTTTTCGGTCCGAACACCCGGGTAGTAGACGGGAATCGGCACGGGTGCGAAATGCGAACTTCGAATTGTACCAAGTGGAAAAGGGACTACCGAGGCGGGTCAATGGCACGGCTAGCCGTTTGAATGTCCGCTGGTTTATGAGCGTGAGTTGAGCGTAAGGGGAAAGAACACATAGGTGATTTAGTCGTCTACGTCACGTCAAAGGCCTCGATTTTCCGCCAGCGCCCCAGCGTCAGTCCCGGACACCAATACAGCCAGAGGCTGTCGTACTCTTCCGTCAATCCTTCCTCTCCGGCACCATCCTCGCCACGAGCCTTGCGATGGCCTGCGGCTCATGCTCTCCGGCGGAGCCTTCCAGCGTGTACGACCGCTCGAAGGCGTTGGGCCCCGTGATCCTCATCTCCCACCGGTCGTTCCCCTGGGAGCCGACGATGGACACCAGCCAGTCCCCCGGCCGGTCCGCGAGCATATGCTCGATCACCACCGCAACCTCCCGTTGCAATGCAGCGTCCCCCGTATGATGCATCTCCACTGAAACTGCCATCGGCCCCCTTCCCCAAACGTAATTCCGTCCGGGTCATTGTAGCGGACGGGCAAAGGACAGTTCGTGGCCGTCCGGATCAGGCACGTGGAAATAGCGTTCTCCCCAGGAGGCGTCTCGCGGGATCTCTGGATTAAAGCCTCTTTCTTTCAAATGAGTCCAGAAAGCGTCCACCTCCGTGACGTAGAAGATTAGCCGCCCCCAGTAGATCTGGTGTGGAGGGTTCGACTGTAAGCTCTTGACGTATAGGAAATACAAAAATCGATTTCAAGCAGCGAATGTAGTCAGCAGGAAGTCGCTTCAGATGGTGTTTATTGAGAGCGATAATCTAGTCGAGAGGATCATGGTTGGCAGCTTTCCAACCAGCGCTCGGCGACTCCGCTCTGGCAGGAGCTCTGGATCGAAGTTTGGACGCCTATGATTGCGGAGCACGAGTGGCAGCTGGAACATCGAATCCATGCTACTGATCGTGGTCGAAAAGAAGGTAGGGGTATTGGTAGGGAATGCGTTGCGGCTGGGCGTCCGACTGGTGGTCGGGTACGGGTGACGTTGAAGTGCAGGAATCTCCGGTGTGGTACCCGAGTTCCGCCGACGATCGCAGCCACTACACAGCTTCCCCAGCGCTGGCGACAATTTCAATCTCCGCCTGCTGCGCTCCCAAGCGCGGATGAATGGCTTTGAGGCGCACCTTACCGGGTTTTTCCTGTACTCGAATCCATACTGCGCCGGTTCCGCCGATGAGAGAAAATGGATTGTCGCCGACAATCTCGGCTGGGCCTTCCAGCTCAAACTGAATCGGGTCGTTCGCGAATGGACGAACCGCTCCGAACTCATCGGTGACGCGCAGAACCACTCGGGTGGAGTCCGCGCCATCGGCCATCAACTCGGCGTCGTCGGGAAGAAGCAGAAATTTCGCATCCACACCCGTACCTGAGAGACGCTTCGAGATCACCTGCTTGCCTTGGATATAGCCCTCGATCCGCAGGTCTCCCCACTTGTGAAATAACTCGCCCATTTCGAGGACGAAGGGCGCGTAACGTAGATTCGCAAATTGCTTTCGGTCCGGGTCGACCTCGGCAATCAGCTTGTCGTCGATGTAGAACTTCAAGTGGTCGCAGTTGGAGCACACGACGGCTTTCGAGAATCCTACCGATGCGTCGCCCCGCGCCCAATGAAACGCCGGCTCCAGGACGATCTGTTCCGCCGGGTCACATTGCGATTTATAAAATCCCGCAGCGGGCTTGGGTTCGCGGAAAATGTCGGTGACGCCGTGATAACAAATGCGGTCGCCTGAACCGAAATTGCCATGCGTGTTGTAGTCGAAAGCGCACCAGCCAATGCCGCCGGCATATTGTGGGTTGGACGCAAGCTGGTCGTGGATGCGCGCATGCCGCAAAGTGTGTTCAGTCAGGCGCTCCACCTGGTCGATAGTTTTCGTGGGATAGGTGTGCCCGACAAACTCCGTGTTCAAATACCGCGGATGATTCGGAGGCTTCAGTGGGAAGCCGAAATCATTCATGGTGAAAACGTCTTCCAGGAATTCAGATTCCTGGAAATAGCGAATGCCGCCGGTCTGGCGCGTCGGATCGAGTTGATGTGCCAGCGCGTTGGTGCGCGTGTAGAAGTCATGGTCGTCTTTCGATTCGTTGATGCGCACGCCCCACAAAATAATCGAGGGATGGTTCCAGTCGCGACGGATCATGCGCCGCACGTTGTCGACGGAAATGTGCTTCCAGGCTTCATCTCCGATGTGCTGCCAGCCGGGAATTTCTTCCAGAACGAGAAGGCCAACATCATCGCAGGCGTCAAGAAAATGGCGTGACTGCGGATAATGCGAGGTTCGGACGATGTTGCATTTGAGTTTATTGCGTAGAATCTGCGCGTCACGGCGCTGCACACGGCCCGGCATCGCCTGCCCGACAAAGGGGAATGTCTGATGACGGTCGAGGCCGCGCAACTTGATGACCTTGCCATTAAGTTCGAAACCGTGATCGGTGAATTCTGCGTCGCGGAAACCGAAACGGCGAGAATCTTCGTCCAGCAGTTGAGCGCCGCGGCGCAAACGCACACGAACAAAGTAAAGATTCCGCTCTTTCAGATCCCACAATTTAATTCCGCTTAAGCCTTCAAGGTGAATCGAGTGCGCGACTGGTTCGCTCGCCGCGCCCGACGATGGCAGCTGCTGCGATGCCTTGGCAAGAACCCGCTCGCCATCGAACATTTCGACTTCAAGGGTCAGAGCATCATGAGACGTGTCCAAATGCTGAACGAAACAATCCACATCAACGGCCGGATTCGCTGTCAACGTATTCTTCGGCCGCACAAAGATGTTCTCGATAAATGTCGGCGGAACGACTCGTAAAGAGACCTCCCGATAGATGCCGCCGAAGGTTAAATAGTCAATTTCGTATCCGAAGGGCGGAATATCGGGGCGCTCGGTGGAGTCCACATCGACGGCGAGCACGTTTTCTCCGTCAAAGTCGAGGTGCGGCGTCAGCTCAAACGAAAATGGCGTGTACCCGCCCTTGTATTCTCCCAGCCGCACTTCGTTGAGCCAGACTGTGGAGGCGGTCATCACACCCTCAAAGTCAACAAAGACGCGCTTACCTCGCGCCTCGGGCGGAAGCTTGAAGCGGCGGCGGTAGAGAGAGACCAATTCGTAACTCTTTTCATCGAAACCGTGCCAGGGGAGCGGGACATTCGTGTGCGGAATCACGACTTGATCAAACTTGGAGTCGTCGAAGTCTTTGGAATGGCCGCCTTCGACAAAGGTTCGGCTATAGCGCCATTTTCGATTCATCGGAAGAATGAGTCGTCCATGAGCGGTTGAGACGGCAGATTGGGTCCCTTCCGGGAGAGCGTAGGGCGCGAGAGCAGCTCCAGCGATGAGGGTGCCAGTTTGTCTGAGAAACTTGCGTCGATTCATTTCGTCTGCTCGCTCCCTTAATTATCGATTGCACCCAAGAAAAGCTGCACCCTGCTGCAAGTTAGAAGTCTTCGATCCGCTCACACTGTCCATGCCAGCACCTGCTCCAGATCGGCGACTGACGTGGATTCGGTTCCCCGGGGCATGGACGGACCAATCGCCAGCGCCTGATTGTGCCCCTCAAACCACACCAGAAATGACGACTGCTCAGCTCCCGGCAGACGCTGCTGATTCAGCCAGTTGTAATATGAGCCCAGATCGGCATCGACCAGCGAACCCATGGGGTCGAACGCCGGACGGGCCGCAGAGGGGGATAGCAATTCATTCATCGGCTTCTGCCGCTGCCGCGGGGCAAATCGCACCAGCAGCGTCAGCGGTTGAGCCCGCCGCAGAGCTTCGCGCGCGGCCCACTGGGCAAAACTGGTGCTGAAGATTTGCGTTCCCGAACCCTCGGTCAGCAGGCTGACTTCGAAGCGCTCCAGTACTTCATCCACTGGTTTGCTTATGCTCTCTCTGTTCATCCCCAGATCTGCAGGCCGCATCTGCGCGAGCAGCGTGCGCAGCGCTTCGGGACCCATGCCCGGCCGATCGATCTCCGACTGCATCCTGCGCAACAAAGCCGCCCGCGCCGGTTCGAGAGCCCTATAGGAGACGCAGGTGAGCTCCGGAGCATAATCCGCTTCCTCCCCGCCATCGATGTACCAGTGTGCGTAGGGAGCGGGATGCGCTTTGGATCGCGCAGCAATCGCGTCCAGCAACCGCTTTAGTCCATCTTCAGGCTTAACTCGGCTGAAATATGCACCATGGGGACGCAGCTTTCGAAATAAAGGTTCGCCATACGAGGCCACTCCCTGGCCGATCACCGTAATCCCTAGCCTCGGAACCGGAGGCACTTCCGGCGGCACCGCCGCGCGCAAACGATCCGCATAGTCGGTCGAGGCTTGCCGAAACGCGTCGAGTTGATGCGTGCTCCAAAGGTGGGCCGACAATTGTTCGATAAACTGCGCGGGCGCTTTCGCCCAATCAAATTGTTCCAGCTGCGGCGAAAGCCGAATCCGCGCGAAGCCTTGAAATATCTCTTCCATCTGCGGGGTGGAAACTGAACGAAGATACGCCAGTTCTTTTTCACGCGCTTTGCGCTCCGCGGGAAACTTGAAATCGTATTCGATGAGTTCCCGGAGCAGGCCCGGCACAAAACTGAGCGGCAATTGCTGCAGCGTCACCAAATAGTTGGTGACTACTTTTCGCGCCTCTGGCGGATAGCCAGCGAACTGCACCGGTTTGAGCTCGCGTGGAAGCATGGAAACTACAACAATTCGCCGATCGGCTTGCCTTGAGCGAACGACGGAACAAATCCCAACATCGATCCCAGCGTAGGCACCAGGTCGGTCGAGTCGACCGCCCGGTCGAAGGCCACTCCCTCGCGAATGCCCGGACCGGCGGCCAGCATCCACGTCGTCCGTGAAAGAGCGTCGCCGGTGCGGTGATGCTGGAAACCATTTCCTCCCGCATCCTCGTCAGAATCGCGGCCGAAGTCGGGCAGAATAAATAGAGTTGTCTTGCCCGCGTATTCCGGCTCGCTCTGGATCGTCTTCCATAAATCGGAGCAAAGACGGTCGGTGCGCCGGATTCCCTCGACATAGAGCGAATAAGCTCCGGCATGCGCAATGTCGATGTCATGCATGGTGATCCACAACAGACTCGGCGCAACCTGCCGCATCAACTGGCGGGCCACGTACAGGGAAAGCTCATCCGGACTTGACAAGGTCTGCGCATGGTTCTTGAAGTCATCGACAGACAGTTTCAGAATCATTTCGAGCTGCTGCAATTCAAACTCGCTTCCCGCCAATTCCGGCGCGAAATAAGGAGTTTCGTAGTTGTCGCGCAGCAAATGCTGGTAATCGTTGCTGCGGCCGGAAGTGGCCGCCGTCAAGAGACGCTTCGGCAGAATCACGCGTGCGCCCAGTCCGGGACCGTAGGATCGATGACTGCTCTCGCCGATGCGGTTGAAGCCGTTGCTGGGAGCGACCACCCATGCATCGGAGGGCGGACGCTTCAGGTCTTTGCGAAAATATTCGAACACCGTCGGCGATTGCGGCGGCGTCGCCGCAAAATTATTGAACGTTTCATAGACGCCGGTAGCCTAGCTAGACTCGCCGTGGCCACGTAGTGACCCAGAATTCCGCGATTCACGACCTGCGTGAAGAAAGTGGCTTGCGGGATGAGTTCGCGCATCACGTGCGGAATATTCTCTTGCCCTTCCGGCGCGAACGTTTCCTGATCGCGGGCGCCACCACCAAATGTGACGACCACGACTTTTCTTCTCGACGGGGGAGTTGCGGCGCGAGCCCATGGGGAGTGCCATACGGTGCTTCCGAGAGCAACACCTGCGGCATCGCGCAAAAAATCTCTGCGAGTTCTGGCAACCAGGCCGCTAACTTCGCGGAGGTGCGATGTGCTCCGGCGATTTGATAAACCTATCATCGATGACCCAGTATGCGATGGATTTAGAAATACGATGATCCAGAATGTATTGATCCATTGCGCAACGCGGAAGTGATCGTGGCATCGGTCACGGCTTCGCCGGCAACTCGTTTTTCTCCGAGTACACGAACTGCCGAATCTCCGCCCTCTGTTTGTCCAGATCGGCTAAATGTTGCTCCCGTAACCGCTGATAGACCTGGAACTCCGCCTGCGCCTTCTCCTTTTCGCCCGTATGCACATAGGCCTGGCCAAGCCGGTAACGCGCATCCGCGAGATCGGGATTGTTTTCTAAAGCTTTCACGTACTCGGGAATGGACGCGGCATAGTGACCCTGATCGGAGTAAAGATTCCCCAAGTGCAAATGGGCGTCGGCAAGGTTTGGATCCAGCGTGATCGCCTTCGTAAGTAACGATTCGATCTGATGGAGATCAAGGCTGGGATCCTGCGCCCTTTTTCCCTTCCACAGGCTCATCGCATAGTAATAAGATGCCCGCGCGTCCCCCGGCCGCAACTCCAAGAAACGGGCAAACCGCCGGATGACCTCATCCGCCTGGCTCGGCGAACTATCGTAGGCCTTCGACAGGAAAAAATAGGACCTCGGGTCCGAAGGGCTGAGATCGGACGCCCGAAGCAAGGATTTCACTGCCTCGTCATAATTGCCGCGCGAGTACAGCGCAATGCCAAGACCGATCGCAAGTCGCGGCGAATTCGGATAGCGCTCCGCACTCTTCCGGAAGACTTCAATCGCGGGTTCGAGCGTACGGTGCAGCAGAAGCTCGCCGGCCCAGTCGAAAAGGTTGCTCTCGCTTGGGTCCTGATGAGCCGCGGTTTCGAATTCATTCACCGCCGCCACAAACTTTCCATCTTTTTCTTCGATCTGCCCCAACAAATTGTGCAGTTCCGCGGTATTTTTTCCTTGCAGAAGGCCCTGCACAAGCTGTCGCGCCTGGGGCGGATGTCCGGTGAATAAATATGCGAGCGCCAGATCGTAGCCATTGTCGTAGGAGGAAGGTTGGATTCGCTGCGCCTCCTTTAGAAAAGGCACAGCCTCCGGAAGCTTGCTCATCCGGACGTAGAGCTCACCCAGGTTGTGATTGGCGTCGAAGTTCCGCGGCTCGAGCGCGACCGCTTTCTTCAATTGCTCTTGCGCAGGTTCCAGCATTCCCATGTGGACTAGATTGGTGGCCAGATTGGTTCTGGCGGCAGCCGAGTCCGGCTTCAAGCGCACCGCTTTCTCAAGATGCTGCTGGGCCAAGGCGTCCTGCGATTCGCCGGCATAGACCAATCCCAGGAGTTCGTGCACTTCAAAGCTTTCCGGGGTTTCGTGCAACAGATTTTCCAGTTGCGCGGCAGCTTCCGGCAGATGGCCCGCGTCGTATTGCGCCACCGCCGACTGGAACTGCTGATTAAGCCGCTGAGTCTGCTCTCTGCCCGCGCCCAGCGCGCTCGCCAGGCCAACCAAGAACATGCAACCCCATGGCCCACGTCCAATATTCACGGTTTGTATGCTATCACCGCCCCGCGGGGGCGGGCGCATTGCGGATAAGCCCGGCGTCGGAGAAAGCGTTTCAGCCAAGCGCCTTCCCCGACGCGGATTCCACTTCTAGAAGTACAACTTCAGAGCAAACTGAATTTGTCTCGGATCGTAAGGCGCATCACGAGTAGATCCGATTTCTCCGAAGTTCGAGCTCGTGTAGTTGCCTGAGTTGGGGACGGCGACAACACCGTTGCCGCCAAAATTCGGAGCGTTGAAATTTGGATGATTGAGAATGTTAAAGAACTCAGCCCGGAACTGCATCGTGAAGCGCTCGGTGAGCCTGAAATCCTTGAACATGGAGAAGTCGAGCCGATGGAATCCCGGTGTTACGGTAGTCGACGGACCTCCTCCAAGAGCGCCAAACCCGGACAAAGGAACGCATCCCGTCGGGTTGCCAACTTCTGGAATGCCACCAGTTCCCAGTATGCAGGGCTGCGTGAATGCCGCTGGATTTCCAAACCAGCTCAATTTTCCGTTCGAGTCGATGTGCAGTCCCAACTTCTGACTCTGTCCGGGGACGTTGAGATCGTTGCAGCTTGTTCCGGCTGTCGTTCCTGCCGGGCAACTGAGAGTAATCGGTTGACCACCCTGAAGCGTGGCGATCCAGTTCAGGCTCCACCCTCCCACAATCCCATTCGCCAGCCCTCCAGCACCGCCCATGAATTTCTTGCCCTTGCCGAAAGGCAAAGCATAGCCGCCACTGAAATGGAATACATTGCGAATGTCGAAATCGGCCAAGCCGCGATCTTTTCCGATGCCAAAGCCGGGAACGCTTGGGGCACGGTAGCCTCCAGTATTACCCCCGTTTAGCAAGTCTCCCGCATCCGAAAAAGTCTTCGACCAGGTATAGGTGGCCAGGAAATTCAGCCCGCCGGTAAACTGCTTTTCAATCTTAGTTTGCAGGCCGTTGTAACTACTGCTCCCCACTGTCGCCTGGTAACTGCCGCCGCCGAACCCTGGGAACGGAATAAAGCCATTGGTTGCGGTACCGGCAGGCAATATCTGTTCCACGTTGTTGGCGCCTATGCCGGTTTGAAGATGGCGGCCTTGGGTGGTGATGTACCCGGCCTGCACCGTCAACGTCGGCCGCAGTTGATATTGGAGAGTCAAGTTACTGCTTATTGTGTAAGGCGTCTTGAAAGCGAACGAAAGCCCTTGCAGGCCTAAGCCACTGGCATTCACCGCGGATGGAGAAAAGGTCATACAGGAGAAGCCAGACGACAAAGTCGCGACTCCGCCCGGACCTGCCGTCGCGCAACCACTCCACGGATTTGGATTCGCAGCGGGGTCGGAACCGAGTGGTGTCCAATCATTCGTATTGAACCACGAGAAGTTGAAGACGAAAGGATAGTTCTCGCCGTCGTTGGGTCCATATCCCTGGTTCTCAAACGCGTTGTAGAAGATCCCGAAACCGCCGCGAGCGACAAGCTTTGGCGTAACCTGATAGGCGAATCCAACGCGCGGAGCAAAGTTATTCTTTTGCGGCCGTCCCAGGCCCAACCCGTAACCGCCGATCTTGAGCGCTATACCATCCGCAGCCAACTGAGTGGTAAAGCTCGTAGACAGCGAACTCGCGTCGATGCCAGACGGGATGAGGTACATCGGCGAACCAGTCGGAGGACCATAAGGAACCCAGTTCGCTTGTCGCCCGTGCTGCTCATAGATCAGCCCAAAGTAATCCCAGCGCAGGCCCAGATTGAGGGTCAGCTTGCTGCTCACCTTCCAATCATCCTGGAAGTAAGTAGCGAAGTAGTTCTTGGCATCGTCGGTCTTGGAAATATTCGAGGAGAAGACCGAGTTCGGTCCACCCACATCGTTCACTCCTCCCACTGTCGAGGACTCGGGCGTCAGCAGAAATTGCGCGATTCCCGTGTTGCTTCCATTGTTCTGTGAAATATCGGTGTACTGGCCGTTGAAGTCGAACTGCCCCCGCGACCACGCCGGTTGCAGGGTCGCGAACCGGATGTGCTGGAACTCTACTCCCATCTTAAAGCTGTGCTTCCCGTAAATCTTCGTGAAATCATCGGTGAACTGAAGGGTCTGGCTGGTTTCATCCGATGGCAGGAAAGAGTTGCTGCCCAGTGTCGACAGCCCACCGAACGTAATCGTGGGAAGACCGCCGTTCAGGTTCCCCTGCGGGATAGCCTGAATGCCAAATTGTTCCGGGATGTTAGAACTATTGGCGCCTTCCGGTCCGGTGCGCGTGGTGTGAAGGTAATTCAGGCCGACGCGGGCAACGTTCACGACGGTCGGAGAAAATACATGCGTGTAGACCAGCGCACTCTGCTGAGCCAGCGCCGTCTGAATGCCCTGCTGGAAGGCGCCGCCGTCCGCGATACCGCCAAAGATTCCAGGGATGTACTGCGGGTCATCCACATAGCTGAATCGGAAGAAAACCTGATCCTTTTGGGTGAAATTGACGTCCATCCGTGTGTCGAAGGAGTTGCGATGCTCGAACAGGCCGTTGCTGCTGGCAAAATTGTTATTGACGCTACCGGTAGTTGGGTTCGGGAAGAGATTTAGCAACTTGACGGCGTTCGCGTCCAACCGCCCTGCGGGCAGGTGATTCAGGTTACAAGCGGATACGTTCCCGCCGCTGTAGTTGACAGTACCTTTTGGGCAAGTGCTGAAGGGATCGCGAACAAAGCCTGTAGCTGTCGCAACAATGCCCGTGACCGGATCCACCGCGCCCTGCGTAACCGCCCGGGTAGTGGCCGGATCAAGAATAGTAGCACCCGGGATCACACGGCCCAAGTCATCGCATCGGGCGCCGGTCGCCCCGCAATTCGCGATCGCACCTGTATTGGTTATCAGGTCCGAGAGATCCGTGAATCCGCTGCTGCGGTCCGCTATCGTCGGGACGCTTCCCGTCTGAATCGTGCCCTGCACTCTGCGGAAGCCTTCATAATCGCCAAAGAAGAAAATTTTGTTCTTGATGACCGGCCCGCCGGCCGCAACTCCGAATTGGTTCTGGCGCAGCTTTCCTTTTGGGATGTGGCCTGCGTCCTCAAAATAGTCAGCAGCATCCAGCTTGTCGTTCCGGAAAAATTCCCAAGCCGCTCCATGCAGCTGGTTCGTGCCGGATTTGATCGTAGCGTTCAGAACGGCGCCCGCAGAACGGCCCAACTCGGCGCTGAAATCCGAGGTTTGCACTTTGAATTCTTGCACCGCATCCACGGGTGGAAGCACAACGAAGTTCGTCCCGTTTAAAAAGTCGACGGTGTCGGAGTTATTGTCGATGCCATCCAGCATGTAATTGTTTTGGGCGGGTCGGAGACCGTTGGCCGAAAACGCGCCACTGGCGGCATTGCCCCGGGTGTCGGCTTGAGGAGTGTTGACCCCGGCTGCGAGCTGCGCAAGGAAGGTGAAATTGCGCCCATTCAGGGGAAGATCGTTCACATTCTTCTGATTGACGACCTGACCGACGGACGCATCCTGCGATTGCAGCAGGGGAGCCTCGCTGGTGACTTCGACTGTCTCGGATACGCTGCCCGGCTGGAGCTTGAAATTCCGCGTGACGTTGGAGCTGACGTCGACCCCGACGTGAACCTCGCTGGAGGTTTTAAAGCCTTGCGCGGACACGTCGATCTTATAATTTCCGATTCTTACGGGGTTAAACTCGTAGTTTCCGGCCGCTCCGGTCGTGGTGGAAAGACTGGCGGCGGTGCCTTCGTTGGTCAAGGTCACTTTGGCTCCGCTCACGACTGCGCCGGAAGCGTCGGTGACCGTGCCCGTGATCGAACCGGTGTCCACTTGGGCCTCAAGCGGCCTGGCGCTGAAGGTAGCGAAAACCGAAACTGCCAACGTGCTGCGCAGGATCCAGGCCAATGTGTATCGGTTCATGAGCTCTCCTTTGAGCTTCTCGGGCTTGCATCCGGGCAAGCGCCGCCTCGCCGCCTCGCATTTCAATGGCACAACCAACTAAAGGCCCAAAAACACGAACATTTCTTGCAGATGACCAGCGATGAGACCCCAGACAGAAAGCTTGCTTAAAGCTCGCTTCAGTGAGCGATACTTTTTGAATTAACCGCTTAACCTAAATGGATCTAATTCAAATATACTATTTCGTTGCTGACGGGGATAACATGGCATCCGCAGCGTTGTCAAGAATTTTCTTGTCATCTATACTCCGCGCTTGTCTCAACGCAGCCTTCTCACCGAATTTCGGCGGGGATTTTCGACCATGAGCGTCACCATTCGCGACGTCGCGAAAGCGGCCGAGGTCTCAACCGCTACCGTTTCCAATGTCTTAAACAAGACCGGGAAAGTAGGGCGTGAAACTCGCCGCCTCGTGCTCTCCACCGTCAAACGGCTGGGTTATATTCGCGACGTTCATGCCCGCCATCTCGCCTCGCGCGATCGCCGTACGCTTGGAATCATCGTCTCCGACATCGAGAATCCTTTTTTTCCAGAAGTGATCAAAAGTTTCGAAATTCGCGCCCGTCAGCTCGGTTACGACGTCATACTCAGCGACACCAACTACGATCCCCGCAGAACTCGTGAGGCTGCCGAAAGAATGATGGAACATAAAGTCCGCGGCGTCGCGATCATGACATCCGAAATCAGCCCGCGCCTGGTCCACGAACTTGCCAGGAGAGAAATCGCCGTGACTTTTCTCGACTTGGCGCCCGTTCGCGGCTACACCAGCAACCTGCGTATCGATTATTTATCCGGAATCGAACAGATCGTGAAGTACCTCTACAGCAACGGACACCGTCGCATTGCCTTCGTGGCTGGAAGACCCGGACTCAAGTCCAATCTCGTGAGGCTTGAAGCTTACGAAAAATCGATGCGCGGCCTGGGATTGGATCCAGGCCCCGTCCTCCCGGGTAATTTGCGCTTCGAGGGCGGCCTGGCTGCCGGCGTGGCCATTGCAGAGCTGTCTCCCCGTCCGACCGCCGTTATGGCCGTGAACGATCTAACCGCCGTGGGCGTCATCAAAGGCCTGCTGAATGCCGGCTGCCGCGTGCCGCAGGACATCTCCGTTACCGGATTCGATAAGACTCGCCTCGCCGATTACAGCAATCCATCGATCACCACCGTCGACATTCATCGCGAGACTCTCGGCCAGTTCGCCGCGGATGCCTTGCACGAACTCTCCAGCACTGCCAGTCCTCAGGGCAAGGAATATCAGATCGGGTCGGAGTTGGTAATCGGGGATTCTTCCGGCCCGGCTCCTATGGAACCATCTCATCGTTGATAAACTCCTTAAGCGGACACCTTGGGGATGCCGGATCCAAAAAGCGGAAAGCAGAATGCGTCCCGCAGAACTTTTCTAAAGCACATGCGGTGGGCGCCCGTGCTTTTCCTTCCTGCGCCGATTCGCAGCCCCCTTATTCGTTCAGGACTGCTGCGAATCGCCGCTGCCCAGACCTCCGACTTCCCTTTCGCTGACGTGCCTTTCACGCCGCACTATCCGGCGAAATCCCCGCTGGACGATGTTCTTCGCCTGGCCTCCCCGGGCACGGATGAGTATGTTAGCGAAGGATACGCCTTCGAACTCGCGGCGCTGCTGCAGGAGTGGAGCCGGCATCTGAAAGAAGATCCTCCGGCAACCGCGGCGCTAAGCAAGTTTGTGGACTCATCCATTCAAGCGACTGCGTTCCGTCCCATTCGCGAATCCCCGTTGCGCTCGGGCGATCTTATTGAAGTCCTTCGTACAGAATTCCCTGCAGTCCTGCTTCCAGGCCGCGAACGATTCCTTGAGGGGATCAAGAACTACTTGGCCCCGCTGAAGCGAATCGAAACTGCCGACTTCGAGATTTACGAGTGCAAGCAGGTTGCCGACTCACCGCTGATCGTCGAAGCCAGGATTCGATATGACTTTGTGGGCAGGCGCGGCGACCAGTTGCGCGAAGAACGAATCGGATCCTGGCTCACTCAATGGTCGCGCAATGAGTCCGGTGCATGGCGAGCTCTGAAGTGGAACGCGTCCGGGGAAACGATCAGTCGTGCCGCCGGGCCGATCTTCGTTGACATCACTTCCCAAGTTCTGGGTGAAACGGACTCCTACAAAAACCAACTGCTTCGGGGAGCGGATTATTGGCGGACGGTTCTGGACGGAGCAGTCGGAGTCGACGTATACGGAAATAACGGCCTGGCTGTCGGAGACTTCGACAACGACGGCCGGGATGATTTATATGTCTGCCAGCCCGCAGGCCTTCCTAATCGCCTTTATCGAAACCGCGGCGACGGAACGTTAGAAGATGTCACCGAAAAAGCAGGAGTCGGCGTGCTTGATTTTACGGCCTGCGCGCTGTTCGCGGATTTCGAGAATAGAGGCCTTCAAGATTTACTGGTCGTCTGCGCGACCGGGCCTCTGCTCTTTCGCAACGACGGCGACGGACATTTCTCTCTCAAAGCCGACGCGTTCCGCTTCACACGTCCTCCCGAGGGCGCCTTCACGCACGCTACCGCCGCGGACTATGATCATGACGGCCGCCTGGATATTTATTTCTGCCTCTACAGCTACTATCAGGGGCTCGATCAGTATCGCTATCCCGTGCCCTATTTCGACGCGCGCAATGGCCCTCCTAACTATCTCTTCCACAACGAAGGCAACGGAGTCTTCCAGGACCGCACCGAAGGCGCCGGCCTGAATATCGATAATGATCGATACAGCTTCGCCTGTTCCTGGGGCGACATCAACGGAAACTTCTGGCCGGACTTGTACGTGGTCAATGACTTTGGACGGAACAATCTCTACCGCAACAATGGCGACGGCACCTTCGCTGCCGTTTCCGGCGAAGCTCAAGTGAATGAGGCAGGCGCCGGCATGAGCGCATGCTGGCTGGATTTCGACAATGACGGAAAGCAGGACATTTACGCAGCCGGCATGTGGGTCGCGGCAGGCCTGCGAGTATTCGGGGATGCGCATTTTCACGTCGGCGAGCCGGAACAGATTCGCTCTCTCTACCGCCGGCACATGACGGGCAATTCGTTGTACCGGAATCAAGGGGACGGCAAATTCAAGAATGTGGCAGCACAAGCCCGCGTTGAAATGGGCCGCTGGTCATGGTCCACCGATGCGTGGGACTTTGACCACGACGGCTACCCTGACCTCTACGTCGCGAACGGCTATATTTCCGGCATCGAGCCGCGGGATATCGATCAGAGAAATATCGGGCAGCGAGACGTATCGAGCTTTTTCTGGCGACAGGTGGTCGCTCAATCGCCGCAGGATTCCAGCCAGTCGCCGAGTTACGAGCGCGGATGGAGTGCCATTAATGAACTCATTCGTGCTGACTCGACCTGGAACGGCCACGAGAGGAACGTTTTCTTTGCCAACAATCGCGACGGCACCTTTTCCGATGTCTCCGGCGTAACGGGATTAGATTTTCGCGACGACAGCCGGGCGTTTGCGCTCGCCGATCTCGATGGCGACGGCCGGCTGGAAATCATACTCAAAAATCGAAATGCGCCGCAGATCCGAATCTTGCGTCTCGCAATGAATGGCATCGGCAATTCGATCGTCCTCCGTTTGCGCGGACACAAAAGCAACCGTGACGCCATCGGCGCAGCAGTATCCGTCGAAGTTGGAGCACTTCGCCAAACGAAGTATCTCCAGGCCGGCTCCGGATTCTTGTCCCAGCACACAAAAGAACTTCCCTTCGGTCTAGGAAAGAACGAGAAACCCGTCCGCGCGACAGTCCGATGGCCCAGCGGCCTTACTCAAACCTTCGACGCCATACCAGCCAACCATCGCATCGAAATCGAGGAAGGTGCGCGCGACTTCACGTCCACGCCGTTTGCGCCCTCCCCGCAGTCATGGGCTCACGCAGGCGAGTTGTTAAATCCAAATGGGGAAACCCTGCCGTCGTCCGTGGGCACCTGGCTGATCGAGCCAGTCAAAGCCCCGGATTTCTCTCTCCCTGACCTCGCCGGCAACTTGCGCGATCTTCGCTCGCTCCTGGGCGGTTTTCTTTTGCTCACTTTCTGGACAACCGCTTCCCCCGCCTGCCGCGAACAACTGCAGCGTCTGCGTAAATCCCAGTCAGCCGTTGCCTCCAGAGGTCTGAAACTCGCTGCCATCAACGTCGACGATCCATCCGACCCTCGCGCGCTGAAGTCATTCGCGACCAAAGAAGATCTGTCATTCCCCATCCTGCTGGCGACGCCCGAAGTCGCGGGCATCTACAACATCCTGTGTCGATATCTCTTCGACCGTCACAGGAATCTCTCACTCCCAATATCTTTTCTGATCGATGAAGATGGGAACATCGTGAAGCTTTACCAGGGGCCCCTAGCTCCCGAAGATTTATTGCAAGACCTGGCATCCGTGCCTAAAACTCCAGCGGACCGCATCCGCAAGGCCCTGCCTTTCGCGGGGACGCTCCATCAGGAACCGTTTCGGCGCAACGCCTTCACCTATGGTGTGGCTTTCTTTCAGCACGGTTTTCTCGACCAGGCCGAACAATCGTTTAAACAAGTCATTGCAGCAAAACCAGATGATCCCGATGCCTATTACAACTTGGGGACGCTCTACCTCCGGCGTAACTCTCTGCAGGAGGCACAACAGTATCTCGAGCAAGCTGTGAAGTTGCGTCCAAATTATCCCGAGGCCTGGAACAATCTGGGAATGATCGCCGCACAGGGCGGAAGTAGTGAGGAAGCCATTCGGAACTTCCAGCAGTCCCTGCAATTGCGGCCTTTCTACGCCACCGCGCTGTTGAATCTCGGGAACGTTTACCGGCGCCAGGGGAATTTTGACGAAGCGGAGACGCTTCTGAAACGCGCCTACGACAGCGAACCCAAAAATCCCGAGGTTAGCTACAGCCTCGGAATGCTCTACGCCCGCCGCAATCAAGCCGCACAAGCGGAGCAATATTTGGAGAACGCCCTAAAGCTGCGCCCGGACTATGCTGACGCCCTCAACAATCTGGGCGTACTGTTTGTCCAGCGACAGCGCTATCCTGAAGCGGAAGAGAAATTCAAGGCGTGCATCCGGGAAGCTCCGAATTTTGATCAGGCATATCTCAATCTGGCACGTCTGTACCTCGTTTTGAACGACAAAGAAAAGGCGCGAAACACTTTGGAGTCTCTGCTGCAAATACAGCCGCAACACAAAATGGCTCAGCAGATGCTCCAACTGCTATATTGAGGCCTTCGGAGAGGCACTTGCAGATGTTGGGTTGTGCTTCGATTCACTTCCAGAAATCCAATCGCGGACCAAGCGTGCTCGGCGTTCTCGCTCTGGCCGTACTCGCGACTCCGAGCCTCGGGCAAGCATCTCCCCAGCTTCCCCAGAAAAGCAGCAGCCAATCAGCCACGGCCGCTTCACCTTTGCAGAAAGCCGAGGCACTGATTCAGCAAGGTCTTTTCGAACAGGCGAGGGAAATAATCGGCGAGCAACTCAAGCAGGATCCCTCCAGCGTGGACGCTTACAACCTCCTCGGAATCGCCTACACCGGCGAAAAAGACTACGCCCACGCGCTCGACGCTTTCCAGCATGCGCTCCAACTGGCCCCCAACTCGACAAAAACTCACAACAACCTGGGCAATCTATATGTCGCTCAACAGAAACCCGATCTCGCGGAAAAGGAGTTCACAAAAGTCCTGAGCCTCGCGCCTGCGAATCGCGATGCGAATTACAACCTGGGTCTCGTACTCCTCGCAAAGGGAGCACCCCTCGTCGCTATTCAACATTTTCAGCGTGTTCACCCTCTGACCGTCGAAACTCAATTCAATTTAGTGCGCGCCTATCTTCAGGCAGGAAAAACCACCGAGGCCGTGAAGACAGCCCGCGAACTTTCCGCTGCGCACAAGGCGGATGCGCAGTTGCACTTTACGCTTGGCGTCCTCCTGGCCACCGCCAAGCAGTACAAGCCCGCGCAACTCGAACTCGAACAGGCAAACGCCTTGCAGCCGGAAACCTTCGAGATTCTTCACGACCT
>Ga0193751_1001012_pt1 | contig 19114 bp, 23 predicted proteins | sample L1c2metaG_FD_143050 | JGI IMG/M metagenome (GOLD analysis project Ga0193751, IMG submission 143050) | Soil microbial communities from a riparian zone of the East river system, Colorado, United States - L1c2 | ecosystem: Environmental > Terrestrial > Soil > Riparian zone | place: USA: East River... | reverse complement strand
GTAAGGTTGAAATTCAGCTTTAGGTCTTGTCCCCGCGCGTTTTGCCTCGTGGTGTAATGGTAGCACAAGAGATTCTGGATCTCTTTGTCTAGGTTCGAGTCCTAGCGAGGCAGCCAATTAGTTTCCCTCGTAGAAAGAAGTGAACGGGGGTCATTGACATCCGCGAACGTTCTGACTTATGTTCTGAAACATGACCGTCGTCAAAGACTCAAGGAACCGTTCACCGTATTGGTATGCCTGCGTCACAGACGCAATGGGGCGGCGATTAAAGAAGTCCACACGCGAGACCAGCAGGAGCAGGGCGCTTGAGGTGGCCCGCTCACTTCAAACGGCCTGGGATGAGGTAAAAAGACAAGGATTAACTGAGGTCCGAACACGCGAGCTGCTGAGCGAAGTGTTGCAACGTGTAAACGGAGACGGACTACGCATTTTCACCGTCAGGCAGTGGTTTGAAAATATTGCGAAGCAAAAACGCAAATCCAAAAGCGAGAAAACAGCGCTGCGTCATGAGCAAATGCATGAACAATTTCTCGTATTCCTCGGTGCACGAGCAGACTTGAATATCGCTGCTATCACGTCGGGGGATATTCTCGGTTTCCGTGAGCACCGCGAAGAAAGGGGATTGGCGCCAGCGACGGTGAATCTCGACATCACGATATTGTCTGCTGCGTTCAATGCGGCGTGGAAGCAAGGACATATCAGCGTTAATCCTTGCGCTGCGGTCGAGCCGTTAAAGGACAAGGCGGCGCACAAGAAGGTTTTCTCGCCCGAGCAAGTGTCAGCGTTAGTCTCGGCCGCAGAGGGCGACTGGAAGGGCGTGATCTTGACCGCGTTCTACACCGGTATGCGCCTGAACGATGTTTGCAATTTGCGCTGGCGCGACATCGACCTGGTCTCGAAAATCAAAACGATCACGTTCGAGCCCCGCAAGACCGGCGGCGAGGTGACAGTCGTGATTCATGACGCACTGGAAGATTACCTGCTCACTTTGAGCGCACCGGATAGCGACGCGGCCTTTGTATTTCCCACTGTGGCACAACGCCAAAGCGTCAGCCCACTATCGAAAGCGTTCCGCGCAATTATGGAGCGTGCAAAGATAGCGCAGAGTGTTATCCGTGAGCGCAACAAATCTGGCCGAACCGTTCACGCTCATTCGTTCCACTCGCTGAGACATTCATTTTCTTCAATTCTCGCAAACAGCGGAATCCCGGAAGAGGTCAGGATGCGTCTGACCGGCCACACGACGCGAGCCATTCACCAGAAATACACGCATCACGAACTGGAGGTGCTGCAATCAGCAATCGCAGTGCTGCCACGAGTCGGCGGCAAGAAATAGGTTACAAGCAAGAAGCCGCTGGTCCTCTCTCGCGCACGCGCGGGCGCGTAGGGCTGTAACAGTTGTGACATCGTGTAATGTCTGGGCAGCGGGTTCCAGAGCCCTAAAAACCAGCAGAAAAAGTTCACCGCCCCTCGCGCCGAAGGCATAAGAGGCGGTGTTAGTTCCCCCCAGAACTGATTTGGAGATTAAGTTTCGCTCGGAGATCGGTAAAGGATTTTCAACGCGGGGAGTTCTCTATGAGCTGAAAATTGGCAGCGCCTTTTTAACATCTTCGAGGTTGATGACACCCCAAACGCTAATCAAACCCTCGAATCCCATTCTCTTGATTGGATCTCCCTTCGTCTCAGGAAAATATTGAGTCATAATACCGAGCAGCGTTTCCATCGCTTCTTTTACGTTCTGGCCGTCCATTTGTCGGGATAGCCTCGCGACGTTGTCTTGCGCGAAAGAAGGAACCGTCAACTCTGCAAACGACGCGAACGGCGATGCAAGTTCAGGATGAGCGGTTAGGGTATACCTAATCAGGCCGGTCAAAATCAGCGCGAAAAAGACGTGTGCTTGTTCTACAGGAATTTTCTGGAGAGCGCTGACTTTGACTAGACCCCATCCTTCCGGACGGGAAAAAACTAATTGCCCGAAAAAGCCGAGTGTGTTTTCGACCATGGCGCGATAAGTCAGGAGAATTGTCACCTCCCGTTCATTTTTAGGTGCCGGCAATTTGTCAATTTGCTCACGCACCGCACGCATGTCGATCGGAAAGCGTTCGTTGAACGCCAGATTTCTGCCGGTCAGAATATTACCGATTTTGTTCAAAAAACTCACTGTTATATTCTCGACAAAACATCTCTAGTAGGCGAATCCCCCTGGCGAAAATTCTTCCGTTCGGACGATTTGGTCGCGTTCATCAAGAATCTCGATCTTACAGCCATTCACGCGGCTGTTCCATTTTGCGTAGCCGAGTGCGTCCGTTTCATTCTGATACCAGAGCGCGCCGTGTGAGAGTCGGTCGCCTTCGAGATTCCATCCGTCATGCATCTTGCGCGGTCGGACTTTGTATTGATCCATCTCCGTTGCGGCGTGAGTCTAGCGGACAAGATTCTTCAACATCAGGAAGGGTTTCCCCTCGCTTCCGTAGGCCAATCGAAAGCGTTCAAGTGTCCGCAGGTATTGGGGATCTGTGGCCAGTTGTTTTAAGTGCAGGCGATAAGCGGCATCTTCGCCTTGGATCTGAGCATGTTCCCACTGCCGGCGAAATCGGCCATCCTTGCGCAGATGCGTGTACGCCGTGTTGCGCGAAATACCCGCGGCTTTACACGCGAGCTTCGTTTGCGGATTCTGTGTGAGAGCAGCAAGGAACAGTTGCCGCCACGCAAATGCCCGCTGTGGCGATTTTGACGAAGCACAAGGCATAGTAGACAGAATGTTCGTCTGAACGTATCTACGGGCATCCTGGGCGCAACGACAATGACACATGAAAAGGCGCGCGTTATTTTGGCAGGGAAATTGCCGTAACTCAGGAAACAGGAACGGGATATCCGCTATGGCTGATCATGCTGCCGATAACTTCGAAGCGCGAGATTACCTTTACTGCCTCGAAATTCATTTCGATATCGATGCTCAACTGGCAGCAGTTCGCGAACTGTTGCGGCAGCATCGCGCGGCAAAAGAGGCTTTTTCTAAGGAGATCGATAACCTGGAACAGCACGCTCGCCGACTCTCCGGAGCGTTGAGTGATTTCGCGACCGACGAGTGGGTCGATCGACTGCATCACTCCGTCTATCAAGAAGCCGCTCACAGCATGGCGGCCGTCGGTATGCTCGCGCCTCTCGTTGAGACCATTTTTCATCAGTGCTTTCTATCGATCGGGAAACGGTTTTTCCCAACTGCCTCGCCTGTCCGCGAACATGCCCGTTGGCAAACTGCTCACGTTATCCAATGGGATTGCCATTACGTCCTCGACGGACAGCAAGTCAAAAACGACCTCGTACGTGGCATTTTGCAATTGGCCGATGCTGTGGGATTGGCGAGCCGGTTACCAGCCGACTTAAAGCAGGTTCTCTCACTTCTTTTTGCCTATCGTAACAAGATGTTCCATCACGGATTTGAATGGCCCGTTGAGGAGCGGCATCGATTCGAAAAGCGGATCAGTCAAGAAGGATGGTCCTTAGATTGGCTCTCCAAAGCAACGACCGGGGGAGAGCCGTGGATTTTTTACTTTTCAGAAAACTTCATCGAGCACGGCCTCTCAGCGATCGATGATGTGCTCGCGGGAATCGGTGCATTCATTCGTGATGAGCTGCTACCGCTCACCAGGGAATGATGTTCACAACGAGTTTTCATCGGTAAATTATCGCTGTGCTGTGCTCAACCGCGAGTCTGCCTTCTCGAAAAACGCGATTTCGTTGAAACGTGTGATCAAAATTCGTGGCTTCATGTTCGACGCCAGTCAATTGACCTCTGCCAATCCGTTACGGAAAGTGAGGTAGATGGCGACAAAATCCCCTTCGAGAATAATCGACACGCAGGTCATCTACTGCGGCGATAATCTTGATCAGCTGCGCAAACTGCCGGACGGCTGCGTCGATCTGATTTACATCGATCCACCGTTCAATTCGAACCGCAACTACGAGGTTTTCTGGGGCGAGACAAAGGAGAAACGCAGCTTCGAAGATCGACATGAATCGACCAAGGCCTACATCGATTACATGCGTCCGCGATGTGTCGAGCTGCATCGGGTGCTCAAGAAAACGGGCAGCTTTTATTATCACTGCGACTGGCATGCCAGCCATTACGTCAAAATCATGCTCGACCAGATCTTCGGCGAGAACCAATTTCAGAACGAAATCGTTTGGAAGCGTTCAGATGCGCACAGCGACTCAAAACAAGGAGCGCAACATTACGGCCGCGTCCACGATTCTATTTTCTTTTACACCAAGAGTGACAATTACGTGTTCAACACGATCTACAATCCGCTTCCTGAATCGACGGTGGAGAACTGGTACCGCTATGTCGAAGAAGGAACCGGTCGCCGATACAACAAAGCCGACGTAACCGGCCCCGGAGGCGCCGCAAAAGGGAATCCATTTTACGAATGGAAGGGCGTAAAGAAGTACTGGCGTTATTCCAAGGAGAAGATGGAGCAGCTCGATAAAGAAGGGCTGCTCGTCTATTCGAAATCGGGAATGCCTTATCAGAAGCGGTACCTCGACGAAAGCAAAGGAGTGCCATTGCAGAGCTGGTGGGATGACATCGAAATGTTACGTGGAATAACTCGCAGCGGAGAACGGTTAGGCTTCCCAACACAAAAACCACTCGCTTTGCTCGAGCGAATTATCGCTGTTAGCAGCAACGAAAACGACATCGTGCTCGATGCATTCTGCGGTTGTGGCACCGCATTGGTTGCTGCGCAGAAGCTGAGGCGCCAGTGGATGGGTATCGACATTTCACCCACTGCTTGCCGTGTCATGGCAAAGCGATTGAAAAAAGATTGCGGACTTGAAGAAAACGAAAAACTGCAACAGATCGGACGCGGATTTGTCGTGCGTGATTTGCCAAAGACGGCAGAAGAATTGCGAAAATATCCGCCGTTCGAATTCGAAAACTGGGCGGTGCTTGCGCTCGGGGGAACAAAGAACGCGCGCCAAACTGGCGACATGGGAATTGACGGCCGTATTTATCCGGTCAGCGCGATGCCGGAGCGCCGTGGCGCGCGCACCGGCGAAATGGATTTCATGGACGAATGGTATCCGATTCAGGTAAAGCAAACCGCGAAAGTCGGCCGCCCCGATATTGATGCTTTCGAAGCCGTCATGATGCGCGAAGAACGAATGCTCGGTTACTTTGTCGGCTTTGAATTCACCGGCGACGCACTTTTCGAGATCGACCGCTTCCGCCGGAAAGAAGGCCGGGAAATAAAACCACTAACCGTTCGCGAAATATTGGACGAGGAGATCGGTGCAAAATCGGAGTAGTTCGCCACCCTAATCCGGGTAGAGTCGCTTGGCTATCGATCTGGCGGGGGTTTTACGAAAGAGTGAATAAAGTTTACGTATTCTGGCACTGGAACTGTCCGGAAACGTAGTTCATGAGCTGTGGCCTGTAGCCCGACCGCTCGTAGCGCTTTCGGCGCAACAATCGTGTGAAATCGAATTCCGCGACGCTTGGCCCGAGCAAGGCTCGCGGAAATCCCCGGAATTTTCCGCGAGCAAATAATCTCTATGACCGCAGACGAGCAGATCGCATCGAACGGGTATTTTGCTTGTTCTCCCGTCAGACATAGCTTCTTCAAAGGCCGCCGCGGCGCGTTCTTCGTTAGGTCCAGAAAGAATATTCCTTCAAGTACAACCGTTGGACTGATTGGCAAGATGTAGTGATTCGCATTTTCATCTGACAAATGAATCGGAATAAGCCCTATGTCCGACATCGGTAGCTCGATAGGCGATGTTGAAACCGCCCATTGAGCATCGCGAAATACTGCGAACTCATTGGTGTACGAGCGCAGAAACTGACTTCTATACACGAGCTGCAAAACGTTTTCCGAATTAATTATGATCTTCTGACCGGCAGCGCTTTCTTTTTTCCATTGGGAAATCACATCTTCCGGTATCTGTAGTTCGCGGAGTAGGCAGCGCTGTCCAATTTTCACCTCCAAGTTTAGTTGCATCACAAAGTTGACGACTGCGGCCGCTTTGGCTGGAAGTGATGAAAGTTTCAGAAATGCGCAGTACCAACACATATTATCGTAAAAAGATGGAGCGAGCTCAGTTGATCCACCGGCAGCGATTTTTTCGAGTGCTCGGAGCGTTTTCGGCAGCCGCGATTCTATTTTAGAAAACGCCTCTTCCAGCGTGTTGTCGACCTGTCCAACACTTAGCAGCTGATTGTAACCGCTCGCAGCGCAGGCCTTTTCTACACTTCTTGGTTTCCACTCGCCCGTTTCGAGTTCAAAACATTGCAAGGGAATTCCTGGACATTTGAATCGTTCGAGCAAAACCCGCGAAACGTAATGTTGGTTTTCGTTTAGCCGATTCATCACGCTTCCAAACGCCCGGCGTTCAGAGATTAATCCGAAATCGATGGACGCTGGACGAATAGCTGGGGCCGAATGTCACGGTCGCTGAACTGCCTTATCACTGTGGTCGCTGTCATTTGACAAAGCGACAGCGCATTTCCGACTAAACACAAGTCTATATCTTCGCCGGCATATCGATCGTCTATCGCAGGCAATGTAGGCGCGAGATGCTTAATCATCGCGATTTCCTCCGCGGCACAAGCCTTCTCCTGAACCGCATCACACACCCGAACTAGATCATGGCCTAGCTTCTTCAACTCGGGGTCCCGCAAGTCGCACTTCGCAACCAAAAGTGTCTTGAGAAAAATCTCCGTCGCCATTCTAGCGTTCAACGCCGCACGCGGATTCGGGCGCGAAGTGTTTACCTGAGCAACCGCAGCTCTCAGTTCCTTGTTAGCATTCTTTAGAAATGAGAGCGCCCGTGGCCTCAGTAGATTGAGTTTACATATGTCATCAAAACCGTAGGCGTAATCGACACAGTCTGCCCAGTACAGCAGATAAACCCGGAATTCTTCCGGATCTTTCACTAAGTCCTTTTTCAACGGATCCGGCATGGTTCGCAAAGCCTGCAGCGCCTCGAATGTTCGCTTCCATGAGGTCTAACATGTGAATATGCCGACAATTTCGACGGATATCCAGCGTATTGGCCGGCAAAAGCCGCAACTCTGCCCGACGTGACCCGGCAAACCGGTTCAACCCGTTTACTGCAGCTAGTTGCACCGGATATTTCTTAATGCGGTGAACGGCACTAGCCGAACTCCGGCTCCAAAAAACTTTTCAGATTACCTTCAGATTACCGTACGGATGTCGTCGGCCCGTTCAGCACCGTAGGCGGTCTGAACATTTCCAGTTTAAAAAACAGTAGGGGGCAGGCGCGATTATTTCCGCGCAACTGGTTGCAGGCTGGTCGCAAATCAGGAGGCCAGCGGAATAGGGATCGCCTGGCAGAACTCCGCCTCAAAGTCGTTCAGGTGCCTTTTGCGCGGACAGGGGAGAAGCAGATATGCTTCGTCGATTTCGCAGAACGGTGGAGATTTCCGATTGGCGAACACATCTCGGCAAAATTCCGGTCGCTGTATCAAATCAGGTTCATCACAATGCAAAATTACGACGATCTTTTCATAGCCCGCTTTGCTAATTACAGCTCTCGCGGACTGCAATTTACGATTCTTCGTCGTTAGCCGTTCCACAGCGGCCAAGTGCAATTCTTTGGCTGAATATTCTCTGTAACGGTAAGCGTTGGATCGGTTGCTATTCCATCTTACCATCGCCGCGTTGACTAGCTCGGTTACCTCGAATGCCGTTTTATCGCCGAACCCATCGGTCGCCTCACAGTCTGGAAGGGGTGGCTCACACGATTCGATTCGAACATAAGGCGACGCGTCACGGTAGATTCCTTGCACGAAATCGTCGACGATGCCCTGTTCTTTTGTGCGCTTAGCTTGTTCGCGATCCGGCTCAGTCCAATCGAAAATATCCGCGTAGCCACGAGAATGTGACAGCGCATAGATAAGTTGCTCCTTCAGATTGCCAGACTGGATGAATGATTCCTGAGAGCTATCTTTCAACTTATTCGCAGCGTACAATCGACAATCGCTGGATCAAATGGAATTTGAAATGCAACTGGTTGCACGGGCCAATGCGATGCCGCCGACTAGGTGTATTCATGTGTAACCACCGCTGACGTACAGCATCACAACGGCGGCAAGTGCGCAACCTGTCGCAAGCATCCAAAATAGCGAAGCTGATTGCCAGCGAGACGCTTCGGCTTGGCTCAACGCAGCGCGGCGCCGCTCTAAATGTACGTCGCGCCAGCCCGGCTGGGCTTGGGCGTATGCGGGGTTTTTCTCCATCGCGTCGCACATCTCACTGAACTCGTCATCAAAGCGAGCGTCGATCGACTGCTCGGCGCGTCGGTCTCGCTGGATGCCAAACGCGGTGACCGCAAATGCAAATCCGGCTAAGCCAGCTACCGCCCAGAGAACTCCGCAAACCTCTCGCAACCAGTGGATCATCTCACCAGCCATAGAAGCGAAAATGACCCCCGAATACATCTAACGAGAAAGAGATAAGCCACGGCAGGGTGTTGTGACAAACACGCTGAAGTTTTCTCGCAATGGGGCCGTTGGCTTCATCGATTGGTTAGATCTTCTGATGTCATTACTTATTACGGCGTCCGCCGCGCCAAATGCAGTACACGCCGAGGGCGGCAAACATCAAGCCACCGATGTAGCCCTGAACGGGGAAAATGTTTCCAGCACGAAATCTCGTGGGATAGCCCAGCGACTGTTCGACATAAACGGTGCCGGCAAAGAGAGCGCCCAGGAGAATAAAGCAGACACCGACAATCCGCGTTTGTCGTGCTCTACGATCCGGGTTTTTCCAAGAGGTGTTGAGGCCTAATATGTGAATATGCCGACAATTTCGACGGTTATCCAGCGTATTGGGGCCACCAGGTCGGACTTCGTCTCATACTTGAGAGGAATGGCGAGTCCTGGGCCTCCCACGATTAGTTAGGAGGCCCGTTCAGCGACGTCTCGATATCGTGTAAATTCTTGTCGATTTGGCGAAGCACCTTTTCCGTGCTCTCAATACGGTCACGAAACACGTCCGTCCCGACGGAAATTAGGACGTTGCTTTTGTCTAAAAGCAGTTCGGTAAGCACGGTGGCAAATCGGTCGGCATCCATTTGTCCCTTCTCATCGCGCACGGAATAACGGTCGTGGGAGATCATTGCGTAGCCGATGCCGACAGCGGCGACCATGTCTTTGGCGTCACAGCCCACCGGCGATTCGTTGAGCCGACTGTAGCTTTCAATTCGGTTATTTAGGATCTCGACCAACTCATCTTCTCGCCACTGCCAAACATCCGCTGCGAAGCCAATTAGCTGCTTGAAGATTACAGCAGCGAGGTTTCGCAATTCTTGCGTCGGACCAGTGCTGATCGCTGTTTGGATGGCAAATAGTTCGAGCAGATGCAGCTCGGTTTCAGCATGGTTGACATCAAGTTCTTCGACCGAGCGAAGTCTTTCGATCCAAGCATCGCGCTTTGCACGATCAATCAGAACCCGTAATAGCTTCTCAGCTACTGAATTAACAACCTCGTCATTTTGAGATGCTTTCATTCCTCGTAACACGCAAACCGGTGATGGAGTCGTAGATAATATGCCGACAATTTCGACGGATTGCGAGCGTATTAGCCGCCTGGAGGCGAGTTCGCGAGAGGGCGAAAATTCTTGACTTTCGTTAGGCGATTTCGCAAACATCGCGGTGAATCCGAAAGAGTTAAGCGGTTCCGGCCTAAGAGACACTAGTGGGTCATTTGTCGAAATGCCTTTCCCCGTTCGGCTTCAAGAGGAACCGTATGAATACACGATTGATTCTTGCAGCTTTGGCTACAGTTGCAGCGCTTAGCGCCATGCCCGAAATCGTCCACGCGCAAATCTTTGAAGCAAACCTCGGCAGCGGCACTGTTGGCGAATACACGACTTCAGGGGCGACAGTGAATGCGTCGCTGATTTCAGGACTGACTAACCCGGACGGCATCGCGATCTCGGGAGGGAATTTGTTTGTCACGAACACTGGTATCGGCACGATTGGGAAATACACGACGTCGGGGGCGCCGGTGAACACGACACTGGTCTCCGTGGGGTTCTTGAGTACCCCCGTCGACCTCGCGGTTTCGGGAGGGGATTTGTTTGTCGTGAACTTTGATGCCGGCACGATTGGCGAATACAACGCCACAACCGGGGCGACGATCAACGCCTCGCTGATCTCCGGGTTGAATCATCCATTTGGTATCGCGGTCTCCGGGGGGAACCTTTTTGTTACAAGCGCTGGCGCCGGCACGATTGGTGAATACACCACCTCGGGGTCGACGGTGAACGCGACACTAGTTTCTGGGCTGCTTTTCCCCGGACGCATCGTGGTGTCCGGGAGTAATTTGTTTGTTGCGGATACTGGCAATGGCAGGATCGGCGAATACACGACTTCAGGAGCCACGGTGAACGCGACGCTGGTCGATGGCTTGTTGGCCAGTCCGGAAGGCATTGCGCTATCCGGAGGCGATTTGTTTGTCACGGACCCTGGCAGGGACACGATTGGGGAATACACGACCTTGGGGGCCACGGTGAACGCGACGCTAATCTCGGGGCTAAGTGGCCCGGAAGGCATAGCCGTTGTATCTGCATCGGTTCCTGACGTATCTTCAAGTTGGATACTGCTATTACTCGCTTTGACGGCTATATTGGCCCTCAAGCCTCTGTTAACTGAGCGAGCCTGACGCAACCCAAACAGACGCGAATTGGACGAAGGCGCATGAGGTCTAACGAGAAAGAGATAAGCCACGGCAGGGTGTCGTGACAATCACGCTGAAGTTGGCTTGCGGTGGGGCTGTTGGCTTCATCGATTGGTTAGACATCTCGGATCAAGCATTGGCGGCGCCCGTGTTCTTCAGACGAGCGACAAATGTCGGATCACGGAGGAAATTACCGCATCCTAATGCGCTGGAAGAAGCAGCCGCTTGCAAGTACAAATACGACGCCGAGTCCGAACAACACGCAACTAGGAGACGAGTCGGGCACAACCTGAGCCTGAGGTCGAGCGGCCAAGAACCATGGTAACGCATTGGGCGTGTTGGCGAAGATAGAGCTATTTCCGGCCGGATTGAATTTCAGAATGTCACTAGCACCTGCATTGGCGACATATAAATTCCCTCCGCTGTCAAATGCTAAGCCGATCGGAGAGTCCACTGGCGGGAATCCCGCGAAGAAACTACCGGTGCCCGATGAGTCGAATTTCTCAATGTGATTATCGCTACTATTGGCTACGTACAGATTACCGGCGGTGTCGATTGCTAATCCGGTCGGCCCATTCAGACCAGAGTTGGCGAAGACCCCAAGATCTGCGCCCGCAGAGTTAAATTCCTCGACTAGATTTGCGGTCAGACTAGAGGCGTAAAGATTTCCAGAATTGTCGAAGGTTAAACCATAAACACCACTCAAACTCGCGAAAACCGTACTCACTCCCGCCGTATCAAACTTTAGGATCGAATTGCTTCCAAAACTTGCCACGTACAAGTTGCCGCTGGTGTCGAATGCCAAAGCTTCGGGTAGGCTCAAATTGCTACTCGTGAATGTGCCGAGAAAGGCGCCAGATGAATTGAATCTCCGAATTGAATCATCACCGCGATTGGCAACATAGAGATTGCCCGCACTGTCAAAGGCTATCCCAGCAGGGTCATTCAATCCGAACTTAGCGAACGCCCCCTGATCGGTCCCGTTGGAACCAAATTTCTCAACCACGTTAGCGGTCATCAGCGACACGTAGATCGTACCCGCGCGGAGAGATGCTATCTCCGCGACAAATGCCGCTACAACTAATGAGAGAACTCCGCGAAAAACGCGACTCATTGGCTCCTTTGTACTCAAAGCAACCCCATTTTGTCAATCCCAATCGCGATGAAGGGGTCGGCGAACGCCAACCCAAGGGCGAAGGGCTGTCGGCCCTAGTGCAGAACGGGCGGTCGCGCGAAGCGCAAAGGCCGCGAAGGGCGCCATTCGTCTAACGAGAAAGAGATAAGCCACGGCAGGGTGTCGTGGCAAACACGCTGAAGTTGCCTCGCGAAGGGGCCGTTGGCTTCATCGATTGGTTAGATGACTCGTCGTGATAAGCACGTCATTCACGTGAACGAATTCTGCAAAGATGAGACTAATGCTGCCAAGCAGCATTGTGAACGACAAATTCCCTAATCGAAAACTTACTTATGCTTTTTCGAAATCTGCTTCTGAGAACTGCTTTTCGTCGCCGGAGCGCTGTGCGCGTCGACTCGCGTCGCGGCGCAATATATGATCATGAGTTCCTCGACCACGAGCTCGTACTCGACCACGACATATTGTCCAGCCTTCAGGTCTCCAAATCCCGCTTTCTTCCCATCGAGTGTCACCGGTATCGCGAACGGCACCGAGGCCATGAACAACGTTCCCGCCCCGTTCCACAACGCAATTCCCGCTACAGGTCTTGGTGGGCCATAGAACGGTTTGTCCGCAAAAAGCGCAATCTGACTATTTTTCGTAACGGTCTCGATTTTTCCCGAGACGATGAATCTTGTCGCGCCATCCAATGACGTAGTGACCCAAGCAAAACCGATCGTCAGCGCGACGGTTAACATCGAACGCGGAGATGTCATCTAACGAGAAAGAGATAAGCCACGGCTGGGTGTCGTGGCAAACACGCTGAGTTCATATCGCAACGGGGCGGTTGGCTTCATCGATTGGTTAGGTGCGTTAATGTGGCTTGTAGTGATCTAGGAATTTACCTACGTAATTGCCTTCTTCGGTCCCATCCGGCCGCACAATTACCCAATTATCGATGTTGCGTTCCTTCACGGTGATCGTTTGGCCTCTCTTGTAAGAATGGAGAATGTCGACTGAACCGAGAACTCCGGTGATCTTATCGCCGCTGATTTTCTGAACAGTCATAAATGAATCTTCGCGTTGGCCGTTGGGATCGAACAGTCGTGCACGGACCGAAAAACTATACCCGGGCGGCAAACCGGCCAGGAAACGCGCCTTTGCTGCCGGATACGTTGCCCGGGCCTTAGCAACGTAAGGCGCGATCGCCTTTTCATATTCCGCCAGCTGGTTCGCAGTTGCTTTAAAGGGTTTGTCGACAGGTGCGTTTTTCTCTGCCGTGCTGTGATTCGCGACACCAACTCCATCGACCCAATTGTCCGCGGGTGGCCGAGGTAGAGTAGTGATCGAGCGAAGTTTCTCCCCGACGCACTCGGCCATTGGAATGTTCGCTGACCACAATAGGCGTTTTACATGTCCGTCAGTACCAATAATGAATGCAATTGCACCCGGTTCCACCGTGTCCGGCGTTTTGCTTGTGCATGTCTTCATAGCTGCGATCAGCGTCGGATCGATCGCCTTCAGAAACTTGTCTTCGTACTGTCGTGCTTGCTTACCGTTTCGCTTGTCGCTCGACTCCTTTAGTAGCGCTTCGACTTCTTTTGCTGGCGCAGGGCCGGCCTGCGTTTGCGCAACGGCGTCGAACCCGCTGCAAAGGATTAGTGCGAATGCTAGATGCAATCTACTGGATGGCTTCATTGAACACGTAGAGCGTTTTCTGAGCATCTAACGAGACCAAGATGAGCCGCCGCGAGCGGGGGCGCGCGTCGCTGCGAACTGCCGGGTTGAACTCATGTGAAGCTGGATAGTACGGCGGCTCACGGTCGGCTCCATTGCCTGGTTAGGCGTTGGCGAGCGTTCCACGAGGCTTGGCCTCTCAGTCTTATCCTGCGCTCGCCTGCTCCTTCCATCGTTCTACATTCACACCCATCACAAGCAGCCACAGCATCAGCGATATTTCTCCAAGGCCGGCTAAGATTTGGTTGTAAGGGGAGATATAATGAGCGAGCGGCGGCCAGATAAATGTAAGCCAACACAAACCCGCAAGCCCTTCCAATAGCCCGAGGATGCGAGGCATAAAAGTCGACCTGAAAATCAGGTAACCAATCAGCACACACCAGAATCCGAAGAATACCAGGTATCCGTCGAAGACCCGAGCGTTCAAGCTGAGAAAGACGAAGGCCAACGTCTTTAGCTGCTCGGCATTGAAGGCGGCAAGTGCCGGTCCACCTTGTAAGGCGACCAGCGGCGCGGCTTGTAAGGTGCCGCTGAAACTCTGCAGAGCAATCGCCACCAAGCTGAAGAACACTGCAACTAAAGCGAGGTTCCTGTTCACCGGTTTAAACAACTCGTAAACGAGATAGGTCCACACAATGTGGCACGCGACACCGAGAAAAGCGGCGAGAATCGACAAACGAAATAATGGTCCGTGCGCCAGAACATTGGCGGCTGTGGCCGCCGCGTTACCAGGCACAATGAGCATTCGTGGGATAATTACCTGACCGAACCCTGATGTCAGCGCCTCAAGCAGCGCAAAGAGGCCAGTGAGCCGAGCCAGCACCCGCGGCGACTTTTCTTCGACGGTATCGATTATTTTCATTGTTCCGAGTATTGGTCAACCGCCTAACGAGAAAGAGATAAGCCGCGGCAGGGTGTCGCGGCAAACACACTGAAGTTGCACCGCACTGGGGCCGTTGGCTTCATCGGCTGGTTAGGTGTTTTGGTCGTAAAAAACGGCGAGGTAATACCACTTCTTCCTCTGCACAATAGCCGTCCAGCCGTAGGCAGATACATGCATGTTCGCTGGTTGCTTAGCTGGTACGAGCCTGCTTTCGCCTGTAACGTCCGCGTTCATTGCCTCTCCGATTGCAAGAACGTCCGGGTTCACAGGACCACCGTTTTTATCTCTAATGTCTGGCGTGCTTACGCTGCCGAAGTCTTTGTGCAGCGCGTCGTAGGCGATGCGCCATTGAGGAATGCTTCCTTTTGGATCTGTGCCCTCGTACAGATAGATCCCAATGCGACGCAGGTGCTCACCCTGAAAAAAGAATTGTACGTTCGCCTTGTGACCATGGAACCGCCAATTGTATGTCTCCAGATCACCGTTCGAGAAACTCTTGTAAGGCCCGAACTGTTTGAAACTAGCGACTTGCGGCTTCGACATACCGAACTGCCACGGCCCAAGGCCACTCGCGTTAGAAAGCACTGGCAGAAAGGCCGCCAAGAGCAGGCTAAGAACGATTCGCGACTTCATAGCGTTAACACCTAACGAGAACAAGATAAGCCACCGCAGGGTGCTGCAACAACTTCGTTGAAGTTGCATCGCAAGGGGGCGGTTGGCTTCATCGCTTGGTTAGGCCGTTGAGTGTCAAAGCTCATAAGTCTGCTCACGAAACTGCTGTGATCGAATCGCCTCTCTGAGCTTCGGGAGCGTGTCATAGGCGTAAAATCCCGAAGCAGAATAAACGACGCGCCAAGAATTACCTGACCGCGCGAGCGCAACCAGATGCGAATGGAGCCCTTCGCCACCGTGCTCGTAGTGAATGAACCAAGTGTCGCCTGACGCTGCTGCGAGAACCAGCCGTCGCCAAGGCAGACCATGTTGCGTGACCACGTCTGTCGATTGGAACGGCGCGTCGCGATCTGCTAGGCGATGATCGTAACGGAACTGATTCTCAAGCGCCCTAAGCGCACCGGGATCAATCTCCCGCAAGTGCGTGGCAACGCGAACCTCGCCGCTCATGAGCGTTTCCAAGACGGCGGCGAAACACGCAGGATGCGCGGCGAGCGCAAAACCAATCGCGAGTGTAATGTGACGAGCGCTCACGGCCTAACGAGAAAGAGATAAGCCAGGGCAGGGTGTCGTAGCAAACACGCTGAAGTTGTCTCGCAATGGGGCCGTTGGCTTCATCGGTTGGTTAGATGCTGACGTGCCATGCGAACTGCGAACCATAAAAAGCCAATCGGGAAACACAGGGTCGCGATGCTCGAAGTGCGGTGAAGAAAGCAAAGACTCCAATGCCGGAAGACACAACCGGGCTGCAGTTCTTGAGGCGTATGACTCCACGTATATTCGTGGGGCAGCGCTTCGAGCAGCCAGAAAATCAAGTAACCGATAGAGCCGACCAAACAAAGAATTGTCGGCGCGCCGCGCACGTTTCGAACGAGCAGCAGCGAGCCAACCGCCAACAAAAGAACCAGAACGACCTGAAACTGCGATAGCACCACAACGTATTCTGCTGGATAGCGTAAAGAAAACAGCACGACGATGGCCGCAGCGAAGCCGATGAGGACTACAAAGAGGGGACGTTTTAGCATCTAACGAGAAAGAGATAAGCCGCGGCAGGGTGTCGTGGCAAGCACGCTGACATTGTTTCGCAAAGGGGCCGTTGGCTTCATCGGTTGGTTAGACCGGTTCGCTCGGTGAGTAACTCTTTGACACGCTCCACAGCCTTCCTTGCCGAATCTTGTTTTGAGAGGCCCTCTTTGGCGACCGCGTGGACTCGAACAGAAGCTCCCGAAGCGGACGGCATAACCGTCACGGAGACAATCGTTGGGTTGAGATTGAAGCGACCTGAACCGCAAACTACGGAATTCTCTGGTAGCTCTGCTCTCTTCGTACCAATCTCGGTAAGAATTGAAGCCGCAGCGGCACGGACATCTTCAGGCGAAGCGGCAACATCAAACACGCATTCATGCGGCACGTCGGGGAGAAAGCGAGCCGCAATCCGTGCGCCGATGCCACCAAGCTTGCCTAGCTCGGTCACGAGAATCTTGGATGCTACATCGCCCATGTGCAGAAAAGGTCTAACGAGAACAAGATCAGCCACCGCTGGCGAGAGCGAGCTTTGATTTCACTTTATCCTTCATAATTCATCCTTCAGCCCTGCCGCAGAGCGGCCAGCGGTTGACTGACGGTATGTGTTTAGGAATGGGTGAAGTTGAGCTGGACGGGAGGCGAGGCCGGAGCTTTCGATTGACTTCCGATGGGACTGGCAAACGACAGAACCAAGAAGCGGAAGCGCAATACCGGCAGGGACTCGAGCGATGCATTGGGGTAACTCCCCGATTGAAGGCTGAGTGAGTCCTGACGGAATGAACCCTCGTGGAGGTGCAAAGCGTAAGAGCGATGCAGCCCCGGATGTCTGCGTTTGAGGTATTCGTCGGGAGCCCGGCCGCGCCTTCCGTGCAGCAACAACCAAGAACATAAAAGAAAGGAAGCCAAAAAAATGAGAAGAAGCAATGAGGAACGAATCGTGGGACTGGATGTGCATCCGGACAGTTTTGCCGGAGCGATCCTGCAAGGAAGGGATCCGTGGCAGGCGCGGGTGGTGAGCACCTCCACGCGGGTGGCGCTGCCCTTTTTGGAAAAATGGGCGCTGCGTCACACTCGCGAGAGCGATTGCCTGGTGATGGAGGCCAGCGGCAACGCTTTTGCCGTAGCCGAACGCTTGCGCGAGTTAAAAAGAGGGGTGGTGATCCTGGACAGTCACAGTGCCGGCAAAGTGGGAAAAACCTACTGCGCGACTGATCGAGTGGATGCGATCAAGATTGCACGCATTTATTTGAGCGCGCTCTCGCCCTTAGTATGGCAGCCGGATCAAAAAACGCGGGAGCGACGCGAAGTGTTCAGTGCCTACCAGGCGGTAGTGAAGGAAGGCACCCGCCTCAAACAACAAATTAAGTCGATGCTTAACGAACATTGCGTGCGGCTGGAGAGTGGCTTCCGCTTGAGTCATCCCAGTGCGATTGGTCGATTACTGCAGCGCCGAAAGTGGACTGAAGCGCAAAAGATGTTGTTGCAGCAGCTCCATGCCGGATTGGTCGGAGCCCGGGCCCGGCGTCAACAACTGCGCCATTATATGGCACAAGAGATCCTGGCGGAAAAAGAGTTGCTTCGTCTGACCCGCCTTTGCGGCATCAGCCTCGTCACTCTTTACGGACTGATTGCCGCCATTGGTGACATCAAACGCTTCGTTACTGCACGCAAACTCTCAGCTTACTTCGGCTTGAACCCCAGCGTCGAACAGAGCGGCCAGCATGAAGGGCCTACCTCACTCAAACGTCATGGTCGCGGAGCGATCCGCGCTTTGCTCGTGCAATCGGCCAAAAAACTCCTGCAAGTGGATAATCCATTGCAAAAGTGGGGCCTCGCCGTGGCGATGCGCCGTGGACGCAACAAAGCGGCCGTGGCCGTGGCGCGCAAACTTTGCGTGGCGGTGTGGCATGTCATGCAAGGTCATGTCATCGGCCCGATCGAACGAATGGACACCCTGCACACCAAACTCCACAAGCTGGCGACCGAGCTAGGCGTCCCCACCATCAAACAACTCGGCTTCCAAACCAAAGAAGCCTTCGTCCAGAAAAAATTATATGTCTTACGATCTTATGCTTGACCTAACCACATGTCTGCATCGCATGGTTAGGCGCATTCGTGCTCATGTGGTAACCGAATGAATAGCCTGCAACGCATCGAGCGCTTGATCCATCACTACCGCATGGTCGTCGCGCATGTGAAACTGAACAACGCGGTGCTGGTCGTGGATCTGGAACACAGGAAATGAGGCAACGCTCAAGTAATGAAAGCCAAACGTCATCGCGTGAACCTCTTGTAAGTGTGGGTCATCTTCTTTGCGGGGAGCGTCAATTGAGCGGTGGGCGGTGTGCTTGTGTCGGAAAAGCATCAACTCCGCTGCGCGCGGCAACAGGTGCTCGACGGAAAGAGCCTTGGTAAAGGTGTAAAACTGTCCAAGTCTGTTGAGGTAAGCAAATGCCTCGTGGTGAAGCGCGTCGAGCACGGCACGCTCCGATTCGGTGGCCATTGGCAACGGCGCCTCCCCCAGCAACTGCTCCATCGAGTGCTTCAGGACTGCGGCTTGGCGATCGTAATACGGGACGAGATGGTTGAATCGGTCGAGGAAGTTTCCGTGGTGGTAATCGAGTCCTCCTAGCATCCGGGCACCGCCGGCGATCTGCACACAACGATCCTGCGGAAAGGCGGCGTCCTTGGAGGCACGAGCCAACCAGCTCAGGGCACGCGTTGAAAGCGGGAAGATGTCGCGCAAAGGAACGTTCGGAAACGGATCGGCGAAGTTCCAAGACATGCGTGCTATGCGCCTAACGAGAAAGAGATAAGCCACGGCAGGGTGTCGCGGCAACCACGCTGGACTTGCTTCGCAATGGGGCCGTTGGCTTCATCGATTTGGTTAGATGTTTCTTGGCTGTTACCTGACCTTCCGACCCCTCGCGAGGAAAATGGTGATCGCCGCCTTAGTCCCGCACTCCGCGGTTGGCG
>Ga0193751_1001011_pt1 | contig 19121 bp, 14 predicted proteins | sample L1c2metaG_FD_143050 | JGI IMG/M metagenome (GOLD analysis project Ga0193751, IMG submission 143050) | Soil microbial communities from a riparian zone of the East river system, Colorado, United States - L1c2 | ecosystem: Environmental > Terrestrial > Soil > Riparian zone | place: USA: East River... | reverse complement strand
CACGCCCGGAGGCGCGACGCCCTCGGCCGGCGCGGCATATCCGCTGAACGCGACCTTGGCCAGCGCATCCTTGTTGATCGCATACGCGATCGCCTGGCGCACCTTGGGGTTGTCGAAGGGTTTCTGCTGCGTATTCATCGACAGATAGCGCAGCACGATCGAAGGCGCAGCGATCACTTCCAGGTCCGGTTTGCCTTTCAGAACCTCGGCCAGCTCATACGGCACCGGAAATGTGAAGTGCGCCTCGCCTGTCTGCATCAGCGCCGCACGCGAATTGTTGTCGACCACCGGTTTCCAGGTGATGGTGTCGACTTTCGGATATCCCTTTTTCCAATATCCATCGAACTTCGCAACCTTGAGGTAGTCGGTGGCCTTCCATTCGACGAACTTGAACGGACCGGTGCCGACCGGGTGGAATGCGATGTCCTTGTTTCCCCACTGCTTCAGCGCCGCAGGGCTGATCATCACCGTCGATGGGTGCGCGAGTTGATTGATAAACGGCGAAAACGGAGTCTTCAGCGTAAAGCGCACGGTGTAGTCGTCGACAACTTCGGTCTTGGCGATGTTGTTGTTGTACAGACCGTAGCGCTTGAGCTTGTTATCGGGATTGGTCACTCGATCGAGATTGACCTTGACCGCGTCGGCCTTGAAGTCGGTGCCGTCGTGGAACTTGATCCCTTTTTTCAACTTGACCGTATAGGTGAGCCCGTCCTTGGTCGCCTCGTAGCTTTCGGCCAGCACCGGGATCATCTTCATGTCCTTGTCGAACCCGTACAGGCCTTCGTAGAAAGACTTCGCCATGGCCTGCGACAGCGTGTCGTTTGCATCATAGGGGTCGGTCGTGGTGAACGTCGACGCGACCGCAAAGACCACGTCCTTGGCGGCGAACGCGGGTGCGGCGACGATCGCGCCGAGCACCATCGTGGCTGCGAAAAGCGAGCGTGAAAGCGATTTCATACGGTGTCTCCAGAAAGTGGAAGCGAGGACGCGGTTGAAAACGTGTCCGCAGTTGTTTTAGTCAAGCGCCGGCGATGGGGTGCGTTGCGACGTAATGTCCGGGCGCGACCTGCTTGAGCGGCGAGACCTGCGGTTCATCCCCCACCGCCCGGATCGGGCTCGGGATCTCGTCGGATGATAGCTCGGTTTTGCGCTTGCGTCGCGCCGGGTCGGCAACCGGCACTGCGGCGAGGAGCTTGCGAGTATAAGGATGCTGCGGATTCTCGAAGATCGCCCGCCGCGGCCCGATCTCGACGATCTGGCCGAGATACATCACGGCGACGCGGTGGCTGATCCGCTCCACGACCGCCATGTCGTGCGAAATGAACAAATACGACAGGCCGAACTCGGCCTGAAGGTCGAGCATGAGATTGATGATTTGAGCTCGGATCGATACGTCCAGCGCCGATACCGCTTCGTCGGCGACGATGATCTTGGGCTTGAGCGCGAGCGCGCGGGCAATGGCCACGCGCTGCCGCTGTCCGCCGGAAAACTCGTGCGGATAACGCTTCGCCGAGTCGGGAGACAGGCCGACATGCTCGAGCAGCCACGCGACACGCTCGTCCGCGGCGGCGCCTTTGGCGATGCCGTGGATGTACAACGGTTCCGCAACCGAAAAACCGACAGTCAGGCGCGGATCGAGCGAGGCGTAGGGGTCCTGGAAGATCATCTGTATCTCGCGCCGCAGCGGCCGCACTTCGTCGGGTGAAAGCTTGGCGATGTCGCGTCCGTTGAGCTCGATGCTGCCCGCGCTGATAGTTACCAAGCGCAGCAGCGAACGGCCCGTGGTCGACTTCCCGCATCCTGACTCACCGACCAGCGCCAACGTCTCGCCGGCCCGCAGATCGAAGCTGACCTGCTCGACCGCGTGCACCTCGCGGCGCACACGGCCGAGAATGCCGGAGCGGATCGGGAATCGGGTTTTGAGCCCGCGAACGCGAAGCAGCGGTTCGCCCGGCGGGGGCAGGGCACGCACAGGCGCTCCAGGGGCGCCGTCGCCCGCGGTCGTCAGCAGCGGAAAGGGCGCGGGCGCATCGCTTCCCTGCATCGAGCCCAGCCGCGGTACCGCGGCGAGGAGTGCCTGCGTATACGCGTGGTGCGGCGCGTGAAAAATCTGCTCGACGTGGCCCTCTTCGACTTTTTCCCCGCGGTACATGACGATCACCCGGTGCGCGACCTCGGCAACGACGCCCATGTCGTGCGTGATGAAGATGACCGCCATGTGCATTTCCTGCTGCAGCAGCCGCACCAGCTCGAGAATCTGCGCCTGAATGGTGACGTCGAGGGCGGTCGTGGGCTCGTCGGCGACGAGCAGCTTCGGCTTGCACGACAGCGCCATGGCGATCATCACGCGCTGGCGCATTCCCCCGGAAAGCTGGTGCGGGTAGCGACCGAGCACCTGAGCGGCTTCCGGAATGCGCACCTGCTGGAGCATGCGAAGTGCCTCGCGGCTTGCCGCCGAGAAATCCTTGCCCTGGTGCAGCCGTATCGATTCAGCGATCTGCTCCCCGACGGTGAACACGGGGTTGAGCGAGGTCATCGGCTCCTGGAAAATCATCGCGATTTCAGCGCCGCGGATCTCGCGCATGACCGACGGGCTCGCCCGCGCGAGGTCAACGCTTCCGCCGTCGCGGGCGAAGCGCAGCTCGCCCGAGGTGATGCGGCCACCACCGTGCTCGACCAGGCGCATCAGCGAAAGCGCGGTCACCGATTTTCCCGAGCCCGATTCGCCGACGATGGCGATAGTCTCGCCGCGGTCGACACTGAAAGACACGTTGCGCACCGCGGAGACCACGCGCTCGGACGTGCGGAATTCCACCGACAGCCCGTCGACGGCAAGCAGTTCGCCCGGCGTCGCTGCGGTCATCGAACGTCCATCCTGACGCGACGGCGCAAAGCGTATCTTCTCGCGTCGACGGTCATGCCGCCCTCGAGCGAAGTGCCTGCGCGCGGATCTCGTCGAGCGTGGCATTCATGGTGATCGCCTGCGGATCGACCTTGAGCCATATCAGTGACGGACGGTCTTGGGCGAGCGAGCGTTCCAGCGCGGGCGCGAACTGCTCCGTGCGGTCTATGGCCTCGGCATGCGCGCCATACGCCCGTGCGAGCGCGGCAAAGTCCGGATTGATGAGATCGGTGCCGTAGACGCGGGCGGGAAAATGTTTTTCCTGGTGCATGCGGATCGTGCCGTAGCTGCCGTTGTCGACCACCATGAAGACGATATTGAGGTCATACTGCACCGCGGTTGCCAGCTCCTGGCCGTTCATGAGAAAGCATCCGTCTCCGTTCCATGACACCACGATGCGCTCCGGATACACGGCTTTCGCCGCAACTGCCGCGGGAACGCCGTAGCCCATCGATCCGCTGTAGGGCGCGAGCTGGGTGCGAAAGCGCCGATGGCGGTATAGCCGGTGCAGCCACGCCGTGTAGTTCCCTGCGCCGCTGGTGAGGATCGCGTCTTCGGGAAGGCGCTCGCGCAGCGTCGCGACGACCTGCCACAGGTCGAGATTGCCGGGCATCGGCTGCGGCGCCTGCCACGCCAGATAATCGGCGTGCGCATCATCGGCGCTGCCTTGCCAGCGCGGTGATGCCAGCGGCGGCATCGCCGCGAGCGCTTTCGCAAATGGCGGTATCGACGCGGCAATGCCGAGCGCCGGCTGATAGACGCGGCCAAGCTCGTCGACACCGGGATGGACGTGGATCAAGGATTGCTTGGGCTGCGGGGCATCGAGCAGCGTATACCCGCCGGTGACCATTTCGCCCAACCGCTCGCCGATCACCAGCAGAACATCGGCGGATCGAACCCGAGCCGCGAGTTTTGGATTGATGCCGATACCGACGTCGCCGGCGTAGTTGGGGTGCGCATTGTCGAAAATGTCCTGATTGCGAAACGCACACGCGACCGGAAGCGCATTGGCTTGCGCAAAACCGGCAAGCGCCGCGCACGCGGACGCGTCCCAGCCGCTACCGCCGACGATGACCAGCGGATTTTTTGCCTCGGCGAGCCGGGAGCGAAGCGCGTCGATCTGCGATTGCGCCGGAAGAACGGAGATCGGCGCAACCGGCGCATCATCGAGGACTTGCGCGTTTGCCGACAGCATGTCCTCGGGCAGCGCAAGCACGACCGGACCGGGACGGCCCGACATCGCGACGCGAAACGCTCTCGCAACGTATTCCGGAATGCGATCGGGGCGATCGATTTGCGCCGCCCATTTGACCGTGCTGCCGTACATGCGCCGGTAATCGATTTCCTGAAAAGCCTCGCGATCGACAAAATCGCTTCCGACTTGACCCACGAACACGATCAGGGGCGTCGAATCCTGTTGCGCGGTATGGATGCCGATGGCGGCGTTGGAGGCGCCCGGCCCGCGCGTGACAAACACGATGCCCGGACGACCGGTGAGCTTGCCGTAGGCCTCGCCCATGTAAGATGCCCCGCCCTCGTGTCGGCAAACGATCAGGCGCAGCGATGCACGCGATTCGTATAGCGCATCCAGCACCGGAAGATAGCTTTCGCCGGGGACGCAAAAGGCGAGATCGACCCCTTGGGCGAGAAGGTTGTCGACGAGTATTCTTCCGCCGGAGCGCACGATCGGTGAGAGTCAAGCAAGGAGAGCCGATCATTCTAGCGTGATTCGGCAGCATCCTCCGGTCGCCGTATAATCGGCGCTCGCTGTTGCGTCGCGACGGCTAGGGGAATCCCAACGATGATAGGGCAAGCAACGCTGCTGGAAGCGCTCGGGTTCAGTGCCGGCGCACTGCTCGCGGGGCTGATCACGATGCGCTTGCGTCCCGACCTCCGGCGGTCGATCGTGTTCACCTTGCTTGCCATCGCGCTGGGACTCGGCGGGCTCGACGCCCTGTCGCGCTATCAGATCCTCCCCGCGCAGCTTGCAATATCAATCGTGCCGCGCGAGCTGTGCCTGCTGATCGTTGCGCTCGGCAATATCCGGATCTACATCGCCTTCCTGGTCAACGTGCTTCTCGCGCGGCGGGCGGTGCCGCGCATTCTCGGCGAAGTCGGGATCGTCCTCTCGCTGGTCGTGTTCGCATTGGTCCGGATGGACGCGGTCGGCGTGAATCTCGCTGCCATTTTCACGACGTCCGCTTTCCTCACGGCCGTTATTGCCTTTTCATTGCAGGCAACGCTGGGCAACCTCTGGGGCGGCATTGCGCTGCAACTCGACAATACCTGTCGCATAGGCGATTGGATTCAGGTCGAGGGCGTGCTGGGGCAGGTGGTCGGTATCCGCTGGCGCTACACCTCCATCGCCACGAACCGCAACGAGACGATCATCATCCCGAACTCGATGCTGGTCAACAATCGGGTAACTCTGCTCGCGCGGCGCGGCGATTCGCGCATCCCATGGCGGCGGCCGGTCGAGTTTTCCATCGGCTACGAGTGGCCGCCCAGCCGAGTCGTCGCGGCCGTCGATTCCGCGCTCGGCCGCGTCGACATTCCCAACGTCGCGCCGGCGCCGGCGCCTTCATGCATCCTGGGGAGCTTCGATCCCAGCTCGATTCGCTACATTGTCCGCTACTGGCTGACCGATTTGAGCGATGTCGAATGGACCGATTCACAGGTCCGCCTGCACGCGTTCGCGGCGCTCGCGCGCGAGGGCATGGAAATTCCGATCCCGCGCAATGAATTGTTCATCAATCCCGCCAGCGACGTGCGCGCCAAGGCGGCGACACGCGAGCGCGACGCACGCATCGCGCTTCTGAAATCGCTCGAGCTCTTTGCGCCGCTGACCGACCCTGAACGCACTGCGCTCGCGGCGGAGCTCCACCCGTTGCCCTTCGTGACCGGTGATGTCCCTACGCGCCAGGGCGAGACCGCCGACTCGCTGTACATCCTCGCACGCGGACAGGTCGGCATCTTTCGCAACGCCACCGAAGGCGATGCAACGGCGCGACAGCGACTGGCGACACTCAACGGGCCGGGTTACTTCGGCGAGATGGGCTTACTGACGGGTCAGCCGAGGACCGCAACCATCGTCGCGGAATCGGAGGTGCTCTGCTACCGACTGGACAAGGCAGGCTTCGAAGCGATCATCCGCGCTCGGCCCGACCTTGCGCAGTCGCTGTCGCAGACCGTCGCCGAGCGGCAGGCGGCCAACGATGCCACGCTGGCTTCGCTTTCGAAGGAAGCGCGCGCACGCGCGACTGGAACGCGGGTCAACGAGTTGGTGCGCCGCATTCAGCAGTTCTTCGGGTTGTAGCGTCGCGAGCCACCGGACGAGGGACCCGCGAAGCGGGATCGGCCGGGAATTGCGAGTCGACGCTTGAGGCCGACCACTCGACGGTTAATGTTTCATCGAACGTAGAGGAGGCCGAGGCGCGAGCCACCCGGCGCGGGACCCCACGCGAAGCGTGGGGATATGACGCCGTAGGGCGGAGCAGGGGCCCTGCGCGGAGCGTGGGGACGCGACCCCGGAGGCGGAAAAGCCGGCGACACTCGGTGCGCATTGCTCGCGATTACGGTCCGGAGCCGGCAAGGGGACTTGCGATTGGCGGCGCGAGCCACCCGGCGTCCCCGGTCCACCCTGGCGCGGAAGGCCGCCGCGCCGAGAGCCGGCTTAAGCGATCTACGCGGCGGGCACGAGGTCCGGGCGCTTGAGCAGAAATACCGACCCTTCGCTCGACGGGGTATCGAGCCAGACGAAGGGCATGTTTGGAAATGACGCCTCCGCGGCCTCCCGGTTGTGTCCCACTTCCACCACCAGCAAGCCTTCAGGGCACAGGAACGGCGCGGCCTGGTCGAGGATGGTGCGTACCGCATCGAGGCCGTCGTCGCCGCCTGCGAGACCGACTTCGGGCTCGTGCCTGTACTCCTCGGGCAATTCTTCCATCGCGAGCGTTGTGACGTAAGGCGGATTGCTGATGATCAGATCGTAGGTCTTGTCGGTGAGGTTCGAAAACAGATCGGAGCGGATCAGGTTGATGCGATCCTGAAGGCCATGCTCTGCCACATTGCGCTGGGCTACCGCCAGCGCATCCGAAGAGATGTCCACGGCATCGATGTCCGCCTGTGGAAAGTAATTCGCAAGGAGGATCGCCAGGCACCCCGAGCCGGTACACAGGTCGAGCGTGTTTTTCACGTTGTCCGGATCGGCAATCCACGGGTCGAGCGCCTCGGGCAGGAGCTCGGCGATGAACGAACGCGGAATGATGACGCGCGGGTCGACATAGAAGCGAAATACTCCCAGCCACGCCTCGTTCGTCAGGTACGCCGCCGGGATGCGTTCGTCGACGCGACGCTCGATCAGCAGCGAGACGTCGTTGCGCTCGGCATGCGTGAGCTTCGCATCCAAAAACAAATCGATGCGATCGCTGGGAAGCTTTAGCGCGTGCAGCAGCAGGTATGCGGCCTCGTCGTACGCGCTGGCGGTTCCATGCCCGAAAAACAAACCCGCCGACGCAAAACGCGACACCGCGTAGCGCAGCCAGTCGCGGACAGTTTCAAGCTCCTGAGCAACGTTGCTCATCGTTGGATCGGGATGGGCGGTTGTACGTCAGCGCAACAGACGTTGCAGTATGCCACGATACATTGCAGAAAGTGGCTCGAGGTCGTCGACTGCGACGCGCTCGTTGAGCTTGTGAATCGACGCGTTGATCGGACCCAGCTCGACGACTTCCGGGCAGATGTCCGCGATGAAGCGCCCGTCGGAGGTACCGCCCGTGCAGGATAGTTGAGGTCGAATTGCCGTCATGTCGTGGACAACGTCACCGACAACGTCGACCAACCTGCCGCGCGGCGTGATGAACGGACGGCCCCAGCCTGTCCATCGGATTTCGTACTCCAGTTGATGGCGGCGCAATATCGCGTGCAGTCGCTCCTCCAGGCTTTCGCGGCTGCTCGCAGTGGAGTATCGAAAGTTGAACATGAGCTCGAGCGAGCCTGGGACCACATTGGCCGCGCCGGTCCCTGCATGAATATTGGAAACCTGCCATGTCGTCGGCGGAAAATAGTCGTTGCCTTCGTCCCAGCGCGTCGCCGCGATCTCGGCAATCGCCGGTGCGATGAGATGAATGGGATTCTTCACAAGATGCGGATACGCGATATGACCCTGAACGCCGCGAACAATCAGGGTGCCCGACAGAGAGCCGCGGCGGCCGTTTTTGATCATGTCGCCGAGGCGGTCGACCGACGAGGGCTCGCCGACGATGCAATAATCCAGCGCCTCGCCGGCATCGCGCAATTTATCGACGACCCGCGCTGTGCCGTCGGTTGCGGGACCTTCCTCGTCGGAGGTGATCAGAAGTGCGATCGCTCCCCGGTGAGGCTTGTCCTCGGCGATAAATCCTTCGATCGCGGTGACGAACGCGGCGATGGAGGATTTCATGTCCGCCGCGCCACGCCCATACAGAAAGCCATCGCGTACGATGGGTGAGAAGGGATCGGACTGCCATGCATCGAGCGGACCGGTCGGGACCACGTCGGTGTGGCCGGCAAAGCACACGAGCGGTCTGTCGTCACCGCGTTTGGCCCATAGATTGGTGACGCCGTTGGAAACGATGCTCTCGCAGCGAAACCCGAGCGGTTCCAGCCGAGCGCGAAGCAGGTCCTGGCAGCCGGCATCGTCCGGTGTCAGCGATCGGCGTGCGATCAGCTCTTGCGCGAGAGCGAGGGTGGGGCTCGCAGACGAGCGCGTCATGACGTGGGCGCGCTCGCCGGTGCTAGGGACGGTTCAGGAAATCAGGATCGATCTCCAGCTTGACGAAGTCGCCTTTGAGCTGCCGGGTCGATTCCTCGGGAGTACCGGCCACCGCGTCGACCCGGGCGGAAGGCGCGTTCTGATTCACAAGCCAGGCGAAGTTGGTGGGTGAGTCCGCTGCTGCCATCGCCTCGTCGTAGGAAATCACGCCGTCGAGATAGAGCCTGCACATCGCCTGCTCGAAAGTCTGCGATCCGGGATAGAGGCTCTGCTCCATGGCCTCCTTGATCTGGGTGACCTCGCCGTTCTTTATCAGGTCGGCGATCAGCGAAGTGTTGAGCAGGATCTCCGCGGCAGGTTGCTGCTCGCCTTCCTTGTTGCGCACCAGCCGCTGCGAAATAATCGCGCGCAGTCCGATGGAAAGGTCTGAGAGCAATCCTGAGCGCGCGTCGTAGGGGAACATGTTGATGATCCGCGACAACGCGTGATAGCTGTTGTTGGCGTGAAGCGTGGACAGGCAAAGGTGACCGGTCAAGGTGTGCAGCAACGCCGCCTGCATGGTTTCGCGGTCGCGGATCTCGCCGATCATGATGAGGTCCGGCGCTTCGCGCAGCGCATTTTCCAGCGCCTTGTGATAGCCCTGCGTGTCGATGCCGATCTCCCGCTGGTTGACGATCGACTGTCGATGCTCGAACAGATATTCGATCGGATCCTCGAGGGTCAGAATGTGCCCCGTGCGGTGGTTGTTGCGGTAGTCGATCATGGCCGCCATCGTAGTCGACTTGCCCGAGCCGGTTGCGCCGGTGACGAGGACGAGGCCGCGCTTTTCCATGACCAGGTTCAGCAGCACGGAAGGCAGGCGCAAGTCCTCGAACGGCGGCACGCTGCTTCGCACGTACCGGATGACCAGAGAAATCGTGCCGCGCTGGCGGAAAATGTTGATACGGAAGTTGCCTACGGCCCGGTCCAGATACGAAAGGTTCATTTCCATCTGGTTTTCGAACTCGCGGGCCTGGTCCTTGGTCATCAGCTCGTAGGCGATGCGCCGTACGCTCTCGACGTCCATCGGCTGGGTGGAGATGGGCGAGACCACGCCGTTGATCTTGATGTTGATCGGCGCGCCGCACGAAATGAACAGGTCGGATGCCTGTTTTTCGGACATGAGCTTGAATAATCGGTCGAGATACATGTCGTGCTCCCCGTGCAAATCGTGGTGTCTGGCGCGCAGGCGTCCCCAGGGACGAGCCGCTTGACAATGTCATGAATTGACAAGAATAACCAAGGTCGCGCAAAGTAACAACTGGCATGGCTTGCGGCTCGGCTTTTCGGGTCCGCGCGCGCCCAAGCCGGCACATCTGACCAGCCTCGTTTCTCCATGCTAGCCATCATCGGTGGCAGCGGGTTGACCCGCCTGTCCACGCTGGCCGTCGCTCACCGCGAGGTCGTCCGCACCCCCTATGGGGAGCCGTCCTCGGCGCTAGTCTTCGGGCAGATCGCCGGGTGCGACGTGGTCTTTCTGGCGCGCCATGGGCACGGACACACCATCCCCCCTCATAAAGTCAATTACCGGGCGAACCTTTGGGCGCTGAAGAACCGCGGAGTGGAGTCGATCCTGGCGGTTGCCTCGGTGGGTGCCATTTCCGACCAATACTCGCCGGGCGATCTGGTTTTGCCGCATCAACTTGTCGATTACACTCACGGTAGAGAACATACGTTCTTTGACGGCGGAGACCGCAAGGTTGTGCACGTCGATTTCACCCAGCCGTATTCGGCGCAGTTACGCGAGCGTTGCATGCGGGCAGCCGTCTCGGCGGGTATCGCCCTCCACGATCGTGGCGTTTACGCTGCGGTTTCGGGCCCGCGGCTGGAAACGGCCGCGGAAATCGACCGCATGGCCCGCGACGGCGCGACGCTCGTCGGCATGACAGGGATGCCGGAGGCGGCGCTCGCGCGCGAGCTCGGCGTGGCCTATGCCGCGATTGCGGTCGTCGTGAACCCCGCCGCGGGCCGCGGCGAAAGCGCGCAGGAAATATCGATGGAAAGAATTGTCGTGGTGCTGGAATCGGCGATGGACAAGGTGCGTTCGCTGATCGATCAGCTCGTTCAGCAATAGAAATTCAGGCCCTTAGATGATCAGGGAAATACTGCGGATGGGCGACCCGCGCCTGCTCGAGAGATCGAAGGCCGTGGAACGATTCGCGACGTTGGAATTGTCCGCGCTGCTCGCCGACATGCGCGACACCATGATCGCAGCCAAAGGCGCAGGCTTGGCCGCGCCGCAGATAGGGGTGGGCCTGAGAGTCGTGATCTTCGGCTTCGAGCACAACCAGCGCTACCCCGATGCCGAACCCATTCCCTACACCGAGCTTGTCAACCCGGTGATCACGACGCTCGTGGGCCCGATGGAAGAGGACTGGGAAGGTTGCCTATCGGTCCCCGGCTTGCGCGGCAAGGTGCCGAGGCTGACTCGTGTGCGCTATACGGGCTTCGACCCGAGCGGCCGCCCCATCGAGCGCGACGTGTCCGGATTTCACGCGCGAGTCATACAGCACGAATGCGATCATCTCGATGGCATTCTCTATCCGGCGCGCATGCGCGACATGCGTTCGTTCGGCTTTACGAGCGTGCTGTTTCCCGATCTCGAGACCGTCGAGGATTGACACTGCAGCGTCGGGGTCCGCCTGAGGTAGGCTAGTTCAGGCGCAGCTGCTCGTAAATCGACGTCTCAAGCTTGAGCAGGGCCACGGGGTCGTGCAAGCGTGCGCCGTCGAGGAGAAACGCATCCTCGGCGCGTTCCCCCAGCGTATTTACTTTCGCGCTTGCGACGTTGACGTTGGCCTTGGCGAGCGTGTACGCGATGCGCGCAAGCAGTCCCGGCCGATCGCCGGCGATGATCTCCAGAATGAACTGCGTACCCTTGTCATCCGGGAAGATACGCACTTCGGGAGAAAGCGGAAAGTGCTTCAGATGCCGGCTGATTCGCCCTCCCGGCGGCGGCTCCAGGGGACGATGCTCGATCAGCGCGCGCCTGAGCTCGAATTCGATGAAGCTGATCGCCTCGCGATAGCTTGCGTCCGGGTTGCCGGGATCGTGCAAGACGAACGTATCGAGCGCGTAACCGTGCCGGGTCGTGTGGATGCGCGCTTCGAGGATCGACAGCCGCGCCTGGCCGAAGAAGCCGCAAATGCGCGCGAAGAGCTCCTTCTGGTCCGGCAGATACACCATCACCTGCAGCCCCGCGCCATCGCGCGCCAGGCGTGCCTTGACCACCGGATCCTTGCTGTCGACCCTGAAATAGAGATGCCGCGCGTGCCAGGCGATTTCGTCTGCGGCATGGCGCTGAAAATAAACGCTGTCCAGGCGTTGCCACAACTTCTGTTCGGCGCCGTCGGTCACCGCGTAGAGCCTGAGCTGGCGCAACGCTTCGGCGCGGCGCGCCTCGAGGCTGTCCTGTAAACGCCGCTCGCCCGGCCGCCCCGCGAGATGCGCCTTGGTCGCGTGGAAGAGATCTTCCAGAAGCTTTGCCTTCCAGGCGTTCCACACCTTCGGGCTGGTGCCTCGAATGTCGGCGACGGTCAACAGATAGAGCGCGAATAGGCGGCGCTCCGTCTTCACCTTGGCCGCAAACGCCGCGACCACCGCGGGATCGGCGATGTCCTGCTTTTGTGCCGTCGACGACATCGACAAGTGCTGCTCGACCAGCCACGCGACGAGATCGGTATCCTCCGGCGACAGCCCGTGCTGACGGCAGAATCTCCGGGCATCGCGGCTGCCGAGGATGGAATGGTCGCCGCCGCGAGCCTTGGCTATGTCGTGAAACAGCCCCGCCGCGTAGAGCACCTCGGGTCGCGCGAAATCGGCTATCAGCCTCGAGCACAGCGGGTACTCGTGCGCATGTTGCGGCTCGGTGAAGCGGCGCAGATTGCGGATCACCATCAGGATGTGCTCATCGACCGTGTACACGTGAAACAGATCGTGCTGCATCTGACCCACGATGCGTCCGAAAACCGGCAGATAGCGGCCGAGAATGCCGTACTGATTCATGCGCCGTAGCTCGTGGGTGACTCCGCGCGGCTGCCGCAGGATGGCCATGAAACGCGCCCGGTTGACCGGGTCGCGGCGAAACGCTGCGTCGACGCGGTCGCGATTGCGCCAAAGCGCCCGGAGCAGATGCGCGGACATGCCTTTGAGCTCGGGATGCTGCTGCATCATGAGAAAGCTTTCGAGGATCGCAGCCGGGCGCCTCGCGAAAAGCTCGTCATCTCGAAGATCCAGCAATTCGTCGACGGCCTGGAAATCCGCGTCGATCGGGTGCACGGCAACCTGTGCTGGAAACAGCCGGCCGTGCAGGTTCTGCAGGAGAATGACGCTGAGCTGCCGGATCGATTTCGCCGCGCGGTAGTAGCGCTGCATGAGATGCTCCGACGCACGCCGGTCCGGCGTGTCGGCAAACCCGAGCTCGCGCGCGAGTGCGGTCTGCACGTCGAACACCAGCCGGTCCTCTCGGCGTCCGGCGAGATAATGGAGGCGTATGCGCAGATCGTCGATGAGGCGCTCGTGGCGGGCAACTTCGCGCGACTCCCGCGCGGTCATCAATCCGCGCGCCGCAAGCTCCTTCCACGATCGACCAAGCCCTGCTGCTCGCGCGATCCACATGACCGTCTGCAAGTCGCGCAAACCGCCGGGGCTCTCCTTGACGTTGGGCTCGAGGTTGTACGCCGTATCCTGATAACGCAGATGGCGCTGCTGCTGCTCCAATGCCTTGGCTTCGAAAAACGAGCGCAGGTCGAGCGTCGTGTCGAACCGCCGGCAAAAGCGCTCATACAGCGACCGCGAGCCGGCAAGGAGCCGCTGCTCGAGCAGGCTGGTGCGAATGGTGATGTCGCCTGTCATTTCGCTTTCGCACTCGTCGATGGTACGCACCGAGTGTGCGACCTCGAGGCCCGTATCCCATAGCGCCCCGATGAAGCGCTCGATGATGCCGGCTGACGGGTCTTCGACGAGGGAGCGCGACAGCAGGATCAGCACATCGACATCGGAATGCGGAAACAGCTGGCCGCGGCCGTAGCCGCCGACCGCGATCAGCGCGCACTCGGAGGGCGCACCGATCTCCTGCCACAGGCCGCGGATGACCCGGTCCACGAGCCGGGCATGACGCGAAAGCAGACGCGCCGGCTGAGGATCGGCGGCGAATTCGCGCGCCAGTGCAGCGCGTCCTGCGGCAAGCTCACGGCGCCAGCGCCCGGACGAGTCGGTGACTGCTGGCCGAGGAGCCGCAGCGGCTAACGTTGCAGCCACGTCCTTCGCTTATTCACTCACTGTCGGCGGAGGATCGGGCGCGCCGGCGGAAAGGGTCAGGACGTCGAAACCCGCGTCGGTCACAAGGACCGTGTGCTCCCACTGTGCCGACAGGCTGTGATCGGCAGTCACGATCGTCCATCCGTCCGCGAGACAGCGTATTCCGGGCCGGCCGGCATTGATCATCGGCTCGATGGTGAAGATCATTCCCGGCTGGAGCTTGAGTCCGGTCGCCGGGCGACCGTAATGAAGAACCTGGGGCTCCTCGTGGAAAGCGCGCCCGATGCCGTGACCGCAGAATTCACGCACCACCGAATAGCCGTGCGTCTCCGCATGGCGCTGTATGGTCGCGCCGATGTCGCCCAAGTGCGCGCCCGGCTCGACCGCGCGTATGCCGCGCCACATCGACTCATAGGTTATCTCGCAAAGACGCTTTGCCTGGATATTCGGCACGCCCACGTAGAACATGCGGCTAGTATCGCCATGGAAGCCGTCGTGGATAACGGTGACATCAATATTGACGATGTCGCCCGGCTTGAGCTTCTTGTCGCCCGGGATACCATGGCAGACGACGTGATTGACCGACGTGCAGATCGACGCCGGATACGGTCGGTGCCCGGGCGGAGCGTAATTGAGCGTCGCCGGGACGACGTGCTGGACGTTGACCTGATAGTCGTAGGCGATCCGGTCCAGCTCCCCCGTGCTGACCCCTGCCTTCACGTGCGGGGTGAGATAGTCGAGCAGCTCCGATGCGAGCCGTCCCGCGACGCGCATTTTCTCGATCTCATCGGCGGTCTTGATCGTGACCGACATCGTATCCATGCCTCGCATTCGATTCCCTAGGTTCTCAGCAGCTCGTTGATGCTCGTCTTCGCGCGCGTTTTCGCGTCGACCTGCTTGACGATCACCGCGCAGTACAGCTGGCAGCCGCCGGTACCGGAAGGGAGGCTGCCGGCAACGACCACCGACCCGGCAGGCACGCGTCCGAAGCTTACTTCGCCGGACTCCCGATCGTAGATGCGGGTGCTCTGGCCGAGGAAGACCCCCATCCCCAGCACCGCGTTTTCCTCGACCACGACGCCCTCGACCACCTCCGAGCGCGCGCCAATGAAGCAGTTGTCCTCGATGATGGTGGGGTTGGCCTGGAGCGGTTCCAAGACCCCGCCGATGCCGACACCGCCCGAGAGATGGACGTTCTTCCCTATTTGCGCGCACGATCCGACGGTGGCCCATGTATCGACCATCGTCCCTTCGTCGACGTAGGCGCCGATGTTGATAAAGCTCGGCATGAGCACGACGTTGGGAGCGACGTACGCGCCGTGGCGTGCAACGGCCGGCGGTACGACGCGCACGCCCGATCGCGCGAATGCGGCCTCGTCGAACTGCGCGAACTTGGTGGGAACCTTGTCGTAGAAACGAAACGGATCGCTCGGGGACGACGCGCCCAGAAGGGCGTTATTCGACAGCCGGAACGACAGGAGCACGGCTTTTTTCAACCACTGGTGCGTTACCCACGCCCCATCTCGTTTCTCGGCGACGCGCAGCCGTCCTGCATCGAGCTCGTCCAGAGCGGACGCGACCGCATCCTTAAGAGCGGCAGGCGCATTCGTCGGCCCGAGCCCGTGTTTTTGTTCCCATGCGGATTCGATCGTCTGCTGCAGGGCGTCCATCGATGCCGGCTTGCCGCAAGCGCGGACAAAACGGCTATTTTACCCTGCCGAGCTCCGGCCGATGGAAGTTACATCGCCTTGAAAAGGTGCGCGAACGTACGGCTCACCGTCAGGGATTCAGGACGTTCCTTGAGCACGATGAGCGGCTGGTCACGATAGTCGCGATCGACGCGGGCGATTGCCCGAAGATTGACGATGGTGCCGCGATGAACCTGCCAGAACACCTCGGGATCGAGCTCCTCGAACAATTCCTTGATGGTCTTGCGGATTAGCGCCTCGCCCGTCGCCGTGACCACCTTGGTGTATTTGTCTTCGGCGTGGAAGTAGCAGATCTCGTCGACCGGTATCAGGCGCATCGACGCGCCCAACGAGGCCCTGATCCATCGCAGCGGGCTGCTGCCGTCGCGCGCGGCGAGGCGCATGAGCACGCTTGCAAGATCGAGGGGCGGGGAAGCGAGCCGCTGCTGCAGCCGCTCGACGACCTTCGCCATCCGGTCCACGGTGACAGGCTTGAGCAGATAGTCGACGGCCCCTTGCTCGAACGCGGTCACGGCGTACTCGTCGTACGCGGTGACAAAAACGACGTGGCAGACGTCGCCTATTGCTGCGGCCACCTCGAGCCCGTCTTTGACTGGCATGCGGATGTCCAGAAACGCCACGTCTGGCTTGAGCTCCGCGGCAAGTGCGATCGCCTGTTCGCCATTCTCTGCTTCGCCGGTCACCGCGAGCTCGGGCCATGCATGCACCAGCCGCGCTCTAAGCTGCGCGCGCAGCATGGGTTCGTCCTCCGCGATAAGCGCGGTGCAGCGCCTAGCGGGAAGCTGCTGCATAGGGGATCTCGATACTTGCGCGCGCCCCGCCTGGAGCGAGCCCTTCCAGCGTGAATCTCGAGCGCTGACCGTACAATGCCTTCAGGCGCTCACGCAGATTGCTGAGCCCGATACCCTTGCCTGCATTGGCGGCGAGGCCGCGGCCGGTGTCCGTGACCGCGACGCACAAGGCATCGTCGGCGCGGCGCGCCTCGAGCCGGACCTCGCCGCCTGTGGCCTGGGGCTCGATGCCGTGCTTGATCGCGTTCTCGACCACGGACATCAGAAGCATCGGTGGGAAGGGATGCGCGCGCAGCGCAGCCGGTACGTCGACGGCAAACGCGAGCCGCGAACCCATGCGCATCTGCATGATCGACAGATACGCCGACGCGAGATCGACTTCCTGTCCCAGCGTCGAGCTGCCCGAGCGGAGCTGAGGCAGCGCCGCCCGAAGATACGCAAGAAGATGCCCCAGCATCTGACCGGCCTTGGGCGGATCGGTCTCGGTTAGAAACTGAACCGAGGCGAGCGTATTGAAAAGGAAGTGCGGCTCGACCTGCGCCTGCATGAGCTTGAGCTCCGCTTCGATCGCCTGTTTCGACAGGAGATTGCGGTCGGCTTCAGAGCGGGCGATCTCGGTTCGCGTCCGAGCCTCTCGAAACTTCAGCAGGAAGAAAAGGCTGACAAACAGTCCGGTGGTGAAGCCCCCCAACAAGGTCATCCAGAACCGCAGGGGCTCCGCACGCATGTCGGCGAGGGTGTAGCCCTTGATCAGGATCATCAGCGCGCAGCCCGCCACGGCGCCGATCGCCACGGCCAATACCAGCCGCCACACGGGATGGGTCTTTTCCCAGGGCGACGCGACGTTGACCGCGTAGGCGATCGATAGGCCGAAGCACTGGGCGGTGATGAACGGGTGCCAGAACGGGCGGTGATCATCGATGAACAAGAGCGCCGCAAACCCCGTGTTGATCGCAACGATCAGCGCCAGGGTTTGCCACGAAACACCACGAAGCCCCGCGGCGAGCGGGTTCCACCAATGCGTGCCATGTACGGTCGTCGACATGGCCGAATTGTAACCAAGGCGGGAACACCCAGCCGATTGCGCGACGGGGCGGCTTGCGCGCCGACAAAGCGCTGCGGGCCGGGGTAGACGGCCCTAACTTCCCGCCCGGGCAAACCGGATAAGCCTGTCGACGGCCTCTGCGCATTCGGCGAAATCGGCGACCAAGGCGATGCGGATGTATCCGTGTCCCGGGTTGAGTCCGTGCGCTTCGCGGCTGAAATAGCTCCCCGGCAGAACGCTGACCGCTTCCTGCGCGTAGAGCCGCTGAGCGAACGCGGCATCATCGCCCGGCACCTTCACCCACAAATAAAACGCTGCGTCGGGCTGTTGCGCGGCGAGGACGGCGTTCACCCGAGGCGCGAGCACGGAGAACTTCCGTGCGTAAAGCAACCGATTCGCCCGCACGTGATCCTCGTCATTCCACGCCGCGATACTGGCGGCTGCGACCGCCGGCGACATCGCCGATCCGTGGTAAGTCCGATAGAGCAAGAACGCGCGGATCAGCGCGGCGTCCCCGGCGACGTATCCGGAGCGCAAGCCCGGCGCGTTGGAGCGCTTGGACAGGCTGCCGAAGCAGAGCAGCCCGGGATACCCGTGCCGGCCCAGCGCCTGAGCCGCGCCGAGCGCGCCGATCGGCGGGTTGGCCTCGTCGAAAAAGATTTCCGAATAGCATTCATCGGAGGCAATCACGAATCCGTGGCGGTCGGAGAGCGCGAACAAAGCTCGCCATTCCTCCTGCGTCATGACGCGACCCGTAGGATTGTCGGGCGAGCACACGTAGAGAAGCTGCGTGCGCGCCCACACCTCTTCCGGCACGCTTTCCCACCGCGGCGCGTAGCGGTTTTCGGCAACGCTGTTGACGTAGTAAGGCGTCGCTCCCGCGAGCAGCGCAGCGCCTTCATAGATCTGATAGAACGGGTTCGGCACCATGACGGTGGCGCCGACGCGGCTTGCATCGATGATGGTTTGCGCGAACGAGAACAAGGCCTCGCGGCTGCCAAGCACGGGCAGGACCTGCGTAGAGGCGTCGAGCGCGGAAAGAGCGTGTCGTCTGATAAGCCACGCTGCGATTGCCTCGCGCAGCGCGGGCGCACCCGCCGTTGTGGGATAATTTGCCAGCCCTTTCGCTCCCGCCGCAAGCGCGTCCAGTACAAGCGCGGGTGTGGCGTGCTTGGGCTCGCCGATGGAGAGGCTGATAGGTGCGAGTTGCGGATTCGGCGCGACGCTCGAGAACAGAGCCCGCAAGCGTTCGAACGGATAAGGTTGCAACAGCGCCAGCTGCGGATTCAAACGGAAGACTCGAACACGGGATAGCGGTGAGCGGGAGTGAAGTATACGTGACGCCAGCAGCGTCTCAAGCGGCGCTTCCATGGCGATGGAAGCTGATCGCGGGTCTCGCCTGGATCGTCGCGATCGCGCTGCTTGCATTTGTACTTGCGCATTGGATCTGGCGATGGTTCGGCCCGGCGCCGGTCGCAATTCCGATCGTCGCGCCTTTGGGCGACCTCTCCCGGCGCATCGCCGATGCGGGCCTGTTTGGCACGGCCGCGGCAGGACCTGCGAATGCGGCGCAATCCTTTACCGGCGACCTGAGGCTGCTCGGCGTCTTCGCGCAGCGCGATGG
>Ga0193751_1001010_pt1 | contig 19133 bp, 18 predicted proteins | sample L1c2metaG_FD_143050 | JGI IMG/M metagenome (GOLD analysis project Ga0193751, IMG submission 143050) | Soil microbial communities from a riparian zone of the East river system, Colorado, United States - L1c2 | ecosystem: Environmental > Terrestrial > Soil > Riparian zone | place: USA: East River... | reverse complement strand
ATCGATCCGCCAGCGGCCAGCCAAAACGCTTTGACCAGTTCCGGTGAAAAGGGAACCTCAAGTTCCATCTCCTCGCGCGGGCTGAGCGTTCCAGTCTTCAGCTTCCGCACGTACGCAGGCGTGTGAACCAGCAGAATATCTTGATCAGTTGCGGGCTCCGGCTCCAGGAAGTCCCTTGTATTCGCAAGGCCCGTGGCTATCAGCCGGTCGCGAACGCGCCGGTACTTCTCTGCCGGGAAGACGTGATCTCCGATCGGAAGATAGTAGGCATCGCTGTAGACGAGTTTGAAGGGGAGCATGGTGACCCGCGAATCATACCTCTAGGCTTGGGGAGGGAGGAGCGACGGAACCGCGCAGCATGAAAGACTATCTTCTCTTTGCCGGCGGCACGGTTGGCACCACCATTGGCCTTCGAACCGGAACGATCGCCCCTTTCGAGGGATCGGCAGCAGCGTTGGCGCGGGTCAGAACTTCCTCCTGGATGTACTGCACGAACTCCTGAATCTGGCGCTGCATTTCTTCCATGCGCTCGCGCATTTGCAAGATGATGGCCATGCCGCTAATGTTCACGCCTAGGTCGCGTGCGAGTGAGAGGATGAACTCCAGCCGCTGCAAATCTTCATCGGTGTAGAGACGCGTGTTGCCCTCGGTTCGCGACGGTTTGAGCAATCCTTCGCGCTCGTAGAGCCGCAGCGTCTGGGGATGAATCCCATACATCTCCGCTACGGAGGAAATCATGTAGGCGCCCTTCGATTTCCGTTTCGTCATAGCTCTTCAACGCACTCTCTGGATTGATTTTAGAGCACGACCCCATTTCTTCATAATCTCGTCGGCCAGAATGCCGCCAAACCCCGCCTGCCCCACTGCATCCAAAATTCAGGAGGCTATTATGGACGAAAATAACGCGGTTAGCGTGTTGGAAAAGCTGATCGAAACCTGCAAAGACGGACAAAAGGGTTACCTGGAGGCCGCGACGCACGTGAAGCGAAGCGACCTGAAAACTTTCTTCAACGAGCAGAGTCTGGAGCGCGCGCGCTTTGCCGGGGAACTCGAAGCAGAACTCATCCGGTTAGGGAAGCCGGACAAGAAGGTTTCCGGATCGGTGGTTGGAGCGCTGCACCGCGCCTGGGTTGATACGAAAGTCGGCCTGGGTGGCGGCGATAAGACCGTGCTGGACTGGCTGGAGCACGGTGAGGACGTTGCTAAAGATGCTTACCAGAAGGCTGTCACTGGAGATTTGCCGGAAAATATCGCACAGATGGTTCGCCGGCAGGCTGCCAGCGTGCTGGCCGCTCATGACAAAGTAAAAAGCCTGCGAGACACCGCAGAAGCCGCCGCGTAGTCTATGTGGGGACAGACGCCCTCGGCTGTCCCCACATAAATCTTCTCAAACGCAAAAAAAGAGGACCGGGATTTCCCAGGTCCTCTTTTTTGATTCGCAATCAGGCTGCCGGCTGCGGCTTTTCTTCCGGCACCGTCCACCCCGCCGGCTTCAGCGCATGATTGACAAAATACGCCACGACGCCCGCCGCCATCAGGATCACTCCGAGGGTGAACGAGCTAATATTCCAGATCTGTTCGTGCTCGCTGCGGACTACCGAAAATGCCAGCAGCAGCGTAGGCGGAATGCCGATGGCAATTGCTCCAAACAAGCCGCCTGGCACGCGGAACGGACGCGCCAGTTCTGGCTCGCGGAAGCGCAGAACGGCCAGCGCAATGAATTCCAGCAGCAAACTCGCGCCATAGAGAAGGATGTCGAGCGTGACCAAGCGCGCAAAGCCCAGGCCCAGGCACATTCCCCACCCGATGGCCAGCGCAATAATCGCAACCCACGGCGCCCGTGATTTTCTCTGCAGCTTGCCGAAGATGCCGGGAAGCATGCCGTCCTGAGCCATCGCCAAAGGGAGACGCGAATAGCTCATGACCAGTGCGTTGAACATGCCAAATGCGCTCATCATGCCGCCGAGCACAACACCGATGCGCAGCAGCGGACCGCCAATCAATGCGGCAATGTCTGCCCACGAACCGGTTTCCCAGGCGGTTGCCTTCAGACCGGTCATCCACATCGCTGCGAACGGCAGAACATAGGTCGCCGCTACAATGGAGACCGCAAGCAGCATGGCCCGCGGATAGGTCCGCTGCGGACGTTCCACCTCCGTGGCGATGGTCGAAGCGTTGTCCCATCCCATGTAGTTCCACATGCAGATAAGGAGGCCGCCGAGAATGTCCACAGTCGAGGTTGTCGGTTTGGTCACGGCATTGGCCAGAGCGCCGAGCTTGAATGGCGCCATCACCACGATCACCGCGAACGGCGCCGACAGCGCCACGAACAGCCACAGGGAAGTGAGCGACACCACCTTTACCCCGGCGATGTTCAGTAGCGCGCACGCGATCACCACCGCCAGCGCAACCCACCATCCGCGATTGCTTTGCTGAAACCACGGGAACATCCGCGTGAGGTAGGCCACGAACAGCGTGGGATAAATCGCCATGTCGAAGATAGACGCAACCAGCGAGAGCCAGGCTTCCTGAAATCCCCAGAAGTTGCCCATGGCGCGGCGCACCCAGGCGTAATAGCCGCCTTCGTATGGCAGAGCGCTCGATAGCTCGCCGATCATGAAAGCTGTAGGCAGGCTCCAGAGCAGGGGCGTGAGCAACAGAATCAGGATGGCGCGTCCGTAGCCGGCGCCGTGCACGATGTCTTCGGTGCCATAGGTTCCACCCGACACCATGAAGAAGGTAGCAGCAACCAGGGGCCACAAGGTGAGGCGAACGCATTTCTTTGGATTACGGCCGGATACAGCGGTGAGTTGCTGGGGATTTTCGAGATCTCGACGCGGAGCGCTAACTGTTGCCAATTTCTATGGCTTCCTCCTCAAGCGACTCACTCTCACCACCGCGTCTCCCCTGTGTCTTTTCTGAAAATGTGCTCTCGTGAAAAGACGTGCTGCTCGCGGCTCCCGGGTCACTGCGATTCCTGGGCATTTCGGCGAAGTTAGTTCGCATTTGTGAGATTACGGGAAATTTTCACAGATGCAAGATTTTTTTGAGGATTAGCAAAAAAATTAGTGAGCAACCGTGGAGTACGGAGTAATGACTCTTTGAAACATCGATGCAGGCAATGAACCCAGTTTGTCATCCTGAGGACCGCGTTCTTTGCGGGACGAAGGATCGATGCAACCTGCATGGACTACACAGGTCCTTCGCTTCGCTCAGGATGACAGGATGGTCTTTATACTTTCTTCCAGAGTTCTTCGCGCGGGTCTTCAGGGTTCAACTTCGCCACTTCACGCAGTAGTTCTTTCGTCCGTTCGTCGCGTGGCATAGGTACTGTGATGGTGATCTCGACGATCTCATCCCCGCGAGCTCCTTCTTTCGTCGCCGAGGGTACACCTTTTTCCCGCAGCCGCAATTTTTGCCCCGACTGCGTTCCGGGAGGAATTTTCAGCAGAGCACGCCCGTCGATCGTCGGCACCTCGATCTTCGCTCCCAGCGCGGCTTCGGTTGCGCTCACAGGGACGGTCAGGTAAATGTCATCCGCGTCACGACGGAAAATGGGATGCTCCTCCGTCCGGATGATCACATAAAGATCACCCGGCGATCCGCCATGAGCCCCGGCGTTGCCTTTGCCAGGAATTCGAATGCGCTGACCATCGCGCGTGCCGGCCTTGATGCGTACTTCAAGCGGTTCAGTTTTCGATACCGTTCCCTCGCCATGGCAGGTGGGACAGGTCGTCAGATTCTTGCCGGTGCCGTGACACCGCGGACATTGCACGTTGAACTTCATTCGTCCGCCGGTCTGCGTGATCTGGCCCGTGCCGTTACATTCCGGACACTTGCCCGGCGCCTCCAGGGAACCCTTTCCATGACAATTCGAGCAAACGTCGTGGCGTGAAATATTCAGACGCATCACCCCGCCACGAATCGCGGTCCAGAAAGGAACGTTGACCTGGTACTCCAGATCGGTGCCAGGCTCAGGGCCTTCCTCCGCAGCTCGCCCAGCCCCTTGCCCCCCGCCGAAGATCGAGCCGAAGATGTCGCGGAAGCCGCCACCACCGCCAGTTTTCCGCCCGCGCTGCGCGTTATCGATCAGGTCAGAAAAATCGAATCCGCCGAAATCGAAAGGAACCCCTTGCCCCCCGTTCTGCCCGCTCCCCGGGAAGCCGCCCGAAAATCCGCTGCCTCCGGCCGCATTGCCGCCTGAGCGCGCATAGGCCTCCGCAGTCGCGGCATCAATATTGTCGGAGTAGAACCCGACCTGGTCGTAGATTTTGCGTTTCTTGGGATCGCTCAGAACGTCGTTGGCTTCGGAAAGTGTCTTGAACTTCTCCTCGGCAGACTTGTCCCCGGGATTCACGTCAGGATGGTACTTGCGCGCCAGCTTGCGGAACGCCTTCCGGATCTCGTCGGCCGAGGCCGACTTCTTCACCCCGAGAATTTCGTAATAATCTTTTTTAGCGGTGGTTGCCATTGCGCGCCATCGGAAATCGGATCACAGGTGAGCCGCACTTAGTTCGGAATCCTGCGCTTCTTTTTGTCTTCTACTACGACCGCAAAGCTTTTGAACTCCGGCACATCCTCGTACACCGGAAGCGGCCGCGTCCCGGTATCCGTCTCCAAAAACACGAGCCACCGCCTTTCGTCCTCGGCGAGGCTCAGAAAATATGTTTCCCCATTCACTTGAAAATCCATTTGCCCCCCAAACGCCAGCCACGGATCTCACGGACCTCCACGGATTAATCTGTTTTTCTTTATCCGCGTCGATCCGCGAGAATCCGTGGCCAATTCTTTTCTTACTTTTTGTCTTCTACGTCCACATACTCGGCGTCGATCACGCCTTCGTCTTTCTTCTGGCCCTGGCCGTTGCCGGCATCGCCGCCTGCGGCCCCCCCTGGCGTTGGGCCACCGCTTGCCCCCGGCGTCGGCTGCGCTGCCTTGTACATCTGTTCGGCCAGCTTGTGCGAAGCCTGGGTCAGCGTTTCCCGGGCCTTGTCCATGGTCGCCTTGTCGTTCGACTCCAGCGCCTTCTTGGCGTCGGCCACGGCATTCTCAACATCTCCGCGGTCCGAGCCGGAGATCTTGTCGCCCTGTTCACGCAGCATTTTTTCGATGTTGTAGACCATGCTGTCGAGCTGGTTCTTGGCGTCGATCAAATCGCGTTGCGCCTTGTCCTCAGCCGCGTGCGCATCGGCTTCCTTGGCCATGCGTTCGACTTCTTCCTTCGACAAGCCGGAAGACGACGTGATCGTAATCTTCTGGTCCTTTTGCGTGGCCGTATCTTTCGCCGTCACGTTCAGGATGCCGTTGGCGTCGATGTCAAACGTCACTTCAATCTGCGGCACGCCACGCGGAGCCGGTGGAATTCCGGTCAGGTGGAACTTGCCCAGAGTCCGGTTCTGCGCCGCCAAGGGACGCTCGCCCTGCAGCACATGAACTTCAACCGAAGTCTGATTATCGGCCGCCGTAGAGAACGTCTCCGTCTTCTTCGTCGGAATCGTCGTGTTGCGCGGAATCATTGGCGTCGCCACTCCGCCGAGTGTTTCAATTGCCAGCGACAACGGAGTCACGTCGAGCAGCAGCAGATCCTTCACTTCGCCGCCCAGCACGCCACCCTGAATCGCTGCCCCGATGGCGACTACTTCGTCGGGATTCACGCCCTTGTGGCCTTCGCGTCCGAACAGTTCTTTTACGAGAGCCTGAATGCGCGGCATGCGCGTCTGTCCGCCGACCAGCACCACTTCGTTAATCTTGCTGGCGTCGATGCCCGCATCTTTCATGCACTGCTTGCATGGGCCCGCCGAACGCTGAATGATGTCTTCCACCATGCCTTCGAGTTTTGCGCGCGTCAGTTTCTGAACCAGGTGCTTCGGCCCACTGGCGTCCGCCGTGATGAAGGGCAGATTGATTTCGGTCTCCATCGTGGTCGAGAGTTCGATCTTTGCCCGCTCCGCCGCGTCGCGCAGACGCTGCAAGGCCATCTCGTTGCCTTTGCCCCGCAGGTCGAGCCCTTCGTTCTTCTTGAATTCGTCGATAAGCCAGTCGACAATGCGCTGGTCGAGGTTGTCGCCGCCGAGGTGAGTGTCGCCGTTCGTGGCCTTGACTTCAATCACGCCTTCGCCGACTTCCAAAATCGAAATGTCGAAGGTACCGCCGCCGAAGTCGTATACGGCAATAGTCTCGTCTTTGCCTTTGTCGAGACCGTACGCCAGTGCTGCCGCGGTCGGTTCGTTGATGATGCGCTTTACTTCGAGTCCGGCGATCTGGCCAGCGTCCTTGGTCGCCTGCCGTTGCGCGTCATTAAAATACGCGGGCACGGTGATGACGGCCTCGGTCACTTTCTCGCCAAGATAATCTTCGGCTGCTTTCTTCAATTTTTGCAGGATCAGCGCCGAAATCTGCGGAGGCGTGTATTCCTTCCCCTGTGCTAACACGGCGACATGGTCACCCGACTGCACGACCTTGTAAGGCACCATCTTGATTTCTTCCGAGACTTCGTTGTAGCGCCGTCCCATGAAGCGCTTGATCGAATAAACTGTGTTCTCCGGGTTGGTGATGGCCTGCCGCTTGGCCACCTGTCCGACCAACCGCTCGCCCGTCTTCGTAAAGCCGACGACTGAGGGCGTAGTTCGCCCTCCCTCTTCATTAGGGATCACTTTGGGTTCGCCGCCCTCCATGACCGCCACGCAGGAATTAGTAGTTCCCAAGTCAATTCCGATAATCTTTCCCATAAAACGTTCCTCCTAAACTAGATAAGTGCTTTATAATCAATGCCTACATGATTGCGTTAACGACCATGCTAAGACTTGAGTGGATCGTTGTCAATGTTTAGATGTCTAAAATATAGAAGAGGATGCGAAGGTTTTCCGTTTTGGCTGAACGACGTGGCCGATTGGCGCTAGCTTCCCGCAGAACATCCGTCAGAACATCTATTTAGACAGAAGACTTGCACATTGACGGCGCTCCCAGGCAGCGACATAATGTGCCCCGGAAGTTCGGGCACCTCTCCCTGAATTCTTGCTTTCTTTCTGAATAGTTCTGATTGAAGAAGAAAAGGAGTCTACCAATGCATTCAGCGCGATGTCGCCTGTCTCTGATGTTTTTCTGTGCCGTCCTGCTGGCAGCGACCGAGGCTGCCTCGGCCAAGACCCTTTGCGTCAACCCCACCGGTTCAGATGGTTGTTATACCAAGATTCAGTCAGCCGTGAACGCGGCTTCGGCCGACGATGTCATCAAAGTCGCTCCTGGAACTTATGCGGAGGACGTCACGATCTGGAAGCCGCTTTCGCTGCTGGGCTCCGGAGCCGAGCGCACCGTCATTGACGCCACCAACCTTGCCAATGGCATTTTTCTGGACGGGCTCGATCATCCCGGCCTCAACAACGTGACCGTCGCGGGATTCACGGTAAGGCACGCTCTATACGAAGGTGTTCTAGTCGTGAACACCGCAGATGCCACGATTCGCGACAATCACATCGTCGACAATGACTTGGTCCCGGGCGTTGTCTTCGGTTCCGGCGCGGCCTGCCCCGGCCAACCCGGCACTGGTACCTATGAGACCGATGAAAGCGGTGACTGCGGCGGCGGCCTTCACTTGGTTGGAGCGGTGAACTCCATCGTATCCGGCAACTTTATCTCGGGAAATGGCGATGGCATCCTGCTCAGCGACGAAACTGCGGAAACCCGAAACAATCTGATCGTCCGCAACATCGTTACCGATAATCCGCCCGAGTGCGGCGTCGTTCTGGCCTCGCATCCACCTGCAGGCTCGGCTCCTCCCTTCTTCGCACCCCATTATGGGGTCGACAACAACACCATCTCGGAAAACGTTGTTTCGAGAAACGGTATGAAAGTTGGCGGCGCAGGAGTTGGCCTCTTTTCCGACGGCGCCGGCCCCGGCCGCGTTTCCGGCAACGTCATCATTCGGAACGAACTGACAGGTAACGGTATCCCTGGCGTCGCTCTCCACACCCACGTTGGCCCCGCCTTTCATGCCCCGGCGGATAACATGTCGGGGAACATGATTATCGGCAACTTCATCTCCGGAAATGGCGCCGATATCGACGACACAGCAACTCCCGGTCCCACCGGAATCAACATCAATAGCGGTGGCGGCGGCTCCCCGGTTACCGGGACGATCATTTCGCAGAACATCATTCGTGACGAAGCCGTGGACATTGCCGCTAACACTCCGGCAGAGGTCGACGCCCATCTGAACGATCTGCTCGGTGGGAAGATTGGCGTCGCCAACGTATGCGCCCTCGATCACGCGGCATGCACTGGCACCATCGATGCGACCGAGAACTTCTGGGGATGTCATGACGGCCCTGGACACAAAGGCTGCTCCACAACCAGCGGAGCCAACATTCTCTGGACACCCTGGCTGGAAAAGCCAATAACCGATGAGGGCGAGGGCGATCACCATTAGCTCCGCAGCAGAGGAACTCGGAGCGGGCGTCCAGAGCGACGCTCGTGTCCCAGAACGCCACACAACTGAGAACTGCTAGGCTAGTCGGCGCTGCTCGCGGCCTAATGCGAAATCGGTGGGTTCTTCCGCTGATCTTGAACTGTGTAGCCCGCCGGCAGCTCGAACACTTGTGGATCGGGTTCGGTGGCATTTATCTCGGTGATCGTAAATGTCTGTTTCCCGAACATCGGGCCTGTGCGGATCGATAGTAAATTAATCCCCAGTTGATCGGAGTGCCAGTATTCCCTCATGCTGGTGAGCGGCTGATCGTTACCCAGGGTTCCAGCATTCATGGTGGTGGTTTCACGGGCGCCGACGGTATCGATTCCGGCAATGTTCCTCTTCCCCAGATCCTCCCAGGTGACGTTTCCGTCGGCATGCGGTAGAGTTCGGGAAGTTCCCATCCGCGGCGACGCAGCCGCAAGATCGCTCGCCGGATCGTAGACCAGTAGATCGCAAATGTGTCGTTGTGGACTGCAGTTATAGAGCGTGCGCTGCTTCGGATCAGCGATCTGAATCCAATTCATTTGGGACTTGACGTTCCCATTCTTGGGAACCAGAAACCAGCGCTCCTCGTAAATGCGGCCTTGCCCGTCTCTCGCAATATGCCGCTCATTGACGAATGTCATAGTGGCGCCATCGGCGGTATATTTGGTCGCTTCGGTATCAAGCGTTGCGAAGAATGGCGCGTGCGGAATAGGCGGGATCACGATACTCTCCAGCACTTCCCGCACCCCTCCGTCTTGGGTTGCCGGAACTGGCCTCCGCGATGGGAGTTGTGGCGCCTGCGCCAGGCCGGGCTGGCTGGTGAGTAAGAGGACTACTGCGATTGAAATTAAGACGATCGAAATTCGCATGGTAAATCCTCGACGGCGTCAGAATGCTATGTCGAAGCGCACGCAAGCGTCAACAACAGCCCAAGTCACGAAACAGCTCAGTCGCCTTCGACGACCCACAAAGGCTTTCCCCCCAGCGAGTGATAAAATCCCCATCCCGTCAGCGCCAGCACGCTGAGGAGCGCAAGGATTGAAGTCGTCATGTACCAAGTCGCGAAGTCAGCGGAGAAAGGTACGTTGGCCATCAGATCGATGGTGAAAATCGCGCAGGCCAGAGAGACAAAGCCGAAACGCAAAACAATCAGCACAGCAATGGCGTAGACAAGAACCTGCGCGGGGAGCTCCACCGCCACGTAAGTGCTACTAAGGCCGCGCGGCAGCGCAAAGATCGCCACAAAAACAAGGGCTGCAAGCCATTCCTTGCGCAGCAGCACCTTCAGCCCAAACAGCACAAAGAAGAAAACTAGCGTGGTTTGAATGGATTGTGGCCACTGCCGCAACCACGCTCCCAGCGCCTCGCGGCCTCCCATCAGCGCCTCGGTCGAAAAGAGATAGGGCGCCGCGCCCATGTGCATCATTGGGATGGAGCGAATCTGGAAAACGAGAAGCCACGCTATCCCCAGAAGCACGCCGAAAAGAATGTCGCGGCCCACCAGCGGATCGCGCCCTTGCCGAGACAGCAGCCGGCTCCAGGAAATTATGGTTTGTGGCCAATGACGCCTTACCCACGGTTCGACCGCCATGTATAGCATCCAGGTCGCACCCGAAACGAACAAGCCGGTGCTGATTGCGATGATTGAAAGGCCAACGGCGTAGCCAATGCTTGGCAAGTGGCTGCGGCACAAGAACAGACCCATCTCCATCGCGAACATTACTATCGCCAAGCGGAGCGCTCCCTCTCGATCGCCGCGTCCGCGGCGATAGTTCCTGCGCGCAAGAAAGCCGGAGCCTACCAATAGGCCACACAGCCCGAGCAGCCCGAAAATTCTGCCGACCCGTTGTCCGATGGATTCCTTTTCCGTGCTCTTCATACGCTCGGGCTTGGTCCAGTCGCCAATGAGAGAAAAGAAAACCGGCTTGCCCTGAAAGGCCGCCGCTTCCACTCGCAGCGGACGGGTCGTTCCCGGCCAGGTTCCGGTCCATGCCATGCGCGTGTCGGGGGCAGCCAGCGAGGTCCATGTGGGTTGCGTTGGTTGTAATTTCGATGGATCAAGTCCCGCTGCGGAGAAAAGGATGTTCCACTCAAAGGGCGCGGCCGGGGACGCCGATTGTGGTGCAGCGGTTTCCTTCTTCATTTCTTTCTTTTGCGGCACTTGTCTTTGTGGCGGAATTGCCTGGAAAAACGTCAATCTTCCCTGCGGATCGAGCTCCAGATTGATCATGTCCGAGAGCACGGTAGGCGGATCCTCTTTGGTTACGATTCCCGGAGTCAACAGATTGTCCTTGAAATCGCTGGCTACCAACGAATCAGGGCTTTGCCGGTACCAATACTGCAGCAGGGAAGGCCGCGCCGCCAGCACTGCGTCCCAGTGTGGGGGCTTGTCGTTTTTCTCCACATAATCCTGAAAGTCGCCGTCCAAGCGGAGGCTGAAGGCGCTGTCCGCGGGTCGCCCCTCATATCCCAGTCGCGCGATGATTTCGCGGGACTTCTGGGTCAGAACTTCCGGAGTCTGCTCCAGCCCCATCTTGTCTAGCGCGCTGTAACGGATGGAGAGATAAATGATCAGGGCCAAACCTACCAGCACCGCCACAAGACAGATTAGGGCTACCCGCGGACGCAGTCCTGCTTTCTCTCCCGACGCGGCCACCAGTTCCGGCGAGGGCGTTTCTCCGGCAGCTAAGGCCGCTGCCAGCGGATCGCCGCCGGGCAACGCCGCAGCCACCGCCAATGCCGTGGGCGGACGCGACGACGGCTCTGCCTCCAGGCACCGCAGAATCACCTTCTCTACGATTGGATCGAGATCCCTCACCACGGATGACGGCCGGCTAGGCGTGTGATCTGCTCCGGCGCGTGCCCGCGCTGCTGACTCCGCGAACGCGCGCTTCCCTGTGAACACTTCATACAGGACCAGCCCCAGCGCATAGACATCGCTGCGCATCGTTACTTCTCTTCCCGCCAGTTGTTCGGGCGACATGTAAGCCGGAGTGCCGCTGCGCACCTCCGCTCCGCGAATATTGTCGGCTACGCCAGCCAAACCGAAATCGGTGATCACGACCTGGCCTCGTCCGTCGAGCATGATGTTGGCGGGCTTCAGGTCGCGATGCAGAACGCCTTTGGTATGGGCCGCCGCCAATCCCGCGCAGAGTTGCCGAGCAATCTCCAGCGCTTTGTCGGGAGGAAGCCGGCCAATGCGCCGCAGCAGAGAGGCCAAGTCTTCGCCGTCGATGTACTCCATGGTAAAAAACGTCTGGCCATCGACCTCGCCCACGTCGTACACCCGGCAAACATTGGGATGCGAGACTCGCCGCGCCATCCGAACTTCGTTGCGAAAGCGTTCCAGCAGTGCTTCGTCACGCGCAGCCTCGTCGGGAAGAAACTTCATCGCTACCGCTTGCCCGAGCGTCAGATCATCCGCACGGTAAACCTCGCCCATACCGCCTTTGCCCAGCAGTGCAATGATGCGGTAGCGTGACGCCACCAATCTTCCGGGAAGAAACCGACCTTCGTTCAGCAAATACTCCCCGGCCGTCGCGGACGGTGACGAGGACGAAGACGCTCGCCGTGGCGGCAACGGGGAAGTCGCGGTGGTGAAGTCGAGCGTTGCCACGTCATCCGTATTCGAAGCGGGCCGTCCGCAAGACGAGCAGGAGCGAACGTTATTCGATAACTCTGTCCCGCAGGTTGAACACTTGGCCATGAAAAATTCCCGCTACAGTCTACCGCGTTGAGCGAGAACAAGGCGGTCAACCAACATAGTCGCCGCTGTCGTAATCGAGTCCCCATTTAGGGAAGAAAGCCCGCCGATGCGCTTCCGCGGCGGCGGTCGAACTTGCGGCTCTTGTGATACAAATTTGTGTGGTCTTCATACAAACCAGCAACATTCCTTCGATTATCGCTCCCGTCCTGGCGGGTGTTGCGTGCTAAGGGCGCTCTTTGTCCGTCTTTCTGAAAATCGTTCTTTGCGACGTTTTGCGGAGCAATCGGCGATCGGAAGGCGTGTTTCCGGCCGTTTCGTGGCGGGCACGGAAATCGCCGATGCGGTTCGCGTCACCCAGACCGTCAACCGCGCGGGGATGAGCGTGAGCATCGACAACCTGGGCGAGAACGTGACCAATCCCGACGAAGCCCGCCACAGTGCGCGGCTCTACCACCAGATTCTCGACGCGGTCATCACCAACCAGCTGAATGCCAACATCAGCCTCAAGTTGACGCACATGGGATTGGATATCGATGAGAAGATGGCCCGCGACCTGGTCTCGGGCCTTGTGAGTAGAGCGGCCTCTATGACGCCTCCGGGATTTGTGCGAGTCGACATGGAAGGCTCTCCTTATACGCAGCGCACGCTGGACTTCGTTCATGAACTGCACCGCATGCCTGGGAATCAGAATAGCGTTGGCACCGTGATTCAATCGTATTTAAAGCGCAGCGAGAGCGATGTCGAAAACCTGTTGGCGGAAGGGATTCGGATTCGCCTGTGCAAGGGCGCGTACAAAGAACCGCCGAGCATCGCGTTTGAAGATAAGCCTGACGTCGATGCGAATTACGTCAAGCTGATGAAGATCCTGATGAAAAGCGGCGTCTATCACGGCCTGGCGACGCATGACGAGAAGATCATTCGCGAGGCCCAGACGTTTGCCACGCGGGAAAAAATTGTGCGCGATGCCTTCGAGTTTCAGATGCTATACGGCATTCGGCGCGACTTGCAAGCGAGTCTGGTCCGGGACGGCTGGCGTATGCGCGTGTATATCCCGTTCGGCACGGAGTGGTATCCGTACTTCATGCGGCGGTTGGGAGAGCGTCCGGCGAACGTGCTCTTTATTGCGCGGAACATGCTGAGAACGTAGCGAGTGCGTGATAACAATGGATACATGCGATACTAGTATTCCGGAGACTATTCGATGCCGACTTCCATCCGACTTCCCGAAGACATCGAGCATCGTCTGGATGTGATGGCCGAAAAGACTGGTCGCACCAAGGCCTTCTTCATTCGCGAGATGATTCTCGCCCACATCGACGAAATGGAAGATTACTATCTCGCCGCCGATGTGGTGGAGCGCCTTCGTAAAGGCCAGAGTCGCACTTTCACAGCGCAGGAAGTGAGACAGGACCTTGGCTTGGACCAGTGAGTACACCGACGTTGCCCGCAACACAACTTCGCAAGCTCGACAAAGCGGCAACTCGCCGCATTCTCAATTACATGGACCACGCATCGCTCGTCTTGATGACCCGCGCAGTGCGGTCAAAGCGCTGCGTGGCCCATTAGGCGACTTTTGGCGCTATCGGGTGGGAGAATACCGCATCATCTGCGAACTTCACGATCAGACGTTGCGAGTTTTGGTGGTGCGTATCGGGAATCGGAAGGACGTCTACCGATAGATTCGAACCCCTGAGAAAACGGTTCCGCTCCTACTCTTGCGGGCCGTTCTCTCCGCCTTCCGCTGGAGCCAGAGGCAGGCGGGTGGCGCCGCGCATCATGTCGCGCTCCTGATCGGAGAACATGCTTTTGAAGCGATCGGAGTTGATGACGGTTTCGCGCTGGCCGGGCGGCATCGCCCGCAGGTCGCGCACGGCTGTGATCACCATGCGCTGACGATCGGGCGGAAGCTGCCGCATCTGGCGAAAGACTTGTCGCGCCTGTTGTTTTTGCTCAGGCGTCAGATGCTCCCAGGTATCCATGCGGTTGAGCATGCGTAGTTGCTGTTGCGGCGGGAGATTGGAAAAGTGTTGCAATCGCTGGCGAAGCCGCAGTTGCTTTTCCTGCGGCAAGTTGCGGAATGCGGGATCGTTCTGCAATGCCCGCTCCTGTTCTTCCGGTGGCAAATCTTTGTAGCGGCGAAGCCAGTCGCCGGCATGACCATGAAACTGCCGGGATGCCTGCGCCGACTGTTGTCGTTGTGGCGGAGGCCCGGCATGCTTCTGCTGCGGCGCACGGAAAACGGCGATGCCGGCTAAACACGGCAAGGAAATGGCGAGAGCGATCGCCAAGCTAATGATGGCCAAACCGGCGGTCGCCAGCCAATCTCTCCTGTATTTGTCCTGCAGCATCTCCCCGCCTCGCCTTGTTCCGGTGAGCATCGCCGGCAAATCGTCTACGGATTCGCTTCGACATTCTGCTGCAATTCCAGATCATCCAGCAACTCGAAATCCGCATACATCTCGTGATTATTTTCCAGAGTCTGCAGATCGCTTACCGCGGTGCCGGGCGCTGCCGCCACTGCGGCCTCTTGCCCATGATTGATAACGCCGCTATGCCGGGTGAAGAACAGGCCCATGCCAACCCCGAGCAGTACCGTCAGTGCCGCCGCCAGCACCGGCCGCCGGAACCACTCGAACCAACGCGCTTGAGGTTTGGCCATTTCTTCGCGCAATCGAGCCTGCAGGCGCACGTCGAAATACTGGGACGGCTCCGGCGCCTGCCATTCGTCGAGCACTGCCATGGTGGCGCGCATTGCCTTCAATTGCTTCGCACACTCGCCACAACTTCCCAAATGCTTGCCCTCGTCGGCCGTGGGTTCGCTAAATCCAGCCGCCACGTCGGGCATGCGTTCACGAATTTCGTCGCATTTCATAACTACTTCCCCTTCACTCATTTCGCCAATGTCGCTCAAAAGGAAATCAAGTTTGACTAAACAAATTCTTTTAACTGTTCCCGCAATGTTTCATAGGCCCGGAAGAGCAATGACTTGGTCGCCGATTCGCTCTTCTTCAAAACTTCGGCAATCTGCTTGTAATCCATCTGCTGGTATTTGTGCATGATTACTGCCAGCCTCTGTTGCTCAGGTAGCGCCTCTACCTTACTTCGAATCGCCATCATCCGCTCCCGGTGCACCATGGCTTGTTCGGCGGTCAACGAGCTATCGGGCAGCTCGAGCGTCGTGCCGGTTTCCTCGTCCGGTTCGTCGAGGCTGACTGTAACCTGGGGACGCTCATGGCGCGTGTCGCGCGCATGATTCACCGCCAGATTCGTCGCAATACGATACAGCCAGGTGGTGAACTTCGCGCTCGCCTCATAACTCGCGCGCGAGCGATAGACGCGCAAAAAGACTTCCTGAGCCAGATCTTCGGCTGCCGCCGTGTTGCGCGCCATCCGGTACATGAAACTCACGATCGGTCGGCGATATTTCTGCACCAGATAGTCGAAGGCCGACTGATCGCCCGCCTTGGCCCGCAGCATGATCTCGGCATCGGAATCCTTGCCACCGACCGCGAGCGATCCTTGCGGCGTCGCCGCAGCCATCAGCATGCCCCGATCGAGTGCGGCAGTGCTCACATTAGTTTTAACCCCGTGCGGCTCTGAAAGTTTCGCCTTTTCCCCATCCGACTGCTTCGAGGAAGTCTCGGTGGATGAGGGAGATAGCGGTTTCCGCGACGGATTTGTGTCTAGTGCCATGCCGGGGGATCGAATAATCGGAAACCGCTGCGCCGATTAGGCTATCACGCCTGATCTCCGCAACGAAAGCAGGCGAACAAAGTCTGGACCTATTTTCGCCTAACCGCTTCGTGCTGGGTCGCAAGTTGCATAATCCGCGGGCAAATGTTTGAATGAGTCGCAAGTTGCATAATCCGCGGGCAAATGTTTGAATGAAATGTCTCTCCGTGGGCGCTTAACTCAGCGGTAGAGTGCCATCCTCACACGGTGGAAGTCATAGGTTCGAATCCTATAGCGCCCACCATTCAGTCTCATTTTCCGGGTGGGCATCCTGGTCCCGATCCTCTTGAACCCATTTTTGGAACACTCTTGCGTGCGGGTAGAATGAAATGTGCACCCGAGGGCGCGTAGCTCAAACGGATAGAGCATCGGATTTCTAATCCGGCGGTTGCAGGTTCGATTCCTGCCGCGCCTACCAGACTCTTTGCGGTTTCGAAGGTGTCCGCTGATTCGCCTCGGATTTCGAACTCTACCCTTTTAGTTTGCGGTGTTCGCAGGTTTGGGTGTTGAGGCAGGAATCTGCCAGGCGGAGACGCTCGACTGGCTTGCCGCCGACGATATGCGACTCGATAATCTCTTCCACGTCGGCCTCGGTGACGTGTCCGTACCAGACCGCGTCCGGATAGACCACAACGTTGGGACCATGTTCGCACTGATCGAGGCAGCCGGATTGATTGGCGCGAACTTTCCCCTTCAGTCCGCGCTCGGCTAGCTTCTGCTTGAAGAGCTTTTGTAATTTGGCCTCCGCCTGGGGGTCGCAGCATCCGCGGGGATGGCCCGCGGGGCGCTGGTTTCCGCAGACGAAAATGTGTTTTTCGAACTTGGGCATTAGTCTCCTTCAGACTTCTCACTTGATATTACTTGAGGCGGTAATCATGAACACAGCGGAAATCGGGCAAAGGAACTTCATGTCAGGCGGTCCACGCGCGAGATTCTTCGCTCCGCCTGAAGAACGGCTGTGCTCAGAATGACGCCAATGAGCAGGAGCGCGTGAAACTCCTTCTCGGTCGAACTGGTGTGTGCGCGTTGCTATTCGCGGCGGCGTCGCGATAAGATAACTCGTACGCGTCTTCTCCGCCCCGATCCCAGTAATTCTTGATGAATTAGTCCTTGAGGGCAAAGAGTGTGCGACCCGGGCGCAGCGCAGACATCTGCCTGCTTGAATCTTCCTGACGGAGTTGGCATTGAAAAAAGGCAGGACTGCGGTAATCGTGGGCGCCCAGTGGGGCGATGAAGGCAAGGGGAAGATCGTCGACGTGTTGTCGGAGAACTTCTCGGTGGTGGCCCGCTACGCTGGCGGTCACAATGCCGGCCACACGGTCATCATCCGCGGCAAGAAGTTTATTCTGCAGCTGGTTCCGTGCGGCGTATTGCGCGCGGGCTGCCGCAGCGTGATTGGCAATGGCGTGGTGCTCGATCCGATCGCCTTTTTGAAAGAGGCGGGCGCCTTGCGGGATGCTGGGGTGAAGATCGACGGCAATCTATTTGTTTCCAACCGCGCCCACGTGATCCTGCCCTACCACCGGATGATAGAACTAGCGGCGGAGAATGCGCCGGGTCGAGTCAAGATTGGGACTACGTCGCGCGGCATTGGTCCGGCTTATGAGGACAAGATGGGACGCCGCGGGCTGCGGGTGGCGGACCTCCTCGATTTGCAGTTGCTCAAAACGCACATTGAGAATGCAGTGCGCGAGAAGAACATGATTGCGCACGCTCTGTTCAATTCTGAACCGCTCGACGCCGACAAGATGTATACGGAATACGCGCGGGCGGCCGAGAAAATCGCGCCGTTTGTTTGTGACACGGCCGTCCTGCTTAACCAAGCGCTGAACAACGGTGAATCGATTCTGTTTGAGGGCGCACAGGGGACGATGCTCGACATCGACCACGGGACCTATCCCTTTGTCACTTCCTCCAGCGCGACTTCAGGCGGGGCGGTGATTGGTACGGGAGTGGCGCCCAATGCCATCAATTCGGTGATTGGCATTACTAAAGCTTACTGCACGCGCGTAGGCGAGGGACCGTTCCCCAGCGAAGACAAAAGCGAGGCCGGCGATAATCTGCGCAAACGCGGCAATGAATATGGCGCGGTGACTGGGCGTCCGCGCCGCACGGGATGGCTCGACCTTCTCCTGTTGCGTTACTCGGGGATGATCAACGGCACTTCGTGGCTGGTGGTCACCAAGCTTGACGTGCTCGATGAGTTGGCCGAGATTCCTGTCTGCATCGGATATAAGATCGACGGAAAGAATACGAGCGACGCTCCTGCTCAGGCCAGCGAGTACGAGAAGATCGAGTGCGTCTACAAAAACCTGCCGGGCTGGCGGACTTCGACGGAGGGCATCACGGAACATTCCAAGTTGCCCAAAGCGGCGCGGGAATATTTGGCATTCGTGGAGAACGAAGCCGGAGCAAAGGTGGGAATGATTTCTACCGGTCCCGACCGCGGTCATACGATCTTGGTGGATGAATTTGTTTCAGAGTTGAAGATGGCCGCGAAAAAAGCCTAGAATTGCTTCCCCGCACGAGCAGTGAACGGGGAAGGAGCGAAACGATGGTGGTATTGGCAGTGACCTGGATGGCGAAAGTGGGGCACGAAGCTGAGGTCGCCGCACTTTTTGAGAAGCTGACCGAACAGTCCCGCAAAGAGCCGGGATGTGCCATGTACCAGGTGCATCGTCATAAGACGGAGGCGCGCCGCTTCTTCATCTACGAGCAGTACAAAGACGATGCCGCACTCGAGGCGCACCGCGCCGCGCCGCATTTTCTGCAACACGCTCGCAAGGATCTCCCGAAGATCGCCGACCGCGTGGAAGGACATTTGTTTGAACCGCTAGGATAGTTTATGTGGCGCGGGCGCCCTCGCCCGCGTCTCTCGCAGGCGATCGCATTGCGGGGAAAGCGAAAGCGCAGTTTACTTGCCTTTGTCAATCATCAACTCGCCACCCGAAGCGTAGCTTTCTTTCGAGACCTCGTTGAAGGCGACGATAATTCCTTCGCGCCGCGCCCCAGCTTCTTCCACCAACGCGTCGGTGATCCGTTTTGCGAGTTTGCGCTTCTGATCGGCGGTGCGACCTTGCAGCATCGTGATCTGAACCACGGGCATAAGATTTACTCCTGCGGCAGCGCCGGCATTTTTACCGGCTGTCCCGGGCCCGTCTCGGCCGCGAGATGCGAGGGCAGGATTCCCTCGCGACAGCCGCCGGGACGGCGGCGCTACTGTGCTAGTTCGTCTCCCGCGAA
>Ga0193751_1001009_pt1 | contig 19154 bp, 15 predicted proteins | sample L1c2metaG_FD_143050 | JGI IMG/M metagenome (GOLD analysis project Ga0193751, IMG submission 143050) | Soil microbial communities from a riparian zone of the East river system, Colorado, United States - L1c2 | ecosystem: Environmental > Terrestrial > Soil > Riparian zone | place: USA: East River... | reverse complement strand
TGTTGTGACCTGCGACTTTCACCACGCACCCTTCGGGAGCTAGATTGCCTTTCAAGATAACCAGGCCGCCGGTGGGCTTGAGCGGCGCGTTCAACTTGCGGACGACTTCCTGTCCGGGCGCCTCTTTTGCCGCGTTTGCTTCTTCGGCGATAGTGCGGCCAGTAACGGTGATGGACTCCCCCCGTAAAAGTCCAGCTTCAATGAGGCGCTTTGCGACGAGCGCAGTGCCGCCTGCTGCGTAAAGGTCGGTAGCGACAAATCGTCCCCCAGGTTTTAGATCGGCGAGGATCGGAACACGCGAACTGATGCGGTCAAAATCGTCTATGGACAAAGGCAGCTTCGCTTCGTTGGCGATAGCCAGCAAATGTAGAACTGCGTTTGTCGAGCCACCCGTAGCGGCCACACCGGCGATAGCGTTTTCAATCGATGCCTTGTTTATGATTTGCGATGGCAAAACATTCCGGCGAAGAAGGTCAACGACGAGTTCGCCGGCGCGATAACCGGCTTCGGCTTTTGCCTCGTTCGTAGCGGGCGTGCTGGAGAGCCCCATAGGCGCCACTCCAAGAAATTCGCAAACGAGCGCCATGGTATTGGCGGTAAATTGGCCGCCGCATGCGCCCGCTCCTGGGCACGCAGCGCTTTCGAGCGCGGTCAAACGCTTCTCGCTCATTTCCCCGCGTCCATACGTGCCCACAGCCTCGAACACATCCTGAATCGTGACGGAATGGCCTTCAAATTGGCCCGGCGCGATGGAACCGCCGTATAAAATCAGTCCAGGAATATTCAGGCGAGCTAGCGCCATAATGCCAGCCGGGATGGTTTTGTCGCAGCCCACCAGCACGATGAGTGCGTCGAATAGATTGCCCCGGGTAACCAGTTCGATGGAGTCGGCGATCACTTCACGGCTGATGAGCGACGTGCGCATGCCTTCCGTGCCCATGGTGATGCCGTCGGAAATCGAGACGGTATTGAACTCCAGCGGGACAGCACCCGCCGTGCGAATTCCGTCCTTCACGTGTTTTGCCAACTCGCGAAGATGATAGTTACACGGGCCGATTTCGATCCACGTGTTGGCCACACCTATTAGTGGTTTCTTGAAGTCTCCGTCCGCGAGGCCGGAAGCACGAAGCATCGCGCGCGCCGGGGAACGGTTGACGCCATCGACAAGGGTATGACTACGAGGTCTGGGGAGCGACTCGCTCACCTAAGATTTCTCCGTTTGCGCTGTAGGTCTTTGTCTAGGCACAATTAGTTTAGTGGACTTTTGAACCCAGCCAGCATCACCTGTCAGCCGGCTGAGTAACAAACGGATCCGTGACATCAGAATGTTCCCGAAACGCTCATAGATCAAATTAATACTTTTCAAGGAGTAGATAAATTTAGTTTATACCCCTTTACACTTCCTTTGCATAAAAGCATCTTGCGGCCATTTTCCCGCATCTTTAACAACAACCCTCCAAGTGGATCTGAACGTCGAGGAAAACGGACGATTTATGGTCGATGGCACGGACGTGTTCGTGATAGGAGGCGGCCCTGCGGGTCTAGCTGCAGCGATCGCGGCGCGACGGCGAGGTTTCCAAGTAATCGTCGCAGATGGAAACAAACCCCCGATTGATAAGCCGTGTGGCGAAGGCTTGATGCCAGATTCCATTGCCGCTCTACAAGAGCTCGGCGTGGAGATTGCGACCGACGAAGGGTACCCGCTCCAGGGAATAAAATTCCTGGAGAAGGAAAAGTCTGCAACCGCACGTTTTCCAACTGGGCCGGGCGTGGGATTACGCCGGCCAATACTCCACGAAAAAATGCTGGATTGTGCAGTCGCGCTGGGCATTCATTTTCTTTGGGAAACGCCGGTCACGGGCATTGGGCGCGATGGTGTAAACCTTGCTGGAGGAAATTTCGTACACGCGAAGTGGATTATAGGCGCGGATGGCGGCCAATCGCGGGTCAGGCGGTGGGCAGGGTTAGAGTCCTCTAGCCAGAGAGACTCCCGGCTGGCGTGGCGGGCACACTTCGTTGTTGCGCCATGGTCAGAATACGTGGAGATTCATTGGGCCGCGAACGCGCAAGCGTATGTTACGCCGGTGTCGGCCAATGAAGTGTGCGTGGTGATAGCATCTCGAAACGAAAATCGCGACATCCGGCTTGCGCTTAACGAATTCCCCGAACTGGCAAGGCGGTTGGGTGGTGAAAGGCTTTCGAGGCCGGCACGCGGCACAATCACTACCATGCATCGGCTGAAGCGCGTTTCTCGTGGCAATGTGGCGCTTATTGGCGACGCCTCAGGTAGTGTGGACGCCATTACGGGCGAAGGATTGAGCCTGAGCTTTCATCAAGCCATGGCGTTGGCGGAGGCCATGCGGAAAAACTCCTTGGACTTGTATCAAAAAGCTCACCGCCAATTTGCCCGCCGTCCAACGTTTATGGCGCGGCTGCTGCTGTTGCTTGATGGGCGCACGCGTCTGCGTCGAAGAACCCTAACCGTTTTCAGAAATGATCCACAGGTTTTCGCGCGATTGATATCCATTCACGTAGGGGAAACCTCCCCGGCACACTTTGCCACCACCGGCGCCTTATTCGGGTGGCGATTCCTGGCGGCATGATTCGAGGACTTCCAAACATGATGTACGCACTTAGGAATTGTCTCGCCGCGGTTGTGCTCATCGGCGCAGCGACGCCAGGTCGCCAAGCTGCCACTTCGCAGCAAGGTTCTCATGCGACGGCAGTCGCGCAGCAAATTGTTTTGTCCGTTGACCCCACAAAAAGCACCGTGCATTGGAGTGTGGAATCCAGTTTACATACCGTGCATGGAACGTTCCACGTGAAGCGCGGCACCCTGTCCGTCGATCCCGCGACGGGAAAGGCCAGCGGCGAAATTGTGGTCGATGCTACCTCGGGTGAGAGCGGTAACAATGCTCGAGACCGCCGGATGCATAAGGAAATTCTCGAAAGCAACCAATACTCCGAGGTCGTGTTTAGGCCGGACCGCGCCGACGGAACCATAGTTCAGCAAGGAAATTCAAATTTGAAGCTCCATGGAATATTTTCTTTGCACGGGGCCGATCATGACCTCAATGTGCCCACGCAAGCGACGCTAACAGAAGAGGGGTGGAAAGGGACAGCAGCTTTCGAAGTTCCTTATATACAGTGGGGTTTGAAGAATCCCAGTAATTTTCTACTAAAGGTTAAGCCGGTCGTGGATGTTGAACTCGACTTGGCCGGATCCGTCCGGAATGAAGCGCGCTAACAAAACTCACTCAGCGGTCTTGCAATCGTACCAGCAACGATATCAGGCGCCTCTGTGAGTATGAACCTTCCCCGCGACAGAACTAAGCTCCCGGGTCGGTATAGGAGATATAGGAGCCCGTAGCCAACGCAAGCCTCTTGCCAGCAATTCAGAGGCGTCGGCCCACAGCTGGTGACGCGCTCGCACTAGTATTGAAATTCCTGCGATCAAATAAAGAGCGCATAGCAGAATTCCCACGGCACGAATTATTATCCAGGCGGGATGCTGCGATGTATGCGCCAGATTCATCTGGAGCAACATCGCAATTAACAAGCAACAGACCAAAAAGCTGGTGGTTAAGGTTTTTCCGTAGTGCTCTTCGTTAAAATTACGTCCCCACCAGAGCCGTAACGATTGAATACCCGTTCTTAGTTCACTTCCAAAGGCTTTTGAAAAGCGGGTTAGGCGCGGTTCAGCAACGTTCCGGACAGTTTTTGCGTAATTCTTTAATCTGGCGTCCAGCTCCAAGCTCCTAAGCGAACGGATTGCCGGTTCGATTCCGTGAACGTGAACACGTTTCGCGCTTCGTCTTATCCTCGTTTCCAGCTCCAAATTTCTGATGGAGCGAACCGTCGGTTCGAGCCCGTGAATCCGGGCGAGGTGGGTGTATAGCCTTAGCTTCCCCTCAAGGTCGTATTTCCTGATCGAACTAACGGCCGGCTCGAGGGATGAACGCAAATTAGCGATAGCTCGCAGCGCGCGTGCCGAGGCCGGATTCGCTGAGAAGAAATTTCCGGCGGAAGTACGCTTCCATACCCGCACCCGTGCGGTCGCTTGTTCCGGCTGCGATGGCCTCGAAATAGCCGGACTATTTAGCCTGGTATCGTTATTTTCGGACTCCCCGGCGCTGAACGCATCACCCTGATGATTGATAACGGCCTTTTGCGCGGTCACCAGATACGGCGTAGCCCTGGGTTTTTCCTGCCATGCGTCGGCATCGGCTTTAATTTTCGCGAGAATCGAATGCAAGTCCGGCACATCCGTCGGGGTACTTATGGTGCGCAAGCGTGGCGCCACTGGTCGAAAAACGTCAAATTGCAGGTCACGCGCCGCTTCCGCAACGAGCGCTGCGGGGATCACGTTAGTATGCTCTACGTAAGCATTGATCAGCGCGTTTTCACACAGCAGATTTATAACTCGTGGTATGCCGCCGGAATAGCTATGCACAGCCTCCACGGCTTCAGGCTCGAACACCAAATTGCCGCCCGAGCCCGCGGTATGTAAACGATTCTCGATATATCCCGCGACTTCTTCCAGCGTGAGCGGCAGCGTCTTGCACCGCAGGCCAATGCGCTGCTGCAGTTGTCGCAAATCGGGACGTCTCAGCTTCGCCTCCAGCTCGGGCTGGCCGACCAGGATGATTTGCAGCAACTTTTCGTTGGGCAGCTCCATGTTCGACAGTAGCCGGATCTCTTCGAGGACGTGGTTAGGCAGTCCTTGTCCTTCGTCCACGATCAGAACGACCAGGTCACGTGCCCTATAGCGAGCCAACAACCAATCGTTAAAAGCTAACAATGGGTTGGCTTTCGCTTGAGTAGTGACCGGAATTTCAAATTCGGAAAAAATGAAATCGAACAGTTGTTCGGAGTCGAGATGGGAATTAAAAATAAAGGCGGTTCGGGCTCGCTGATGTTCGAGCCAGAGGAGCAAATGATTGACCAGGGTCGTTTTTCCTGTCCCGGCTTCTCCGGTCAGTAGCATCAAGCCCTTGCGGCTCTCTATGCCATAGGTCAATTCATCGAGGGTGCGCCTGGTTTGGGGCGTCAGGTAAAGATAAGAAGGGTCAGGATTTACGTTGAAAGGGTTCTTCTTAAGCCCAAAAAAACTCTTATACACGAGTGGATCACCCACAATCGATCAACCCTTGGGCCAGGGGGACATCGGGCGGGTCAACCGGGAACATACTCTCCCATAATCAGCGGCGCGTGGGAAGTAGGAATTTCCTGTAGTACCGAATTCCTATCGCTCCTATAACTCCGCAATGAGACAGTTGTGTGGACAGAGCAAGTCGTTAGCGGCGGCCGTGACGCGAAACGCGGCCAAATCGTCTCGCGCAGAACCGCTGATAGTGGGGCGCACACGCTTCGCGGGCACCCGTATCCGGTTGTTAACTATGAGGAGAAAGCCTGATTGTTCCGGCCTATCCGATGTGCTCCTCTGAACTGGAACGGCGTATCTAAGCGGTTGCTTCTAAGGGAGTTTGGGGCCAAGCCTTGCCTTCGCAATCCAAACTAGAAAACGCGACGCAGGTAGCGTCGAGGCCTTTAAGCGGTGACGAGGCCAGGCGGCCGACGGTGCGAATTATTTTTGCTCTCGGCGACCAGTCGCTGGTGGAGCGCAGCGTATATGAATTAAAGCGAGGCGGATTTGCAGTCGATTCCCATGTCGTCACCGACGCGGACCAACTCGTAAATCACCCGCAGCGGCAATCATTCGATCTTGCGGTTTGCCAATATAGTTCCGATCCAGGACACGGGGACAACGTGCGTAGCCTGGTCACCAACCTACCCAAAGACCTTCCGCTAATCCTGCTGGTGGACCGCATAACGAAAGAGGATTCCGCTAATCTTATGCTGCGGGGCGCTTTTGAGTGCGTCCATACCGATGCCATCGGGCATCTTCCGGTGGCCGTTCGCCGGGCTCTTAACGAGAAGTCCTTGCGTCATGAGCGGGACCGTGCGGAGAGGGAGCTGCGACGACTACGCGCACAATACCGCGCCTTGGCTGGAAACCAGAGTTACGGGATATGCCGTTGTGATCTTGAGGGCGCCTTTCTCGACGTGAATCGGACGCTGCTGAAGATGCTGAGATACTCATCCAAGGAAGAACTACTCGAGGTGAATATCGCCGGCTATATTTTCGCAGATCCAGCCAAGCGAGCGCAGCTTCTGGGAAAATCACAGGATGGAGGCGCTGATCCCGTCGAGGCGGAGTGGACTCGCAAAGACGGATCCACTATTAAAGTCAGATTAAGCGCCCAGGAAGTGCTAAGCGAACAAGGGCAGATGTATGCGTATGAAGTCATCGTCGAGGACGTGACCAAACAGCGTGAGTTGGAGGATCACCTGCGACGCCTGGCGGCGAGTGACCCCCTAACCGGGCTTGCTAATTACCGGCATTTAATCGATGCGCTGGACATGGAAATTAGACGTTCGAATCGTACTGGCAGAGAATTCTCACTTCTGCTCTTCGATATGGACCGTTTAAAGCAGCTTAACGACAGCTTCGGTCATATGAGTGGGAGCCAGGCACTTTGCCGAACGGCCGATGCTTTGACACTGTTTTGCCGAGATATAGATACCGCGGCGAGGTTTGGAGGAGATGAATTTGCACTCCTACTTCCGGAAACCGGGAGGGAAGCCGCACACTCTGTAGCGCGCCGCATCAGCAGCAGCATCGCCGAAGATAGCAATGGGCCGCGAATTTCCGTCAGCGTTGGGGTCGGCGTATATCCGCTGGACGGAGACAACGTGGAATCTTTGGTTTCCGCGGCCGATGCTGCGATGTACGCGATGAAACGTCAACGCAAGGCCGAGAACGCTTTACGTTAAACCGCTGCGCGGGGACTAGTGTTTGATGGTGCTGGCAGTTTGCTGGCGTTGAATGACGCCAGAGTCGACCACCTTTCCTGTTCTTGAAACCGCCTCGAAGTACATCTGATCGTCCGCTACTTCAACGAGCATGAAAGCTCGATCGGTGTCGAAACCGTTTGCGGTGATATTGGAACGGTCTAATCCGCGGGCGCGTAATTGGCCGGATGAGCCTTCCGTGAAGTAGTAAATGCCTTTTTGCGGCAGGATGCGCTCGTATATATGTTCGTGACCCGCGAAAACTACGTTAACCCCGTATTTCACAAATATCGGCTCCAGTAAAAGTCTCAAATCGGTTGCAGGCCCATGCTTGCGCGCCGATGAATACAGCGGGTGATGGAAAAAACAGATCTTCCAGTCATTGCTGCCTGCGCCTTCCAACTGTTTCTGCAACCAATCCAGTTGCTTGGGATCCATGTAATTGCTGTCTAACGCGAAAAAGTGCACGTTGCCTTTTTTGAAGGAATAGTAATTTGCCCCGTTCATGTTGAAGGGCTTATAAAAACGCTCGGTCGCATCGTCGTGATTGCCGAGGGCGGCATAAAATTTAACTCCGGCGTCTAAAAGAGACTTGTACGGGCCGGCGAATTTCTTCTCAAAGTCCTTCGGGGAGTGGCCGCCGTAGAGGTTGTCGCCGAGCGCGAGTACAAAATCGAAGGGAAAGTTTTTCCGCTGCTCATTCATCTGCCCGGAGGTTTCATATTCAGCCTTATCGCCGGTGCCCATGTCTCCGATGACCGCGAATCGCACCGAATTGGACTTAAGAGGGAATTTAAATTCGTCGGCCGGCTGGCCGGTAGCTAGTAGAAGGAAAATTCCAATAAGGAAAAATCGCCGCCGCAAAATCATTGACCGTTCAGTGCCTCAACCGGAATAACACCGGGCAGATAATCGACAACAAGATTTGCTTTTACGTCCAGGAGCACGAGATCACTGCTTACCGCCCGGTACGCAACCTCGTCGGGTAATTTGGGAAGCTTTTGCAGCATGGTGGGCGGCACAGAAGTGTACGGGATGGACTCGGGGTAAATTTCGTTGACATGCAGATGAACCTTGTTAAGCGGCGCGCCTTGTTTGATCGTCGCTTTGGCATGAGGGGCCTGAGGTCCTTGAAATTCGCTGGCGATGGCTTTCAGGAAGTCCTCTTTCGCAGCGGGAGTAAAGATGTCGCCTCGTTTGGCGTGCGCACGGGCCGCCTTTATTTTGCGCGCCAGGATTTTCTGGTGCGCGACGATCAGCTCTGGTTCATTAGTTGCTTTGAGCTTCGGAACAGTGGCCTCAAGGGATTTGTGCAGCTGAACATATTTCTGGACGCGATCGGAAAATTCCTGGAAGCCCGGCGATTTCAAGTCTGGCGGCGGATTCTGCGGCGGTTGAGTTTGTGATTGTGGATTCTGTGCTCCCTGACTAGCGTAGACGTAAATTGGCGAGTTACCAGATACCGCAAGTGCGGTCAGTAGCGCCGATCGAATTTGAATTGTAATTCGCGGCCGTGCTTTCAATGGGCCTCCTCAAATTTCGTTACGTATCTTTAGTGTCGTTCGCTACTTCTTTCACCGCCTGCTTGATGGCCTTTTTGACCATTTTTTTGACTGTGCTCTTGACGCGCTTATCACCGAGGATGTCTTCGCCGGCTTCGGCGACGACTTTCTTGACAGCCTTCTTGACGGTCGTCTCCAAGGGATGCAATTCCTTGGCCAGCACCTTGGTCGCTTGTACTACATGTTTTTTGGGAACCTCGGGCTCGTCTTTTTTCATCGCGCTGTCGGTATCTTCATCCGTGGAACTCCAATCCGATTCAAAACAATCAGTCAATTGTTTGACGATCTTCTTTTCGCGGAAAATCAAGCCTACTTCGCGGCGGGAGTCTAGTTCCGCCTCGCGCAAGCTTTGGCTTCCAATAAAAGCTTGCGAAGCGTCTTTCAGAATGGTGCGAGTATGCAGCCGGATTTTGGTGAGTTTGGACACTTTCAAGCCAAGCCGCTTGGAGGCTTTTCCTATGATTCTGACTTCAGCGCCGGACTTGGCGCGTTCTTGCAGTATGCGCACAACCTCAGGGTCGGAGATTTCCGGATCGTAAATCAGCAATTGCTTTTTCGCGCCCTTTAAGAAAGTGGTTAGCACCTTGCGGGAATTTACGGGACTAACAACAAATGTTTCGAGCCCGGCGCTGTAGGATGTGCGGGTACAATCGGCCTCAAACAGCTTTATCGCTTCCTGCACGATTTTGGCGTTGCTGGTGATGATGCCAAAGCCGCAGCTATGATCAATATCCAGATGGGTAAAATTAAACGACAACATGAATAGTGTCTTGCGATCGAAAATAATAAGTTTGTCGTGATAGCGGATCAGGTCGTCGGCGGTGCGTGCGACGGTTATCCCGGCGTCAAGGAAACGCATCTCCAGCGCGCGCAGATGTTTCTCGCCGCCGCGATTCACATACGCGATCAGCGCAGTGACTTTGACGCCTCTCGCGGCGGCGGCTTTGAGCTCCGCCTCAATGTCGGTGCGGTCAAATCGAAAAATTGCGATGTCGATCGATTTTTTGGCTTTCTTGATGGCCGTAAGTATAGGAGTCGCGCCATCGCGAGGTTGTAAAATCAGCTTCACAGGCAGGTAATCCAGAACCGTGAAACGCGCACGTCTACACTCATATCGTGATTTGTGGGCATAAGTTAAATGTGATGCTTCCTGCTTGAAAGTAGTATCGAACTCTCACAACGCGTTCAATGCTGCGATTCTATTTTGAATTACGGTGGAGTAGCCTTCGATCTCTTCCTGTGTGTATCCGCCAGCCCGGAAACAATCGCGAATCTGTTCTTCCCTAAGTTGGGCAAGTCTTTCGCCTAACCACTTCGCATGAGGTCGAGAAATATGTTTAGTTACGTTCTGCATCTGCGTGCGTTTTTCATAGTTGGGTATGTTAATGGCGGCGAGCAATGGCGGGCGGCTATGCATGACGAAGTCGACGAAATCGTTGGTCTCCTTTTCGATGAACTTGGAATCTTCATAATCTTTTAAGACGCTCTTGGAGCGATGAAGCGGATTCCCAGTTTTGCCGAACGTGGCGCCCACGTCGCTGACCACATATTCGGCCTCGTCGTTGACTTCGTAAATCGAATTATTGATAGTTTTTAAATCCCAGTCGTTAACCAGGGCCATCATAACGCGAAGGCCGTTGAATTCTTTAGTGCCCACAAATGGATTCTTGAACCAGTCCCAATTTCCGAGTTTCTTGACCTCCTTCATGCGCCGCTCGAGGCGCGCGCCGTGAACGATGCCGCCCTCGGTAACATAGGATTGCCCGCGCTTTAACGGTGGCAACCCTTCGACGTAGCAATTCATCAACATAATAATCTTCGTCTACGAAGTAGCCGGCGGCGAAAAGCAGTCTGGTGGCTGCTGTTTCCGCTCGCGGTTCCTGCCCCAGCTTGACGCGCCACTTGATGCCTTGGTCGTCTTCAACATCAAACTTCGGGCTGGTGCCGTTCATATCTTCTTTTTTGAATTTATATTTAGCACCCGGAGCGGGCGCGTCTTCCTTGCCCCCGGCGCCATAAAATAGATTTAACTGATTAACGTCGATCGTCGGGTGCCAGATCACCGCCTTGAGACGGGCGGTTGGTTCACCCGTTTTATGTTTCTGTTCCTTTTTTTCTGATTTTGTTTCTTTTTTCCCTTGCTCTTTATCTTGCTTGGATTCGGCTTCTTGCTGTGGTTCATCCTTTTTTGGTTCGTCCTGAGCGCGCAGAGAGGTCGCTGTGCCAAAAAGTAGTAATGCTAAACAAATCAATGAAATGTGATATGTGTTTCGAATGGTCCGGCTTGACGAAGTGAGAAGACCTAACAACTTAGGCGACCGGCTTTTCAGTGGCATGCTCCAGTGGTGGTTGCTCAGCGCCCTGTGAAGTCTGAATTTTGTACAGTTCCGCATAAGTTCCCCCGGCTGCAAGAAGTTCCTCATGAGTGCCTTGCTCCACGAGCTCGGAATCTTTGACCACAAAAATACAGTCTGCGTGTCGGATGGTTCCCAGATGATGAGCGATGAGTAATGTGGTCCTTCCTTTCATTAAGCGGTCTAGCGCGTCGATCACCGTTTGCTCAGAAGCAGCGTCGAGCCCGGAAGTGGGTTCGTCAAGAATCAGTATCGGAGTGTCACGAATAATCGCGCGGGCGATAGCAATACGCTGACGCTGTCCTCCCGAAAGCGAAATTCCTCGTTCACCAACCATGGTGTCATAGCCTTCCGGCATTTTTTCGATGAACTCGTGAGCGTTTGCTAATCGTGCAGCCTCCTCGATCTGCTTCCGCGGAGCGTCCGGCCGCCCATAAGCGATGTTTTCCCAGATGGTGGCGTGGAACAAGAGTGTGTCCTGCAACACGAAGCTAATCTGCTGACGAAGCGATTTAAGGGTGTACTCGCGGACGTCGTGGTCGTCGATCTTTACCTTGCCGCTGGTCGGGTCATAAAACCGCGGAATCAAACTGATTATCGTCGTCTTACCTGTGCCGGAGGGACCCACCAACGCCGCGATTTGCCCGGGCTGAATCGTAAAATTAATGTCCTTCAATACCAGGTTGCCGCCGTCATAGCTAAAGCTGACGTGTTCAAATTCAATTTTGCCCTTGAACTTGGGAGCCTTTTTCGCCCTCGGCAAATCTCGAACCTTGCTTTCGATTTCGAGGACCTCTTGAATTCGTTCGAAGCCCACCGCCGCTTTTGAAACCGTGTCCGTCATCTTGGACAAATCGCGCATGGGTTTGTACATCTTGCCCAGGTAAAGCAAGAAAACGATGAGTACGCCCGCGCTGAGACTTCCGCTCAATACAAGACGCGCTCCATACCACAGAACTAAGCAGGTACCGATAGCTACAATGACCTCCACCATGGGCGCCAGCGCGGTTTCCACATTTTCCAGGCTGTAGGCTTCGAATCGTTCCTGTTCGTAGTCTTCGCGCGCAAAGGCTTTCACCACCCGAATAGAGGTCAACACCTCCTGCACCACAGATGTGAGGTCGCTTTCTTTCTTGCGAACCGCGCGCGAGAATTTCTTGATTCGTCGAGTGAATACGTACACAAACGCAAAAAGAATTGGTGAAACGGACAGGGCTATCAGCGTGAATCGCCAGTTTATGTAAAACATCACGCCAATCATGCCCACCAGCGTAAGAACGTTGACGATCATGCCCAACAACGCAGTGTTAACGAAATCCTGGACGGCATTGATGTCGCTGGTTACCCGGGAGATCAGGTCGCCGGTGCGTGTCTCGTCATACTCCGCAAGGGATAGTCTTTGAATGTGGCCATACAACATCCGGCGAAGGTCGTGAGTTACCCACTGGCTCACGCTGGTCGTAAGATATTTTTCGGTGTAAGAACTGAGAGCCCCAACTACGGCTATGGCTGCCACTGCCCCGACGGCAAAATTCAGGATGGCGATCTGATTGTCCCCGAATAGGGCTGTAACCGGGCGGCTGATCCAGCCCGGCAAGCGCTTATGTTGCAGCAAGTTGTCGACGACGATCTTGAGTGGCCAAGGTTCCAGCACGTCGGTCAGCGTCTCCCCGAGAACAGCTAGAAACGCCAAGGTCAGGGCCGTCCAATGGGGACGAAGAAGATCTACGATCTTCAACTTATTGGATAAGTTCAATTTCCGTTTGGGCTGAGCTGTACTCGCGGATTGAACAGTATTCTCGGGCATCTATTCGCTGTGCGCCAGTTGAACGTCTCCGAGGAGTAAGACGGGTTAGGCTAATAACCATGATACTTTGAGCCTGCAATACTTTAAAAGGTGTTACTCCTGATTGTTGCCAATTTAAGTACCTTAGGGCCCGCGACATGCTGACGAACTGACAGCCTCCATTGAACAAGGCAAACCCTATCCCATGCTCCTAACTTGATGAAAATACGCACACAAGTCGGAATTGTAGGAGCTGGGCCGGCTGGGTTGATGCTCTCTCATCTGCTGCATCTTCGCGGCATCGAGTCCGTGGTTTTCGAAGCGTCCAGCCGCAAACGCATCGAAGAACGCATCCGCGCGGGCGTTTTGGAGCAGGGAACCGTCGACCTGTTGATCGAAACGGGTGTCGGTGAGCGACTGCAACGCCAAGCGCTTTTCCACGGGGGAATTGAGCTCAGATTTAACGGGGCCGGGCATCGCATTGACTTTCGCGAACTCACCGGGGGCAAAGGTGTGGTCATCTATGCCCAACATGAAGTCATCAAGGATCTGGTGGCGGCGCGATTGTCCGCTGGGGGTCAAATCATATTCGAGGCCGCCGATGTGCGCGTCGATGCCGTTGACGGGCCGACGCCTTCCATTCATTTTGAAAATGAGGGAACGGCGCATGAATTGGTTTGTGACTTTATTGCCGGCTGTGACGGCTTCCACGGCGTTTGCCGGCCGTTCATTCCTGCGGGCGTGATCACCGCGTATGAACAAATTTATCCTTTCGGTTGGCTGGGAATTCTCGCGCAAGCTCCTCCGTCTTCCGAGGAACTGATCTATGCCCACCATGAACGAGGCTTCGCGCTGCACAGCATGCGCTCTCCGGAAATCACCCGGCTTTACCTGCAGTGCTCTCCCAATGAGGATTTGAGCGAGTGGCCGGATGAGCGAATCTGGGCCGAACTTCAACGGCGCTTCGAATTATCGAAACCTTGGAGACTGACAGAAGGACCGATCCTGCAAAAAAGTGTAACTGGAATGCGTAGTTTCGTGGCTGAACCCATGCAGTTCGGCAGGTTATTTTTGGCCGGAGATTCCGCGCATATTGTTCCGCCCACCGGGGCTAAGGGGCTGAACCTCGCCATTGCGGATGTTCGAGTGCTAGTAAGTGGTCTTACCGAATTTTACGGCTCCGGCAAGACGGAATTGCTCAAGCGATATTCCGAAATCTGTTTGCGCAGAGTCTGGAAAGTGCAGCGCTTCTCGTGGTGGATGACGTCGATGCTGCATCGGCATGCGTCAACAAATCCATTCGACGAACGGCGTCAACTTGCGGAACTGGATTACGTGACAACTTCGCGGGCCGCCGCGCAAACACTCGCGGAAAACTACGTTGGTCTTCCGATGGAAGTTACATAAACCACACAAGACATCCCGATTTTAGGTAACGTAATTGCCCATGGTTGTGCCAGAGCCGGCGCGATACATATACAATTGACGCAAAAGAAAAAAGCAACGATCATTTTCACGCCTATGGACACCGATAAATTATTAAGAAAACATTTGATCAAGATGCTCGAGGGCGGCGACGCCCACACTACATTCGACGACGCTGTGGCCGATCTGCCTGCAGCCTTGCAAGGCAAAACTCCCAAGGGCGCCGAGCATTCTCCTTGGCAGTTGCTTGAGCATCTGCGTCTCGCTCAGTGGGACATTCTGGAATTTGCGATCAATCCAAAACATAAATCACCCAAATGGCCAGAAGGTTATTGGCCAAAGATTGCTGCGCCGCCGGACGAAAAGGCGTGGGATAAGAGTGTTCAGGCATTTCGCAGCGACATGAAACGATTCACTAAACTTCTTGCCGATGATTCGACGAACTTGTTCGCCAAGATCCCTCATGGTTACGGCCAGACCATTTTGCGCCAAGCCTTGCTGGCAGCCGACCATAATGCTTACCACCTCGGGCAACTCGTGCTGGTTCGGCGGCTACTTGGCGCCTGGAAGTAGCATTGCCGCTACGCCCCTTGTGCCCGTCCACTTAACTTCATGAAGCGAACTATTGCGGTGATCACCACGTCGCGGGCCGACTACAGCCATTTATATTGGCCGCTGCGAGATTTATCGGAAAGCGAAAACGTAGATCTAAAAATTATTGCCTTGGGATCTCATCTATCGCCGGAATTCGGAAGCACTGTTCAGGAAATTGAGAAAGATGGATTTCAGGTCGACTCCCGAATCGACTGCTTGCTCAGTTCTGACACCGATATAGGAATGGCTAAGACCATTGGCGTCGCCACGCTAGGGCTCGCGGACGTATTGGGCAAAATGCGGCCAGACTTACTTTTGTTGATCGCCGATCGTTACGAAATGCTAGCGCCTGCGACGGTCGCTCTTGCATTGCGCATTCCGATCGCTCACATCGAGGGCGGAGAAGTCAGCGAAGGAGCAATTGATGATGCGGTGCGGAACGCTCTGACCAAATTAAGCCATATCCATTTCACTTCGACGCCTGCCGCGCGTCAGCGAGTGATCGCTATGGGAGAAGAAGAGTGGCGCGTACACCGCGCCGGCGCTCCCTCACTGGATCATCTTCGCCGGCAACCATTGTTGAGTCGCGACGAAATCGAAAAACACCTGGAAGTTAATCTCCAATCGCCCACCATTCTCGTTGCTTATCATCCAGTGACCATTGCTCGCGATACCCTTCAAGAAGTGGAAGCTCTGTTCACGGCACTCAGTAATGTGAGGGGCCAACTTTTGTTCTGCTATCCGAACGCCGACGCCGGAAGCAGGGAATTAATAGAGCGGACAAAGTCATTCGTCGCCAACCGGGGAAAAGGGAAAGTCTTCACCAATCTCGGCACGGTAAATTACCTGAGCCTGTTGCGTCAGGTCGAACTGTTGGTTGGAAATTCGAGCAGCGGAATCATGGAGAGCGCTTCCTTTTCGCTGCCTACAGTAAATGTAGGGTTGCGACAGCAAGGACGGGAGCGACCGCGAAATGTATTGGACGCAGACGCTGACGCCAATTCGATTCTTCAGGCCATCGAGCGTGCAAGAACGCCCGAATTTCGAGCGTCGTTGTCCGGGCTGGTCAATCCTTATGGAGAGGGGCGCGCTTCCGAAACAATCGTCCGCGTGCTAACGACAGTTCCCCTTTCGCAGACGCTGCTGATGAAGCGCCATTCAGAACTTGAGCCAACTGTTAAGCCGAACGCTCGATTAGGTGGCGGTTGACGCTAAAGGCGGCGCGCGAGGAATTATCATGGATCAGGTTCGTGAACTTCTCGCGAAATTCAATTCGAGATTTCACTCCACGCCCAAGGTGTACCGAGCTCCAGGCCGGGTAAACCTGATTGGAGAGCACACCGATTACAACGAAGGATTCGTGCTTCCTGCAGCGATTGGATTCTCCTGTTGGGTCGCCATTGCTCCCCGCGATGACCGCAAGCTCGCGCTATATTCCGAAAATTTTGATGAGTTCGTGGAAGCGGACCTCGACAATCTTAAACCTCACGCAAGCGGGAAATGGGCGGATTATCCTCTCGGTGTTGCATGGGCTTTGGAGCAAGCCGGCAACCGTTTACGCTCCGCCAATATATATATTTTGGGTGAAGTGCCGCTCGGCGCGGGCCTTAGTTCCTCCGCGGCGCTGGAAGTCTCCACAGGTTTTGCCCTGATGCATTTGGGGCAACATGCCATTGCGTTAAAGGAACTAGCGTTTCTTTGCCAGCGCGCGGAAAACGAATTTGTCGGTGCACGCTGCGGAATCATGGATCAGTTTGTTGCCTGCCACGGCCGTGCAGGCAACGCGATGCTCCTCGACTGCCGCTCGCTCGATTTTAAGTTGCTGCCTCTTCCACCTAAAGTGCGCTTGATAATCTGCAATACGATGGTGAAGCACAATCTCGGGAGCAGCGAATACAACGTGCGTCGTCAGGAATGTGAAGAAGGGGTTCGTCAATTGTCCAAGGTTCTACCTCAAATTCGCGCTTTGCGAGACGTGTCACTGGCAGACCTCGAAAACAATCGTGGCCTTCTAAGCGATCTCATCTACAAACGCTGCCGCCACGTGGTGACTGAGAACACGCGCACACGAGCCGCCGCCGCTGCTCTTCAGTCTGGCGAAGTCGCAATCTTGCGGCGGTTGATGGCCGATTCACACCGTAGTCTCCGTGACGACTATGAAGTGAGTTGCCCCGAGCTCGATATCATGGTGGACCTCGCGATGCGGCAGCCCGGCGTGCTTGGAGCGCGTATGACTGGCGGAGGGTTTGGCGGATGCACGATCAATCTGGTAAATGCCGCCGATGCGGATCAATTTCGTGAGCGTGTCGCTCAAGGCTATCGGGCTGCAACCGGCCAGCGGCCAGATATCTATGTGGCGCAAGCATCCGAAGGCGTGGCAATCGCGGAACCGGGATAGATGGAAAACAGCATTGAACGCTCATAGGAGGCAGCCGAATGCACAATTCCTTTCGTTGTTCGAATTTTGAGCACCCTTTCAAGGGAGTGACAGAAATGGTGGCCCGGGGATCAAGAAGAATCTGGTTTGCTTTGGTGTGGATACTTGCTCTCGGCATCGGTGTTCGAGCTGAGCCGCACGAGCGCTGGACTGAAAAAACCGCCAACGATTGGTATGCCAGGCAGCCCTGGCTAGTTGGCAGCAACTACACGCCCGCTACCGCTATCAACGAACTTGAGATGTGGCAGGCGGGTACGTTTGACCCAAAGCGGATTGATCTTGAGCTCGGGTGGGCCGAATCCATTGGTCTCAGCACCATGCGCGTTTTTCTGCACGATCTGCTCTGGCAACAAGATGCACGCGGTTTCACGACACGGATTGACACTTTTCTACAAATTGCGAATAAGCACCATATCAAGCCGCTTTTCGTTTTATTCGATTCTTGTTGGGATCCCGATCCGCGACTCGGAAAACAACACGCACCGCGTCCTGGGATTCATAATTCCGGTTGGGTACAAGGCCCCGGCGCCAAAGCCTTGCAAGATCCTGCGCAATATCCACGCCTCGAAGCATACGTGAAGGGCGTAGTCGGAGCTTTCGCTGGCGATGGGCGCGTCCTCGGTTGGGACATTTGGAATGAACCGGACGGTACGAACCAAGGCAGCTACGAAAATTTGGAGCCAAAAAATAAAGTTGCATTGATTTTGGCGCTCTTGCCAAAAGTATTTGATTGGGCGCGTGACGCGCATCCTATTCAACCGTTGACCAGCGGTGTCTGGAAAGGAGCGTGGTCCGCGCCTGAAAAATTGGATCCCATGGAGAAAATTCAAATTGAGATGTCAGACGTAATTTCGTTTCACAGCTACGATAAACCGGAGGAATTCGAAAAACGCATTGTTTGGCTGCAGTCCTATCATCGCCCTATTCTTTGCACCGAGTACATGGCCCGTGGTAACGGGAGCACATTCCAGGGTTCACTCCCAATAGCAAAGAAATATCACGTGGCCGCCATCAACTGGGGGCTAGTCGCAGGGAAAACGCAAACGTACCTACCTTGGGATTCCTGGCAGCATCCCTACACCGATCACGAGCCACCGATGTGGTTTCATGAGATTTTCCGTAATGATGGCACTCCTTACAAACAGGAGGAAGTTAACTTCATTCGGGACATCATCGCCGGCAAGCTCGCGCTGCTTCCTAAGTCCGTAATAGACGAACTAGTGGCGCAACTTCCTACAGCAAACCGGGGATTGACCCTTGCGGTAAGAAACATCAAGCTCGCGCTTCTGCAAAATTATTGATACTGCTGTTTTTGCGTGATAAAGGGGGAGAAATGAGACAAGTTGCAATTTTGGCGCTAGGTGCTCTTGCATTGTACATCGCAGTCGTAAGCGCGCCGGATGTGGCACGTTACATAAAAATCAGCCGCATGTGAACTTAAACCATCCAGGATGTTCGCCGCTCGATTGTGAGGAGTTTCTGCCGACAATCATGTGGAATTTGTCCGTGAGAGATTCCTCGGCAGCGGAACTTAAGATACGCCGAAGGAAATCCTAATTTGTTGGTGCCTCACCAGCGTTTCAGTATTATTATGCGGCGGAGTCACAATGCAGGAATCCGCGTTCAGCCACGACAACAGCCGCCGGCCGCCTCTAGCCATCCCTGAAATTGATATTCTCTGGATTACCGCGGGTCTTGGTTGCGACGGCGACACCATTGCCATGACCGCGGCCACGCAGCCTAGCATTGAAGAAATTCTCCTAGGTGGGATCCCCTGGATCCCAAAAGTTCGGCTGCACAATCCTTTTCTCACCTACGACAATGGCGCGGAATTCATGGAGCACTTTTATTCCGCAGCGGCAGGTAAACTCACTCCTTTCATTTTGGTGATAGAAGGCTCCATTCCTGACGAGACCAACAAGAAAGAAGGATATTGGGCATCTTTCGGCACTGATGCAAAGAGCGGCCAACCCATTTTAACGTGCGACTGGATTGACCAGCTCGCGCCAAAAGCGTGGGCCGTGTTAGCAGCAGGAACTTGCGCGGCATACGGCGGCATCCACGCCATGGAAGGAAATCCAACCGGTTGCATGGGACTGCCCGATTATCTTGGCTGGCAATGGAAATCGCAGGCGGGCATT
>Ga0193751_1001008_pt1 | contig 19176 bp, 15 predicted proteins | sample L1c2metaG_FD_143050 | JGI IMG/M metagenome (GOLD analysis project Ga0193751, IMG submission 143050) | Soil microbial communities from a riparian zone of the East river system, Colorado, United States - L1c2 | ecosystem: Environmental > Terrestrial > Soil > Riparian zone | place: USA: East River... | reverse complement strand
GGGCGCTTACAGGCACGTGCAATTCGTTTGCAGTAACGACGTGCAGTCCGGGATAGCGATACTCCCACCAAAACTGGTGGCCGATGGCGACAACTTCGACGGCATTGGCGGACGGGGAAGCCTTCTGGATATCGGCAATCACGCGCGCTGTTGCCATGAACAGCGCCACGACGATGAGAATGGGGATAACGGTCCAGGCGACTTCAACCTGATTACTGCCGTACACCTGGGGAGGCTCGCAGCCATCGTCGTTGTTCCGCTTCCTGAACTTCACGACGGAGTAAGCCAGCAAGGTAAAGACGACGACGAATATTGCTCCCGTCACCGCAAGCACAAAGATAGACAATCCAAAGATCGACTCTGCCGGGGTGGACGCAGGCGCGAAGATGTTTGTGGGACTCAGAGGCGGAGCCGTAGTCTTGGCGGCCGCCGCTATAGCCGCTAACGAGAGGACGAATACGAACGTCTGGAGTACGCCCACTGTGTTCGAGTTTTTCCTGCCCCGCATTTGCATTAGGTCTGCTTCTCTTGAGCTTCGGGTCTCTCCAAATCCTGGATGCCGAAGCTTGTTCATCCGTTACATGTTGGCCGCGATTTTGTCGGTGTCGGCCGATTTTGTCGCAACGGAAGCAAGCTCTTCGTTGAAGTTGAAGTCAGTGGCTGCGGTTCCGGTAATAAGCCGTGCCCCGCGACTGAAGGTGAGATCCTGGATTGCCCACTGGATAAAAACCAGAATGCGGTTCTGGAACTGGACTATATACATCAGATGGATGAACGCCCATATAATCCAAGCTGGCAGTCCAGACATGTGCACGCCAAAGACATTAGCCACTGCTGACCACCGACCAATAACCGCCAGATTGCCTTTATCGAAATACTTGAAGTCCGCCTGCTTCGGTCTTCCCTGTACGCTCCTCACTATTGCCTTCGCTGCATACGTTCCTTGTTGCGTCGCAACCTGCGCAACGCCCTGCAATGGCGTCCCATTCTGATCCAGAGCGCAAGCGAGATCTCCGATCACGTAGATATCCGGGTAATTGGCAACGGTGAGCTGGGGACCTACCTTGATTCTTCCGCTTCGGTCGGTTTCCGCTTTCGTGCGGCTTACCAGAGTTTTTCCCAATGCCGGTACAGTCACGCCCCCGGCCCAAATAACAGTGCTGGCTTCCAGACGGTCGATGCCAGCATGAGTCTCGATGGTCAGACCTTCCTTATCGATGTCTTTCACCATCACACCCGTGTGCACTTCTACCCCGAGTTTCACAAGCGAGCGCTTCGCCTTCTCCGCCAGGTCCTCCGGGAAGGGTGGCAGCACTCGCGGCGCGCTGTCCATCAAAATGATCCGCGCTTCTTTCGGGTCAATAGACCGAAAATCATTTTTCAACGTCTGTCGCGCGATCTCAGCAATGGCTCCGGCAAGCTCCACACCTGTTGGGCCCGCGCCCACGATGACGAACGTCAGCCACGCGCGCCGTTGCGCCGGATCGGCTATCCGCTCGGCGACCTCGAACGCGTAGAGGATCTTGTGCCGGACGTCTACGGCTTCTTCCACGCTTTTCAGGCTTGGAGCCCACTCTCGCCAGGCTTCATGGCCGTAATATGCGCTTTGTGAACCAGTTGCCACAATCAGCCAGTCGTATTCGAAGCTGGCGCCATCAGCGAGTAGAACGTGCTTCGATAGCGGGTCAATGTCCAGCACAGTGCCGAGGAGAACGCGGGCGTTCTTCTGACGGCTCAAGACGCTGCGCAGTGGGGCTGCAATCTCTCCGGCCGAAAGCGATCCGGTGGCGACTTGATAGAGCAGTGGCTGAAACAGGTGATAGTTGTTCCGATCGATCAGCGTTACGTCAACAGGCGCCGACTTCAGTGCCTGCGCTGCGCGTAGACCTCCAAATCCGCCCCCCACGATGATGACGCTCGGTCGGCGCCTCATAGACCGCTCTCTCGTTCTGAATGGTTTCCTTGTTTCCGTCCACTGGATTCCTGGTGTGTGGATTCTCGGTCTGCGGATTCCCGAAGTGCCGTCGGCGCAGTCCTCGTGTCGCTCTTCCGACGCCGGAGTAAGATAACGACGGATCTAGGAGCCACTAAGTATTTCGCCTGCTCCAGAGGCAAGCCATGGTCCGAGAAGTCGTCGGCACTCGGCAAGGCCGTGTCCACAATTCTCTTCCACTCTTGTGGCCTGCCTTCCTGGATGTGGAACTCCAACTCTTCCCAGTACGAGTTGATCATCGCGTAGATATCGTCATCGCCTTGAGAAGCGCCGTGCAGACAGAAAGCGAGGCTGCGAGAGTCATAGGACAGATCGACGGTTGGACCAACTCCATACCACGAGATATCCTCCCGCCAGAACCTGCTACGACCCACGGCAGGATGAGCTTTCCGGAACGCAATCATGCTCTTGAAGAAACGAAAAACGTCCGCGTTCGAGCGCGCCTGGCTCCAGTCCAGCCATCCCGTTTCATTATCCTGGTTATAAGGATTGTTGTTGCCAAACTGCGTATTCACAAATTCATCTCCGGCTCGGAACATTGGGGTCCCGTTCGAGAGAAACAGCAAACAGCAGAAATTCTTGATCTGCTTTTGGCGCAGCGCCAACACCTCCGACGTCGCCCCTTCATCTCCTTCGTGGCCGCAATTCCAACTGTAGTTTTCGTCCATGCCATCCTGGTTATTGTGACCATTCGCCCAGTTGTGCTTGTGGTCGTACGAGACGAGATCGTACAAGGTGAAGCCGTCGTGCGAGGTTACGTAGTTCACACTCTGGTAGGCGTGATACGCCTCGCCACGAGTGTCGGGAAAGAAATCATCGCTGCCATAGATGCGACGCATCAAGTCAGGGACCATCCCCGCATCGCCTTTAACAAAACGGCGAATATCATCGCGGAACCGCGCGTTCCACTGCAGCCAGGTAATACCTGGGAATCCGCGACCAAGTTGATAAGCGCCGGTGTCCCAGGGTTCTGCGATCAAATGCAGCTGACCCAGTTCCGGATCGGCGGCAATTTCACTGAATATGGGAGCGTCGCCCCAATTGAGGGATCCATCCGCATTGCGGCTGAACACCGACGCCAGATCAAAGCGGAATCCGTCGACATGCATCTCATGCTTCCAGTACCGCAAGCTGTCCATCACTATCTTGCGTACGTGTGCTTCACCGAAATTCAAAGTGTTGCCCGTGCCGGAGTAATTGGCGTACGGGTTCGCCGGGTCGGAGGACAGCATGTAATAGCCAGAGGCGTCGAGGCCCTTGAAGCTGTAGATCGGTCCCCTGTGATCACCCTCGCACGTGTGGTTGTAGACGACATCGAGCACTACCCCGATGCCGGCCTGGTGAAAAGCCTTGACCATGTTCTTAAATTCAAGGTGCTGCTCATCATCGTCGCGGTTACTCGCGTACTGGGCATGAGGCGCGAAAAAGTTTAAAGGCATGTAGCCCCAATAATCGCCCTCTTGTGGATCGCGCTGAAAAATCGGCATCAACTCGACAACGGTTATCCCGAGTTCCTGGAGATAGGGGACCTTTTCCACCAGACCGGCATACGTGCCAGCTCGAGATGCATCTACGCCGGAGTTGGGGTTCTTGGTGAAGCCCCTCACATGAAGTTCGTAGATGATTGCATCAGATTCGTGATGCGGCGTGCGATCTCCTCCCCAGTCAAATTTCTGGAGGTGACCAGTCAGCGCTCCCAAAGGCGCCCTGCCTGCGTTTGCGCCTTCTCGCATTGCAAGTTCGCGATCAAAGCCGGGTGGAAAGAAAATGCACTTCGCATAAGGGTCAACGAGAACTTTTTGGGGGTCGAAGCTATGAAGCTGCGGCGCTGTTTCTCCCGAAACTGAATATGCGTAATAACGAGCTTCACCAATGTCTGTGATTGGAATCCGGCAATGCCATATCCGCCCGGATTTGTCGCGCAGAAAGTCGAAGCGGAACGTCAGGACGGGGTCCACCAAATTGGTTGCGGAAAAAAGCAATAGAGTGACACTTTCTGCGTGTTCGGAGTGAACGGCAAAGTTGAAAGACTGCTCCTTTTCGATCCACGTGACACCAAGCGGCAACGGGGTGCCCTCAGCCTGCTCCCATGTCGCGCGTTTCGTCGGCGCAGCCGTCTGAGGAGGGTCACCTGGAGCATCGACGCCGGGAAGTACGCTACGGGTTAATCTGTTCACTGTGCCTCTCTAAAACCTATTATCGGGGCCTGCATTTTTCCGAAAATGCATTTTCCCATTTGGCTGGCGTCGAAGCCGTCGGCCGTTCCCCTGCGTAGGTGCATTTGCGATTCCACCCTGATGGGAAGCAGCTTGGCAAATCCTTCGCGCTAAATCAATCAGTTAGTTGCTGAAGCCCTGATCCGTGCTGGCGGACAAGCGCTCGCCCGCGTCCTGGCTTAGACAGGAGTTCGTCAGATGCCAATCGGCGTTCACGACGGACTTATTTCATTTCCCCTGGACGTGCCGGTAAGTCATCACCACACAAGCGTGAGGCATATTCTAAAATCGGAGCTGTGCTCACACGTATTGCACGGATCGCACTTCGGGTTCTTCTCGCGCTTTTGTCGGTCGCCGTCTTGTTGGTCGCCGTCGCGACAAGTTGGCTATTCTTCTACGCATCGGATCTGCCGAATGTTCATGCAATGAGTTCCTTTGCCCCACAAGCTCAGACCACTATTCCCGACGCATACATCTGTGGCGAAAAAGCAAGAGTGATTGCTCTTCCCACAAGTCGCATGACAGACGTGCGCAACGCCCTCCTCGCCGCAGAAGGGGACATCGACCCGAGGAACATGGTGAGCCGGCTGTACGACAATTTTCTCGGCCACCCCAGAGAACGTAAACGCTATGGACCTTATTCTTTGCAAGTGTCTCGCCAACTCTTCTGTGATGACCATCGCGGCATACTGAAACGCGAGCTTTCCGAGCTAAGAACTTCAGTTCAATTGGAACGGCACTTCACGGCGAATCAATTGCTGGACATCTATTTGAATCGGGCATATTTTGGCCCCGGTGTTTACGGGATCGAAAACGCCGCCGAACACTATCTAGCGAAACCTGCCATCCGGTTGTCGACTCCAGAGGCTGCGCTGCTTATAGGTCTTATCAGAAGCCCACAGCGATTCTCGCCGCAAACACACCCCGATAGAGCGCTGGCTCGGCGAAACGAAGTGATCGACGCAATGGCTAAGCGGGGCAGCATAACCTCTGAGGAGGCCGAACGGGCAAAGGGGATGCCACTCGGCACGGTCGCCGACGACTCCGCGAAGCCCGTTCATAATCGGCCTATTAGTGAGGAGAGAGCCTTTGCCACGCATTGAAGATTCCCTTCGACATTGACTGCTCGAAGCCTTTTTCCAGAGCCACCTACGCTGCCAGATCACCAACTGCCGCGCGATCGGCGAAAATCACAGCCCGGTCCTGGCAAATCCGTCCAGCCGGAATCGAGGGATCGGCGCTACGCATGCGAAGCAACGCACCCACTTTTTCATTACCCGTCACCAGCCACAGGATGCGCCGGGCGCGATTGATGATCGGATACGTCAATGTCATTCGCCTCCTTCCTTGATAAACACCGGTCACAGCTACATCAAGTTCGGCGACATTCAGTGCAGGATCCCCAGGTACCAGCGAGGCGGTGTGTCCATCTGGGCCAAGACCCAGGTGGACCAGATCCAACATTGGCGGCGAGCCCGCGATCTTGCCCAGCGTTGAGGCATATTGCCTGGCTGCGGCTTCCAGATCGGGAGATTCCACGGGCATGGCATGGATCTGCTCCGGACGAATCGGCGAGTGATCAAGCAGAGTTTCTCGAAGATGCGCGAGATTTCTATCGGGGTGTTCTGCCGGGGCGACGCGTTCGTCCACCTGCACTACATGCACGCGCTCCCACGGAACTTCTTCATTGCCCAGCGCACGTAGCATGATCCAGGGGGTTCGGCCGCCGCTGACGGCCATCACGAACTGACCGCGGGCAGCAACTGCGGCGGCCGCTTCCGCAGCAACAAAGTTCGCAGCCGCTCGCGCCGTGGATTCGTCATCGGAAAATACTTCAATCTTCATCCCGGCCTCGATCCCGGCCTCTCCGCCTCTGAAATTCACGCAGCCTGGCCAGCCACGGCTGAAGTCTCGGGTGCAACAACAGGATTCTGCCACCCTCCAGGCGGAGTGACTCGCTCCATTTCATTCGGCCCCCAGCTGTTTGGCTCGTAAGGGTAGACGGGCGTGGCCTTTTGGAGCACTGGATCTACTATTCGCCATGCTTCTTCAACGTAGTCTTCTCGTGCAAACAAAGTAGCGTCCCCGGCCATCCCGTCTCCGAGCACTCGCTCGTAGGCATCCATCTCTTGCGTATTGGGTTGCCGGCTGGCAATCATCTCCGCGGACTGGCCAGCCAATCTGTCACCCGGAGCCAAAACCGTCATGCCCATGGCTATCGCCACATCCGGGCTGATCCGGAACCGGAGATAATTCGAATTGAGAAACTCTGCAGGGATAAAGCTGGGGGGCTTGCGTAGCCGGCAAACGATTTCGGTGCACGTGACCGGCAAGCACTTACCCGCACGGATGTAGAACGGAACACCCTGCCAACGCCAGGAATTGACTTCCAGTCTGAGGGCGGCGAAGGTTTCCATTTTCGAGTCCTGCGCAACTCCCTTCTCTTGCAGATAGCCGCGAAACTGCCCGCGAACAAGATTTGACTCTTCCAGCGCCGGAATTGCCTTCAGAACCTTAACTTTCTCGTCACGAACGGATTCGCTGTCCAATCTGACAGGAGCTTCCATGGCCAGGTTGCAAAGGACCTGGAAAAGATGATTCTGAATCACGTCGCGTATAGTGCCGGTTTGATCATAGAAGGCGCCGCGGCCCTGGACCCCGAAATCCTCTGCCATCGTGATCTGAACGCTCTCCACATAGTTGCGGTTCCAAAACGCTTCCATGAATGCATTTGCGAAGCGGAAGGCGACCACGTTATTTACCGGCCGCTTGCCCAAATAGTGGTCGATTCGGAAAATTGCACTTTCGTCGAACTTTCGGAGAAGGACCCTATTGAGGTGCTGCGCCGATCTCAGGTCATCCCCGAACGGCTTCTCGATGATGATCCGAGCCCCTGTCGTGCAGCCGCAATGTTCCAATTGCTCGAGCACCGGTTCGAACATAGTGGGCGGGATCGCGAGGTAGTGCGCCGCCCGCTGCGCTCCTTGCAGCTCTTTGCCAAGCGCGCGAAACGTAGCAGGATCGTTGTAGTCTCCATCAACATAGCGGAGCAAACTAGAAAGCTTCTCAAAAGCCGCGGAATCGACTCCGCCATGTTTTTCGAGGCTGTCGTGTGCACGCGCACGGAGTTGGTCGAGCGTCCAGCCAGCTTTTGCAACGCCGATAACCGGCATATTGAGGTGACCGCGTTTCAACATTGCCTGCAACGCGGGAAAGATCTTCTTGTAGGCCAGGTCGCCGGTTGCGCCGAAAAAGACCAGCGCGTCGGAGTGAGAATTCGTCACAGTTTGTCTCCTCAAGCCACTTTGGACTTGGTGTCGGATTTTTCGATGTGTCCGCCGAATTGATATCGCATCGCAGACAAGAGCTTGTTGGCGAAGTCAGCTTCTCCCCGCGAGCTAAATCGCCCGTAAAGGGCGTTGGTGAGAACCGGCGCGGGTACCGCTTCGTCGATCGCAGCTTTGATCGTCCACCGTCCTTCGCCGGAATCAGAGACATGGCCGGCAAACTTCGACAGACTTGGGTCTTGCAGCAGCGCGTTGGCCGTCAGGTCCAGCAACCAGGATGCGATCACGCTTCCGCGACGCCACACTTCCGCGATGTCACGCAGGTTGAGGTCGTACTGATAGTGCTCGGGGTCGCGCAACGGCGTGGTTTCAGCATCTGCTGCTCCCTTCGCTTGCTTGCCGACGTTGGCGGAGCGCAGAATAGCCAACCCCTCCGCATACGCCGCCATAATTCCGTACTCCATTCCATTGTGAATCATCTTGACGAAGTGGCCCGCACCATTTGGCCCGCAGTGCAGATAACCCTGCTCGGCGGTGCCATCAATCTTCTCCCGGCCAACAGTGCGGGTGATGTCGCCCATTCCGGGTGCGAGTGTCGCGAAAATTGGGTCGAGGCGCTTGATCACTTCGGTCTCGCCGCCAATCATCATGCAATAACCTCGCTCCAGGCCCCAGACACCTCCGCTTGTGCCCACATCCACATAATGGATCTTTCGGGGAGTGAGTTCCTTTGCCCGCCGGATATCGTCCACGTAGTAAGAGTTTCCCCCGTCGATGAGGATGTCTCCTGCCTCGAGACGAGGCAGAAGTTCAGCAATGGTATCGTCAACAACGGCTGCCGGAACCATCAGCCAGATAGCTCGCGGCTTTGCGAGTTTCTCCACCAGCTCTGCGAGCGAGGCGGCGCCTGTCGCCTTCTCCTTGACCAAATCGTCCACAACTTTTGACGACCTATCGAACGCTACGCAGTTGTGACCTTTCTTGATGAGCCGCCGCACCATGTTGGCGCCCATCCGTCCAAGACCAATCATGCCAAGTTGCATATCTATCTCCTCAATCTCTCTGTTGTTACGCAGGAACTACTTTCTCGCGGGTTTCGAAAATTTTAACAAATGCATGATATCGACGAGCGATTTCAGTGACTGCGGCATTTCGCGTTATCTTCTTCGCTCGCCAGTCAACCAGCGGATCCCAGAAGCTCGTACGGCCCACGGCGAAGCCAATGAAGCCCTGTACTGCAGCTGCGGTAGTGAGCCACTCGCGGACTTTGCTATCGTCTTCGCCCCGACCGAGAATGATGCATCCGACTCGGTTCCGGCCTCCGCGGCGGGCAGCAGCCACAACCCGTTCGCAGTCTTCGTGACGCTCGAGCCCTTCGACCTTCCACACGTCCGGTTCAACCCCTGCATTCTGAAGTTCCTCAATGGTCTGAGTCATCAGCTGGGGACGAAGCTCCAAATCATAGGCCTTTTTATCTCCCTTCAGGCGATCGATCTGGGCCTTCTCGGCTGGGACCAGCAGTTCGAACATGAACTTGCTGGAACTGTTGTTGCCGTGCAGATATTCCGACAATCGCCTCAGACGAGCTGATTGCCGCCGGTTAAGAACCCGATCACCCTCCGGGTTGTAACGAACGAGCACCTTCGAGAAGGTCAGGTGAAAGGCTTCAATATGCTTCTCGAAATCTTCGCCGTATTCGAAGTCGAATTCGTCCTGACCACTCTTCTCCGCCGGGCAACAGGTTATATATCCGTGTTCAACCGCATCGCGAAGAATCGCGGAGCCGAACTGCTCGTCAACCAGAATTCCAGCCTTATCTTTGGGAACGGCGGCATGGGCGGCAGTAATGAAAGAGTCGTAGATTACCCGCTTCGCAGCAGCGATCTCGGCCGTCTGCTGCGCACTCAACGCGCCGTCCCATCCGAACATCCTTTCCTGGAAAGACCCCCGATGGTCAAAAGGCAGTATGTAGAGGGGTTTATCGAAGCCGAGATTCGTCATCTGATCTCCCTAGATTTCCGGTAGTAAGTGATCAGGTTGTTCGTCGAACTATCATGTGCGAGCTGCGGTTCGTCTTTGTTCTCAATCTCCGGGATGATGCGTTGCGCAAGCGCCTTGCCCAACTCAACGCCCCACTGGTCGAACGAATCGATGTTCCAGATCACACCCTGGGTGAAGACGGAGTGTTCGTACAGAGCCACCAGCTTGCCCAGAGCTTCCGGCGTCAACTGTTCAGCGAAGATCGTGTTCGATGGACGATTGCCTTCGAATACCCGGTGGGGAACGAGCCACTCAGGAGTGCCTTCTGCTTTCACCTGCTCAGAAGTCTTGCCGAATGCCAATGCCTCGGTTTGCGCGCAAACGTTGGCAACCAACATATCGTGGTGGCGGCCGAGCGGTTTGAGCGGCTTCGAAAAAGCGATGAAGTCGCAGGGGATGAGCCTGGTCCCTTGATGAATCAACTGGTAGAACGAATGTTGGCCATTGGTTCCCGGCTCGCCCCAGTAAATTGCACCTGTGTCGTGCGCGACTCTCTTGCCATCGAGTGTCACATGCTTGCCATTGCTCTCCATCGTCAGTTGCTGCAGGTAAGCTGGGAACCGTTTCAGATATTGTTCATAGGGCAACACCGCCACAGTCTGCGCCCCAAAGAAATCGCAGTACCAGACCGCCAGAAGGCCCATAAGCACGGGCAGGTTTTCTTCGAAGGGAGTGGTGCGGAAGTGTTCGTCCATCCGGTGAAGACCAAGTAGCATGGCCTGAAAATTGTCCGGGCCGATGGCGACCATGGTGGAGAGGCCGATGGCGGAGGACATTGAATAGCGGCCCCCGACCCAGTCCCAGAACTCGAACATGTTCGCCGTGTCGATACCAAACTTCGCAACCTCTGACTTATTCGTCGAAACCGCCACGAAATGTTTCGCAACTGATTTTTCGTCCCCCTGCAAGCCGGCGAGTGACCAGGCGCGAGCCGTTTGCGCATTCGTCATCGTCTCCAGTGTCGTGAATGTTTTCGAAGAGATGATAAAGAGTGTCTCGGAAGGATCGAGATCATGGACCGCCTCCGCAAAATCGGTGCCATCGATGTTCGACACAAAGCGAAATGTCATTGTTCTGTCGGCGTAGTATCTAAGAGCTTCGTAAGCCATAACCGGCCCTAAGTCCGAACCACCGATGCCGACATTCACTACGTTTCGAATGCGCTTGCCGGTGTGCCCTTTCCATTCGCCACTCCGGACACGGTTGGCGAAATCGGCCATCCGGTCGAGCACGGAGTGTACCTTGGGCACCACGTTCTCGCCGTCCACTACGATGGATGCGTCTCGCGGTGCACGAAGAGCGGTGTGCAGAACCGCCCGTTTCTCAGTGATATTGATTTTCTCCCCGCGAAACATGGCGTCGATTCGTTCCCGCAGGCGAGATTCCTCGGCAAGTTTCAGCAGCAGGTTGAGGGTTTCAGCCGTGATACGGTTCTTCGAATAGTCGAGAAGAAGCCCCAGAGCCTCGGCAGTCATACGCGTGCCCCGTTTGGGATCGTCCGCAAAGAGCTGTCGTAGGCGGATCTCCCTTACCTTCTTATAGTGAGCTGATAGAGCTCTCCATCCCTGATGTCTGACTGTGGGGCGCTTCGTGATCGCTTCTACCCTTGCTGCCATGTCCCTTCTCCTTATTGTTGTAAACAACCCGTTACGCGTGAAGCTGAGTAATAACCTGAGACTCGAAATGTTGCGTGCCGTTCTCGAGGCCATATGCAGCCGCACCTGCTAATGCCGCCTGACTTACCACCGCATGAATCGGGATACGCGCCATAAGTTCAGCGAATCGTCCCTTTCGTTTGAAGGACTGCATGAAGCCCGGCTTCCGAAGAGCGTCCAACGTGTGGACAACAACGCCGCCGGCCACATATACGCCACCAGTCGCCAGAACTTTCAGCGCAAGATTGGCTGCCTCGCTGGCAAGGATCGAAACAAACAAGTCAATTGTTTCTGCGGAGAGCGTTCTAAGTTCGGAGGAGCCGAGGCCGTGGTTTATGATCACAAATGACGGGTCAGGTGCAGAAGCAATTAGCTGCGCGACTTCGGGGCTTTCGGGGATTCGCTCGACATCGCGAAGATACTCATAAAGGAGCGGAATCCCGATTCCAGAGCAGACATGCTCGAAGCTCACGTGATCGAACCGCTTGAACAGGTATTGGAGAAGACGTATCTGTCTCTCATCGGTCGGAGCAAAGTCTGCATGCCCACCTTCGGAGCTATGAGCAAGATAGCGGGATCCATCCCATGTGAGGAAGGACTCACCCAGGCCGGTGCCCGGCGCAATCACGGCGATCGCTCCTCTCGGAACCACCTCGCCGCTGTTGATTGTAATCACGTCGCTGGGCCTTAAGATCGGGACTGCGCGGGCAATGGCCTCCAGATCGTTGATCAGGTAAACCGACTTTATGTTGAGGTTCAGCTCGCGTGCGAGCGATACATCTTCAATCATCCAAGGCAAATTGGTGGTCTTTACCCGCCCGCCGATGACTGGACCTGGAACCGCGAAGCAGGCCCGGTCCACAGGTTTATCCACCTTTGCCAGGAACTCCTTCACGATCACCTCTAAGCTAGGGTAATCGGCGCTATGGACCTTGACGTGTGCCAGCGACGAATGGGGCCCACCCTCATTCGAGAAGATTGCCAGCTCGGTCTTCGTTCCGCCAATGTCTCCCGCAATTAGCATTGCCGTTCTCCCGTTTTGCCTGTCCTAAGCTGTTGCGAAACGCGCGCTGTTCGGCTTCGATCCACTCAGCCCGTAGAACAAGATGTACAAGTAGCAGATCACGGGCAAAAAGAAGGCGTGGTGAATCCCAACATGGTCAGCAATTGAGCCCTGTATCACAGGCAGGATTGCGCCACCCACAATAGCCATATTCAGGACGCCGGATCCATTTCCCGTCAAAGGACCAAGTTCTGCGACGCCCAAGCTGAAGATGGTGGGGAACATGATGGAGTTGAAGAGGCCGACGGCAAGAATGGTCCACATCGCTTGGTGTCCGCCCAGTAACATGGAAGCTGTCACCAGTGCCGCTGCAAAGATCGCGCATATAGCGAGCAGATGGCCGGGCTTGAACCTCCGCAGAAGTCCCGCGCCGAGAAACCGTCCGATCATTGCGCCGCCCCAGTAGAAAGAAACGAAGCCCGCCGCGGTCTTGGCGGAGAGTCCGGCAATTTCGGGCAAACCGAAATAGTTCACCAAAAAGCTTCCGATTGACACTTCGGCCCCCACATAGGTGAAAATGCCAATCGCACCGAAGAGGAGATTGGGATGCCTCCAGATCGAATCGTTAACCCTCTCTCCGGGGCGGTAGGCTGCGGTTTGGATTTTTGGCAGCCTGAAAGTGCCGATCAATACCGCCAATAACACCAGCGCTATGCCGATCACGGTGTACGGCATCTTTACCGAGGCCGCTTGCTCCACACGATAGAGATGAAGAGCCTGTGGCGCGAGTTGCTGTAATTGTTCGACCGCGAACGGCGCGGCGCTCAGGATCAGCAGTCCCCCGAGTTTCGGCGCGATGGTAGTGCCAAGCGAGTTGAAAGCCTGCGTCAGGTCCAGCCGGCTGGATGCCGTTTCAGGTTTCCCTAATACAACCACATAAGGATTAGCCGCCACCTGAAGACCGGTGATACCCGCAGCGAGAACGATGAGCGCGGTCAAAAACAACGGGTACGAAGCAGCGGACGCCGCGGGTAGGAACAGGAACGCTCCAACAGCCATGGTTAGTAAGCCGAGCACCATGCTGCTCTGATAGCCGATCCGGTTCACGACCTTCGACCACGGTACTGAGAATAAAAAGTAGGACGAAAAGAATGCAAACTGGACCAGCATGACTCGCGCATAGCTGAGCTCAAAGATAGACTTCAGGTGGGGCACCAGAATGTCATTCAGGGAGGTCAGAAATCCCCACATGAAAAATAGCGTTGTGACGACGGCCAGAGGACGTGAATAGTCTGGTATTGTCGAAACAGCCGCGATACTCTGCGCGCCACCAGCGTTCGTAATTTCGGTACTTGCCATCTTTCCCCACCTCAGATGCTGCACGCGATTCGATGATTCAGGTTGATTAACTATTGGCGTTCATATTGTGATCGTTGAATTCCTGGTTTTCCTGGAAGCTGGCAACTACCACCACGTTTCAGCCTGTACTCCGTACGTCAGGCCATTTGTTCTTTTTAGATATGGCGCTCCGCCCACAAAACCGCGAAGTCCGTCCGACCAGTCAGCGTAGGTCACAAAGGCGCGCAGTACCGGCCGACTGAAAAACTTTCTGCCCGCTCCGATTTGTGGCGCGATAGTGAATTTGCGCAGCCAGCCGTCGTACTGACCGCGACTGTGCGTATGATCGAATCCTCCCTCGAACGCAAGGGAGAGATATTTGTTAAAGAAGATCTCCGGCCTGGCGCCAAACGAGACCCACTGATTCCAGCCGTGTTCCGGATTACCGTCTTTGGTTCGCTGGTAGATGAAAATTGGCATGATGGCGAACCTGTCGTTTGGCTGAAAGACCACCTGTTCTGTGACGAGAAACCTTGCCGTGCTGTTTATAAACGCGGTGGGATCATCTATTGACGTACTGAAGTTGCTCGCCGGCCCGGTCCCGTACTGGATACCCAGCGCGTGGTACCCACCGTGCCACTCGAGACGTTGATGGCGCAATCCGAACGCGTATCCATTCGTCGTAGGAATTGCGGTGCCCGTTGTTGTAGTGCCACCCTTTGAGGTAGCAAAATCGAACCACCCAGCCCACAGACCGGCGGGTCCCTTCAGGTCATAAAAGCGGACGTCAATGTTGCTCTTTGTGAGATTGCCGTTTTGGGTGACAATGTCGGGCCGCGCGCCGGACAGATACGATAACGCCAGCTTGCCGATTCCAAAGCTGAGATCTTCAACGCCGGCGCCGTAGCCGCTCATGTCCAATGGATAGAAGTCGTCGATCTCGATGTGCTGGCGACGGTAGAATCTTTCGCCTGCCCAGAATTTGGCGTCTGGCTGGCTCTCCAGGATGTTGCCCGCCTGAACGAAGGCTTCGCGGAAGCGGAACTGGTCATTACCGGTGCCCCCGGTGAAATTGGCATAATTGGCAGAGTTCGTGGTGTTGGCTTCTATCATCACCTCGGTCTTCATCCACGCCTTGTCGAAACTGTGTTCTGGGTTCAGCCAGTTGTTGACAAAGATCAATTCCGCGTAGGTTTCCGCTTCATTTCCCAGGCGGTATTTGGCGCCAGCCCCAGGCGCTTGGAACGCAACCTGCTGCCCTCCCACGCTGTTTAGACCGTAACCCGAACGAAAATAACCATGGAATTCAAAGGTGCTCAGCTGTTTATTCAGCTTCTCGATCTTTGCATCTGCTTCTCTCAGGAGGTCATACGTCGGCTCTGAAGGCAGCTGGCCTTGAAACTTTGCCCCGACCTGACTCGACTCTCCGAGCACAGCTTCTTGAAAAGCGTCCTCGGCACCCAGTTCCACGGCCGAGACCGTCCTCTGCTTGGTTGTTGCGTTGTCCTCTTTCTGTTTTTCGATTTGCTGCTCCAGTGCAGCGATCCGTTGCTCGAGGTTGTGCGTAGTCTCCTCGTATTGCTGTTTCAGTTGCTGCAGTTGCTGTTCCATCTGATCGGATTGTTGAGCGGATTGTTGAGCGGTAGCGGCTAACCCTCCAAATAGAATCATCGCAATGCACCGGATCAACCATCTAAGTGGCCCCTTCCAATCAGTACGGCATACGGCGGTCATCGAACCAGCTTGCTCCTAGCTGCAAATCTGCTTTTTCGGTCACGACAAGCCCGAGTGTTTGGGCCGCTCTCCTTCAAGCATTCGCAATTCCACTGCGGATCTTTCCGAGGCGGAGTGGGGTATTGTTCTCCCGTGCATGCATTTAAGGTTAAGGATTGACTCACGCGCGGCTGACGGCTCTAAATGCGGAATCGTGCTTCGTGCCAAGAACTTGGCAAGTGACAGGTCAGAGCAAGGCCGTCAAGCTGGGTTAGCGTCAAGCTGGAATCTGCCGACTCTGGTATTGCGGACCGGCCGAGCGCTTAGAACTTTCGGTCAACTCCCGCAACGATTCAAAAGACGCGCGGGACAGCATGTCTTCAGAGAAGCGCCAACTCCAGTTCCCTCCCGCACGGCCGGGCACGTTCATACGCGCTTCGCGACCCAGGTTGAGTACGTCCTGTAACGAAGCGATGGTCAGTGCCGCCACCGATGACCACGCCATTCGCATCAGCGTCGGAGCGGCTTCCGCGCTCTCGCCCGGCGAGCGTTTGAGGTAATTCCACAAATTTTGTCGCTGGTAGTTGGGCAACTCTTCGTACCATTCGCGAGTCGTGGCATTGTCATGAGTACCGGTATATGCGACCGTGTTGGGGACAAAGTTGTGCGGAAGATATGGATTGTCCGCATTACCGTCGAACGCAAATTGCAGCACCCGGGTCCCGGGCACTTCAAATTGATCGCGTAGGGCCTGCACGTCGGGCGTAATCAGACCAAGATCCTCGGCAATGAACGGTAGACGCCCCAGATCTGTTCGCACTGCTTGAAAAAAGCCGGCGCCTGGACCCTGCACCCATTGCCCGGACTGGGCCGTCGATTCCCCGGCTGGAACATGCCACGCGGCCGCGAATCCACGAAAGTGATCCAGGCGAATCATATCTACGTGAGCCAGAAGCGCTCGGAACCGGGCTATACACCACCGATAACCAGTCGAACGATGTACGTCCCAGTTGTAAACAGGATCGCCCCACAACTGTCCCTGCGCACTGAAATAATCGGGCGGAACTCCGGCGATGAAGCGTGGCCGACGTTGCTCGTCCAGCAGGAATAACTCCGGGTTGGCCCAAACATCACTGGAATCCGGAGAAACGAAAAAGGGCAGGTCGCCAATCAAGCTTACGCCTTTGGCATGCGCGTAGTTCTTGAGCTGATCGCCCTGGCGGAACACTAGGAATTGCGCAAAGCGAACCTGATCGATTTGAGTAACCAACTCTCGCCGCCCCTCGGCTAGCGCATTTGGGTCGCGCTGGACCAGTTCAGGTGGCCACTGGAGGTAATAAGCACCGTGATACTTCGCCTTCAACGCAGCGAATAGAGCATAGTCTTCCAGCCAATTTGCGTGCTTGGCACAGAACTCGTCATAAGCAGGTCGCAGGTCCTCGCGCTCTCCGGCTTTAAAGTTTGTCCACGCCTTTTCGAGCAGCCGCTGCTTAAATGGAATAACTGAGTCGTAGTCGACCATGTCCGCAGAAAAGTGACATTCACAATCGCCCGCCTGCAGCAAACCGTCGGAGATGAGGCCGCCCGGACTGATCAGCAGTACGTTTCCGGCAAACGAAGACAGTGATTGATACGGCGAATTTCCATAGCCGGTCGGGCCGAGGGGTAGCGCCTGCCAATATTGTTGGCCAGCATCCCGGAGGCGATCAATCCATGAAAACGCCGACGGTCCCAGATCACCGATACCATAGGGCGAAGGCAGAGACGTGACGTGCAACAGCAATCCCGCGGCGCGGTACTCGGGCGGAAATGGGGGAATATTTCGTAGCCCGCCATTACTGCTCATCGCCTGACCGCATCCTGGGGACCGACGGCGGAGGAACCCAGAGCATTATTCACGATCTCCTGGGCGTGACGATCGTCATTCCAAAACCGGATCACCGGCTGAGAAAGATTGTGTTCGTACCCGACCGCGCTCAGGCTCGCCGTGCCCAGCAGAAAATACCTGCCCGCATATCCTGGATCTCGCCCCAGCCATCGGTCGGCGAAAACGCGAATGAAGTGTCCGCTGGAAAAGAGCAGTACATCTCCAGGAACCGTGCGGATACGCTGAACAACGCGGTCTGCCCGCTCGCCGACCTGCGCTGGCGATTCGCCTCCCGGCGCGCCGTCGCGGAACAGTTGCCAGTCTGGACGTTTTGGAAGAATCTCGGCCGAACGCAGTCCCTCATACTGACCGTAGTTCCATTCCGCCAGGTCGGAATCGGTTTCGGCCACATTTCCAAACCCAGCCAGTTCGCAAGTTTTGGCCGCACGCTGCAAAGGGCTGGTAAATACTTTGGCAAATGTCATGCTCTTCAGACGTTCTCCGAGCCGCCGTGCGTTGCGCTCTCCGTTTGAGGTCAGAGGTAAGTCGGTTAGACCGGTATGCTGCCCCGAAAGGCTCCATGCCGTCTCACCGTGCCGCGCTATATACACCACTGGGAGTGCTTCGCTCATGCAGCCTCTCGCCGAACAACGGTCGACTCGCTTGCCGCCTTTCCCTGGCGAACTCGAGTTCTCGGGAACTTTGTGCCTTGTCAACTGGCCCAACGAGTATTTTCGATGTTTCTCAAGCATTCAAGGTTCCACAACAGAGTGGACGTAAGAGGCGGGAGCGCATCACCCCAACACCAACACTTGGTGCCACCCGGCTACCAGGGCGCCCGTCCACGCATGTCATGATTGAAAAGAGAGTGACAATAATTTGGCAATGGGAGGCGAACCAGAGACTATCGCTGCTCAACCTTGGATGTTTAGTCTTACGCAAGAGAGTGCTCCCGCTTCATGGGTCTGACGGATGATAGTTACGCCGTGACTCCTAGACGACGCATTGGCGATCCATGGCCTTGCGGAAAGATTGCGGCGAAATCTGGAAGTCGGTGCAATGCTTTAATCCGCGCTTGCGCTATCTTGTTCGTGCTGCATCCCAGCATCAGAGAGCAGTCCCAATTCGAATAGCGCTCCAGGATCGACATGACAAAAACGAAGCGCTCGAATGGGGCGAGTCCGGTCACGGTATCGATTTCGCATTCTCTGTGTGTCTCGCGTTGCCCCGCGCTCCAGAGGTCCCGTTTCCGGCCGTTTGGACCCGACGCGGGCGAAACAATCTCGATCGCGTTCTCGATCAGCCTGCGCTTTACCCAGGATCGAGCCCAGTCCTTGAACACGGTCTGTTCTTTGAAACCCTCCTCGACCGTCGAGACAAAGCACTGCTCAGATTCCTTGTGATTTGCGGTCAGTAAAAATGCGAGCAGATACAAAAGTCTCGTGTCTTGTTCAAATACTTCGCAGAAGTCAGTACGCTTTGCATAGTCGGTACGGAAGTTGGCGATCTTCGGCTTGTTGGAACGAAACACGAGTCACCTTATCTCTTCGCCAAAACTTTGTGAGGAACGCAGCGGCTACGGGACGTTCGCTTCCTCCTCTGCTGCTGGCATGCCGACACGTTATTCGCCTCCTGAGTTTCTGAACACCCCAGAAACCATAGAATTCATCCTGGATTTTTCTACAGGTGTGATGGCGGGCGGGTGAAACTTTGCGAATCGGAATCAGTCCAGATTGGAGGTTTGGCTTTTTCAGCGAAAAAGGGTTCGAATCCTTGTAGACAAAGACCGTCGAACGCCCGTCATCTTCCGGAAAACGATGCCTCCGGGGACTATTAGCTTAATCTCCGTCCCCGAGCTAGAGGAACTCCCGAGCGTGAGCTTGCCTCCGATGCGAGCGGCACGCTCCCGCATCCCTTGCAGTCCGAAGTGTCCGTCCTTCCCCCGATCCGCGATAGCGGGGTCAATCCCCGTGCCGTTGTCACCCACACGCAGGGTAAGGTCGCGCGCATATCTGAGCTCTACTTCCAATTGACTTGCCCCCGAATGCGTACATGCATTGCGGA
>Ga0193751_1001006_pt1 | contig 19183 bp, 15 predicted proteins | sample L1c2metaG_FD_143050 | JGI IMG/M metagenome (GOLD analysis project Ga0193751, IMG submission 143050) | Soil microbial communities from a riparian zone of the East river system, Colorado, United States - L1c2 | ecosystem: Environmental > Terrestrial > Soil > Riparian zone | place: USA: East River... | reverse complement strand
GTGGCGCGGCATATCGCCGGCGACTACCGCGTCGCCATGCTCGGCTTTACGGCGGGTTGGTCCTACCTCAGCGGCCTCCAGGATTCTCTGCATATGCCGCGGCGCCAAAACCCGCGTCTGTTGACACCCGCCGGCACGATTTCGATCGGCGGCGTGCAGACCGGCGTGCAATGTCTCGCCGGTCCAAGCGGCTGGCATTTATTGGGCCGCACCGCTGTTCGAACCTACCAATTGCATCGCGACCCGATTTTCCTGCTGGAGCCCGGCGATCACGTGACGTTTTCGGTGGTCGATGCCAAGACATTTTCGGAGCAGGATCGCGCCGCGGAAGCTGGCGAGATTGTCGCGGAATTGCTTGCGGCATGAGTAAACTCGTCATTTCAGCGATTGGCCCGGCAAGCTCGGTGCAGGACGGTGGGCGCTTCGGGGCTCAGCGTTACGGTCTGCAGCCGAGCGGCGCGCTGGATCGGCTTGGGCTTGCCGCCGCGAACGCCCTGGTCGGAAATTCGCTTTTTGCTCCGGGAGTTGAGATCGGACCATATGGCGCTGCGTTCACCGCGCGCGAAGGTGCCGTTCGCGTCGGGCTTTCGGGGGCGCCGCGCAGCGCCGACATCGCGGGGCGCGGGCTAGCATGGGATACATCGGCGACGATTGCCGATGGCGAGACGTTGAAATTGGCAATGACCCGCGGCGGCTCCTTCAGCTACCTCGCTATCGAGGGCGGCATTGCCGGCGAGCCCATGTTCGGCAGTCTGGCCGTCAACGCGCGGGCCGGGTTAGGCAGCCCCTACCCGCGGCCGTTGCAAGCCGGTGACGAATTGCAGGTGGCGGCCGCGAGCGGCGCCGCCGAGCGCCGGATCGACCTGCCTCCCGCGGTGACCGGTCCGATCCGTCTGGTGATGGGCCCGCAGGATGACGAATTCGGCGACGACAGCTTAAGGCTTTTTCTGGATAGCGAGTGGAAGATATCGCCGACCAGCGACCGCATGGGCTATCGGTTGGATGGACCTGTGATCCGCCATCTGCACGGCCACAACATCGTTTCCGACGGTACCGTGAATGGCAGCATCCAGGTGCCCGGCAACGGCCAGCCCATTGTCCTGATGTCGGACCGCGGCACCAGCGGCGGCTATCCCAAGATCGCGACCGTGATAACCGCCGATTTTGGGCGGTTCGCGCAGCTCCCGGCCGGCACCGCCTTTCGGTTCAAGGCCATCAGCATGATTGAGGCGCAGGCCGAGGCGCGCCAGTTCGCCGAGCTGCTGCGCTCGCTGCCCGATCGTCTCCGGCCGATCGAGAGCTTTGATCTCAACATCGAGGCGCTCAGAGATGCTAACGTTGCCGGTGCCGCCGTCAGTGCGGTCGACGCCGGAACGTGGCAGATTCCATCTCCTGCCGACGCGCTGACGCGGGACTAACCGACCAACGCCCAACCAGCAAGCGGACAAGAACATGAAAACAATCGATCTCAATTCTGATCTCGGCGAAGGATTTGGCGCATGGGAAATGGGCAATGATGCCGCCATGATCGATGTCGCCACCTCGGTGAACGTCGCCTGCGGTTTCCATGCCGGCGATTACAACACCATGCGCAAGACGGTGGAACTTGCGAAGGCGCGCAGCGTCGGCGTCGGCGCGCATCCCGGATACCGCGATATCCATGGTTTTGGCCGCCGGCCATTCTACGGCATGAAGGCTTCCGAGATCGAAAACCTGGTCGCCTACCAGATCGGCGCGTTGCAGGCGATCGCGACCATGGTTGGCTACAAGGTCACCCACGTGAAAGCTCATGGCGCGCTATCGAATGTGGCCTGTGAGGAAGAAACGACCGCGCGCGCGATCGCCTCTGCCATCAAGGCGGTCGATTCCAATCTGATTTTTGTCGTGCTTGCCAATTCGAAGCTGGTGCAGGCAGGCGAAGCCGCCAACCTGCCGATGGTGCACGAAGTGTTCGCCGATCGCGCCTACGAGGACGACGGGACGCTGGTATCGCGCCGCAAACCGGGTTCGGTCCTGCATGACGCAAAACAGATCGCCGACCGCGTCGTGCGGATGGTGCAGGACGGCGCCGTCGTTTCAGTCACCGGCAAGGTGATCAAAATGCGCACCGACACCGTTTGCATTCACGGCGACACGCCTGGCGCCGTCGATATCGCGCGCGGCGTGCGTAAGGCGTTGACGGACGCCGGAATCGAAGTGGCGCCGTTCAAGAGAACGGGTTAGCGCCGGACTTAGAACGGATGGACCGACAACGTGCCGAACACAACGGCTGCAATGAGCGCGAAGGCGCCATAGAGTGCCGCCGCGTGAAATCCTGTTCCGGTTTTCCGGGAAAGGGAACGCGCGTAAAGGTGCAGGCGAGCTTCCGCCGATAATTCGCGCATGGTCGATCTCCAGCCCAGCATCGGTGCTATCTGAATGGTGTTCGCGAGGCTGCGCAAGACGATCGGGAAAATAGCGATACGAACGCTCTTGCCGACATAGCTTGCAGTTAAAAATTCTCCGCGACGGATTCCCGCGAGAATTTTATTCGTTCGAATTTGCGGTAGTTGGAACCGGTTCCCCGTTTCAATAAACGTCCTGCTGGAACCGGCCCTTTTTCTTGAGTTCCAGGACAAAGCCGACGGCCTCATCGGTCGAACGCGCGCCGTGCTGCGCGACGATATCTACGAGCGCCCGTTCGACATCCTTCGCCATCCGTTTGGCATCGCCGCAGACATAGACACTCGCGCCGTCGGCCAGCCACGACCACAACTCACGGCCGACCTCGCGCATGCGGTCCTGCACATAGAATTTCTTGTCACCGTCGCGCGACCACGCCAGCGATAGCCGCGTCAACAGTCCGGCGGTTTTCATGGCATTGAGTTCATCGCCATAGAAGAAATCGCAACTGCTGCGCTGGTGACCAAAAAACAGCCAGTTCTTGCCGGGCGCACCGGTGGCCTTGCGATCGAGCAGGAAGGCGCGGAAGGGGGCAATGCCGGTGCCGGGACCGATCATGATGATCGGTACCTTTGGATCCGGCGGCAGCGCAAAGCCATGGGCTTTCTGAACATACACCTTAACTTCATCGCCGGGTTGGATGCGCTCGGCAAGGAATGTCGAAGCCAGTCCAAGCCGCTTGCGTTTGCCGACGACGTAGCGCACGCAGTCCACCGTCAGCGATAGTTTGCCGGGAGTGGCGATATGCGACGAGGAGATCGAATAGAGCCGCGGCTGCAACGGCTCCAGCGCTTCGACGAACGCTTCGGGATGTGGACCGACGCCGGAAAATTTCTGCAGCGTCGCCATCACGTCGAGGGTGGCGGCGTCACCGTCGGGATCGTCGCCTTGCGCCAGCGCGCGCGCCTTTTCGCGCTGCGCGCCGCCGGTGATGAAGGAAATAAGTTCGAACAGCGAATCCGGCGCGGGCGCCAGCGCTACTTGGTCGGTCAAGACCTCGCGGAGCGTCTTGCCTCTCACTTTGGTCGTGTGGGAAGCGCCGAGCAAGGCGATTATCTGGTCGACATGGCCAAGCTCGTTGCGGGCGTAGATGCCAAAGGAGTCGCCGACGACGTAATCGAGGCCGCAGCCGCTGAGGTCGAAATCGATGTGCCAGGTTTCCTTTTCCGATCCCGCCTTGTTGAGCAAGTGCCGCGACACAAACTTTGCCGGTACCGGATTGTCGCGCGAGCGGCCCAACTCCACAGTCGGCGCCGGCGTCCCCGCGGCAGGCGCTGCCGCCGGGCTCGGTGCAGCCGCCGGCGCTTTGTCCAGCTCCTCGTAGAGCGATTTCAGCATCCGGGCGGTTTCCTTGCCGCCGGGGACGCACAGGTTCAGACGCGCTTCCGCCTTGCTCGCAATCGCCTCGGAATAGTTGTGGCAGTCATAGCCGCACTGGCCGCAATCCTGCTGCGCCATCGCGGCCATCATGCGCCGGCGCAACGGGCGGCCTTCCGCAAGCTTCATGCGGTCTGCGATCGGCATGGTCTGGTCGTGCCAGGGCGTCTCGCCATCGTCACTGTCGCCGGAGGCCCCCTGCATTACGGCAGCACCCTGCTCCGCCGACAACGGCGTCGGGCCATCGGGCGAGAGCAGCCCGACGAAGAAGCCGTTCAGCCACGAGCGTTGCGCCTCGGAAAACGGTGCGCTTGAGGGGATGATCTCGATCTTTGGCGGCGGCGTGATCTGATTCATATGGAGGTCTCCGCATCCGCAAGCTTGCGCAACGTCTCGCCATCGTGGCGGCGCGCGAAGGCAAGGAAGGTTTCCTCCGGCGATGCACGATGGGTGAGATAGGCCTTGAGCAGTTTCTCGACGGTCTTCGGCGCGTCCTCGGCCTTGACGTCGTGGTAGACCTCTTTTCCGAGATCGGCATTCGGGCCGAACCCGCCGCCGGCGAACAAATGATAGCCCTCGATGGTATCGTCCTTCTCGCCGACCGGAACCTTGGCGGCCAACAGGCCGATATCGCTGATGTAATGCTGGGCGCAGGAGTGATGGCAGCCGGTCAAGTGGATGTTTAGTGGTGTGTCGATTTCGACACGCGGTTCGCACCAGTCGCCGATCTCGGCGGCGTGGCGCTTGGTGTCGGAGGCTGCGAACTTGCAGCCGGCGTTGCCGGTGCACGCGACCAAGCCGGCGCGGATTTGCGACGCCTTGACCGCGAGCCCGATCGCCTCGATGGCTGCGACTGCAAGTCCCACATTCTCGTCGCTGACGCCGGATAACAACAGGTTCTGCCAAACGGTCAGGCGGATTTCACCGTCGCCGAGATCGTGGGCGATTTTGGCAAGACCGCGCATCTGCTCGCAGGTCACCTTGCCGACCGGCAGCGTAACTCCGATCCAGTTGAGGCCTTGCTGCTTCTGTCGGTGCACGCCGATATGCGCCATCCGATTGAAGGCCGGCCGTGGCGCCAAGGCGTCCGCCGGCGCGCGGGTGAGTGCGTGCCCGAGTTTTTCCTCGACGAGAGCGAGGAACCTGTCCATTCCCATTCCGTCGATGACGTATTTTAGCCGTGCTTTAAGGCGGTTGGTGCGATCGCCTGCGTCGATAAAGGCCCGGACAATCGCGTCGGCAACCTTGGTCGCGTCTGCAGGCCTAACGATGATGCCGGTCGCCCTGGCAAAATCCCGGTGGCCGGTGATGCCGCCGATGCCGAGGCGAAACCACACGCCGGGCTCTACGTCGAAACCGTCCTTCACCTCCACGGCTGCGAAGGCGATATCATTGGTGTCCTCAAGCACCGCGATCGTGCCGGCGCCGTCGAAGGCGACGTTGAACTTGCGCGGCAAGCCGTAGAGCGAGCGGTCGTTGAGAATATGGTAGTGCCATTCGCGGGCATATTCGCGGGTGTCGATCAGCTCCTGCGGATCGATTCCGGCGGTCGGCGTGCCCGTGACATTGCGAATATTGTCGGCGCCCGCCCCGCGCGAGCACAAGCCGAGGTCCTGGATGCCCTCGATCAGCGCGACCGCGTGCTTCGGCGGAACTTCACGTAGCTGAAGATTGGCGCGCGTCGTGACATGGCCATACGGCCCGCACAGGCGCTCGGCAAGATCGGCCACCCCTGCGAACTGCCAGTGCTTGATCACGCCGTTGGGGATTCGCAACCGGCACATGTAGGAATCCTGCGCCGGCGCCACGTAGAACAATCCGTGATAGCGCCAGCGAAAATTATCCGCCGGCGACGGCGGCGCATTGCTCAGCGCTTGCTGCTTTAATCGCGGATAGGCATCGAACGGATGCTCCTCGCGCTTGAACTTCTCCTGGTCCGCAAGCTTCTTGCCGGACGCTAGGAATCTGTCCTGCGCCTTGAGGTGTGCGGCGTCAGGACCGGTCGGCTCGGCACTGGTCTTGCCCGCGACCGCACCACCCACACCACCCAGGCCGCGTCCGACCTTGCTGATCTGCAGGCCAGTGGCAAAACCTTCGAGGTAGCGTTTCTGCTCGGCGGTAAATTCGACTGAGAGAGGGTCGATTTTCATTATGCGCAACGATGCCGTTATTCTGCGGGAATTTGCGGAGCAAGCACCGGTGGTGCCGATAGGGCCTGGCTCGCCGGGCGGAAGGTCGCGTAGAGCGCGAGACCGGTGAAGGCGAAGCCGCCAACAAAATTGCCGAGCGTTACCGGAATTTGATTCCACATCCACCACTCGTAGACGCTGACCTTGGCGCCGAGCATCATGCCGGTCGGAATAATGAACATGTTGACGACCGCGTGCTCAAATCCGAGCGCGAAGAACATGAAGATGGGCATCCAGGTCGCGACAATCTTTCCAATCGTCGAACTGGTCGTCATGGCCAAAACGACGCCAAGACAAACCAGCCAGTTACAGAGGACGGCTTTGACGAACACGCTGACGATTCCGGCGACACCAATCGCCTCGTTGGCGACGGTCTTGGCTTCGGCGATGCTGACGATGCGCGCTGCGACGCCTGCGGGTTCGATCTTGCCCATATTGGTGAGCGCGATCGCGAGCAGGCCGCCATAGACAATGCTGCCGAGAAGATTTCCGAGGTACACCCACGACCAATTCGCGCCGATCTCGCTCCAGGTGGCCTTGCCTTCCAGGCGTGCGAGCGGCAGCAAGCCGAAACTACCGGTTACGAGTTCCAGTCCAAGCAGCACGATGATGATGAGACTGACGGGGAAGATGATCGCGCCGACCAGCGGCTGTCCGGTCGTGACAGCGCCCGTAAAGGCCAGGCTGGTGGCGGCGCCCAGCAACGCACCCGAGAGCGCGCCGCGGATAAGCAGGTCACTTGGGGCAAGCGCCAGTTTTTTCAAACTGACATCAATCATCGAGGCGACAACGTCGGCGGGTTTGGCGTAATCCATGTCGAAGCTCCAGCTGTCACGCACAGGCGTGACCACAACGAGGAAAGGGCGTTCGATCGCTCGGAAATTCGGTTCGAAGGGCAGCGCCGTATCGGAAATTTCTGGCGATCCGATCAGCCTCGTTGCTGCGGAAATCCATCTTGGATAACGGCCAGCTGGCGACTACGGCGGCTGACTTGCAACCATCTATTCAAATAGTGTGCCAGTGCAGCAAATTCCAAAATCCATATTGTAATCAATAGGTTATAATTTCTGCAAAGCAGCAATATTGCGGCTGTCGATGCCGCTTCGAAAGGCAAGAGCCTAAAGAGTGAGCTGTAGTTCATAATGCCCAATATTTGATCAGGCGGTTTAGGAGTTCAGAGCACCCGGCGCGAGCCCTTGACCGAAGCCAAATACCCGGCCACGTCCGCCGGATCGAAGGTTGGTCCGGCGAATGCTCCAATGGAGTGAACCGCGCCGCGGTCTGCCTCCTGGCGCAGCCCCAACGCCGCATCGTAGAGGTCCGGTCTGAATACCGCCTTTGCCGTCGCCAGAGCCTCCGAACTCATCGCCACCTGCCCCCAGCGCACCATCTGCGCATATAGCCAGGCGGCCTGGGTGGGATCCGGCCGCGGCGCGCCTTCCCTTCCCACCAGCAGATAGCGGCTGCTTTCACGAATGGTTCCGTCTGCGGAAATCTTGAGGCGGCCTTCCAGCGTTCGCAGGATCACGTCCACGTCGACGCCGACGTGCTCGCGACGGGCCAGAATTCGCGCCACCTCGATTCGATTTTCCGATTGCTCGATGAATTCGGCCGCACGAAAGGCGACCCGCACCAGGGCCGCCACGAGGTCTGGATTTTTCTCGGACCAGCCTTGCCTGATCGCCAGCACCTTCTCTGCGGCGCGGACCAGAATGTCCGAGACGAAATGCAGGATTTGGCCGACCCCGCGATCGACCGCGATCGAGTTCCAGGGCGCGCCGACGCAGAATCCATCGATCTGGCCGGAGGCGATACTATCCACCATGTAGAGCGGCGGCAGCACGACCAGGCGGATATCCTCGTCCGGGTCGACCCCGCCGGCGGCCATCCAGAAGCGCAACTGGTAATTATGGGTCGAAAACGGAAAGGTCATGCCGAAGGTCAAGGGCTCGGCTGCGCTCTTGCGGCGGCTGGCGACGACGCGCGAAAGCGCAAGCGCGGTGGCCATCGGATCGAAACGGTCGCCGTCGAGTTCGGCCATGATCGCCGCGTGGAGGGCCGGCGACACCGTGATCGCGTTGCCGTTAAGGCCAAGATTAACCGGCGCTATGATCGGCACCTTGATATGTCCGAGCCCAAGGCTTGAGGCGATGGCCACCGGCGCCAGCAGGTGTGCGGCATCGAACAGGCCGATGTTGAGCTTGTCGCGGACGTTCGACCATGACACTTCCCGCGTCAACGTGACGTCCAGTCCCTCCGCCGCGGCAAAACCCTTTTCGACGGCAACGATCAGGGCAGCGGCATCGATCAGTGGAATGAAGCCGATATGGAGCGCCTTGGTCATTTCAGCAACTCCGATGCGGTGAGGATCGATTGGGCGATCTCCCCGATCTTCTTTTTCTCGCGCATCGCCGTCGAACGCAGCAGAACATAAGCCTCGTCTTCGGTGAGGCCCTTCAGCTTCATCAGAATTCCCTTGGCGCGGTCGATGACCTTGCGGTCTTCAAGCGCGGATTTGGTGCGATCGAGCTCATCCTGCAGCCTGGCGAAGGCATTGAATCGCGAAATGCAGAGGTCGAGGATCGGCTTGAGGCGTTCCTTCTTCAGTCCATCAACGATATAGGCGGAGACGCCGGCATCCACGGAGGCCTGGATCGAGGCGGCATCGCTCTGATCGACGAACATCGCGATCGGTCGCCGCACCGCGCGGCTGACCTGGAACATCTGTTCCAGGATGTCGCGGCTGGGATTTTCCAGGTCGATCACGATGACGTCGGGATCGAGCGCATAGATGCGGCTCAGCAAACTCTGCATTTCACTGATATGCACGACGTCGGTGAAACCCGCCTCCCGCAACCCCTCCTCGAGGATGGCGGCACGGATCGGGCTTTCGTCAACAATCGCGATCTTGGGAGACGACTCAGCGCCCATCAATCACTCGCAGTCCGGCGCGATATTGATAGCACGCCGCAGGCCCGCTTAAAGCCTTGTAATTGTGAGCAATTGGGATTAGCTCCTGCCCATCAATCAGGCATATCAAGAATGCAACAGGCCGCCGCGCCCAAAGTCAGCTTTGTTTCGCTGGGATGCCCCAAAGCGCTGGTGGATTCCGAGCGCATCATTACCCGGCTGCGCGCCGAGGGCTATGAACTCGCGCGCAAGCATGACGGCGCCGATCTCGTCATCGTTAATACTTGCGGCTTTCTCGACAGTGCCAAGCAGGAATCGCTTGGCGCCATTGGCGAGGCGATGGCGGAGAACGGCAAGGTCATTGTCACCGGCTGCATGGGCGCGGAACCCGAACAGATCGAGATGGCCTATCCCGGCGTGCTGTCGATCACGGGGCCGCAGCAATATGAAAGCGTGCTCGATGCCGTGCATCGGGCGCTGCCGCCGGTGCACAATCCGCATCTCGATCTGGTACCGCCGCAGGGCATCAAGCTGACGCCGCGGCACTATGCGTATCTGAAGATCTCCGAAGGCTGCAACAACCGCTGCAGCTTCTGCATCATCCCGAAGTTGCGCGGCGATTTGGTGTCGCGGCCGGCCAACGACGTGTTGCGCGAGGCCGAGAGACTGGTTAGCGCCGGCGTAAAGGAATTACTGGTCATTTCGCAGGATACCTCGGCCTACGGCGTCGACATCAAATACGCGGCGAGCCAATGGAGGGACCGCGAAGTCCGCGCGAAATTTTTCGACCTGGCGCAGGCGCTCGGTGAGCTCGGCGCCTGGGTGCGCCTGCAATATGTCTACCCCTATCCGCATGTCGATGAGGTCATCGGCCTGATGTCCGAAGGCAAGGTGCTGCCCTATCTCGATATCCCGTTCCAGCACGCAAGCCCCGAGATCCTCAAAGCCATGAAGCGCCCGGCGGCACAAGAGAAGACGCTGGCGCGGATCAAGAACTGGCGCGCGCAATGTCCCGATCTGACGCTGCGTTCGACCTTCATCGTCGGCTTTCCCGGCGAAACCGATGCCGACTTCGCCTATCTGCTCGATTGGCTCGAGGAAGCCGAGATCGACCGTCTCGGCTGCTTCAAATATGAACCGGTCGCCGGAGCCTCCTCGAACGCGATCGGCCATGCGGTGCCTGACGAGATCAAGCAGGAACGCTGGAACGCGCTGATGGCGCGGCAGCAAAAGATTTCCACGCGGCGGCTGAAACGCAAGGTCGGCACACGGCAGCAGATCATCATCGACGAAGTCGGTCCGACCGTCTCAAAGGGCCGCTCGAAGGCCGATGCCCCGGAGATCGACGGCGCGGTCTATGTCTCGAGCCGGCGGCCACTGCGCGTCGGCGAGATCGTCACGGCAAAAATCGAGCGCGCCGACCCGTACGATCTGCACGGCAGCGTCGCCGGGTTTTGATTTTCCGCGAATTGGAGGCGATTGCCGGGTGCATGCTTGACATCCCCGGCCGTTCGGATGTATGGCGGCGGCATGATCTTCAACCGGACCCAACTCCGCGCCACTTTCCGTCGTCGCTCGTTCGACGATGATGGGTCGCGCCGTGTCCGACGACAACGCTGAACAGCTAGATCAGCAACGTTTTCGAGAAGGCCGCACCCTCAAAAGTGCGGCCTTCTCGCGTTTTGGCCCGTCTTTTTCACCTATCACACCGGGAGTCCCGACATGAACATCGCCACGCATCCCTTTGATACGCTGATGAATATCACCGCGCGCCCGCCGGTCGTTTTCGTTCGCGGCGAAGGTTCGTTTCTGTGCGATGACAGCGGCAAACGCTATCTGGATTTCATCCAGGGTTGGGCGGTTAATTGCCTCGGCCACTCCCCGTCCATCGTCGCCGACGCGCTCGCCGCGCAAGCGAGACTGTTGTTGACGCCAAGCCCAGCCTTCTACAACGGCCCCAGCCTCAAGCTCGCGAAGGCCCTGGTCGATCACAGCTGCTTTGATCAGGTGTTCTTCGCCAACTCGGGCGCGGAAGCCAACGAGGGCGCGATCAAACTCGCCCGCAAGTACGGCGCGCTGCATCGCAACGGCGCGCACGAGATCATCACCTTTGAGGGCGGCTTCCACGGTCGCACGTTGGCGACGATGTCGGCGTCGGGCAAGAAGGCTTTTGAGCCGCTGTTCGAACCCAAGGTGTCAGGCTTTCCCAAGGCGCAGCTCAACGATCTCGCATCGGTGGAGCGCTTGATCACTGACAAAACCGTTGCCGTGATGCTGGAGCCGGTCCAGGGCGAAGCCGGCGTGTGGCCCGCGACCGATCAGTTCCTGCGCGATCTGCGTGAGCTGACCAGCGCGCATGGCCTGTTGTTGATCGTCGATGAAATCCAGACCGGCATCGGCCGCACCGGCATACTCTTCCATTATGAGCATGCGGAGATCGCGCCAGATATCATGACGCTCGGCAAGGGAATCGGCGGCGGCGTGCCGCTCGCCGCGCTGCTGGCCACGGAAGCGGTGTCGTGTTTCGAGCACGGCGACCAGGGCGGCACCTTCAACGGCAATCCGCTGATGTGCGCCGCCGGGTTCGCGGTCTTGCAGCACGTTGCCGCGCCCGACTTCCTGAAATCGGTCGCCGATAGCGGTCTTTATCTGGAAAGCGAGCTGCAGCGGATATCCGCACGGCACGGTCTCGGCGAAGTCCGCGGCCGGGGACTGTTGCTGGCGCTCGATTTGAGAGTGCCGATCGCCGCCTCGATCGTCACGCAGGCCTTCGATGATGGCGTGCTGCTCAACGCGCCGCGGCCCGACACATTGCGATTCATGCCGGCGCTCAACGTCAGCCGCGAGGAAATCGCTCTTATGATCGACTGTCTCGACGCGGTCCTGACCAAGATGGGAGCCGCAAGACGGGTCGCGTAATTGGTTCGTCATGCCCGGCCTCGTGCCGGGCATCCACGTCTTTGTCAGCAAGTGGGTGAGAAAGGCGTGGATGGCCGGGACGAAGCCCGGCCATGACGCAATTGAAAGCGCGCCTACGGCTTCAAAATCGACGCGCCGGTCGTCGCCCGGCTCTCCAGATCGATATGGGCTCTGGCTGCGTCCTTCAGCGCATAGGCGTGGTTGATCGGCACGTGCAATTTGCCGTTGATCACCGCGGCAAACAGGGTGTCGGCGCCCTCCAATAATTCGGAGCGCTTGCCGACGTAGTCGTTGAGTTTCGGCCTCGTCGCAAACAGCGAGCCGTGACTGTTGAGTTCGGCGATCGAGAACGGCGGAACGGGGCCCGACGCGTTGCCGAAACTCACGAACAACCCGCGCGGTTTCAAGCAGGAGAGCGAGCCTGGGAAAGTGGACTTGCCGACACCGTCATAGACCACGTCGCAAAGTTCGTTGCGGCTGATTTGCTTCACCCGCGCGACGAAATCCTCCTCGTTATAGAGGATGACGTGATCGCAGCCATTGGCGAGCGCGAGGTCGGCCTTGGCCTTGGAGCCGACGGTGCCGATGACGTGCGCACCCATCGCCCTCGCCCATTGGCACGCCAGCAATCCGATGCCGCCGGCGGCGGCGTGAACCAGCACCCGATGGTGCGGCTCGACCTTGAAGGTCTTGTGCAGGAGGTACCAGACCGTCAGTCCCTTTAGCATCAGCACCGCGCCCTGCTCATAGGTGATGTGATCGGGCAGTTTGACGAGCTTCTCCCAAGGGATATTGCGCTCGGTGGCGTAGGCGCCAAGATTGAAATAATAGGCGACGCGATCGCCGGGATGAAAATTGGTCACGCCAGGGCCGACCGCGAGAACCTCACCGGCGGCTTCATTTCCGGCAATGAATGGTAGCGCCGGCGCCTTGTACAAGCCGGTGCGGTAATACACATCGATGAAGTTCAATCCGACAGCGTGCTGGCGGATGCGAACCTCGCCCGGTCCCGGCGCGGGCACGTCGACGTCTTCATAAAGCAGGGCTTCAGGGCCCCCCACCTTGTGCACCCGCACGGCCTTGGTCATATCAGCTTCTCCCTTGGCATTGCTTTTGCCGTTATCGCCTTTCGTCGAGCGAAAGCCATCGAGGCCGCATTGTCAACTCGGCGCCGCGCGCGGCTCCGGGGATCAATTAGTTAACGGTCCTTTTGCGATTGCGCCTGGCAAGCACATTGAAGAGTTCGACCGCCGCCGAAAACGCGATGGCAAAGTAGATGTAGCCGCGCGGAATGTGGAATTTGAATCCGTCCGCGACCAGCGCAACGCCAATCAATACCAGAAACGCCAGCGCCAGCATCTTGGTGGTCGGATGCTCCGCCACGAACCGCGCGACCGGGCCGGAGGCCGCATACATCACCAGGCAGGCAATGATCACGGCGGCGATCATGATGGCCAGATCCTGCGCCATGCCGATCGCGGTGATGATCGAATCCAGCGAGAAGATCATGTCGATAACGATGATCTGGACAATGACCCAGAAAAAAGCGCGGCGGCCCGGGGCGATATTGCTCGCCTCGTCGCGCGCCTCCACCTCGTGGTGGATTTCGTGGGTCGCCTTCCCGATCAGAAAAAGCCCGCCGCCGATCAGGATGATGTCACGCCATGAAAAGGCTGAGCCATGCACGTTGAGGACGGCCTGGGTCAATCCGATCAGCCAGACCAGCAGGCTGAGCAGCAAGATGCGGAAAACCAGCGCCAGCGCCAGTCCGATCTGCCGCGCCCGCCTGGCCTGTGCCTGTGGAATGCCCGAGACGATAACCGATAGGAAGATCACGTTATCGATGCCGAGCACAATCTCCAGCGCGGTCAGGGTCAACAGCGCCGCCCAGGCCTCCAGGCTTGTCAGCAAGTCAATCATGCATTGAGGGACCTGACGAGGCGGATCGCTGCGTCAGACCCCACGATATAGACGGCGATCACGCAAAGCGCCGTGGTGACGAGTATGCCGACTTGGAAATCGTTCGCCAGCGCGACCATGGCAAGGGCGGCCCAGGCGCCGATCAGCGACAAGGTCAGCCGGCGCAGGCGCACCACACGGACCGGATGAAGCACGTGGAAGGGAACAAACGTCAGCACGATCAGAATGGTGACCCCCAACGTCGACAATACCGGCGGCAGGTGCAGCAGGAACAGATAGAACGCCGCGATGTTCCACAATCCGGGAAAACCGCGAAAGTGATTGTCCGTAGCCTTCATGCGGCGATCGGCAAAATAGAGCGCGCCGGTGACGGTGATGCCGATGCCCAATAGCGGCGCCGCCACGGGCAGCAAAAGGCCGCTTGCGGTGATGGCGTAGGCGGGAACAAAGACGTAGGTGACGAAATCGACAACAAGATCGAGCACCTCGCCCGACCAGTTCGGCTGCACACGCACGACATCCAGGCGCCGCGCGATCGGACCGTCCACGGCGTCGATCGCCAGCGCGACCCCGAGCCACCAAAACATCGCGGCCCAATGCTCGCGCACCGCTTCGAGCAGCGCAATCAGGCCAACACCGGCTCCCAATGCCGTGAAGATATGCACGGAGAACGCGGCAGCGCGCGCGAGCGGTGTGGGAGAAAGATCCTGCTGACTGGCTTGATCCATGTGAACTGATGTCGCCGTTTTCGAATTGCTCGGCCGCATGCGGCGATATCGATCAGGCATCCAATCGAACCGCGACACATCGGAATCGCGTAGCCAGTGCTATCAGGAATCGCCTTGATTTGCACATCCGCGGCTGCCCCGCTTGCCGTACCGGTGGAGACAATCGCGACGGCGACGGGCTTGAAAATGCCACCGGGAACGTCAATTGTTCCGGTATGAATGATGAATCCATCACCTATGACGTGGTTGTGGTCGGTGGCGGGCCGACCGGACTGAGCGCTGCGATCGCACTGGCGCAAGCCGGGGCGCGCACCGCCCTGATTGCCCGGCGTGCGCCTTACGCCGACAATCGGACCACGGCGCTACTGGGCGGATCGGTCGATTTTCTGGAGGCGCTGGAAGTTTGGCCGAACTGCAAGGACAAGGCCGCCGAGCTGCGGGTCATGCGTCTCGTCGACGATACCGGCCGCCTCATTCGCGCACCCGAAGTGCGATTTTCCTGCGAGGAGATCGGTCTCGATGTGTTCGGCTACAATATCGAAAACCGCCTGTTGGTATCCGCGCTGGAACAGCGCACCGCCGCCCTCTCGAACCTTGCGCGGTTCGACGATGAAGCTGCTGCCATCAACCCCGAAGACGAGGTTGTCAGGGTTAGTTTGGGCGATGGCGGATCGCTTGCCGCGCGACTGGCGATTGGCGCGGACGGACGGCAATCGCTGTGCCGCGAAGCCGCCGGTATCGGCGTCAAGCGGCGCGAGCTCGATCAGTCGGCGCTGACCTTCAACGTCAGCCATTCGCGACCACATCGGAACATTTCGACCGAATTTCATACCCCGCAGGGGCCGTGCGTATTCGTGCCCCTGCCCGGCGACCGCTGCAGCGTGGTTTGGGTATCTGCGCCCAAGGAGGCCGAACGGCTGATGGCCTTGAGCGATGCGGAATTGTCTGCGGCCGTGGAGAGCCAATCGCACTCCATTCTGGGCCGCCTTGAAGTCGAACCGGGACGCCATCTGTTTCCCTTGGCGATCGAGCAGCCCAGGCAATTGGCGAGAGCGCGCATCGCGCTGGTCGGCGAAGCCGCCCATGTGCTGCCGCCGATCGGCGCGCAGGGCCTTAATATGGGGCTGCGCGATGCGGCGGATATCGCGGATATAGTGCGAGACGCGTTGGCCTCGGGTGAGGATCCCGGGGCGTCGGCGGTGCTCAACCGTTATGCTTCGGCGCGGCGCCCTGACGTCATGAGCCGAACGTTTGCCATCGATATCGCCAACCGCTCCTTGCTCAGCGCGGTCTTGCCAATGCAATCGCTGCGCGCGGCCGGCCTGCATCTGATCGGCTCGTTCGGACCGCTTCGCCGGCTTGCCATGCGTGAGGGACTGGCGCCGTCGTGGCGAAACTCGCGGCCTCCCCTGCCCTGAACCCGATCAAGATCAGCCCGAAACAGGGTAATCCGCGGTCTGAGAATTTCGACCGATGGGGACGTTTCTTTGCATCGCTGTTGGCCCGATTTGGCGCTGGGACGGACCGGCCTAAGCCAAGGTTAATTCGACCGTTTGCCTCTAGCATCGGCCACAATCATGGTCTATTCGACGAGACATGATAAAAGCGCGGACCGCCAAATTTCAGATCGGACAGATCGTCCGCCACCGGATCTTTTCCTTCCGGGGCGTGATTTTCGACATCGATCCGGAATTCAACAATACCGAAGAATGGTGGTTGGCGATCCCCGAAGAGGTCAGGCCCCACAAGGATCAACCGTTCTATCACCTGCTCGCGGAGAATTCGGAATCCGAATACGTCGCCTACGTCTCAGAGCAGAACCTGCTGCCTGACGATTCCGGCGAGCCGATCCGGCATTCGCAAGTCGCCGAGATCTTCGTGAAGGACAAGTCGGGCGGCTATCGGCCGCGCAATCCGTCGCTGAATTAGCATACGCATTCTCGTGTCCCGGACGCGGTGCAGTGCTCTTGCGCTGCGCCGCAGAGCCGGGACCCATGATACCTATGATGATGTGGACCCCGGATCAGCAGCGCACCACGCCGCAAGGGCGGCGCGCTGCGCAGCATCCGGGGCACATCGTCCTCCTCAATAAAAAAAGGCGCTCGCACCGTGCGCCTTTTTCATTTCATCAATGAAGCGCGGTCTTACTTCGCAGCCGGATTGGCGGCGGCACCTGCGGCAGGCGGGTTGGCCTCCAGCTTCTTGCGGGCTTCTTCGGCTCGCTTCTGCAACTCTTCCTGCAGCTTCTTCTGGGTCTCCTCGAACACTTTGGGATCGGTCGGAGGGCCATCATAGGCTTTGGCGAAATCGGAAAGCGGCAGCGGCAGCGTGATCGGCTGGTTGTTGGCGTTGATCGCCTGGATCACCAAATTCTGCCCCTTCTTCAGGTTCGCGAGCAGCTCGGGCGTGACGTCGTAGTCCGACATGCAGCCATTCGCGAAACAGATCACATAGGGGCTTTGTGCCGGTGGGTTGTTGTCCACGATCACGCGGGTCCCGTGGCCCAGCAGCATGCCGAGCGGCAGCGTCACGCGAAGGATCTTCTTGGTCTCACCTTCGGGCTCGATGACCACGGCGGCAATGACCGGCTGGCCGGACTCGATGCGGCCGTCCTTGCCGGTAAAACAAACCTGCTTGGCATTGGCATCCTGACCCTTGAGGCAGAACTTGGTCCAGGGCGCATAGATCAATTGAACCTGTTGATCGGCCGATTGCGCAGACGGAGCCGCGGCTGGCGGGGCCTGCTGCGCGCTCGGAGCCGGCGCCGCTGGCGCGGCCTTCGGCGCTGCCTTTGGGGCCGCCTTGGCCTTCGGCGTGGCGGGTGCGGCGGGGGCAGGCGCCGGAGTCTGGGCCCGGGCGTCTTGGGCAAGCCATGCGGCAGTCAAAGTCGTGACCGCCGCCAACGCGAAGACCCGCGCACGCGGCCAGACCGGCGCGGCCAAGATACGGAAATTCATTGCGGAAAACCCTTTCTGAACGGGAGCGCCCGAGACCGCTGCAGACACCGACACCTAGCCGTTTGGCGGCTGTCTCCTTGCCAATTGAGGCGGATGCGTGACGGGCCCTGCCCCCTCGGCCAATTGCACGCCTTCATACAGGCACGGACGAAAAGATCAATGGCAACGGGCCTCCTTGGCGGGTGTCCCGGCCGTATCCGGAGGTCTGTGGTAGAAGCCACCTGTGAGCCAAATGGAATCAAATCTGCGCGCCAAATCGTGGGTTCCGAGGCGCAGCCGCTTCGGCAGTTTGGCTTGCGGCCTGCTCGCGTTCGGCCTCGCGGTTGCGGCCGGCATCGGCGGGGTATCCGCGGGGCAAAGCCATGCCATCGCGATGCATGGCGCGCCCGCTATGCCGGCCGACTTCGACCATATGCCCTACGCCAATCCGGCGGCGCCGAAAGGTGGCCGGCTGATTCAGGGCATTCTCGGGACCTTTGACAGCCTCAACCCCCTCATTGTCAGGGGACTTGCCGTGCAGCAGGTCAGGGGCTTTGTGGTCGAGAGCCTGATGGCGAGGGGTAACGACGAGGCCTTCACGCTCTACGCGCTGTTGGCCAGGAGCGTGGAAACCGACGACGTCAGAAGTTATGTTACATTCCGCCTCGATCCGAGGGCGCGTTTTTCCGACGGGCACCAGGTCGCTGCTGAGGACGTTCTGTTCTCATGGGCCCTGCTCCGCGACAAAGGGCGGCCCAACCATCGCCAGTATTATTCCAAAGTTGCAAAGGCCGAAGCGCTGGACCCGCTCACGGTGCGGTTCGATTTCGGCGGCGCTTCGGATCGCGAACTGCCGCTGATCCTCGGGCTGATGCCGGTATTGCCAAAGCATGCCGTCGATGTCGCGAGCTTTGAGGAAACCTCGATGACGGCACCGGTGGGCTCTGGCCCCTACCGCGTCAGCGACGTGAAGCCCGGCGCGAGCGTGACCCTGAAACGCAATCCCGACTATTGGGGACGCGAGCTTCCGGTCAACAGGGGCTTGTGGAATTTCGACGAGATCAGGCTCGACTACTATCGCGAGGCCAACGGCGCGTTCGAGGCGTTCGCGCGCGGCCTTTACGACTTCCGCGTCGAGACCGAACCGCTGCGATGGCACGAGGGGTATAATTTTTCGGCTGCCCGCAGTGGCGAGGTGGTCCGCGATATCATCAAAACCGGTCTGCCCCAGCCGTCCGAATTCCTGGTTTTCAACACGCGACGGCCGGTGTTTTCCGACATTCGCGTACGCCAGGCATTGACGCTGCTGTTTGATTTTGAATGGATCAACCGCAATTACTTCTTTGGCTTGTATGGCCGATCGGCGAGTTATTTCGCCGGCTCCGAACTGTCGGCCTATGGCCGCGCCGCCGACGATCGCGAGCGCGATCTTCTCAAGCCCTACGCATCGCTTATCCCTCCTGACATCCTCGACGGCAACTACCGCCTTCCCGTCACCGACGGCTCGGGTCGGGATCGCGGCACGTTGCGCAGCGCGCTGAATTTGCTTTCGCAAGCCGGCTACGATCTCGACGGCACGGTTTTGCGGCAGCGTTCGACCAAAGCGCCCCTTAGCTTTGAAATTCTCGTGACCACCCGCGATCAAGAGCGCATCGCGCTGGCCTTTGCGCGTGACCTGAAGCGCGCTGGCATCGAGGCGTCGGTGCGCGCGGTGGATGCCGTCCAATTCGATCGGCGTCGTCTCGGCTTCGATTTCGACATG
>Ga0193751_1001005_pt1 | contig 19185 bp, 16 predicted proteins | sample L1c2metaG_FD_143050 | JGI IMG/M metagenome (GOLD analysis project Ga0193751, IMG submission 143050) | Soil microbial communities from a riparian zone of the East river system, Colorado, United States - L1c2 | ecosystem: Environmental > Terrestrial > Soil > Riparian zone | place: USA: East River... | reverse complement strand
ATCGCGATAAGCTGGCCTGGGTCATCGAACTGAAGAACGTGAAGCGTGGACGCATCCGCGAGTACTCGGAGAAGTTCAAGAAAGCGATCTTCATGCCCACGGACATCAAGCTGGAGCATAACCCGCTATGGAACACCAAGGCGGATTGCGCGTTCCCGAGCGCGACGCAGAATGAAATCACCGCGAAAGATGCGGCGAACCTGTTGAAGAACGGCATCAAGCTGGTCGCCGAGGGCGCAAACATGCCAAGCACGCTCGAAGCCACCAAGATGTTCCTGGACGCCAAGGTCCTCTATGGACCGGCCAAGGCCGCGAACGCCGGCGGCGTGGCAACGTCGGGCCTCGAAATGGCCCAGAACAGCGCACGCCTGAGTTGGACGCGCGAAGAAGTAGATGACCGTTTGCACAAGATCATGATCGCCATCCACAAGAATTGCTACGAAACGGCTGAGAAGTATGGCACGCCGGGCAACCTCGTCAACGGCGCCAACATTGGCGGCTTCCTCAAGGTCGCCAATGCCATGCTGGATCAGGGGCTGGTGTAACAAAAGCTAGCGATCCCTTATGCGTTTTTGAACGTGGCGAAATCGCCGCCGACAAAGATCTTTACCACGGGGGCCACAGAGGACACAGAGCAACACAGGGGAAACCAAAGGCCTACCTATTTCCTCTGTGTTGCCCTGTGTCCCTCTGTGTCCCCTGTGGTAGAGACTTTGACGTATTGATTGCCCGCGATCGGCGATCACAGACAAGTCAATAGTTCGCACTCCGCTACTGTTGCGAAGCTGGACTAGGATATCCCCATGGCCGTCCACCGCATCGCCGAGCGCATCATGGACGCCGAAGAGCGCTTTGAAGGCTTCGAAAACTTGATGCCCTTCAAAGTGCATAACATTCTTCTGGTCTCGAGCCTCTACGATTCCTTCATCCTCCGCGAAGATGGCCGCCTCAACGAACTGCTGATCGACCAGTCGCTTGATCTAAGCCTGCAACAAATTCCGGGAATCACGCATGTTTCTTCGTGTGCGGAAGCGGCAGCGCTGGCCCGCACTCAGCAATTCAACCTGATCGTGACCAACCTTGCGGTCGGCGACATGAACGCCGCGCAACTGGCACGCGAGGTGAAGCAGGCCGGGCTGGATGTTCCCGTGGTGGTGCTGGCCTATGACAATCGCGAGATCAAGAATTTTTTGGCGCGGAATCCGGTCACCGAGATCGAACGCATTTTTCTGTGGCAGGGCAACGCCCGCATCCTGATTGCGATCGTCAAGTACATTGAGGATAAGCGCAACGTCCTGCACGATACGCGCGCCATGGGCGTGCCCGTGCTGTTGGTGGTGGAAGACAACATCCGCTACTACTCGTCGTTCCTGCCCGTGATCTATACCGAGTTGATCAAGCAATCGCGGCGCGTGATCCAGGAAGGCATCAATGTGGCGCACAAGCTGGTGCGCATGCAGGCGCGGCCGAGAATTCTTCTGAGTTCGAACTTCGAAGACGCGGCCAGGCTGGTGCAGGAGTATCGCGACTATCTGTTCGGCCTGGTATCGGACGTGGAGTTTCCCTGGGAGGGCAAGCTCAGTCCGGAGGCGGGTTTTGAACTGGCGCGCATGGTGAAGAGCCTGGTGCCGGACGTTCCTGTAGTGTTGCAAAGCAGCCGCACCGAGTTCCGGCCGAGGGCGCATGCCGAGGGCCATTCGTTTTTGCGCAAACGTTCGCCCACGTTGCTGAAAGATTTGCGCCGGATATTGACCGAGCAATTCGGTTTTGGTGACTTCGTGTTTCGTCTGCCCGATGCGAGTGAAGTCGGGCGGGCGAAAGACTTGACTGAGCTGGAGAAACAATTGCAAACGGTTCCGGCGGAAAGCATCGTCTTTCACGCGCAGAGCAACCACTTCTCCCATTGGCTGGTGGCACGCACCGAGTTTGCGTTGGCGGCGAAGCTCCGCCCGCGAAAAGTTTCGGATTTTGCCAGCCCGGAACATCTGCGGCGCGATCTCATCGAGTCGATCCATGAGTATCGCCGCGAACAGGGCGAGGTGCTGATCGGCGACTTCAAGGCCGACACTTTCAAACCTTCGGAGTCAAGTTTTCTGCGGATCGGCTCCGGATCCCTCGGTGGGAAAGCCCGCGGCCTCGCCTTCGTGCGCCACCTCTTGCGCAAGAGCCGTATCACCCGCCGTTTTCCCGGCATTCGCATCTCGGTGCCTCCGGCCGTTGTCCTGGCGACGGATGTGTTCGATCAATTCGTAACCGAGAACAATCTTCTGGACTTTGCATTGCATTGCGAAGATGACGCTGAAATTCAGCGGAAGTTCCTGGACGCGCCGCTATCAACCGCGCTCAATGAAGACTTGAAATCGTTTTTGGCCGCGGTAAACCATCCGTTGGCGGTGCGCTCGTCCAGCCTGCTGGAGGATTCGCAATACCAGCCTTTCACCGGCGTCTATGAAACATTCATGCTGGGCAACCAGCAAACAAATTCAGTAGATCGGCTGACGGCACTGAGCGAGGCCATCAGGCGCGTCTACGCCTCCACCTTCAGCCGCCATGCGAAGGCCTACGTGCGGGCAACACCCTACCGTCTGGAAGAGGAAAAGATGGCGGTGATTCTCCAGCAGGTTGTTGGCACGCCTCACGAGCAGCGCTTTTATCCGGATTTCTCCGGAGTCGTGCGCTCGCGCAATTTTTATCCCGTGCCGCCCATGACTTTCGAAGACGGCATCGCGGCCGTCGCACTGGGCCTGGGCCGGGCGGTGGTGGATGGCGGGAAGTGTCTGACTTTCTGCCCGCGCTATCCCCGCAACCTGGTGCAGTTCTCCTCGGTCGAAGACATACTGGCGAACTCGCAGTCGGAATTCTGGGCATTGGAGTTGGATGGCGCTTCGGCAGGCCGTCCGGGGCATTGGCAGGAGAGGCGGTTCAGCCTGGACGCCGCCGAGAGCGACGGTACGCTGCAGGCGGTAGCTTCGACTTACTCCCGAGACAACCATGCGGTTTACGATGGTATGAGCCGAGCGGGCGCGCGCATCGTGAGCTTCGCCCCCATGCTCAAGCATGGCACCTTCCCGCTCGCTGAAATTCTCGATGTCCTGGTTCGAGCCGGGGAGGACGCGCTGGGCCATCCCGTGGAGATCGAGTTTGCCGTGCGTCTGCCCCAGCAGACTGGCCCCTTATACGGACAAACGTCCGGACAAGTGTCGGGGCAAGCAGCCGAGTTTGGCTTCCTGCAGATCCGGCCATTGACGCTGGCGCGCGACAGCGAGGACTTAGCGCTTGACGATGTGCGACCCGAGCGTTTGATCTGCCTGAGCAGCAAAGTTCTGGGCAACGGCCGCATCGAGAATCTTCACGATGTTGTAGTGGTCGATTCGCAGCGTTTCGAGCTCAGTTCAATCGCCAGCTCAATGCGGAGAACCGGCCTTATCTGCTGATCGGAGTGGGGCGCTGGGGATCGAACGAACCCTGGCTGGGCATTCCGGTCGAATGGGATGAAATCTCCGGCGCGCGCGTGATTGTTGAGGCCGGATTCCACGATTTTCGCGTCACCCCATCGCAGGGCAGCCATTTCTTCCAGAATCTCACTGCCTTTCAGATCGGTTACTTCACCGTGAATCCCGACGCCGGCGAAGGCTCCATCGATTGGCAGTGGCTGACGGAACAACCGGCCGTGGGAGAGCAAGGCTGTGTCCGCCACTTGCAGTTTGCGGAACCGATCCGCGTCGTGATGAACAGCCGCGCCAGCCAAGGGGTAATCTTTAAGCCCGAAGCGCACCAGAGCTGAGGAGCGAACTGCGGGCGAGCCAGGTATTGTTTCTACGATCGCCCACTGCCCTTTGTGAGGGATAGCTACAGGTGACGGGAAAATCCGGACACCCCGCGGAACTTAGACTCAGATGCAGGCGCATCCGTGGCACGTACAACGGGCAGAATCGCGGTGACCCGTGTTCCGTGGCCAGTTGACTGGACTTCCAGAGTGCCCCCAAACTGCCGCAAGCGTTCTCGCATTCCGCGAAGCCCGACGCCAGTGTGACCCAACGCCCCGAAAACGGACTCCTTTTCGAAAGAAACCCCTTTGCCTGCATCTTCGATCTCAACTCTTAAACAAGCCTCGTCTTGAAGAATGCGAATTTCGGCCGTGGGACTCCCAGCATGACGATGAATGTTGGTGAGGCACTCCTGCACAACCCGGAAGATAGAAAGCTCCATCTCTTTGGACAAACCCGCAAAGTTCTGAGGAATGTCCAGCTTCACTTCGATTTTACTGCGTTCGGAGAATCCCTCGACATACCACTGAAGCGCAGATGCAAGGCCTACTTCATCCAGTAAGGGCGGATGCAGCAGGTAGGAAATGGTACGAATCTGCTTACTAGTCTCCTCGACCATCGCAGCGTTTTCAGAAACGCGCTTGGCCACATCAGGGCTTAGCTTATGAGACTCCCCCTGCACGAAAGCACTATTTATACTGATGGCGGCAAGTAGCTGCCCAACGCTGTCGTGCAACTCGCGCGCGAGGCGCCTCCTCTCTTCGTCCCGCAACGTAGTCATGCGGGCGTTAAGCATTTCCAGTTGCTGCGTCTTGCGATGCAACTCCGCAAACACTTTCACTTTTGCCCGCAGCAACTGTGGAACAACAGGAACGGAAAGGTAGTCTACAGCTCCGTGTTGATATCCCTTCAACCGGTCCCCGTCCGTCATGAGAATCGCGGAGATGAAGACAATAGGCGTGTTCTGAAACCGCGGGTGCTCGTGGATCATCTGCGCCGTTTCGAAGCCATCCATTCCGGGCATGCTCACGTCCATGAGCACGAGGGCAATGTCGATTTTCAGCAGGTGATCTAGGGCTTCCATTCCCGAATGAGCCTTGATCAGGTTCTCGCCTAGTTCACCGAGCATGGCTTCATAGCTGAGCAGCTTGCCCGGCTGATCGTCGACCATCAGGATGTTGATCTTTTCATCCATGTCCTTTGACTAATGTGCGTGCCTGCTGCTCTAGAGATACGTGGGGAAGCTCACTGTCTGGAACTGCGGCGATCGCTTGCGCGGACAAACTTGTGACTGCGGTTTGTGACGCAGAGCCTGCAACTGCAAGTAGAGGTATTTCTACAGCTTGCGGAGTCGCGTCCGCCCTCGGGATTCTTTTGTCCACCAATTCTTGTATGGTTGATACCAAAGCACTGGAGTGCGTCTTCTCCACTACTTTTCGAATCCCATGCTTTTTCGCCTCAAGCTCAACCTGTGTCGAACTGTAAAGCGTATACAGCACAATAGGGACGGTGGGTAGCACTTTGGTGATTTCTTGCGCTGCCTTCAGTCCGTTCATGACCGGCATAGCCAAATCTAGGACTATTACGTCAGGGTGCAGTTCATTGGCCCTGGCCAGCGCTTCCTGCCCGTTTACAGCTTCGCCGCAGACCTCCCATTCAGGATTCGCCTCAAGCAACGACCGGATCCCGCGGATGGCAGATTTATGGTCATCAACAATCAGTATTCTGGTAGGCACACTCGAACCCCCGATTCAGACTTAGGCCGAATCTGAATGTGAAGCAATACCGTAAACTCCCAAAGAGCCGTGGCCATTCAGATAATCAGGATCGTTCCCACTTGAATTTCTTTGGGGCATAGGACATGTCCTCACGCACCCCATGCTGGCACATTTTCTTGAGGAGTACTGTGCGGAATAGCTCACTCTCAGTTGACCGTAGGGCGTCCACACCACACCTGGTCGGTTGGACAGGCTGGGCACGGTTCGAAACTCACAGCCCCGAGGCGGCCAAAGACTGATTGTTGGCGTAACATCGCCTCTCTAACAATGTCGGCAGTGTCAAGCACTTTTGGGGGGCGCACAAAACACGAAACTAGACTAACCGCACGAACTCGGCGATCTGCGCACCCATTTCTTCGGTGGAGACGGTTCGCTCACCGGGGCGCGCCAGATCGCGGGTGCGGAAGCCTCCCATCAAAGTCGAGATGACGCCAGCCTCCACGCACTCCGCTTCTTTCAGAAGATGAAAGGTATGGCGCAGCATCAGGGCTACCGAGAGGATGGCGCCTAAGGGATTGGCGACGCCCTCACCCGCGATGTCGGGCGCCGATCCATGAACGGGTTCGTAGAGACCGACCGGGCCTCCGATCCTACGACTCCGCCTGCTTGATCGGAGAGGATGTCGCCGAACATGTTTTCGGTGAGGATGACGTCGAACTCGGCGGGCTTGAGGACGAGCGACATGGCAGCCGAGTCCACGTACATGTGGGAGAGCTGGACATCGGAAAAATCAGTGGCGATACGAGTGACGACTTCGCGCCAGAGACGCGAGCACTCCAGAACATTCGCCTTGTCGACGGAGAGCAGACGCCGTCGGCGGGTGCGCGCGAGTTCAAATGCGACGCGGGCGATGCGCTCGATCTCCGGCTCACTGTAGCGCATGGTGTTGAGCGCGTGGCGCGCGCCTTTCGCGCCGTCGTCCTCGGCAACTATGGAGCGTGGCTCGCCGAAATACAATCCGCCGAGCAGTTCGCGCACGATGAGGATGTCGGTTCCTTTAACGACTTCTTGGCGCAGAGGCGAGCAGGCAGCCAGCATGGGATAAAAGACAGCGGGACGGAGATTCGCGAAGGCTCCGAGCTCCTGGCGGAGGCGCAACAGTCCAGCTTCAGGGCGAAGTTCGCGAGGATTGTGATCGAAAGCTGGATTGCCGACTGCTCCGAGCAGTACCGCTTGTGAGGCGAGGCAGGCTTGAATGGTCGAGTCCGGCAAGGGATTGCCGAACTTTTCGAGGGCAGCTCCGCCGATTTCTTTTTCGTCGAGTTCGAGATCGTGGTCAAAGGCGGTGGCCACTTCTTCCAGAACACAAATGGCTTGCGAGGTAACTTCAGGACCGATTCCGTCGCCGGGGAGGGAAGTGACGCGGAGTTGCATGGAGCCCTCTTTCGTTTCCGAAAGAATAAAAGGATAAATGAGGACGCGACCGCTGTGGTAGCCCGGTTCAATTAGGATGCGGAAGAAGGCGATTTTCGATGCCCAGCCCCTAAAGGGGCTCTTCGACCGGCGTGATGGCATCGCTAAAGCGACGCCCTGATACGAAGCCTTGATGGGATCGCTAAAGCGATACCCCGAGCCGAAGCCTCACACCCCCAGGCTTACACACCCCAGAGATAGTCTTCCTGCTCGCTGTGATGATCGGTGAAGGGGATCGACACCGACGCCTGACCGGCGCTGCCGGATATGTGCGCCGGATGCGAGTCATTGGCATTGGCTCCCGCAGTGGCGGAGACGGCGCGCGGGAACGGCAGAGTCGCCGCGGCGGGCGGAAACTTCTTGCCCTGTCGCCCGGTGACATCGCTGCTGCTGACGTTGCCGCTCGTGACGTCCTGAATCAATTCGAGCAAATGGCTGTCCTGAACCTTCTTAATACGGTCGGCAAGAACCACAAACCTGCGATAGATCTCATCGAGTTCGCGTCGTTCAAACTGATGTCCCAGTTGTTCGCAACGCAAAGCAAGCGCGTGGCGGCCGGAGTGCTTGCCCAGCACCAGCCGCGAATCGGGCACGCCCACCGACTGTGGCGTCATGATTTCGTAGGTCAGCGGATTCTTGAGCATGCCATCCTGGTGAATTCCGGCCTCGTGCGCAAACGCATTGCGGCCGATGATGGCCTTGTTGGGCTGCACGGGAACCCGGGTGATCTCCGCCAACATCTGGCTGGAAGGATACAGGTGCTCACCGGCGATTGCGGTTTCGTAAGGATAGCGGTCGGGGCGCACCCGCATGGCCATGACGATTTCTTCGAGCGACGCATTGCCGGCGCGCTCGCCAATCCCGTTGATGGCGCACTCGACCTGGCGCGCGCCTGCTTGCACTCCAGCGAGCGAGTTCGCAACCGCCAGACCGAGGTCGTTGTGGCAGTGCGTGGAGATCGTTACTTTATCGATGCCGGCTACTCTCTCACGCAGCGTGCGGATGAGATTGCCGTATTCCTCGGGCATGCTGTAACCGACGGTATCGGGAATGTTGACGGTGGTTGCGCCGGCTGCGATCGCCGCTTCGACCACCTGGCAGAGAAACGCGACGTCGGTACGAGTCGCATCTTCGGGCGAGAATTCCACGTCCGGGCACAATGACTTGGCGTGCCGAACCGCTTCCCGTGCCTGCTCCAGGCACTTCTCACGCGTGATGCGCAGCTTGTATTTCAGATGGATGTCTGAGGTTGCGAGAAAAACGTGGATGCGTGGCCGCGCAGCTCCCTGCAATGCCTGCCAGGCCCGGTCAACGTCGCCGGTACAAGCACGAGCCAGGCCAGCGATGATGGGACGCCGCAGCGAGGTGGCAATACTTTGCACGGCTTCGAAGTCGCCGTCGGAGGCGATGGGGAATCCGGCCTCGATCACGTCCACGCCGAGGCGGTCGAGTTGCTGGGCCAGGCGCAGCTTTTCCTGCACATTCATACTGCAGCCCGGCGACTGCTCGCCGTCACGAAGTGTAGTGTCGAAGATGGTGATGCGCGGCCGATCCATTGATTCCGTACCTCCAGGAAGATTGCCTGTCTAGTTTATCGGCGGGTTGGGGCGAAAGAGAAGTTTATTATGTTTACAGTAGCATTAGCAGTAGTGATAGTATTAATAGACCTTATGCAAAATGTATGATTGATAATAAGTTCGGAAAGCTGATTTTGACGCTCGGTCCAGCACTGAAAGGGCCTCTGACTTCCTGTAGAGACGCGGTTTACCGCGTCTCCCGCCCGCCGAGTGAGACGGGGCAAGCCCCGTCTCTACAGTAGGAGAATCTCGTGGATCTTTCGCAACTCGAAGTCTTCCTAACGGTAGCCCGCGAACGGCGGTTTTCGCGGGCGGCCGAAAAGTTGTTTCGCACGCAATCGGCCGTCAGCCAGACGATCCGCAAACTTGAGCTGGAGATCGGAGAGCCGCTGTTCGACCGTTCTTCCCGCGATGGCGTGCTCACCGACGCCGGACGTGTTTTGCAGGAATACGCCGAGAAGTTGCTCAACCTGCGGCAGGACGCACAGGCGGCACTGGTGGAGATGCGCGAATTGCAGAAGGGCAAGCTCGCGATCGCCGCCAATGAATTCACCGCGCTCTATCTGTTGCCAGTACTGGGCGAATTTCGCCGCCTGCATCCCACGATCAAGATCACGGTGCGGCGTTCGTTGGGCAGTCACATTCCCGACGATGTGCTCAAGCACAACGTGGAACTCGGCGTGCTCTCGTTCGATCCGCAAGAGCCGCAGCTGCGCTCGGCGGTGGTTTATCTGGACGAGTTGGTCTTTGTGGTTCCTCCGGGCCATCCGCTCGCTTCGGCTGGCGAAGTCAGCGTAAAGCAACTGGGCGCGGAATCGTTCGTGGCCCACATCGTCGCGTCTCCGTATCGCGATAAAGTGATCGAAGCGTTCCGGCGCCACAAGACTCCGCTACACATGGACGTGGAACTGCCCACGCTGCAAGCCATCAAGCGTTTCGTGTGCATGGGGAACGGTGTGGCGCTGGTGCCCGAGATCAGCGTGGAAAACGAGATCAGCCGGGGAGACCTGGTGCGTGTTCCGGTGCGCGATCTGCATTTTCAGCGCAAGCTGCGGCTGGTGTATCGGCAGGAATCCACGCTGTCGCACGCGGGAAGAGCGTTTTTGAAAGTGGCGGAGCAGGTGGCAAAAGACAGAGGCGGGCGTTATCGCTTTCAGCGGGAAAAGTAGCGCTTATGCCGACGGTACATCTTCCTCGTACATCGCCTCCATCGCCTCCGGAACGCTGGCGTACACATCGAAGACCGACACGAGGTTGGTGATTTCGAAGAGGTGTCGAACCGACTTTTTGGGGCAGGCAAACTTCAGCGTGTATCCGGCCGCTTCCGCCCACATGTGGGTCAGCACGAGTTCGCCCAAGCCGCCGCTGTCGACGGAATCGACTCCCGCTAAATCCACTACCATCCGGCGCGCGGAGGGCAGCACCTCGGTCACGATGGTCGAGAGGGCACTAGCCTCACTACGGAAGATGATCCGGCCCTGACAGTGCAGCACGACAGCGCTGCCGGGATGTTCGGCTTCCAGTGTGAGTTTAAGCTTTTTGTTGTGTGTCTTGTCGTTTCCCTGCCCGGTTGCCGATGGCGCGGGTGCAATCGCAGGGTCAAATGTACCGGTTGGGTTTTGAGACTTCATGGCTCTACGTTAGTCGCCGATAGAAGACAGTTGGTTGCTCGGAGATGAAAGTTCGGTGAATTCGGCCGCAGTATTCTGGGTGGAATTCCCCCTGTGCGCCTCTGTGAACTCTGTGGTTCAGCGGTGAAGTTCTTTACCACGGAGATCACAGAGGGCCACGGAGGAACGCAGCAGCTTACTTTGACGAGTCTTTGCGCTTCGATGAATCGGCGGCGGGGACCAGGGTTCGCCTTAACGGTACGATCGCCCCTTTGGACGGATCGGCGGCAGCCGAGGCCCGGGCCAGTACCTCGTGCTGGATGTACTGCACGAACTCCTGGATCTGGCGCTGCATTTCTTCCATGCGCTCGCGCATTTGAAGAATGATGGCGATGCCGCTGATGTTGACGCCCAGATCGCGGGCCAGCGACAGGATGAACTCAAGCCGCTGCAAATCTTCATCCGTATAGAGGCGGGTATTGCCTTCGGTGCGGCTCGGCTTCAGCAACCCTTCGCGCTCATAGAGGCGCAAGGTCTGCGGATGAATCTCATACATCTCGGCCACCGCCGAGATCATGTACGCGCCCTTGGATTTACGCTTGGTCACATTGATCCAAACATAACAAATTGGGTCCGGCAACGCAGAGGCGGAACACAAAGCTCCATCGTCCCACTATAGGATTTGAAATGCACACTGAACACTCGCCTGCACTGTGATCTTCTGAGGCTGAGGTGGCGGTGGAGGTGGAGGTGGGGTCACCTTGTTCTTTGAAAAAAGTCCCCCTTCCCTTCCACTTGAGACCTCGACGGTTTCATTCGCGGTGTAAAGATTCTGCAACTGTGCGACGCCTATGAGATGTTGTACATCGAGACTCATGTAACGCAGTATCCCAAGCTTTTGGCCCTTCTGTTCGAGGGCTACGCTGGCGCGCCCGATGGCGCGTCGCATCGCCTCTGCTACCGCTTGTTTCTTTGCCGCCTCCTCATCAGAAAGAGAATAAGTCAACGACCGAAAATCGGCGATGCCATCTTCCACGGACCCGTCCAGGATTGGGCCAATGCGAGAAAAGTCACGAACGCGCAGTATCATTTCTCCTTGCACATAGTACGAGCGTGCGCGCTTTTTGCGATCTCCTTCGTAAACTGGTGCCACCGTGAGTACTCCCGTCGAAATGTCTTCTTTCTGCACGCCATTGCTGGCAGCCAGGGCGGAAATTCGCTGCATCGAGTGGGTGGCAGCGTCGTAGGCCTTTTTCAACTCCTTCTCTTGGGAAAAAATGCGAAAAGTCATCTTGGCGAGGTCGGGATCAGCTTCATAAGTTCCGTCTGCTTGCACGACCAGAGTGTCGGCAATAAATTTCAACTCTGGGGTCTGGGCACTGGCGAGAATGGAAGCCCCTATAATCAAGAGCAGCACGCCTATGACTCGCATTCCCATACTGATCTCCTTCTAGAAGATGCTATCTTGGTGAGCCCGTTTCGACTAGTTGAATAAGAGGTAACGACGGACGTGAGAGGACCTACCCTGCCAGTTCTGCTTTCGGCTCCGGGGCTGCCCAGCCCGAAGGCTTCAGCGCATGGTTGATCAAGTAGGCGACTACGCCAGCGCCAATCACGATCACCCCGAATAAGAACGAGCTCATGCCGAGCACAACTTCATGCTCGCTGCGAATGATGGCAAATCCCAGCAGCAAAATTGGAGGAATGCCAACCGCAATCGCCCCAAACAGGCCGCCCGGCACGCGGAACGGACGCTTCAATTCCGGTTCGCGAATGCGTAGGCAGATCAAGGCGACGAATTCTAGCGTCAGGCTGGCGCCGTAAATCATGATGTCGAGGGTCACCAGCCGTTCGAATCCGAGATTCAGCGCAAGGCCCCAACCAACCGCCAGCGCCAGAATCGCGACCCAGGGCGCGCGCGATTTCGGATGCAGCTTGCCGAAAACTTTCGGCAGCATGCCATCCTGCGCCATGGCCAGCGGCAGCCGCGAGTAGCTCATGACCAACGCATTGAACATGCCAAAGCCGCTCATCATGCCGCCCGCCACCAGCGCGATCCGAAGCACCGGCCCGCCCATCAACTGGGCGATATCGGCCCACGCGCCAGTTTCCCAGGCGCTGGCCGGGAGGCCCGTGATCCACATGGCGGCAAATGGAAGAACGTAAGTAATGCACACAATGACCACTGCGGCCAGCATGGCGCGAGGATAAGTGCGCTGCGGACGCTCGACTTCGGTAGCGATGGTGGAGGCGTTGTCCCATCCCATGTAATTCCACATGCAGATGAGCAGGCCGCCGAGAATGTCGACGTTTGAAGTAGTCGGTTTGGTCACCGCATTTGCGAGCGCGTGAATCTTGAACGGCGCCAACACAAAGATTGCCGCGAAGGGTGCTGACAGGGCGAAGAACAGCCAGAGCGAAGTCGTCGAGACGACCTTAACGCCCATGATATTAAGGATCGCGCAGACGATCACGACGCCCAGCGCGACGGCCACGCCGCGATGGTTCTCCTGAAACCAGGGGAACATGCGCGTAAGGTAGGCGACAAACAGCGTGGGATAAATCGCCATATCGAAAATGGACGCTACCAGCGACAGCCAGGCTTCCTGAAATCCCCAGAAATTTCCCATGGCGCGGCGCACCCAGGCATAGTAGCCGCCTTCAAAGGGCAGCGCGCTTGAAAGCTCGCCGATCATGAACGCGGTGGGCAGGCTCCAGAGAAGCGGGGTCAGAAGCAGGATGAGAATCCCTTTGCCATACCCGGCGCCGTGGACGATGTCTTCGGTGCCATAGGTTCCGCCGGAAACCATAAAGAAGGTTGCGGCGACCAGGGGCCACAACGTGAGGCGAATAGACTTTTTCGTCCTATTGAACTCGGGAGCGGCGGCAGGAATCACGCCAGGCTGCGAAAGGTTAGTGCGTGCGGTAGCTGTTGCCAATTTCTATGGCTTCCTCCTCAGGCGACTCACTCTCACCACCGCGTCTCCCTTGACTTTCTTTACGCGGCTCCCAGGGTGGGCAGCGATTCCCGGGCATTTCGGCGAAGTTAGTTCGCATGTGTGAGATTACGGGAAATTCGCAGAGATGCAAGATTTTTTTGAGAATTATTGAAAAATTTTGTCAACGAGGTCAGGTACGGAGGTAATGGCGGCAGAGTTCGAATCCACAGCCGAGACGCGGGGAGCGCCGATAGAGGACCGTCAGAAGACCCCGCTCTCCTCGCCGCAGATGTCTCGGAGCACGAGTTCGTTGGTCAAGGCATCTGGCTCCTGCCCGGAAGGAAGCGGGGTGCCGGTCTTGTCCCATCCGTTTGGTATTGCCCATTCCACTGAATAGGTAGTGGGCTCATCGATCAGTTCGTGGCGGTCGAGCCGTCGCCAATACACGCGCCAGCGCCCGCTGTCGTCGGACTCCACAAATATGTGGGAAGTGACTGTGTGGTCGACGCTGCTCTGAGTCAGTACCAGATATGCCCGTTTTCGATTCCGCCAGTGCTCCCAGAGAAAACTACGTGCCCGGGCCAAGATTGGGTTGCGCCACCACTCCCACGGGTGGAGATGTTCACTGTCTCTTACCATTAATCTGTCGTACTTAGCAAGATCACGACCCTTCGCAATGTCGGCAATCATGTAGTAGTCACCTTGCCATTGGGTGTTTGGGTATCTAGTGATACGACCACCTCGTCTGGCGAACCGATCTCTGGGTAGCTCGTCTGGCGGTGCAGGTTTCAGGCAGTCTCGCGATTCGATTCCGGAAGGAACGCTAGGGTGCTTCCCGCGAAAATCAACGCCTACCGCAATCAGCAGTAAAGAGGCAAAGATCGCCGCCGAGATGATCCCCGCTCGGCCCATAGCTGAAAGTGTAGCTCTCCAACATTAATAGACACCGGCAAAGTAATGGCAGGATCGGTACCCTCTGTACCGCTGTGCCCCCTGTCGTAAAGATCGACTCAGACCTGCTTCCAGAGTTCCTCCCGTGGATCCTCAGGGTTCAGCTTTGCCAATTCGCGCAGCAGTTCTTTCGTCTTCTCATCGCGCGGCATAGGCACGGTAATCTTCACCTCGACAATCTCGTCGCCCCGCACGCCGTCTTGAGTAGCCGAAGGAACGCCCTTCTCCCGCAGCCGAAGCTTCTGCCCCGACTGCGTCCCCGGAGGAATCTTGAGCACGCTCCGCCCATCGATAGTGGGCACTTCAATCTTCGATCCCAGCGCCGCTTCTACCGCCGTCACCGGCACGGTGATGTAGATGTCGTCGCCCTCGCGTCGGAACAGTGGATGCTCATCGATGCGGATGATGACGTAGAGATCGCCGACCGCGCCCCCCCGCAGCCCGGCATTGCCTTTGCCCGCGATTCGAATCCGTTGCCCATCGCGGGTTCCGGCCTTGATGCGGATCTCCAGCGGAGCGGTGCGCTCGACGCTGCCTTCGCCATGGCAGACCGGGCACGTCGAAATATTCTTACCCGTTCCATGGCAGCGCGGGCAGGTGACGTTGAATTTCATCCGGCCGCCGGTCTGTTCAATCGTCCCCTTGCCGTGACACTGCGGACATTGACCCGGAGCCTCGATGTATCCGTTGCCGTGGCAGTTCCCGCAGACATCGCGCCGGGCGATATTCAGTTTCATCACCCCGCCACGGATCGCCGTCCAGAACGGCACGTTGACCTGGTACTCAAGATCGCTGCCCGGTTCCGGGCCCTCGTCGGCCGCCTCACCACGCCCGCCACCTGTGAAAATGCTGGAAAAGATATCGCGGAACCCGCCACTGCTCGATCCCTTGCGTCCGCCGGCGCGGGCGCCTTCAAATAGATCCGAAAAGTCAAAGCCGCCGAAATCAACGTTGCCTTGTCCACCCGGCCGGCCTCCGGGGAAGCCTCCGCCAAAGTCGCCGGGGCCGGCCCCAGGCTGTCCGCCGCCGCGCGCGTAGGCCTCCGCCGTGGCCGGATCGATATTGTCGGAATAGAACCCGAGCTGGTCGTAAATCTTCCGCTTCTTGGGATCGCTGAGGACGTCGTTGGCCTCGGAAAGCGTTTTAAACTTTTCTTCAGCGGCTTTGTCGCCAGGATTGACGTCAGGATGATACTTGCGTGCAAGTTTGCGGAAGGCTTTGCGGATTTCGTCGGTGGAGGCGGACTTCTTTACCCCGAGAACACCGTAGTAGTCTTTATCTTTGGTTTGGGTGGCCATGGTCAGCGGTCAGCACTCAGCAGTCAGCATTCAGCCCTTCATCTTCCATCGTGCTGACCACTTTCCAGCGATCGATTGTCACTTAGAGCATAATCTGAGAACTGAGAACCGGGAACTGAGAACTGGGTCCTCAGTTAACCACTTCCTTCTCTTGCTCATCCACCGACACCGTGAACGCCTCAAATGGCGAGGCGTCTATCGACACGGGAATCCGCTGCACTCCGGTCGCCGTTGGAGCGGAGCAATACCAGCGTCCCTCTTCCGGGACGAAGTGCACGAAAAACATTTGTCCATTGACTTCGAATCTCAATTTGCTTTCCTCTCTCTGGCCCGACTGCAAGTCCCTAACAATCTCACTCGGAATGACAAACCCTTACTTCGTTTGATGCGAAGTGGGGGCGTATTCGCGTCCCCACTCAAGTGCCACTGCCAAACCGAGCTGCGCTCGGCGGACAGCCGAGGGCGGCTGTCCCTACGCGTTACTTCTTGTCTTCGACATCCACATACTCGGCGTCGATTACACCCTCGTCTTTCTTCTTGCTCTCGCCATTGCCGGAAGCTCCATCTGGCCCGTCGACTGGGCCCGCGCCGTTCGCTCCCGAAGCCGCGCCGGAGGTTGCCTGCGTTGCCTTATACATCTGCTCCGCCAGCTTGTGCGACGCCGTGGTTAGCCGCTCGCGCGCCGAGTCCATCTGCGACTTGTCGCCGCTTTCGATGGCCTTCTTTGCGTCTGCCAATGCGTTCTCCACGTCGCCGCGCTCCGTGCCCGAGATCTTGTCGCCATGTTCCTTCAGCATCTTCTCGATGTTGTAGACCATCGAGTCGAGCTGATTCTTGGCTTCGATCTCTTCGCGCCGCGTTTTGTCTTCGGCCGAATGCGCGTCAGCTTCCTTCGCCATGCGCTCCACTTCTTCCTTCGACAAGCCCGAAGACGACGTGATCGTAATCTTCTGATCCTTGCCTGTGGCCATATCTTTCGCAGTCACGTTCAGGATGCCGTTTGCGTCAATGTCGAACGTCACTTCGATCTGTGGCACGCCCCGTGGCGCCGGTGGCAAACCGGTCAGATGGAACTTGCCCAGCGTCCTGTTCTGCGCCGCCAGCGGACGCTCGCCCTGCAGCACATGGACTTCAACCGAAGTCTGACTGTCGGCTGCCGTCGAAAACGTTTCCGTCTTCTTCGTCGGAATGGTAGTGTTCCGCGGGATCATCGGCGTCGCAACGCCCCCCAGCGTCTCGATCGACAAAGTCAGCGGAGTGACGTCCAGGAGCAGCAGGTCTTTCACCTCGCCCCCAAGCACGCCGCCCTGAATCGCCGCGCCCACTGCCACGACTTCATCCGGGTTCACGCCTTTGTGGCCTTCGCGCCCAAACAGTTCTTTTACGATCTGCTGGATGCGCGGCATGCGCGTCTGTCCGCCGACCAGCACCACTTCGTTAATTTTGCTGGCATCGACGCCCGCATCTTTCATACACTGCTTCGACGGTCCAACCGACCGCTGCAAAATGTCTTCGACCATCGATTCGAGCTTGGCCCGTGTGAGCTTAATGACCAGGTGCTTCGGACCGGAAGCATCCGCCGTGATGAACGGAAGATTGATCTCGTGCTCCATGGTGGTCGAAAGCTCAATCTTCGCCCGCTCCGCCGCGTCGCGCAGACGTTGCAAAGCCATCTCGTTGCCCTTGCCGCGCAAGTCGAGGCCTTCGTTTTTCTTGAATTCATCAATCAGCCAATCCACCAGCCGCTGGTCAATGTTGTCGCCGCCGAGGTGCGTGTCGCCATTGGTAGCTTTTACCTCAATGACGCCTTCGCCCACTTCGAGCACCGAAATATCAAACGTGCCGCCACCGAAGTCATACACGGCGATGGTCTCGTCCTTGCCCTTGTCGAGCCCGTAGGCCAACGCGGCCGCGGTCGGCTCATTGATGATTCGCTTCACGTCCAATCCAGCAATCTTGCCCGCATCCTTGGTAGCCTGCCGCTGGGCGTCATTAAAATAGGCGGGCACAGTGATGACCGCTTCGGTGACTTTCTCGCCGAGATAGTCTTCCGCCGCCTTCTTCAGTTTTTGCAGAATCATCGCGGAGATCTCTGGCGGAGTATATTTCTTGCCCTGCGCCACGATCACCACGTTGTCGCCGTCGCGCTCAACTTTATAGGGGACCATCTTCAGTTCTTCGCTGACCTCGTCGTAGCGGCGTCCCATGAACCGCTTGATCGAGTAAACGGTGTTCTCAGGATTGGTGATGGCCTGCCGCTTGGCGACCTGCCCTACCAACCGTTCCCCGGTTTTTGTGAATCCGACGACCGAAGGCGTAGTTCGGCCACCTTCTTCATTAGGGATAACCTTTGGCTCTCCGCCCTCCATGACAGCTACGCAGGAGTTGGTTGTGCCAAGGTCAATTCCAATAATCTTTCCCATAACGCATCCTCCAAAATATATAAGTGCTTTAAAATCAGTGTGATGATGATTACGCTCTGGGCCATGCTATAACCTGAGCGAATCGTTGTCAATGTTTAGATGATCTTAAGGGCGAGGAAGTTGCGGTTGCTTTTGCCAGTGGAGGGACGGACGTCCTCGCCCGACCAAGTCGAGCAACGCTCGGCAGCTCTTTCCACCCTCCCGACCGAGTCATCCTGAGCGGAGCCGGATCATGCGCGAAGCGCATGACCCGGCGGAGTCGAAGGACCCCTACACTGCTGGCGCTCCGACCGCTGCGGCAAGGCAAGAACTATCGGCATTTCGGAATCACTCTCACTCCCGCGCCTTCTTTCTCTCCTCGATCATCACCTTCCGCAGAGCCCGGTTGATGCGCGTCTGGTAGCCCCGCCCCGCTCGTTGGAACCACGCCAGCACGTCGGCGTCCAGCCGCAGTGTCACCGGCCTCTTCACCGGCTTGTACATGCCGGCCCACTCCTCCGGCAGGTACCGCGGACGCCTTCTCGACCCCCCAGAAGCTTCAATTCTCGACACTTTTCGGCGTGCGTTCGCTCGTTTCGTAACTCGTTTGCGTTGTTTCATTTTACTCCTGTTGTACGTACATAAACATGGTAACACATATACACGTACAACGTTCCACGTGGAACATTTCGCACTTTTGGCGGCCGGCCTACATCTTCGGCGCGCCGCCCATCCCTACAATCTTCCGCAGCCATTCCGGTGACCCGTTCCGTGCTGTTGCCTTTTTTGCCTCGTGCAGGGCAGCGTCCCCTTCCTCCAGGGAGGTGCCGATCCCGAATGAAAAATCCGTTCCTTCGACGGCTTGGATGCGACCCTCGGCGTATATCTGAAAAGACTCCCTAAAAATCTGCCTGGCTTGCAAAAGTTTGGCATTCAATTCCTCGCGGGACTCTCCCTTGCATAGGAACTCATCCCGTTGGTCGTGGTATGCGTCCAACCCAACGCCGGTGAGTATGTGGGCAAGTCTGCGTAAGAGCGCATCTCCGGCGATTTGACCGTAGAAGTCATTGAAAGCCCGCATGAGGTCAACGTCGGCGATGGCTACGAAGGGACTGGCTTCCCCTTCGTCAAAGGCCAGACGGTTAGGCAATCCAGTGAGGGCGGAGATTAACACGACGCGCCGGACAGGTTCCACAATCTGCGTAGCCGGCTGAACGTCTCGATGAACCGAGATCGCAGCATTCGCCTCTTCCAGGCTTGAAGAGATACCGCTCTCCACCATAAATGCGGCGAGGAAGGCTGGGGAGCGGGAGATGCCGTACTTGCAGTGGATCAATATCCGTTCGCGTTTGTCCGTCTGTTCCTGTAGCCAAACCAAAGCTTCCTTCACGTGCTCGGGATAGATGACTCCCGTGTCGGGGGCCGGAATCCACTTGTACGCCTTGCCGGG
>Ga0193751_1001004_pt1 | contig 19191 bp, 15 predicted proteins | sample L1c2metaG_FD_143050 | JGI IMG/M metagenome (GOLD analysis project Ga0193751, IMG submission 143050) | Soil microbial communities from a riparian zone of the East river system, Colorado, United States - L1c2 | ecosystem: Environmental > Terrestrial > Soil > Riparian zone | place: USA: East River... | reverse complement strand
TTCCCGGCGGGACTTTCCATCCGCTGGTCCCGTTCAGCGATCCCGAGGTTTCGGCGGAGCTGCTGCGCAAAGGCTGGATAGGAATCGATGGAGAGAACGCGGCAAAGAATGCGTCACGGCGACTGGCGGGACATATCGGAGCGCGAACGCTCGACATTCCGCCCGGGAAAAAACCAGCCTATCACGCCGCCGCGGTGATCTCCTCGAACTTTCCAGTGGTGCTAGCGTCGGTCGCGGGGCATCTGCTGCACGATATCGGCGTCCCCGATTCGAGCGCCTACCAGGCGGTCGAGAGTCTCATGAGCGGTGCGCTTGCCAACATGAAGCAAACGCTGCCCGACGATGCGCTCACGGGCCCAATCATGCGCGGTGATGGCGAGACGGTCGGCAAGCATATGCGGGCGCTCGAAGGCCACGGTGCATCGCTTGACGTCTATCGAGCACTGTCCGGAGCGGCGATCGAAATCGCCAAGCATCGTGGAGTTGATCAGAAAAAACTGGCAGTACTCGGCGGAATACTGCGCGCTAAGAGGACTTAGGCTCCATCTCGCCGGGCTCCTGGAGCAGGCCACAATGACCCAAGGTTTGCGCGGAAAACGCGGACCCGCTCCGACCGGCCACACTGAGCGAGGGGTTACGCGGAAAACGCTGAAACGGCGGACACAACGCGGATAGTGCACGCGGCGTATAGATCTCTTAGATGTTGTTTTTGTTATTTGAATTGAGAGTTTCGTGGTGCGTCCCGATACCAGCCCGAGCGGCAGTTCCCAAAAAATCCCGGCCCGCCAAGCGGAGCCATAACGCCATCAGGAACTATCAGCCGTTTTCCGCAGTTTCCGCGTTTTCCGCGTAACCCCTCGGTCAGTGCGGCCTGCCCGAGCGGCTTCTAGTATGCCGTCCCAGAGAGCGCCGATTGATCCACGATCTTCGCGCCCTTTGGAACCACGAAGTGGAAGCTCGCCCTTGGCACATCCGGATTCGGAGTGAAGCTCGTGATAACAACATGCCGCTTCAGTCCGTTCGCCGTCTCGACATCGAACTGCCTGATACTCGAATCGTCATCGTCGATCCACACCGTCGCGCTCGCGAACCCTGCGTTGGCGCGTTTCGGCACCAGTGTGATCGCGTGTGTCGGCCGGCCCGATAGCGTCGCAGCACCGGCGGAAGAAACAGTAAAGCGCGTTCGCGGCGAGTTGAGGAACTGGTCGGCGGGATCGACGGAGCTCGCATTGCTGCCGTTGTACGGTACGCGCACCACTTGGCCAGGAGCGCTGCTCGGCAGGTAGAGCCAAAGTGTCGAGCTGTCGGCGGCGACGCGATCGCCGCTGTCGAAGTTTATGCTCAAGAAATTCGGCTTCTTACGCAGTATCACGCCGGCCGTGGTCTGAGTCGAGCCGGTCAGTGGATTGGTGAGCGTTTGTCTGAATTCCGCGCGCATGCTGTTGAGGCGGGCATACGCGGCGACCGCGCGATCGATGATTGCATCGGCGCTCTGAGCACGCGATGCGACTGGAAGCGCGGCGATAAAACCAAGCGCGAGGCAGAGGATTCGTTTCATATCGTACGACTACCCTGCTACAGCTGTGCCGTTCCGGTTTTTGCTGCGGGGATGGTCCGTCCAATCGCCGCCGCTACGGCGCGCAGCTCTCCAACCAGCTGCGTGAATTGATCCGGATAGAGTGACTGCGCGCCATCCGACAACGCGCGATCCGGCTCGGGATGCATTTCGATCAGGACGCCGTCCGCGCCAGCAGCAACAGCCGCGCGAGCCATCGGAATCACCTTGTCGCGCAGCCCGGTGCCGTGGCTCGGGTCCGCAATGATCGGCAGGTGCGAGAGACGATGCACGATCGGGATCGCTGTGAGATCGAGCATGTTCCGGGCGGCTGGATCGAAGCTTCTCACGCCGCGCTCGCACAGAATCACGTTCCCATTGCCCTCGGCCAGAATGTATTCGGCGCTAAGCAAGAGATCGTTGATGGTTGCCGCCATGCCTCGCTTGAGCATGACGGGCTTCTTCATCCTGCCGACCGTCTTGAGGAGAGAATAGTTCTGCATGTTGCGAGCGCCGATCTGGATGCAGTCCGCGACTTCCGCAACCATATCTGCTCCCTCGGCGTCCATCGCCTCTGTCACGATCGGCAGTCCCGTCTCCTGTTTCGCGCGCGCGAGAAGCGTCAGACCTTTCTTCCCCATTCCCTGGAACGAATAGGGTGAGCTGCGCGGCTTGAACGCGCCACCGCGTAGCGCGTTGCCGCCCGCGGCTTTTACGATTCGCGCGGCCGAGAGAATCTGCTCCTCGGATTCGACCGAGCACGGTCCGCCTATAACGATTACCGCATCGCCCCCCACCGCCACGCCCGGGGCTAGCGTTACTACGGTGTTCTCGGCTCTCCACTCGCGCGAGACCTGCTTGTACGGCTGGGTGACGTGGATGATTTGTGCGACGCCGTTGAGCGCCTCGAGACGTGAGGCGTCGACGCGTCCGTCATTGCCAACCAGACCGACGGCCGTGCGCTGCGCACCGGGCATCGGCCTGGCCTCGTAACCCATCTCCTTGATGATCTCGACGACACGCTCGACGTCTTTCGCCGTCGCGTCGTGCTGCATGACTACTAGCATTTTATGCGGTGACTGGCGCGGTGTCGGCTTCGACGGGCTCGTCGTGAAGCTGCGGCGTGTGCGCTGGATGCGCAGGAGAGATCGTCTCGTCGACAGTCCGCCCGCGCATGCGGACGCTGACGAGGGACGACACTCCCGGCTCCTGCATCGTCACGCCGTAAACGGCATCAGCCGCTTCGGTGGTCGTGCGCGGGTTGTGGGTTATCACGATGAACTGCGTCTTGCTCTTGAAGCGATTCAGCATCCGGACGAAGTGTCCAATGTTCTGGTCGTCAAGCGGCGCGTCCACCTCGTCGAGCAGGCAGAACGGACTCGGCTTGGTGAGGAAGATTCCGAAGAGCAGCGACAGCGCCACGAGCGCTTTCTCGCCGCTCGAGAGAAGGTGAATGCGCTGCGTTCGCTTTCCCCGTGGCGACGCGTGGATCTCGATGTCGCCGTCGAGCGGGCTGTCGGGTCGCTCGAGGCGGAGATCGCACTCGCCGCCGCCGAACAGCGTCATGAAGATGTTGCGGAAGTTCTCGCGTACCTTAACGAATGTCTGGAGAAACAGCTCACGCGCCGTCGTGTCGATCTCGCGGATGGCCTGCTGGAGCGAGCTCTTCGCGGAATTGAGATCGTCGCGCTGAGTCGTGAGAAACTCGAGACGCTTTGTTTCCTCTTCGTGCTCCTCGATGGCGAGCGGATTCACTGGACCCAACGCTTCCAGCTGCTCGCGCACCACTGCCCCTTCCGCGCGGAGAGTCTCGTCGTCGAGCTCCAATTCTTCAGCACCCGCGAGCAGCTCATCGACCGGTTTTTTCCATTCTGCTTCCAACCGTTCACGAATAGCCGCTCGGCGTCCCGAAAGCTCAGTGTATCGCAGCTCGGCCGAGTGAAGCTCCTCGCTCAGCGCGGCGCCGCTGTGGCGGATTTCGGTGAGAAGGTGCTCCTCGGTGCTCAAACGCTCATCGACTTCGCGCACGAGACGTTCGGCGTCGGCGAGCTTCTGCTCCGCTGCGTCGAGGGTTGCAGCGCGGGCATCGAGGTCGCTCTGCCACTGTGAGATCAGCTCGGTGAGCTGCGCATCAGCGCTCGAGAGTGTGCTCAGCTCGAGCTGCAGTGATTCCAGCCGACCGGTCGCAGACTGAAACTCGTCGCTCAAGTGCCTGTGCCGGTCCGATGCAACCTCTAGCTGCGCCTGGGCCTGCGCGCGACGAATCTGGCTTGTGGTGCGCTGGTCGCGTGCCTCATCCTGTTTCTGTTCCGCGCTCGCCAGCATCTCGCGAGCCGCCGCGACCTGCGCTTCGCGCTCGGCGATTCTCGCCTCGATCTCACGCGCACCGCTGGCCAGCGTCTCGAGCCGCGACGTAGTTGTGGTTTCCCGCTCCGCCAATCGCTCTATAAGAGCTCGTGCCTCCGCAGCTTCTCTCGTTGCGCGCTGATGCTGACGAGCGAGCGCCGCGGAATGATCGGCTGCTTCAACACTCACGCGTGCCGCTTGTGACGCTGCTTCCTGCGCTACGACGGCCGACCGCTCGGCGGATCCGAGGCTAACGCGTTCCACTTCGGCCGTTGCAGCGGCACTCTGCCTGGCCGCTGCGCTATTTGTCACCGCTTGCTTGAGCTCCGAGATCTCCGCACGGCGTCGAAGCGGACCCGGACCCGCCTCCGCACCTGGGAGCCAGATTGCGCCGCGCGCATCCACGAACGCGGTACCGTTTTCCATCGAGGCCACTCTGCCCAGCAGCGTGCGCACCCAACCGCTCGCTGGCGATGATGCCTCAACGAGTCCGGAGAGCCCGCGCTCGCCATTCACAGCGTCTGACTGCTGCTCGAAAACCGAATCGACGGGAAGCAATAGCAGCGGCCCTGGCTCCGTCGATGAATGCCAGGCGCGAACTGCTTCCGCGACAGCTCTGTCGCGAACAAGCACCGCGTTTACCGTTGCGCCGAGAAATCGCTCCACCAACACCGCCGAATTCGCGTCGGTGCTGATGAAGTCGCTGAGAGGCCCGACGATGGCGCCCTCGCCGAAGATTCCGCGCTCCTTGAGCAAACGTGCAGCAGCAGGGGCGAGACCGACACGCTCCCGCTCCAAAGCCTCGAGCGCACTGAGCTTCGAGACCGAAGCTGTATGCAGTTCCTCGGCGCGCAGGAAATCCGTGCGTGCCGCGCTCTCGCGCTCCCGCGCCTGCAACAGTACGTCTCGCGCCTGGTCGGCGGCGATGCTTGTCTCCGCGACGCGTGTCGCGCCGATTGCCGCGGCGTCCTCCGCTTCCGCCAGATCGCGTCGGGATGCTTCCGCAGCGTCCGCCAGCTGCGACTGCTCGGCTTCGAGAGACGCTCTCCTCGTCGTAAGCTCTGACTGCTCGCGCTCACCGCTGTTTCTGTCGAGCTCGGTACGGTGGAGCTCTTCACGCAATTCGCGCAGAGCACGATCGCCCTGCTCGACGTTCGACCGCGCGACACTGAGCGCGGCGCGGACCTCTTCCTCCTGCCGGGCGTGGGCATCAAGTGCTTCATCGGAAGCTCGTAACGTGGCTTCGAATTGCACCAGCTCGCTCGTCGCGCGCTCGAGATCAGTGCTTACTCGTCCAGCGACGGCATCTCCCTCGCGCCGCTCATCTTCCGCACGCTCACGACGCGACGTGGCGTTGCGCAGCCGTTCTTCGGCCACTGCAATCTCACCGCGAAGCTGCTGAGCGCTCTCACGCTGGTCCGATACCAGGCGTGCGAGCTCCGTCCGCCTCGCCTCCGCTGTTGTCCGTTCGGCCAACGCGTTTTCGCGCGCCGCTTCAGCCGCTCGAAGCGTTTCCTCAGCGGCGGGTACCTCCGCGCGAAGGATGCTGACGCGCTCCTCGAGTCGCAGAAGCTCGCCGCGCCAGGCGTCCATCTCGCGCGAGGCGTGCGCTACCTCGAGAGTAAAGCGACGCCCCATCAGCTCGCTGTGCCGCTCGGCGCGCTTTCTCTGGCGGGCAAGGGAGCGCACCTGACTCTGAACTTCGGCGATGAGGTCGTCGATCCGTCCGAGGTCGGTGGTCGTTTCTTCCAGACGACGCTCGGCGCTCCGCTTTCTATCTCTGTAGAGGCCGATCCCCGCCGCTTCCTCGAACAACTCACGACGATCGTCGGGTCTGTCCGAAAGCAGAGCGTCGATCATCCTTGCTTCGATCACGACGCCCGAATCGGCTCCCAGGCCGGTGCCGCGCACCATGTCGTGGATGTCGCGCAGTCTGCACTGAGCGTTGTTGAGGAAGTAATCACTCTCGCCAGAACGACTCAGACGCCGGGTTAGCACGACTTCGCGGAAGGGAATGTCCAGCGCACCGTCGTCGTTCTCGAAATGCAGAGAAACTTCCGCCAGATTCACTGCTCGCCGCGCGGAAGATCCCTGGAAGATGACTTCCTCCATCTTGGCGCCGCGCAGGGCCCGCGCCCGCTGTTCACCGAGCACCCAGCGGACCGCGTCGGAGACATTGGATTTGCCGCAGCCATTGGGGCCTACGATCGCTGTCACGCCGGGCTCGAACACCATTTCGGTGTGATCGGCGAACGACTTGAATCCGTGAATCTCCAGCTTCGTTAAACGCACTAAGGCGTACTCCCGGTTCGGTAAACGAGGACGGGCTTGAGACCCGTCTTACGCAAAGTCTTCATCAGCTCGACCGATTGCCCGGCCGTCGCGAATGCCCCGGCGTAGAGCCGAGCACCTCCGTCATTCTGCATCAGCGGGTACAGCGACACTCCTCGAGCATTGTATTTCTGCACCGCGGCGCGAACGGCGTCCGTGATCCCACCCTGCGTCGGAACGCTATCGATCAGCAAAGCCAGCGGCGCGAGGGTGACGCTGCCGGTGGAATCGCCGGCGAGAATTCCACCCCTCCGAAGCGAAAGCAGCAGAGAGTCAGCCTGATTTCTCGTCGTGTACGCACCAGCGGTCACTCTGTACCATGTGGCTCGCTCCGCACCGATTGGAACCGGCGACACGGCCGCGGCGGGAAGTGCCGCGCCGTTTTTCCGCACGAACAAGTTAGCACCTTCGGCGGTGTTTGCGAGAAGGAGCTCGACGGAAAATGCGGGTGCGATAGATGAATCGCCTTCATTTGCCGGCGGATCGACGTGAACCGTTTCAGCCGGGGCGCGCGCAGGAACTGGCGCGGCCACAACTTTTGCCGCAGGGGGTTTTCGGGATGCCACCGATCGACTCGATCGCCCGGCGACGACTGCCCACGTTACTCCTGCAATCGCGAGCAGTACGAACGCCGCCAACGCCGGATAGAACCATTTTGGGCGGTGCCAACGCTTCGCCGCGGCAGTGATACGCCGTAACGGAATCTTGAGCGTTGGGGTCGGACCCGGGACGCGAGCGAGGATCAGTGCCGAGGGCGCTGCAGGCAGCTCGACGTCCTTTACGAGCACCGCGCCGTCGAGCTGATCGATGAGATCCGCCAATCCAGCCGCCGAGCTGCTCGCGACGAGGATGAGAAATGCCCCAGTCTGGGCGAAGCCGGTAGCGAGCTTCTTCCATCTCCGGCTCTGCATCAGCTCTTCGTCGACGAGCGGGTCCGTTCCGCTCGGCATTATGTAAAGATTCTTCGTTCCCTCTACTTCATAGCCGATCTTGTTGAGCGAGACACCGTACAGAAGGCTGTCGGTGATGCCGGGCGCGTCTTCGTCCTTTACGAGCGAGCGGAGCGGCGGAATATCACCTACGAGGTCCCCGACTACGCAGCGTCTCCGCTCGGCTTCCGCGCGCGCTATCCCGAGCGCGACGTACGCCGCGGCGAGCGGATCACTGGAAATGACGACAATTGCTGCATAGCTGCCGAGGACCGGCGCGACTTGCCTTCCGGCGTCTTCCCAAGCTACGGGGCGACCACCGGAGACCCGCTGACTCAAGGGGAGCCCTCGTAGATCCAGTACTCTCTTCTCGACGCTCGCCCGATTTTGTCCGCTTCTTCACGCGTTGCGTATGGTCCCATCACGACGCGGAATATCGGCGAGCCCGCGGTGGTTGTAGAAACGATGTGCGCTGGACTTCCATTCACCTTGATGGCTGCGGCAAGCACTTGCGCTTTGTCTTCGCTGAGGAGCGCTGCAAAGGATACTGTGAAGCCGACTGACTGCGCGTTTGCCGCAGACGGGTTTGCGACAGCGTGGCTGGTGTCGGCAGGGACTGGGGGTGTTGTAGACGTCGTGCTGGAGGCAGTAGAGCTCGCCGTCAACGAGTCCCTTCCCAAACTGTCGCCCGGGAAAGTGACTGGCTGATCGAGACCTTGAGGGCGAGGCCGAAATCCATCCCACGCAAAGAAGTACCAGAAATCCTTCGCGCCGCCCGCGACCGTCGATTTAACCTCGAGCTTTTCGGCGTCCACCAGGCTGACATCCTTCGCACCGAGAAGCGCCAGCAGTCCGTCGGGTGTGACAGCGGGCAGATCTGTTTCCCAACGCGTGGGAACTGCACCGACCACCCTGTTGGTGCCGATCGCTATCACCCAAGCCGAGTCGGCGTGCGGAAAACGCGCCAGGAGATAGCGGCCCAACGGATCCATCCGCAGATCGATAGGCGGCTGCGAGAGCGTGATGCTCGATCGCGCGCTCTCTGTGTAACGATCGACGATTGCAATGCCGCTGTCGCCAGCGGTGGCGACGTAGAGTCTGTCGCCGCTTGGAGTCGGCGACATCGCCAGAACGCGATTAGCGAGCTTCACTGCGCCGACCGGCGAGAAATCCTTCACCTTGATGCCAACGAGACCGCTGTCGACGGTGAAATAGACTCTGTCGCCAACCTGAGTCCGAACGCCGCGCCCTGAAAGCGGGAGCACTGCGCTGTCCTGCACGATGTCATCCGGTGGTCTCACCTTCCAGAGGAGCGTCTGCGCGCCCTTGTTGGCGGCGACGATGAGCTCGCCATTCGGTTGCGCGAATACACTACGGGCTGGAACGACCGGCTTGAAGTGCCAGTCGCCACCATTCGGATTTAGCCGAATGATCTCGCCCTTGGAATTGATTCCGTAGATGTCGGTGCCATTCGCAGACGAGAGCGAGGTCAGTCTCGCGCGCGACGCAGTGCGAACCTCCGTCATGCGCAGGTCGATGCGGCCCGGCAAACCCTTCGCATCGACGAACGCGATTGTCCCCGCGTCTGGATCGAAAGCAAGCACGCGATCGAGCGATGGCGCGGCGGAATCCGTCCACACTGCGGAATCGATTTTCGGATAGACTGAGACACGCGCCATCCCTCCTTTCCGCGGAATCCGGAGAAGGAGGGCGTCGGTGCCGCGCCCTTCCGCTAGCTGACTGGTAGTCGCGCTGTCAGGCGCTGCTCTGTCGTTATTGCATGCTGCGCAGAGCAGCGCCAGCAGTAGGAGGCGGCGCAACGGTTAGTAGCTCGCTCCCAATGAGAACGTCCAGTTGGCCTTGCGCCCCGTCTCGAGAGGTATGGCGTAATCCCAGCGCAGGATCGCGAGGTTGAACACATTCACCCGCAACCCACCGCCCCAGCTTGTGAGAGGATAACGATCGAGGGTTTGATCGGTGCCCGGTGGGGCAGAGCCAAGGTGCGCCTTCTGGCCCTTGCTCCAGGCAAGCCCGGCATCGTAGAAGATGAGGCCGTCCACGGGAGGTAACCCGAAGCTGCTGCCGACGTCGAAACGGCGGATGATCGGGAAGCGAAGCTCCTCGTTGAACACCGCGACGTGACTGCCCGAAAGCTGTTGGTTGGCGCACGTCGACTGCGCGCCGATGATCTGGGTGCAGTCAGCGAAGCTGAAATTCGCGCGATCGTAGCCGCGTATGAAATCGGGCCGGCCGATGTACTTCGGGAAGAAATCTTCGTCGCGACCGACAGACAACGAGGTCAGGAAGCGAGTCGCGAAGGTAAGGGTGTTGAAGATGATTGGATCGTAGCGCCGATAGTCGATAAGGTAATCGCTGAAATTGAGCTTGCCGAGGTTCTGCGACACCTGGAAGCGCATCCTGCGGCCGATTACCGGACCGGTGTTTCCGAAGAGCGTATTGTCGGAAACGAACGCAGCTGTCGGCGTGACGTAGTTGATCGTCGCCAGCTTCGCTGCTGTGTGGAACTGAACGTCAGTGCAGTAGAAGTTGGGATCGCAGTCCTGGTAGACCTGGATGATGCTCTCGGCGATGCTATTGAACTGGACGCCCGTCTCGATCCGGGAGAACCGGCTGAACGGGTACTGGCCGGTGAGGAAGACGTTCCGGACGACGTAGCGCAAGTAATCGTTTTCGAACCGGAGCAATCCGCTTGTTGAATCTAGTAACGTCTGACTGTTCAACGGGACGTACACGGGATTTTGAGAAACTCCCGTCGTGTACTGCAGTCGATGGCTCAGATTCGCATAGCCAACAAACGCACTGGCATCGCTGAGTCTGCCGTAAACGTTGCCGGCGACCGCGAGCTGGTGATTGCCGAGCAAGTCGCTGAAGACGAACGCGGTGCCGCCTGAGAGAGTCCCGTAGTTGGGCGTGTACCCCACCGACGGATCAGCGATATAGTCCGGGTGGAACGTCGCGTGATACGCGTGCTCCTTGAACCTGTTGGTGTCAGGTAGTCCGTAGAGCGGATCCGTGTCGAGCGTTGCAATGCTCGGCGGCAAATCCTGCGCTACTTCGGCTGCGGGCAGCACTGACGACTGCCGACTTCCCGTAGAGCCGCGGTACACCGACGTGGGGTCACCGTTGCGTGGACGCAGGGTGAGCGAATCGGCCGATCTCGCCGCCGCCGTCGTGTCTACGGCGACGTTGGTTGCCACCACCGCACGCGCGTTTGGATTGAAAGCCGTCTTCTTGAGCGCGCGCGGATTGTCGATCGTCCAGACCGTGTAATCGCCGCGCTCGAAATTGGTGTAGGCGATTCTGTCGGCGTTTCTCGCCCAGCTGATTGCCGGGCTGTATTCCGTGATCGCCGAGACGCCACCGAGCACGTTGGTGAGCTGGTAGTGCTGCCGATCGGTGAAATCGTAGAGGAAAATATTCGGAACGCCGGTGCGATCGGAGATGAACGCGACCTGGCGTCCATCAGGCGACCAAACCGGATTCAGGTTGAGCCCGCCCTGGTTGGGCAGGACATCGATTGCGCCCGTGGTGAGATCCATGACTGCGATACGCCACTTGGCGAACTTGAGAATCGAAAGATCTGTCTCGGGACTTCTATCGGTCGCAAACGCCAGACGCTTTCCATCGGGAGACCACGAGGGCTGCATGTCACCGTACTCATCGTTGGTGAGCTGGCGCAGGTTCTTGCCGTCGACGTCGACGATATAGAGGTCGGTGATCCCACCGTGCGTGCCGCTGAACGCAATCTGCCTGTCGTCGGGCGACCACACTGGGCTCCAGATCGCGTCCACCGAAGGAAGGTCGACGCGTCTCTTCACGTTCGCGCTCGCGACGTCAAGGATGTACATCACGTCCTTGCCTTCGCGCTGCGCGGTGAAAGCGAGCATGCGACCGTCATTCGAGAAGGAGCTCTGCGAGTACAGCAGACGCAACTCCTCGAAGTTCGGATTGGTCGTGCTCTCGACGAGGCGCTTGATCCGCTTTCCGGTATGCGCATCCGCCAGCCACAGATCGATGAACAGCTCTGCCCGCTTCTCGTTTCCATTGGAGAGGAACGCGATGCGGTTGCCGTCATTGGAGAGCGATGGAGCGAGGAAAATCTGTCCTCCGCTCTTTTTCTCAGTCAGCAAGGGCTGCGAGAAACTGCGCGGGCGATCGAGCCCCGCAGCTTGCGGGAGATACTTTGCGTTTACCGATTCGCGCCACTCGTCGCTCAGCTCGTGGAGCGTGAGGCCGAGCTGCCGCTGAAACGCGCGGGCGATTCCGAGGGTCGGGACGTTCTGCAGGATCTCGCCGATCGCGGCGTCACCCCAGCGCTCTCCGACGTATTCCCACAACGCCTCTCCGTAACGATAAGGGAAATACTTGTCGGGCCGCTCGGTCATCTGCTCGATTGTGGGCAGATTTCCGTTGACTGCGGCGTCGCGGAGCCACGTCGTGGTCAGCGTGTGGTTGGCACCGGTCGAGAAATACTCTGCCATGCCTTCCATGAACCAATACGGGGGATCGATCTGGTTGAGCGTCTGGACATTCGCTCCGGCTTTTCCGCGAGCAAAGATGTCGTACTGGAACTCGTGCACCATTTCGTGGGTCAGCACGTGCTCGAAGCTGCCGAGGTCCCCGGTCAGCGGAAGTATCATGCGTCCGCGAGCGTAGTCGGTGACACCGCCGGTTCCTTCGCCTAGATCTCCCGTGACGTTGTTCTGGCCGAACTCAGCTCGGGAGGCGAACAGGACGATAGGCTTCTTTTCGCGGAACTGGTGGTCGAGCACTCGCGAGAGGCGTGCGTAGGACCGCTCTGCCATTCGGGCGGTGGCCATGGCGCCTTCTTTTTCTTCGGGATAGTAGTGAACGAGCCAGTGCTCGGTCTCGATCACTCTCCAGTCAAAGTGCCGGTACTGCACTTGATTCATTCCAAAATACTGCTGTGCGTCGAGGCGAGTCGCGCACATGAAGACAGCCGCAATGGCGAGAATCCTTGCCGCTTTCATCTGTGTTACTCCGGTGGCTCCAAGGCGACCACTTCCGCATCGCTCCAGAGTCTCTCGATCTGGTAGAACGCGCGTAGCGTCGGATGGAAGATGTGGACTACAAAATCAAAGAAATCGAGCAGCACCCAGCGGCCCTGTGGTAAACCTTCAGTGTGATGCACGCTCAGCCCCGCTTTCTTCATCTCGGATATTACGTGCTCGCCGATCGATCTCACGTGTGTGTCCGAGGTTCCGCTTGCTATGACGAAGTAGTCTGTCATGTCGGTGACGCCTGCCAGATTCAGCAGCACCACGTCGTTTGCTTTCATGTCCAGGCATAGCTGGGCGGCGCGCTGTACTCGCTGCGCGCCTTCACGAGCGGAAACAGAAGGGAGAGATGTCGCCATGCGGTTCGGTGAAGGTTTATTTGTCGGCGCATCGCGCCGGATCTCATATGTAGCTTATCTGGTCTGCGAAAGTTCCGTGAGGGGGAAAGTGCATTTCGCACGCCATACGTACGACACCGCTTTCGGGTTCGACCCTACGCGGCCGGGTAGTGGCGTCCAAGATTCGAACCTTCGCGCTGGAGCGCTAAGCGCTGGTGTAAGCGCAAGAGACTCTGCGGCGCCTGACGGCCGGGGTTGGTACATACATGCTGCCCGCGACCCGCTGAATGCTATTTGTTAAGGCGCTGCAAACCTAGGGACGGACTTCTGTGGCGTAGGAGGAACTGCACTCGTTGCCTTTGCTTTCACCCAGCACGCCACCGCGGTCCGTCTCGTCGTAGGCAGCGCCTCAGCATTCAGCGACCAGCGGGCCGCGGGCAGCATGTATGTACCAAATCTGGCCAACGGCGCCGCATAGTGTATTGCGCTTACACCAGCGCTTAGCGCTTAGCGCGGTGTCGGCAGTTTACTGCTTGATCACCCAGACCTTGATCTCCGGATGCACGTCCGCGTGTAGCCGGATGGGCACGCGGTAGACGCCAAGTGCACGGATAGGCTCATGCAGCTCGATCTGGCGCTTCTCAACGTGGAAGCCCTGCGACGCTAGCTGGTGCGCAATGTCCGTGGAGGTGACCGAACCGAAGAGCTTGCCTTCGTCGCCGACCCGAGCGGAGAAGGTCAACGATACCTGCTCGAGCTTGGTCGCCAGCTCCGACGCAGTGCCGCGACGCGCCTCTTCGGCCTGCTCGAGACGCTGGCGCTCCTGCTCGATGCGCTTTCTGTTGCCCGCGGTCGCCTCGTACGCGAAGCCACGCGGCAGCAGATAGTTGCGCGCGTAGCCGGCAGAGACTTTTACAATGTCGCCCGGGTGACCGAGCTTTTCGACAGCCTGTCTGAGTATGACTTCCATTGGGGGAATTTCCTTCGTTGATCGTTGAGAACGGATTATTCTAGCACAAACACGACGTGAATCGTACGGTCAACCGGTCTTGGGCCGACGGCGAAGATCCAACCAGGTATCGCCCAAGCCGAGGGCGAGCGTCACGACGATAAAAACCTGCGGTATGAGGCTCAGGATCACGATGAACGCGTAACGGCCTTTGGAGATCCACGTGAGAACGCCTAGACCACGGAGCAGATACAGCGCGCCGAAGAAGAGCAGGAGATTGAATCCCGCATTTCTCCCGTCGGCGAATGCCGGCAAAACGCATAACGTCGCGCCGACGGCAACCGCCCAAATGAGCTGATCGTTGAATCTGAATTCCGCCAGCGGTCCCAGCGGCGGACCGATCTTCACCGCCGACAGCCGCTGATGGATGCCCCACGCGAGAGCGAGAGCCGCGAGCGATTCCAACGCCAGCAGCGAAGGCAAGAGACTGGTGCTATGATCCGGAATCGCGCGCATCATGGCTTCCGAATCGTCGTTCCAGGTGTCCAGTCCGGGAAGCTTGGCCGCGAGCTGCTTCCACTCGGGAGTATCCATGCTCTCCTGAATCCTGTCGATGCTCGTTGACGCCCTCCGGGTGAGCTCTTCGCCGGCGGCGTGTTGAAACCTCGCCATTCCGCTCGGCGCGGCGAGCGCGATCAGGAATCCCACGCCCGTTGCGAGCGCAATCGCCGCAAGTGCCCTTGGGAAAAAAGGCACCGTCGCGCTCCATAAGCCCACAAGTCCGAAGCTGGCCGCCAAGAGAATCGTCCAGCCTCGTGCCATTTGATCGTACGGACTCCCTGGCGGGCCCGCGGGCAGCAACAGGATCCAGACTGACAGCGCGAGCCAGATCAACGCCAGCGCCGCCCGTCCCCCGAGCTTCCAGCCGACGATGGAACATGCCGCGATCACCGGTATGAGCAGGAGAAGCGATTGTCCGATTGGCACCATCAGCTCGAAAAAGGGAAGCTGAGGCACAATCAGAAATCCAGCGAACCCCCAGAACAGCGGACGCCACGATTGCTTCTGTGCAGGAGTCGTGGCGACGGCTGCCATCTAAGCCTGATGGCCGCGGATGTAGGGTATGAGGGCGAGGAACCGCGCTCTCTTGATCGCCGTCGACAGCTGACGCTGGTGTCGGGCGCAAGCGCCACTCAGTCGGGAGGGAAGGATCTTCCCCTGATCGGTGATGAAGCGTCCGAGGGTGCGGTCGTCCTTGTAGTCGATCCAGCGCACGCGGCTCTCGCAGAATGGGCAGCTTTTTTGTGGTCGTCTCATCTGTTAATCCTCGTCGTCGTCATCGTCGTCACGGCGCGTTGCCGCGGCCAGGTCTTCCTCGGACTGCGGCGGGGCACCGACTTCGTGCTCGTGCAGGGTGATGAGGTAGCGGATAACGCCTTCGTCGAGCTTGAGCGCGCGCTCGTACTCCGGGAGCGCGGTCGGCTCGGTCGAGAACTTCGACACCACGTAGTAGCCATTCTCGCGCGGGCCGATCGAGTAGGCGAGCTGGCGCCGTCCCCAATGCGCAACTTCCGGCTGCTCGGTAGCGCCGAGCATTCCGTGAAAGCGGTTGATTTTTTCGGTGATGGCGGCGTCTTCGAGAGTTGAGTCGAAGATGTAGACCGCCTCGTATGTGCGAGGCACTAGGCAATCCTCCTTTTGGACGTGATCCGCCTCCCAACTGGTTGCCTGAGTGGGAGGAAGGTGTGAAGGCCGCGGGCGCGGCCGTTGTGAGAGCGAAAACTAGTCGGATCGGGAGCTTGAATCAACTTGTCGGATCAACTGTTGCCTAAGCTTGCCGCGTGTGGGTCCCTGCCGGCCCTCAAAGGACCAATTTACCTGGCAGTTTACGGAGGAAGCACCACATGACGATAAGAAAATCAGCGCGGATTCTCGTCCTCACCTTGGCTGCGGGAGCGGCAGCGGCGGCGTGCAGCAAGAAGACCGCGAGCACCACGGATTCGACAAACGTGACAACTAGCTCGACTGACACGACGCGCAGCTCAGTCACCGCTGCGCCTACGGCTGCGGACTCTCTCAACGCAGGCAGCAGTACCAAGCGGTAACGCTTCACGCTCTCGGGGAGGCTCGGACTAGCTCAGTCTTCCCGAGTGCGATCTCCCGCCGCGTGGGAGTTGTAGTTCGCCGACAGTTTTTGGCCTGCCGCTCCGCTGCGGCTATTAAAGCCCCGGAAAGCGCCGAAGTTGTCCCTGCGCTCTCCTGGAGGTCAAATGCGCAAAATTGTAAGCGTCGCCGGCGGTATCGCCGCGGTGGCAGCAACTGCTTTTCTTGCGGCGAGCTGCGGCTCGGATACAATAGCTCCGACGAATAAGCAGTACGTCGCAAATCTCATCGCCGCGAATGAAGTCCCGCCGAAGACTACAACGGGGACGGGTGTGGCGACCTTAGTCGATCTGGGCAACGAGATCGACTGGACTCTCACCTTGACGAACATGACCGGCGTGATCGCCTCGCACATTCACGTCGGCGCTGCGGGCACCGCTCCCGCAGCCAATATCATCGAAAACCTCTTCATCCCGAACGTCGCGACCGGAACGGTGAACGGCCTCGTGGCGCATGGCAGCATCACGAACGCGAACAATGCGAATGTGTCGCTCGATTCTCTGAGGGTGCTGTTCAACAACGGAAACGCATACGTGAATGTCCACACCACCGCAAACACGCCCGGGGAGATCCGCGATCAAGTCCACCCGGTGCAATAGTGCTTAGCGTAGCGAGGGGCTCAGGCTCGCGGTGCTGGCGATACAACGCGATCTCTAGACGTTGAATCGGAACAGGAGTACGTCGCCGTCCTGGACGACGTACTCCTTTCCTTCTGACCGCACAGCGCCTTTCTCGCGCGCTCCCTTCCAACCGTCGTTCCCGACAAAGGAGTCGTAGGAAACGGTTTCTGCGCGTATGAAGCCGCGCTCGAAATCAGTGTGAATTACCGCCGCCGCTTTGGGCGCGGTGTCGCCGCGATGGATCGTCCAGGCGCGCACTTCCTGCTCGCCGGCGGTGAAGTAGGTCTCTAGTCCAAGCAGACGATAGCCTGCGCGAATGAGACGATCGAGTCCCGCGGACTCGAGACCCAGTGAGCTCAGAAAGTCCGCTCGGTCCTCCGGCGGAAGCTCGGCTAATTCTGCCTCGATCTTGGCGGAGAAGGGAACGACTTCCGCCAGCTCACCACTCTTCTTCACCGCATCACGCAGAGCCTTCAAGTGCGGTCCTTCGTCGCCAGCCAGCTCGGCGTCGCTCACGTTCGCGGCGTAGAGCACGGGCTTCACCGTGAGAAGCGAGAGTGGCGCGAGCACTGCCTTCTCGTCTGCCGAAAGACGCGCCTCCCAAAGCCCTCTTCCATCTTTGAGAAAACTGTAAGCCTTCTCCAGCACGGGAAGCTCGGCCAGCGCCTCCTTGTCGCCGGTGCGCGCCGAGCGACGAGTCTTGTCGAGTCGCTTCTCGAGCGACGCGAGATCGGCAATTGCCAGCTCGAACTCGATGACCTCGCGATCGCGCACCGGATCGACCGCGCCCATCACGTGCGTCACATCGGGATCCTCGAAGCAGCGCACGACGTGCACGATCGCATCGGTCTCACGAATGTTCGAAAGAAACTTGTTCCCGAGTCCTTCGCCTTCGGCGGCTCCTTTGACGAGTCCCGCGATGTCGACGAACTGTACTACCGCGGGCACCGTGCGCTTGGGCTGGACGACTCGCGTGAGCTCGGTGAGACGCGAGTCGGGAACCTCGACCATCCCGACGTTCGGCTCGACCGTGCAGAACGGATAATTCGCGGCCTCAGCCTTGGCGGCCGTTAGCGCGTTGAAGAGAGTCGACTTTCCGACGTTGGGGAGTCCCACGATTCCTAGTTTCAGCATTGCGTTCCAAAGTAACGTGGGCGTCTAGTGGGCCGTTGCCTACGCATCCACAAAACCGAACCGGACAAGACTTAGGATTCCACCGCCGCCCGCTTCGGCCGATAATTTCAACACTGAACCGGACAGCCTTGAGCGCTAAGCCCAGAGCCGCTGGGCTTTCATAGTTTGTATTAGTGAAAAACATTTTCTCGCTGCGACCGAGACTCCTGCCAGAGCGCCCGTGCACACAGGTCAAGCGCTGTGAACGTTGACTAGCCGGCGCGAGACACCGCCTGAAACGCCGAATCACTGTGAAAGCTCAATAGTTCAGGGCTTAGCGCTCAGAGCTGTCCGCTTCAGTATTGAAAGTGCCCGCCGAAGCGGGCGTCTAAACCGCCAGTATGAAAGCTGTCTGCTCCGAGCTCAGAGCTCCGAGCTGTGAACGGCTCACCCCGCGCTCTCGTCTCGTGTAGCGCGGTTATGCACGTTCATCGCCTTCTCCGCTCCCTCGCGCAGCCACGTCTCAACTGTCGCAACGAGATCAGGCATCAAGGCCAGCACATCGTCCCGCTCATCACGGGCAAAAGGTGCTAGAACGAAATCAGCGAGGTTGGGATAAACGCCCTTGCGCTCTTCGCTTGGTCCCACCCCGATGCGTAAGCGCGCGTAATCCTGGGTACCGAGCCAATGTTCCACGCTCTTGAGCCCGTTGTGGCCACCCGCGCTTCCACGCGCGCGAATGCGAAAGCGTTCGACGGGTATCTGCACTTCGTCCACCACGACGAGGAGATCCTTCGCTGCGCTCCAGAACGGGCGACGGACATAATTCTTGAGCACCTGCCCGCTCAGGTTCATGTACGTGTGCGGCTTGATCAGGCGCACCTTCTGCCCGGCGACCGTTCCGTTTGATACCACGGCCTCGCCGCTCTTCTTCCAACCTTCGAAATGCCAAACGTCGGCGAGGTGGTCGATCAACCACCAGCCGACGTTGTGCCGAGTCGCCGCGTACTCTCGGCCCGGATTGCCGAGGCCGAGTATGACTTTCAATGGTTATCCGATAATCACTTCTTGCCGGACGAGTCGCCGCCCTTCTTGCCAGACGGCTCCTCACCGCCTTCACCCTCTTCCTCGTCACCAAGACCCTTGCCGATGACTTCGGGCTCAGCGGCAGCACCCTCCGCTCCTTCGACAGGCTCGACCGCGGCTGTCTCCTCGATCACCGCGCGTGGAGCGGCAACGACCGCTACCGACGTCTCGGCGTCATCGAGAACTTCGACGCCTTCGGGAACCTTCAGATCGCTGACGTGCACCGAATCGCCGATCACGAGGTTGGTGACATCGAACTCGAGGTGATCCGGAATGTTGGACGGATCGACTTCGATTTCGATCTCACGAAGAGTCTGGTCGAGCACTCCGCCGCCGAGGCGCACGCCCTCCGGAATTCCGTGAAGGACGATCGGGATATTGACCGTCACCTTCTCGCCGGCCACGAGCTGCTGGAAATCGACGTGAAGAATCTGGCGCTTGATCGGATGGCGCTGGATCTCGCGAATGAGCGTCTTCGATGTAGCGCCGCCGACGGAGACTTCGATCACCGTGCTCTCCGCCTGGATGTGGCCGAGGAGCTTGTCGAGGTCGCGGGCGTTGAGCGAAAGCGCCTGGGGGTCGCGGCCGTGACCGTAGATCACCGCTGGAATCTGTCCCTGACTGCGTAATGTGCGCGCGCCACCCTTGCCGGTCGCTTCGCGGGCTGTCGCGTTAAAAGAAACGGTTGCCATGACTAGTTCTTCCCTGTAGGCGCCAACAAC
>Ga0193751_1001003_pt1 | contig 19216 bp, 15 predicted proteins | sample L1c2metaG_FD_143050 | JGI IMG/M metagenome (GOLD analysis project Ga0193751, IMG submission 143050) | Soil microbial communities from a riparian zone of the East river system, Colorado, United States - L1c2 | ecosystem: Environmental > Terrestrial > Soil > Riparian zone | place: USA: East River... | reverse complement strand
GAAATCATGGGTTTGGGCGATGTTCCCGTAGCGGCGGACGCATTCGTCCGCCCGCCAACGCGAAGCGAGGCGGAGTCCCTGTGGGACCGGGTCGGTGCCTGTCCCGAGCAAAGCCGAGGGAACCCGGTCAAGCCGAGCGAAGCTCGGCACGCCTTCGCCGACAGCACCACGAACCCAACCCCCCGCATGCTCGCCGTAACCCAGTTCTTCGAAGATGACGACATGGCCTTCGTCCTCGACCGCATGCTCTCTCGCCAGAACCCAATGCGCGCCCGCCTGATCTCCGGCAGCTACTTCGTTCGCTATGTAGTCATCGAAGACCAAACCCAGCGCCGCACCATCTGCAACGCCCTCAATCAATGGATGGTCACCGCCGCCGAAAAAGCCAGCGGCATCGGCTCCCACTTCGCCACCTCGCTGGAACTAACCCCAGCAACCGAATACGTGGCAGCAGCAGCCGACGCCAAGCAACCGCTCTTCGCCGGCGCCACCGATACTCGTGTGGAGACGGGCGCCTCGCCCGTCCCGCAAAGCGAAGCGAGCGGTACGCGAGCCGAAGCTGCTTTTTCTGGCTCGACATCCTCTCCGACGGCCCCGCCCCTAGACTCCGGAGCCGCCATCAACATTCACTGTCCGTCCCCGCTCCCCTTCGGTTTCTGACCCCGAGGGATTGAGTGGCGCTCGTTTTGAAAGAGCACGCGTTTTGAAGGGCGTTCGTGAAGGGCGTTCGTTTTGAAAGGGCGCGGCTTTAAGCCGCGCCGTAAGCCGCGTGACTCGTGATTGCGGCTTTAAGCCGCTGAGGTCGGCCGCAAGGAGAAGAAAGAGGGTTCGCAGCGAGTTAAGTGAAAGGTTAACAGTGGTAGGGAGTATGTCAGAAAATATAACCAATATCAAAGATGAGATGACACAGGCCCTAACGCACGGTTATGGGCCGAAGGTCGCGAGGTTCGTGCTTGCTCTCCTAGGCGGGATTCCTTTCGCAGGCGGTGCATTCGGTGGCGCGGCTGGCGTGTGGTCTGAGGCCGAACAAGATCATTTCAACAAGGTCGCCGCGAGCTGGTTAAAGCTTCAAGAAGACGAAATCCGGGAAATTGGCATAACGATCGCCGAGATTTTGTCCCGTCTAGACCTTAACGATGCAGAAACCCAGAAACGACTTGAAAGCCCTCAGTATCTGAGTCTGATCAAGAAGTCCTTCCGCGATTGGTCTGCGGCTGAAAGCGAAGAGAAGCGTGTTTACGTTCGAAATCTGCTGACCACCGCTGCGACGAGCCGGATTTGCGGTGACGACGTTGTTCGTATGTTCATTCAATGGATCGACACTTACTCAGAGCTGCACTTCAAAGTCATAAGGTGGATTTACAAGCATCAGGGATGCACTCGCATGCAAATGTGGATGGGAGTTCATGGCGAAAGGGTAAGAGAGGATTCGGCTGATGCGGATATGTTCAAACTGCTGATTCGCGACCTCAGCACGGGTGCCGTGATAAGGCAACATCGAGAGAAAGATTACTACGGCCAATTCGTCAAGAAACCACGCCAACCTCGCGCGCCCTCCCAGACGATGAAATCCGCATTCGACGATGAAGAGGAATATGAGTTAACGGAATTAGGAACGCAGTTCGTGCGCTACACGGTGGAGGGAGTGATGCCGAAAATCGCTCCCTCATCCGAGACCGGGTACTCGACAGGAGAGTCGTCTGGGCGACCAGCAATGTGAGAAAAGAGCAGAGATGATCGGTTCGCATACAGCAACCCCGAAGTCGTATCTGAGCTTGTTCACCCGCATACAGGATATGCGTGATCGAAAGCCCGGGCTTTGGGTATACCAACGGGGCGCGCCTCCTTTCAAATCGACACCTTATCGGGTCGGCAAGGAGAAGGGATACTTTGCTGTAACAAAATCCGACGGCAGCAACGACGAGTCAATGGAGGAGGTCCTGTCAGTGTTCGAGGCGATCGGCGCAGAACTGCTTCGTCGCCTAAACTTCGAAACGCACGTGGCGTCACTGCGGGACGAGGAGACTCTCGTCGGCTACATCGCCCTGACATTCGCCCGCACTAACGCCCGCCGGGATCTGACGACGAAGATCCTTGATTCTATTCGTAACGCCTATGAGGAACTCTCCGTCGACCCCAGTTGGCTACGGGACCAAGTAGTTGCTTACCAGCGTTTCTCCGGGGTGTTAACAAGCCCAGAGGAGATCTCGAAGGCGACTGAAAGGGTGGTACAGAAACTGGCGAAACCGGAGCAGGCAAACTGCGGTTTCGTTCAGGGGCTGCTTAGGGTAGCCGAGAGCATCTTCAGGGAGCTACAGGGTAAGCCTTGGCAGATCTGGGAGGCGCCAGAGTCAGCGCAATTCATCACGACCGACAACCCTGTAATTACGCTGAAGTTGGACACTTGGGGAGCCTTCTCACCCGGCTGGGGGTTCCGAACCCAGGGAGTAATTGCGGCCTTCCCGATAAGCCCACGTTGCTGCGTTGTCGTCGGAGAGAGCATCGGCGCGGGCCGGCGCTACTGGCGTAGAGCCACGCTTCGAGACGTCAATGGCATTAACCAAGCGCTGGTCATGTGCCTGGACAGATGGGCGTACTCAGCGGCGCGCTCTGAAGACATCGAATGGCTTGTCAACCATGTCGGCGGAAGCGTCAGGTACGGAGTGAATGCATTCGTCCCGGCTTGGTTGAGCAACGCTTCCGAGAACATCAAAGCGAAGGTTAGAGATAGTCTCGACCCCTCCGTGGCCAAGATCAGACCGCAAGCGGTCAGGCCAAGCACCCGCAAGAATCGATTCAAGCCGCATAGAATCTAATACATGGAGAGCCCAATGCCAGAACTCAAGACCGAATTCACCATCCCAGCAACCCAGACTGCCTCCAAGAAGAAGCCCTCCGGCCTCTCCTTCCGCCGCTTCTTCACCAAGCCCGGCGTCTCTCCCTACTCCGAGATCGAATGGGATCTCCGCCTTGCTCAGATCACCGACGCCCAGGGCAACGTGATCTTCGAGCAGAAAGACGTCGAAATTCCCAAAGACTGGTCCATGACCGCCACCAACATCGTGGCCAGCAAATATTTGCACGGCAAAATCGGCACTCCCGAGCGTGAAACCGGAGTCCGCCAGCTGGTAGCCCGCGTTGCCGAAACCATCCGCGACTGGGGACAAGCCCAAGGCTACTTCCGCACTCCCGAAGACAGCGCCACTTTCCACGACGAGCTAGTCCACATCCTCGTCCGCCAGTACGCCGCCTTCAACTCTCCCGTTTGGTTCAACGTAGGATGCGACCGCATCGAGCCCAACTCCGACGGCCGCAGTTGGCACTGGAACCCGCAAACCCAGCAAGTCGAATTCGGCGTCACCGGATACTCCAAGCCTCAATGCTCCGCCTGCTTCATCAACTCAGTAAAAGATTCGCTGGACTCAATCCTGACCCTCGCCAAGACCGAAGGCATGCTCTTCAAGTGGGGCAGCGGCACGGGAACAAATCTCTCCCCATTGCGCGGATCCACGGAAACTCTCTCCGGCGGCGGCACAGCCAGCGGCCCGCTCAGCTTCATGAAAGGTTTCGACGCCTTCGCCGGCGTCATCAAGTCCGGCGGCAAGACTCGCCGCGCCGCCAAGATGGTCATCCTCAACGTCGACCATCCCGACATCATCGAATTCATCGAGTGCAAACAAAAAGAAGAAGCCAAGGCCCACGCCCTCGTCTCCCTGGGATACGACGGGTCTTCTCCCGATGCGGAAGCCTACTCCTCCATCTTCTTCCAGAACGCGAATAACTCTGTTCGCGTCACCGACGACTTCATGTACGCCGTAGTCCGCGACACCGACTTCTCCACCAAGACCGTGACCGACGGCTCAGTGGCCAAGACCTACAAAGCCAAAGATCTGCTCCACAAGATTTCCGAAGCCACCTGGCACTGCGGCGATCCCGGCATGCAATACGACACCAGCGTCAACCGCTGGCACACCTCGAAGAACACGGCCAGAATCAACGCCAGCAATCCCTGCAGCGAATACATGTTCCTCGACGACTCCGCCTGCAACCTCGCAAGCCTGAACTTGCTAAAGTTCGCGCCGAACGGCACGTTCGACGTAGAAGCCTACCGTCACGCAGTAGATGTGTTAATCACCGCGCAAGAAATCCTGGTAGACAACGCCGGATATCCCACAGAAATGATCATGCGCAACTCGCATGACTACCGCCCGCTAGGACTAGGCTACGCAAATCTAGGAGCATTGCTGATGGCCGCCGGCCTCCCCTACGACTCCGACGCGGGCCGCGACTACGCCTCCTGCGTAACGGCAATCATGTGCGGCGAAGCCTACCTGCAGTCGAGCCGCATCGCCGAACAATGCCCCGCATTAGTCCCAGCGACGGAGCCCACAAAAAAGAACCTAACCGAAACCAATCTAGGCGCAGGCATCACCACGACCCACGTAGGGACGGCCGCTTCGGCTGTCCAGCGAAGCGAAGCGAGCGCCCCGGCACAGACCATGCCCGGCGGCGCCTGCCCCGGCTGGTACAGCAACCGCGAACCTTTCCTAGATGTAATCCGCATGCATCGCGCGAGTGTGAACGGAATCAACAAGACCAACGTTCCATCATCCGTCTACGAATCCAGCAAACAATGCTGGGACGAAGCCCTGGCTCACGGCGAAAAACACGGCTACAGAAACAGCCAGGTAACAGTCCTGGCGCCGACAGGAACCATCGGCTTCATGATGGACTGCGATACTACAGGAATCGAGCCTGACCTTGCCCTGATCAAATACAAAAAGCTGGTCGGCGGCGGGATGATTAAGATCGTCAACAACACTGTGCCGACAGCGCTGTTCAAGCTTGGCTATAACCACGATCAGGCGGACGCCATCGTCAGCTACATCGACGCCACTGGCACCATCGAAGGCGCGCCGCATATTAAGGACGAGCATCTGGCTGTGTTTGATTGTTCGTTCAAGCCGGCGAAGGGGACGCGTTCCATCGCTTATATGGGACATCTGCGGATGATGGCGGCGGCGCAGCCGTTTATCTCGGGAGCTATATCGAAGACCGTCAATCTGCCGGAGAACGCAACGGTTGAAGACATCATGGAAGCCTATCTGCAGGCTTGGAAGCTGGGGCTGAAGGCAGTCGCGGTTTATCGCGACGGCTGCAAGAAATCGCAGCCGCTTTCGGCTGCCGGGACGAAGACCGCCAACTCCACTAAAGACGACGCCCGCATCGCGGCCGCGCCACACGTTGATGAAGAAAATCTCAACGCACCGCCCCGCGCCGTCCGCCACAAGCTGCAGGAAGAGCGCGCCTCTATCACCCACAAATTCAAAGTGGGAGACCACGAGGGCTACATCACCGTCGGCCTCTACCCCAACGGCGAGCCCGGCGAACTGTTCATCACCATGGCGAAAGAAGGATCCACCGTCAGCGGCCTCATGGACAGCTTCGCCCTGGCGGTCTCCATCGCCCTGCAACACGGCGTCCCGCTGAAACTGTTCTGCGAAAAGTTCGCCCACACAAGATTTGAGCCGAGTGGATGGTCCGGCAATCCCGACCTGGGCTACGCCAAGTCGATCATGGACTACATCTTCCGCTGGCTCCAACTCCGTTTCCTGACCGGCCAGCAGCAAATGCTGTTCGAGAATCTCAGACTGCGGCCAGCGGGCGGCGGACCTCAGACGGAAGGCGGCAGCCAAGACACGGCGTCCGCCATCCGGCGTCCGGAAGCCGGAAGCCGAGAGCCGGGCGCCGGACTGATCGACCTCGGAGACGCCCCCAGCTGCAGCTTCTGCGGCAGCATCATGACCAGAAACGGCAGCTGCTACAGATGCGGAAGCTGCGGCAGCACCAGCGGGTGCTCGTGAAAGCACGGGAGGGTTTTATGTTTGAGATCAAAATTGAAGGGCTGGGACAGCTTCAAAAACACTTGGAGGAATTGGAAGAGGCTGCTCGTGCACTTGACGGCAATCTCTGCGATCTGCGATTTGACCCTAGCAATGAGCAGTCAGTTCGCGATGCCATTCACAAGATGGAGACCTCGGTTGACGCGAAGGTTGCCAGATGGAGGGACAACTCCGCTGTCCGTGAAATCGCTCAGAAGTCGAAGGAACGCTTCCGCGAACAGATTCTTCAGCGGGCGAAGTCGTCGAATCAGCCCGGCGGCAAGGGATGAGCCGCGCGGCTCCTTGCTTGTGGACCGAGAGACCAAAATAGCAAACAAAATGTATGGGTGTGTCTATCCTCCAGCAGTTTCGGTATTATAAGCCGGAGGACGATGACTAGTGCCCGCAAGTTCTAGGCGACAAAACTTTCAGACGATTTCGTGGTTTTCGGACATTCACCGCCGAACGCTCCTAAACTTGGAGCCGCCATATCAGCGACGGAGCGTCTGGAATCAAGCTTACAAGAACGAGTTCGTTGATACGGTTCTGCTTCAGTATCCCGCGCCCGCGATATTCTTTACGAGGAGGTTAGTGCGGAAGGTGTCTCAATCTATCAGGTCGTTGACGGTAAACAAAGACTAACTTCCGTTTTCGAGTTCGCGGCCGGCATCTATCCTGTCTCGGAGGAGTCACCGCTCACCCACTTACGGGGGAAGTACTTCGAAAGCTTGTCCCGAGATGAAAAGACAGCGTTCTGGACTTATCAGTTCCCGATCGAGTATTTGCCCACGAACGACGAAACAATTATCAACACGATTTTTCAGCGCATCAACAAAAACACGGCACGTCTGACGAGGCAGGAATTGCGGCACGCGCGGTTTGGCGGCCAATTCATCACGGCCGTTGAGGAACTGACCGAACAAGCGTTTAAGACTTTACCTGAAGGATTTCCCCGAATCGAGACACAATCGCGCAAACAGATGAAGGACGTCGAACTGGTTGCGAACTTAATGCTCTTTCTAGAAGAGGGAATAAGAGGGTATTCTCAGGATGAACTAGACGAAGCCTTCAGCGACAGAGAAACGGAATGGGACAACGCCCCTGAGGTTCGAAAGCGTTTTTTCGAAACGATCGCTTGTATTCTCGTCCTGTGCCAAAAGCCCCCGGACGATCCGCTGCTCAAAACCCGGTTAAGGAATCAGGCTGATTTCTATTCTTTGTTCACAGCAGTCGCCGAATCGCTGGGCCACGGTCAGTTTAATTGCGGATCAAACGATCATGTTGCCCGCCTAACCGAATTTATCGCTACGGTCGAAGATGAACAAAGAAGATCTGAGAGTAGAGCCGCCGCGGACTATTTCAGAGCTGCAAGATCCAACTCCAATGATAGCGGACCTAGGAAGAAGCGACACGAAATCATGTTACGGGTCCTCGAGAACTCGCTGAATGATTACACCGGCGCAGATACTGAACAAGTACAGGTCGGTTGAGCCCTACTTAGAGCCTATCCGATTGCGCGTTCGTGACCCTCTGCTTTTATTCTGCGAGGGTCATGGCTTCGCAATTTCCTCGCGCGTGAAAGGGCTTGAATCAGTTTCAGAAAAGGTCGAAACGGGCCGATATCAATTCTGGACCGACATAGACGATCTGGTTGCATTCACCATAGTCACACCTACGCTCTCAGACGAGCCTGCAGTGCTGAGTTTTCTTAGAGCCACTTTCGCGGAGATTGAAACCAAAGCGCGGGGCAGTGCACGGAAGGCCCCGGACGTATTTCGATTCGACTGCACGCGCTTCATCGGGCGGTTAAGGGCTGACGGCGAAAACGCCCGCGGACCGATCCACGACGTCTCGTTCGAAGTGCAGGTTAGGTCGGCATTTGAGCATGCTTGGTCTGTTACAACTCATGCACTTGTTTACAAGAGCGCCGATATCAGTTGGAGCAAGTTGCGAATGACGGCTCAGCTAAAGGCAGCAGTAGAGCAATTGGATACGTTGGTTTTATCGTTCGAGGACGCGTCGAAATACATCGACCCTAGTGCCTGGCCCGAAATAAGAGCGAAATCTGACGTCAGACAGTTTTTTGGCAAACTCGTGGCTGAGGGGCGGATCCCGATCGAACTGGCCCCCAAGGACTGGAGCCGATTCGTTGATAATGTCTATGGCCTAGTAACTTCCCGTCTTTTGCGAGTCAGGGTCGAGGAGATAGCTGTTCTTGTGCAAAGCGCGATCGAAGCAGAACTCAGTCAACTCAGAAACGAGGGAGTTCCCTTGAGCATATCACTGTGGCAACTAACATTTGCGAGTCTTGTAAAAGCTGGTTCGGTCGACGCCCTCCGAGACCATTGGCCTCTTGTCACCCCGGAACTTGAGACGCTGTATCCAGCCCTTCGCGGCTTTAACCCTAGGTTTGATTATTCCTAGTCCGGGGACCTAGCGCGCCTATGTTCCCCTACGAAATGAGCCTGCCACACCTTTCGCGCTTTTCGAAGGATGGGAACCACGTTGATAGCTCGCCCGGTGGGAGATTCTGCTGTCATATTTTCTGTCGTCCATACATGGCTCGGTTCCATTTCTCCGAACTGACCCAGGACTTACGTCGCTTCGACTTGGCTCAGGGCAGGCTCTGGGCTATCTTATGTCGCCCCTGCCGGGGCTGGTTTTAGGGAGGTCCGATTGACGCGGCGCTGGAAGCGCCGCTCTTCCACGGCGCTGCAGGCCTCCGCGGCTGTACGTGAGTTCGTGACGTTTGCTTCCACGTCAGGGTGGCGACTTCGTGCACGCAAACCTGTGCGGACCTTCGCCGCTGGTCGGGGTGTCGTCCTTGCGGGAATCGGTCCATTACTCCGAACTGACCCAGGACTTACGTCCCTTCGACTTCGCTCAGGGCAGGCTCTGGGCTATCTTAATTTCGCCCCTGCCGGGGCTGGTTTTAGGAGTGGCCGCTTAACGCGGCGCTGGAAGCGCCGCTCTTCCACGGTGCTGTGCGTGTCGATCTGTAGTCGGCTTTATTGCGGCTTCCAGAAAAACGTCCGCAGGGGCTAAAGCCCGTTGCATTTGGCGCGCTTGACGCGGCGCTGAAAGCGCCGCTCTTCCACGGTGCTGCATGCTTCCGCGGCGCTGCTCTTCCACCGCGCTGCTCTTCCGTCGCGCCGCTCTTCCACGGCGCCGCAGGTTTCCACGGCTGTACGCGAGTTCGTGACGTTTGCTTCCCACGTGAGCATACGAGTTCGTGACGGTCGCCACCGACCGTCAGGCGGACGACTTCGTGCACGCGCATTCTATGCGGCATCTCCGCCGCTGGCGCGACCGTGGAAGAGCGGCCCTTCCAGGGCCGCGTCAGTTCGCGCAGAGATTGTGGGCTTTAGCCCCTGTGGTCGTCTCATCATTCCCGATTTGGAAGCAATTTCTTCTGGTGTGACAGATGTCACACTCGATTTCATCCACACGCTTCTACGATTCCGCGCATGGATTCGCAACGCACATTTTTCATCACGACTGTTACCTGGCAACGCTCACCGATCTTTCTGGTCGAAGCTCGGGCGCGACTTCTGATCGAAGTAATGGTCGGCTATCGCGATCAAGGAAAATATTTGCTGCACGAGTTTGTCGTCATGCCGGACCATATCCATTTGCTGCTCACGCCTGCGTACGAAATCGCGGTGGAGCGGGCCGTGCAGTTTATCAAAGGTGGATATTCGTATCAGCTGCGGAAGGTGGAGAAGATTCAGGTATGGCAAGAGAGCTTTACGAATCATCGGATTCGTGACGCGGAGGATTTTGACAGGCATAGCGAGTACGTCCGCATGAATCCCGTTCGGGCGCGGTTGGTGGGGGACGCGGCAGCGTATCCGTTTTCGGCGGCGGGTTCAGCGTTCCGGCTGGATGCAATGCCACAGGGGCTAAAGCCCGGCTTCTCCAAGAGCGCTTGACGCGGCGCTCAAAGCGCCGCTCTTTCACGGACTGCGAGCCCTCCGCCTCGGTTTTCCACAGAATCCTGGAGTTTTCCTCAGCTTGAGTGTGTGACGGACAACCTTGACTGAGGATTTCAAAACGAGCACTGTGGAGACGGGGCGGGAAGAAGCAGATTCTTCACTCCGTTCGGATGCCTCAAAACGATATCCAGAATGACAAAGCGCCTGAAAGTCGACGGGGACCGAGCAATGATGCGTCGAGAGACGAAAATCCGAAAAATCCGAGATGTAAACCCTTATTCCTTAAGATTTTGCGAGCAAGTCCTTGCGGCTCAAGATTTTGGCCATACTCCGACCAATTCAATTCCCGCAAGTTACAGAAAGCAGACATTTTACTGGACGGGCATAAAAAAAAATTAAGAGGTGTCATATCCAAAGCAAAGGATGTAATCGCGGGGCGCGCGATTTCAAATGCGCCCCTTGCACAACCGTGGAAGAGCGGCCCTTTAAGGGCCGCGTTAGCGGAGAACAACAGATGCGGGCTTCAGCCCCCGTGGTCGTCTTCGTCGCGGCGCTCAAGGCGCCGCCTCGCACGTCAAGGCTCGCGCGACTTCTTCCCGGCAGACCTGAGCGGCTTGGCCGGTTTCTTCACCCCGAAGACGCGGGCAAAAATCTTGTCCACATTTTTTAGTTGGCGGGGAAGGTTGAAGGCGTGTTCGATTTGTTGGCGCGGGACGCGGGTGGTGATTTCTTTGTCGGCGAGCACGAGTTGGTGGAAGTCGAGGCCTTCTTTCCAGGCGCGCATGGCGTGCGATTGGACGAGGCGATAGGCGTCCTCGCGGGAGACGCCGTGTTCGACCAGGTCGAGCAGCAACTGTCCGCTGAAGATGAGGCCGCGCGTGCTTTCCAGATTGGCGCGCATGCGCTCGGGATAGACGAACATGGTGTCGATCAGGTTGGTGGTCTTGTTGAGAAGATAATCGACGAGCGTGGTCGAGTCGGGCAGGATAACCCGCTCCGCCGAGGAATGCGAGATGTCGCGCTCGTGCCATAGCGCGACGTTCTCGAGGCCAGCCTGCGCGTTGCCGCGGACGACGCGCGCCAGGCCGCTGATCTGCTCGCTGGTCACGGGGTTGCGCTTGTGCGGCATGGCGGACGATCCCTTTTGCTTTTCGCTGAAAAATTCTTCGGCCTCGCGCACTTCAGTTCGCTGCAGGTGGCGGATCTCGGTTGCGATCTTGTCTAACGTGGACGCGATCACGGCGAGCGTGCCCAGATAGTGCGCGTGGCGATCGCGCTGGATCACCTGCGAGGAAACTGCGGCAGGTTTCAATCCCAGGCGCGCGCAGATCTTCTCTTCAAGTTCAGGCGTGAGATGCGCGAAGATTCCCACCGCGCCGGAAAACTTGCCGACGCGCATGTCCTCCGCAGCCGCCATGAAGCGCGCGATGTTGCGCTGGGTTTCTGAATACCAGTTGGCGATTTTGAAACCGAAGGTGATGGGCTCGGCGTGGATGCCGTGGGTGCGGCCGACCATGGGAGTGTCTTTGAACTCCCAGGCGCGGCGTTCGAGGACTTCGGCGAGGCGTTGCAAGTCTTGCGCGATGACTTGCGACGCTTCGCGAATCAGCAGGGCCTGCGCGGTGTCGACGACGTCGTTGGAGGTGAGACCGTAGTGGAACCAGCGGGCGTGCGGGCCGACGATTTCGGCGACGGCGGTGGTGAAGGCGATGACGTCGTGCCGGACTTCGGCTTCGATCTCGTGGATGCGTTCGACGCGGAAGTCGGCGCGTTCGCGGATGGCGCGGGCGGCGTCCTTGGGAACGAGGCCGGCTTCAGCCAGAGTCTCGGTGGCGGCGACTTCGACGGCCAGCCAGGTGCGAAAGCGGTTTTCGTCGCTCCAGATGCGGGCCATCTCGGGGCGGGTGTAGCGCGGGATCACGCGGTCTCCTCTACGTGGGGCGAAAAATTAGGACTATGGATTTTAAATGGGAGACGGGAAAGAGGCTAGTAAGGATCCGAGCCAGAACGCGCGATTATTGCGTCGCAAAGAACGCGACGCGTCGCGCGGCTCGCCCAGGTCCTTCGGTGGGCAAAATGCGCCCGCCTCAGGATGACACACATGGGGAGAGTTCGTGAGGGTTATTATGTATCGTTTCACGATATAATAGATTTGGACTATCGGGGCGATACAATCGGCGGCATGAAGAGGCTGACTTTGTCGGATTATCAGGCGCTGGCGGAGTTTCGGCATCAGATTCGGAAATTTTTACGGTTTAGCGAGCGGGCGGTGCAGGCGGCGGGCATTGAGGCGGGGCAGTATCAGCTTATGCTGGCGATCAAGGGGATGCCGCAGGGAGTGCGGCCGCGGATTCGGGAACTCGCGAATCGATTGGAGATTCAGCATCACAGCGCGGTGGAATTGATTAACCGGCTGGAAAGTGGAGGATATGTTCGGCGGGAGCGTGGGGAGGATGATCGGCGCGAGGTGTTGCTGGCGCTGACGCCGAAGGGCGAACGCGGGTTGGAGGAGTTGGCGATGCATCATCATGAAGAGTTGCGAAGTGCGGCTCCGAGCCTGGTGGCGTCGCTACAAAGACTGATGCCGCGAGTGAAGCGAGCGAGAATTCATCACGAGCCGGAGTAGCAGCAATCAAATTGTTCCAGGAGCTAGATGTGCATCGCCGGATGGGCCATCCCCTGCGGAGGGCTGTGGCTGGAATTTTGCAGATTCGTTCTAGACTCACTAAAGTTGGACAGCTTGACGCACGAGGAATACTAACTAAATCATGAGTACGAACCATACTGCAGGACAGGGCCATCAGCATGGAGACGGGGCCGTACCGCCCATTCCATTAGCGGATTCGCAGCCCGCGCAATTTCGGATTGTGCTGGTATCGTTTCTGGCGGCGGGAATTGGGCTGATCGCAGGCTTAGTGGCTTATGCGCTTTATAAGCTCATCGGGTTGTTTACGAATCTTTTCTTTTTTCATCGGTGGTCGACGGATTTCACCAGCGTTAGATTTCACCATCTCGGAGCGTGGGTGATTCTGGTTCCGGTGGTTGGCGGGCTGGTCGTGGGAGTAATGGCGAAGTATGGATCGTCCAAGATCAAGGGACACGGCATTCCGGAGGCGATGGAGGCGGTGTTGACCAACCGCAGCCGGATCGAGCCGAAGGTTGCGATTCTGAAGCCGATTTCGGCGGCGATTGCGATTGGCACGGGTGGGCCGTTCGGCGCGGAAGGGCCGATCATTCAGACCGGCGGAGCAATCGGGTCCCTCGTCGGACAGGTATTGCACACGACTGCCGTCGAGCGCAAGACGCTGCTGGCTTGCGGGGCGGCGGCGGGAATGTCGGCGACGTTTAATACTCCCATTGCGGGAGTGATTGTCGCGATTGAATTGCTGCTGTTCGAATTCAAATCGCGGTCTTTCATTCCGCTAGTCGTCGCGAGCACACTGGCGACAGCGGTTCATATGCAACTTTTGGGACCGGGGCCCATGTTTGCCGTGGGGAGCATGGACTTCGGAGTTCCCCATGCGCTGCCGTTTTACCTGGTGCTTGGGCCGCTATGCGGGCTGGCAGCGGTGGGCTTGAGCAAGGCGCTTTATTGGGTGGAAGACCTGTTTGAGAAACTTCCGTTCGATGAATTGTGGTGGCCGGCGATTGGAGCGCTGGCTCTGGGCATCATCGGGTTCTTTGTGCCCCGCGTGTTTGGCGTGGGATATGACACGATCGGGGACATTCTGAACGGGCAACTGGTGTGGAAACTTTTGTTGGCCGTGATGCTGGCAAAGTTCGCTGCGCTGGTGATCTCGTTAGGCTCGGGAACGTCGGGCGGGTTACTGGCTCCAACGTTCATGTGGAGCGCCGCGATGGGAGGGCTATTCGCCATGGCGGGCAATCACCTGTTCTCTTCTGCGCATCTTTCCCCCGGTGCATTTGCGCTAGTGGCGATGGGAGCTGTGTTTGGGGCGGCATCGAGGGCGACGTTTTCTTTCATCATTTTCGCGTTCGAGATTACCCGGGACTATAACTCGGTGTTGCCACTGATGCTGGTGGCGGTGATTGCGGACGGGATCGCGATGCTGTTCATGCCCACGAGTTCGATCATGACGGAGAAGTTGCTGCGGCGCGGGCTGCGCGTGCATCAGGATTACGAGGCGGACGTGCTGACGCAGACAACTGTGGGCGAGACGATGGACAAGGAGGCGCCGGTAGTGGCCGCGGACACGAAGGTGGGAGCTCTGGCGGAGCGGATTGCGCGACATGATCCGGCGGTGGCACGGCATGAGGCGCTTCTAATTGTGGATGCCGCAGGAAAACTTTGTGGAATCGTTACGCGTGGAGATATTTTGCGGGCTCTTGAGAAAGACGCTGCAGGATCTATGAGCGTGCAGGAGGCGGGCAGCACGAAACTTGTGGTTGCCTATCCGGATGAACTGGTTTCGGAAGCCGCTGCGAAACTGTTGCACCACGATGTGGGACGATTGCCGGTGGTGGATCGCGCGGATGAACGCAAGGTCGTTGGCTATCTGGGGCGGGCTGGGGTTCTAGCGGCGCGGCTGCTGCGATTTCATGATGAGCATGTCCGGGAGCCAGGATGGCTGCCCGCTCGCAGCAAGATTCGAGGGTGAGGCAGCCGTCGTTCTTGTGCGACAGGTACCTGCGTCGTTAGAGACAGGATGACAGGCACTCCGCATTAACCTCCTACCTCGACGCTTCCTCTTCGTCCTCCCCCGCATCGTTTACCAAATCCACAACATGCCCACGGATCGCGAACGTCTGTTTCGGGCCCCTCGCTGGCTCAAAACTGACCCGCACCGGTCCACGCTGCCACGACGGTGCCGGACAGGCCGCGTCCGGAGCCGTACTCTCAGCGACGCCTTCCTCCGACAGCGGCTTCTTCAAGACCGGCTTGCGGCGGCTGATTTGAGCCACCATCGCATACGTTTTCTTTCCGTCGTCCGAAACTCCGCAATAGGCCACGTAATCGCGATACCAACTAGCGGAGGAATAAAGAACATCGAACTCCGGAAGATTGATGGGGAAAACGTGGCCGGTCAGGCGATCCACGAGCAGCCAGCCTCCGCGTTCCCACTGCCAGCGCAGGGCTGGATCCTGAGGAAGACTGTCATTCACTCGAAAGGCGCGCCGCACGACGAACAGGCGTTCGGTCACTTCATGCGGCGCTCCGACGGCGTACTCTTTGACGCGCCCATCAATGACAAGCGCGCGGATCTTGAGGTTTACAGGTTTGTCCGTCCCCGAACCCGCAAACCACTGCACGGATGTCCAGCGCCCGAACGCAATGGCATGAACTTTCGCGGCCGCTCCCGCCTCGGTCGCCGGCAGCACAACAGAGATGAGCATGGAAACGACGACGATTTGTGCAATGCGCATGAAGTGAGCGTATTCATCCCATCGATATCAAAGCAAGGATGCCGGTCACATCCGCAAAATAGAGGTGCCAAAGTGGGAATAGCGAAATTCCGCAAAGCGTGATAACGTTCCAAAAACTTGGCTTCGCCCCGGCGAAAACCAGAAAATGACGATAAAATTAAGTTGTTGGGGTAAGTGATTTCATCATGCGTCTCCCGCCTCCCTTTTCCACTCAGTCACCGTCGGTTGCGGGGACAACTGCGAAAGGTGATGTTGCTTCTTATCAAGATATGGGTGATCTTTTAATTCGACGCCGTCCTCCGCGAATCCTGGTGGTCGACGACCAACCCAGCATTGCCGGCCTGATGAGCCAGTTGCTCAGCATGCGCGGATATGAAGTGATCACGGCCTCCGACGCCGAGCAGGCTGAGTCTGAAATTCGCAGGCAACTGCCTGACCTGATTCTCTCCGACGTAATGATGCCCGGAAAGTCGGGTTACGAATTCTGTCGTGGCTTGAAGGAAAATCCCGACACGCGCCTGATTCCTTTCGTTCTGATCACCGGACTCAGCGACAGCGCCGACAGGGTGCGCGGCATCGAAGCCGGCGCCGACGATTTCCTGAACAAACCCGTACTCGCTGAAGAACTCATTGCCCGCGTGAAATCCCTGCTCCGGCTGAAAGAATTCACCGACGAGTTGGAAACTGCCGATTCCGTTCTCTGCACGCTGGGGCTGATCGTCGAAGGCCGCGATCCTTACACCGAGGGCCATTGCGAGCGGTTGTCGGTCCGCGCCGCGGATCTGGGCCGACACCTCGGCCTGGATGAAGATTCGCTGCTTGCTCTGAAGCGTGGCGGGTATCTGCACGACTTGGGTAAGATCGCCGTTCCGGATGAGATCCTGAAAAAAGGCAGCGACCTTACGCCGGCCGAATGGACGGTCATGAAGCTCCATCCCGTCACTGGCGAGAATATCTGCAAGCCGCTGCATTCTCTGCGGCTAGTACTGCCCATCATTCGCCACCATCATGAACATTCAGACGGTTCGGGCTACCCGGACGGTTTGACGAGGTCGGAAATTCCGGTGCTCCCCCGAGTGCTGCAGGTCGTCGATGTATACGACGCGCTGCGCACCGCTCGCTCCTACAAAGCCCCTCTAACCCACGAACAGGCCGCGCAGACCATGCGGGAGGAAGCGGCTCGTGGCCTGTGGGATGCTGAGTTGGTGGCGGAATACTTCTCCATGCTGGACCAACAGCGTCTGGTGGCATAGAGCAGTTGTCAGCTATCAGTCTCAGTTGTCACTTCAGACTTCGGACCTCGGACTTCAGCCCTAAAATCTGGCCGTTGCTTTTCACCGGTGAATCTCTATTTCCGAAATCCTAAAACTACCCAGTACAATGGCGATGCTGCTTTCCTGCATCCGAAACCGGCATCTCGGCCTGTAGGCTCCCTGCAATTGAGAACTGCGGACTGAGAGCCGAGAACTGAGAACTGCGTTTGGATCCCGCCTACAGCATCGTGATTCCCGCCTATAACGAGGGCGCTCGCCTGGGCACGACCCTCGAGAAGGTGTTGGCTTATGTGCACGCCCGCGGTTGGGATGCGGAAGTCATTGTCGTCAACGACGGATCCCGCGACAACACGGCAGAAATCGTTCGAACATTCGCCGCAAAAGATCCGGCGCTGCGGTTGGTGGAGAATCCCGGCAATCGTGGCAAGGGATATAGCGTGCGCAACGGCATGCTCAACGCCCACGGCCGCATCGTTCTGTTTAGCGACGCTGATCTGTCATCGCCGATTGAAGAGGCGCCGAAGCTCTTCCAGGCTCTGGAAGAGGGCGCCGACATCGCCATCGGTTCGCGCTGGCTGCGCGCCGAAACCCAGACGCAGCGCCAGCCTCTGCACCGCCAAATCTTCGGCCGAATTTTTAACCTGGTGCTTCGCATTACTCTCGGCCTGAAATTCAAGGACACGCAGTGCGGCTTCAAAGCTTTTAAGCAGCCGGCGGTGCAGGCGATCTTCCCGCTACAGAAAATCGAGCGTTGGGGATTCGATCCCGAGACTCTTTTCCTGGCGCGAAAGTTCAAATTCAAGGTGGAGGAAATCCCCGTCGCCTGGGGACACAGCGGCGGAACCCGCATCCATCCCCTGGTCGACGGCTCTCGCATGTTCCTGGAGATGCTGCGCATCCGCTGGTACGAGCTGACCGGAAAGTACGACGTGGATCGAACTCCCGCCGCGCCGAGCGCGAAGACTCTGCCTGAACGACGCAGGCCCTAGGTCTAGTGTCGTGTCCCGGAAACACGCAATTAAGACTGGCTGTCATCCTGAGCGAAGCGAAGGATCCATGCACTCGCGTCAATTACATAGGTCCTTCGCGTTGCTCAGGATGACAGCGTGGAGTGGATGTTGAATTTGCGGGACGGTATTGATTTCACTTACGCCAACCTCTCCGTCCGACGCACGGCAACATTCATCTCTTTCACGGCTTCAACCAAACGCCGTCCCATCTCTGTCGTCGAAATCGCCGCATGCGACTTGCCTGCAATATCCGCTGTCCGCGCTCCCTGCGCGAGCACCGCCCCAACCGAATTCTCCACGCACGCCGCTTCCTTCTCCAACTGAAATGAATGCCGCAGCATCATGGCCACCGACAGAATCGCTCCCAGCGGATTGGCGATTCCCTTCCCCGCGATGTCCGGAGCCGAACCGTGCACCGGTTCGTACAATCCAACCGGCCCTCCGATGCTCGCCGAAGCCAGCAATCCCAGCGACCCAACAACTCCGCCGGCCTGATCGGAAAGAATGTCGCCAAACATGTTCTCCGTCAGCAGCACATCGAAATCCGCAGGCCGCTGCACCAGCAGCATCGCGGCCGAATCCACATACTGATGGCCGAGGTTCACGTCGGGATAATCTTTCCCCACGCGCGTCACTACCTCGCGCCACAGCCGCGAGCATTCCAGGACATTGGCCTTGTCCACTGACAGAACTTTTCGCCGCCGCTTCATCGCCAACCCAAAAGCCACGCGCGCGATGCGCTCGATCTCCTGCTCGCCGTAACGCATGGTATTGACCGCGACGCGCGAGCCCGGATTTCCCTCGATCGAACGGGGCTGCCCAAAATAAGCTCCGCCCAACAGTTCGCGTACGATCATGATATCGGTGCCGCGCACGATCTCCGGCCGCAGCGGAGAAGTATCCTCAAGCGCCGGGAAGAACACCGCCGGACGCAGGTTGGCATAGGCACCCAATTCGCGCCGTATGCGCAGCAGTCCTGCTTCGGGACGAAGATGGCCGGGATTGTGATCGAACGCTGGACTTCCCACCGCGCCGAGCAGCACGGCCGACGACGCTAGGCAAGCCTGCACGGTGTCCGCGGGCAGCGGGTCATTCACTGCGGTGAGCGCGACACCGCCGATGAGCTTGTGTTGAAGCTGAAGCTGATGGCCAAACCCGTCGGCCACCGCCTGCAAAACGAGGACGGCCTGTTCCGTAACTTCCGGACCAATGCCATCGCCAGGGAGGATCGTGAGGTTCAGGAGCATGGGGAAGATTGGGTAATTGCGAAATTTGGTAATTGAGTAATTGAAAACTTTGTAATTCTATCGTGTGGGCGGGACGACGTCGCTGGAAGAGTCTGGTCCTTGAAATTACTCAATTACAAAATTACCCAATTACTCAATTTCCCTACACGCCCCAGAGATAATCTTCCTGCTGGGTCTGCTCGTGAGAATCGCCAACTGGCACCGGCACTCCGAACTCATTCGTCTGCGGCCCTACGGGAAACGGCATCGCAGACTCCGGCAGCGCCTCTGGTTCCAGCAATTGAGATGATGCGTTGACCGCTGCCGCTTTTGCCTGAGCAATCGGCTCAATCAGCGGCGTGGCCGAGCCCGACGGCTTGTGCGTATCGCGGATCAACTCCAGCAGATGATGATCTTCCACATGCTTGATCTTGTCCGCCAGGCGGACGAAGCGCCGGTAAATATCATCGAGCGCGCGGCGATCGAACTCATAGCCCAGTTGTT
>Ga0193751_1001002_pt1 | contig 19218 bp, 14 predicted proteins | sample L1c2metaG_FD_143050 | JGI IMG/M metagenome (GOLD analysis project Ga0193751, IMG submission 143050) | Soil microbial communities from a riparian zone of the East river system, Colorado, United States - L1c2 | ecosystem: Environmental > Terrestrial > Soil > Riparian zone | place: USA: East River... | reverse complement strand
GACAGCACGAAGAGCGAAGGAATTACTGCTCGGGCGAACACCCAGCGAATGCGCTGCATGAGATTCCCGGTGGGCGAAGCAAAGACTGCGGCGCCTTGTCAGACGGCCGCAGTCTCACTACGCAGAAAGATGGCCACGGGGCACCGTACCGATGCCCCGTGCGGAAGAAGGTTAGAAGTTGAGCTCGGCCCCAAGTTGATATCTCCGCGCATCGGAGACGACGCAGCCGGCCGTGCCGAAGTTCTTCACGTCCTTCGGGTTGCCGGTGTTGTAGCAGCCGAGGTTGTCGTGGTTGAGTGCGTTGAAAACATCGAGCGTGATTCCGAGAGTCGTCGCGCTCTGGCCGAAACGCGGGAAGTCCTTACGCAGACGCATGTCTACGTTCTGGTATGGGAACGTACCGGGAACGGTGAAGCCACCGACGATGCGCGGGTTATTCGTCGTCTGGTCTGCAAGACTGCAGAACCGGCTGCATCCTTCGTCAAGTCTGTATTTCCCTCCGAACGTCGCCAGACCTGACCACTGGATTCCGAAGAGATACGGAATGTCAGTGATCCAGTTACCTACGACCCGGAATTTTTCATCGTTAGTGGAAGCGTGCCTCGGAATTGCGCCGGGGTTGGGATATGCGAACGTCTGACCCAGCTCGTCGACGCCCTTCAGGTCGCGCTGGGCGTACGTGAGCGCGAGTCCCGCTCCCCATCCAAACGCATCGACAGATGGACGGCTATAAGCGCGATCGAGCCGGCCCTGAATGGAGTGATACCACGTCTCGCCCTCGTTAGCGCCGTAGACGATGGCGTTGTATCCGTGGTCGAACCAACTGAACGGGTTTTTGCAGCAAGTGCCGTCAGCGTTGAGTGTAACATTGGCAAGGCCCTGCGTGAACAAATCCTTCGCGTGCTGATTCGCATACGTTAGAGATCCGGAAAAGCCAGCAGGGAAGAGCTGGCGAACTCCAAGACTCCACTGTATGGAGTGCGGAACCTTGAACTGATTATCGATCACCCACAGCTCCGGCTTACCTGATGAGTGAGCCAGCGCGTCCAGCGTCGCTTTGTCGGCGGTAAGATATGCATCGTTCCACGGAACCTCCGTACCCGTAGGCGCCTGTCCTTTCGGAGCGAAAAAGACGTCATATGACGGATGCGAAATCTTTTGCTTCTCGTCAATCGCTACGTCGAATGGAATTCGATCGTAGTACACACCCCAGCCACCGAAGACGGTCGTTCTGGCCGCCTGATCGACTGAATACGAAAAACCCAGTCGGGGCTGGAACGCTTTCTTGTAGGGCGTGCGATCTTTTCCCGTGGCGATGTAGCGATTGAGATCGAGCGGAACCACGAGCTGGGAGGCGTATTTTCTCAGCGTATCCGCACCGGCCTGCTGGGTGACCTGGTTCGTGTTCAGCATGTTCGACTCATAATCCCAGCGAATGCCAAGATTTAAGGTCAACTGCTTCACCGGACTCCAATCGTCCTGGATGTAAGCGCCGATTTCCTTGTTACTCGAATTGAGAAGCGGATCTCCAGTTCCGTAGAACAGGTGAAATGGCGACGCAAAATTGTAGGTCTGATCGCCGTTACCCTGAACATTTCTTACAGCCTGATACTCGAACTTTGGGGTGCCATCGTTGTCCTTGTTGATATCGTAGGTCGGGAAATCGGCGCTCAGACCGCCCTTGATCACGTGCTCTCCAGCGAGCTGAAAGCCGGTGTAGGTGACGTCGTCGCGGAAATTGGGACCTTTCTGAATGAACTCCTGAATGCTTGCGTTGCTGCCAATCTCGGCGCAGCAGTTGTCGTACACGAAAACTCGGTGAGGCGTACCCGGGACGTTGGGGCTAAAACCGCGATGAAAGCGCGTGTAGCTCGCCAGAGCTTCATTGAGCCAGGGACCCGTGAAATAACTGTGCTTGAGCTGCACCACTGTATTGTAGTTGTGGTTATTACTCGCATAGCTGAGCGCTCGCTTGTCTCCGAAATCAGCAATGTCCGTCTCATGACGGTTGCTGACGCTGAGCTCTGCTGAGGACTTGTCGTTGATCTGATCGCTCAACTTTCCGAAGAGCAGCGTTTCCCGGAATGGCCTTACGAAGCTGCCGTTGTACTGGGTCAGGTTAACGGAATCAAGAGCAGGAAAGCCTGACGGAGGGGTCGGCATCGTGACCGTGGCGTTCCGGTTCTGATAGTTCCCCTCGTACGAGCCGAAGACGTGGATTTTGTCCTTGACGATCGGCCCTCCGACGCTCAAGGCAGCAAGGGTTCGCTTATAGTCGGGCTTTACGAAATTCTTGTTTTTCCGTTGAAAGGAATCCTCTGCCACCATTCCCTTGTTCTGGAAGCCGAATAGAGCGTTGCCGCTCCAGACGTTGCCACCCGATTTTGTCGTAGCAGTAATTACAGCGCTCGACGCCTTCTGGTATTCGGCTTTGAAGTTCTGTCCGATAACGCGGTACTGGTCGACGGCATTGCGGGGGAATGGATTGCCTCGACTGGCATCCTGCCCCGAGATTCCGCCCTGGGTCATGTCGTTCTTGAAGCTGGTTCCGTCGATGAAAAGATTGACGCTGGACGGTGCCTGGCCCCCGGCCGAGACCGTTCTGGTGTTTCCGTCAACTCGGTCTTCGGTGACGGTAACGCCTGGTGATAGTTGTGCCAGATCGAGAAAGTTTCGACTCGGAGTGGGCAGCTTGGAGATCTGCTGCGGTGTCACGTTGGTTGCAACTTCGGACGTTCGCGTCTCAGTGGCCGAGGTCGCTGTTACGAGCACCTCGTTCAGCTGAGCTGCCTGCTCGACGAGTGGGAAGTCTTCAACCTTTGTAGCTCCAATCTGAATGAGTACGCGGCGAGTTTGCGGCGCACTTCCGATTCGCCGGACTGTAATGTCATACGTCCCCGGAATGAGACCGGGAAGAACGTAGAAGCCCTGGTCGTGGCTCAAGGTGTTCCGCAGAATCCCGCTTTCTACGTTACGGGCGGAGATTTGAGCGTTTGCAACGGCAGCACCGCCGCTCGTAACAGTTCCCTGGACTGTTCCAGTGGAGGTCTGGGCAGACGCGCTTCCTGCGGCGAATACTGCAAGACCGAGGATGGCGAATGTCTGTCCAAACCAGCGTACAACATTTCGGGTGTTCATACCAACTTCCTCCAGTAATGATGATGGAACGCGTGGAATGACTGAAAAAAAACCGGTGGCTGGTAGTGCGCCTGATATCAGAATCCTCATGTGTGTCCCGGGGGACCGCATGAGGATCGGATTACGAGGGTGGTACCGAGCAGGTCCTGCCGCGGAACGTGGCGGTCCCCGTCTCGAAGCGCGCCAATGAGCTTGGCCATGGCGCGCTCACCGAGCTCCGCAATCGGGACGTGCACCGAAGTGAGAGGCGGATTGAGGTAGCGGGCGATCGTAATGTCATCGAAGCCCGCGACGGCGATGTCGTCGGGAACTGCGATGTCGGCTTCGCGCAAAGCGCTCAATGCACCGATCGCCATGGAATCGTTGGCGGCAAAGATTGCGGTCGGTCGGGGGCGAATCTCGAGGAGCGCGCGCGCCGCGGCGTAACCTGAATCCTCAGTAAACCCACCGTGCGCCTCGTAACGAGGATTTCGCTCGATTGACGCGGCTCGAAGTGCAGCTCGGTAGCCGAGGAGACGCTCATGGCCGTCGACATTTCTTGGGGCGCCGGTGATGATGGCGATTCGACTGTGGCCGTGTGATACGAGATGCTGAACGATGGCGCGTGCACCTCGGGTGTTGTCGATGTTGACCGAGTCGAAAGCCGCTCCCTTGATGGCAGAGTTGAGGAGAACAACAGGGTGCGCGTGAGGAAGATTGGCCATGAGGGCCTGGGCATCGATGTCGGGCGACATGATGATGACGCCGTCGACTCGTCCGCGCATGGCGCGCATGGCGCTTTCGATTTCGCTCTTGTCGTGGTGCGAGTTGGAGATGATGAGGTGATAGCCGGTGCGGCGGGCGGCGATGTCGATGCCGCGGATGACCTCTGAGAAGAATTCGCCATAGAGGTCGGGGAGGAGAACGCCGATGGTGCTGGTGCGGCTGGTAATGAGACTTCGTGCGCCGCCGTGCGGGACGTAGTGGAGTACGGCGGCAACGTCGCGGATCCGGCGGCTGGTTTCCTCACGGACGGGGCCGCCGCCATTGAAAACGCGGGAGACTGTAGCCACGGAGACATGGGCTTCACGGGCGACATCCCTGATCGTGGCGATTGTTTTGACTGGGGCAGATCCATTCCCGACGCGCGATGGACGACTACGGTTCGTACAGATTCTCCGCGGGTAATCAATGTAAACGTTTACATTGGTGCAGAGTGTTGTCAATGGGGTGGCTGGCCGAGGTTTTGTCAGGTAATTCCTAACCCGATGATCAAATCAAAGGCTTTCGCCTTCTGGCCTGTGCTTCTCGGACTGGTAATGCTCGACTGCTCGACCAAGGAGCTCGCGGTCGAAAACCTCTCTCCCGCCCACGTTCCGCATCCGGTGATTGGAGATGTGGTGCGGTTCACCCTCGCTTATAACCGCAATGCGGCGATGGGACTTTCACTCGGTGAGCATTCACGCATTGCGTTCGGTGTAATCGCGGCGCTGATGCTTGTTGCGCTTGTGGTTTATCGCAGGCGCGTCACGTCGCAGGGCGGCCCAACAACTGTGGCCCTCGCTATGATCGGCGGCGGCGCTGCGGGAAACCTGCTCGATCGCGTACGCTCGGCGCGGGGAGTCGTTGACTTCATCGACGTCGGGGTTGGCAATGCGAGGTTCTACACCTTCAATGTTGCTGATGCTGCAGTCTTCTGTGGAACCATACTTCTGCTGTTGATGCTCCGCCGTACTGAACAACTTGGCTAACCGCTAACCGCTAACCGCTAACCGCTAACCGCTAACCGCTACCGGCTTCAGGGCTACGCGCTCTCACCTGACTACCGCGCCCCGCTCCCCGTTAACCCCGACCGCTGCTTTCTCTCCAGGTCCAGGAGAAATTTCTTCCGCCAGAGGCCGCCACCGTAACCGCACAGGTCGCCGTTCTGTCGTACGACACGATGACAGGGTACGACGATGGCGATTCGATTATCCCCATTCGCCTTTCCAATTGCCCGCTGAGCACCTGTGCGCCCAATCTCTCGAGCCTGCTGCTCGTAGCTGATTGTCTCACCATACGGTATTCGCTGTAACCGTTCCCATGCAGCTACCTGGAACGGCGTACCGCGCAGGACCACGGGGACAGTGAACTCACGAATCTTCCCGGCGAAATAGAGCTCGAGCTCCTTCTCGAGATGAGCGATGTGGTCGTTCTCGCCCGGTACCACCGCGCAATCGAACACTTTCCCCAATCGGCCGATCTGCGTTTCCAGCATGCGGCGATCGGAGAATTCGAGAAGACAGATTCCCTCCGAGGTGGCGCCGGCCAGCATTGGACCCAGCGGAGTGAGAAGCCGGCCCAGCACGAGCGGGGCGAGCGTAGTTGCGCGCGGAGGCGTACGATCGAACGCGCGGGTGAAGGCATCGCTGAATCCGCTGGCGGAATCGAAGCCATGGGTATAGCCGACTCCCTCCCATTTCTCCCCGTGACGGATGTGACCGAGGGCGAGGCCGAGCCGGCGTGCACGCTGGTAGGCGTGGAAGGTGATGCCGTGATGGCGAAGGAACCAGCGGCGGACTTTGAGTGGATCGAGGTTGGCCTGTCGCAGATCCTCATCTTTCCAGCGGCGAGTTGGCTCCCGCTCGACTCGAGCCAGCAGGTCATCGAGCCACGAGGGTGGAGTTCCCGCTGGCTCCATCGGCCGGCATCGCTTGCATGGACGATAGCCGGCAGAAACAGCATCGCCGATGGACGAGTAAAACTCGACGTTTCTGGCGAGTGGCTTCTTCGCGGCGCAAGTCGGGCGGCAGAAAATGCCGGTGGTGCGGATAGCGGCGAAGAAGACTCCATCGAACGCGCTATCCCGCTCTGCGAGCGCTCGGTACATTGTGCTTGTCGAGGGCATGGTAGTGATCGTCATGCGAGGCAATTTATGCATGGCCGGTCAGCATTCCACCGAAAATTGAGCATTGAATTCGTGGATTTTTGAGAGTCATTCGGAGGGAATCATGGAACAGGAACTGAAGAAGGGTTGGGAGCAGCTCGAAGAAGGCCTGACCAAGGCTATGGGAAGACTTTCCGCTGCGATCGACAAGGCCCGGGCAGAAATGCCGGACGCGATGAAGTCGATCAATGAAGAATATCTTCGGGTTCAGGACGCGCTGGACCGAGCCGTCGATAAGCTTAGGAAGTAACCCGAGACGGTGAGAACCACGCAATGGGGCAGTGAGACGGTGAGAAAAACAGCGGCTCTCGTCGTAGTGCTCGGCTGCATAATCTCGAGAGACATTTCCGCGCAATGCTTTGTTTCCAAGACGAGCAATGAGGCAAAGCTGCTCGCGTTCTATTCGGCGCCGCTCGCATTCTCACCGGCAAGCGCCCCCGAATACGCTCTTCCGTGGACTATCCGGATTGGTGGAGAGGCCGGGCCGGTTCCGAAACCCGACCCGGCGATTCAACAGTCGAGCGCGTGTCACACCAAGAAGAGTGAGAACACCGGCCTGTCTCCGTTTTTTGGGAGACCGCGGCTGACTCTGACACTGCCGGCGGGTTTTGCTATCGAGGGGAGCTACCTGCCTCCGATCGAGATACATGACGCGGAGCCAAACCTCGGGAGTGCCGCGCTGTCGTGGATGAGGCGGATCAGGATGGCGCCGACGGGGAATGCGACCGCAATCATGTTGCGACTTCACGGGACGGTGGGCCATGTGCGTGGACCAATCACGTGTCCGAGAAAAGGGCTGCAGCAGACCGATCCGCTCGGATCATGCTTTGGAACGCAGCCGTCGGTGGACACATTCAAACCAACGATGTTCGGAACCGAAGCGATTCTCAGTACGGCCGCGTGGGATGGACGGCTTGCGTTCTATGCGGGCGCCGGAGAAAACTTTCTGCGGCCGCGATTTCAGGTCGGGTTTACTGACTCGTTCGGAAACACTGACAGCACGCTGATTGTCGTAAACCTCAATCGGATGACGATGTTCGCCGGCGTTACAGCGGAGATATCGAACGCGATCGACCTGTCGGCGCAGGCATACGGAGTTCGCGAGGACGGGGTGACATTCCGGTTCGGCGGGGGATACCGGCTACACCGGTAACTCTCTCACTATGTGCTGCCCGCTGTAACAACATCCGAGCAGCGGGAACTCCGGTCAGTAGCCACCTGACCTGGAGGTATCCCCGATGTTGAACTTTTATTCCTCTGTCATAGTTGTCGCGACCATTCTTCTTGGCGCCGACGCGGCGAGCGCTCAGATCCGCGGTGCCGCTACCAAGCCCGCTGTTGTGGCAGCCCCACCAAAGATCGAGGTCGTCCAGACAGACATCTCGTCAACCGCCGTCTCGGACGGGAATAATCTATCCGGTATCCGCGGCGTCTTGTCGTCGGACGCCGAAAATCCAGCGGGTGAGAAGGACACCTACGCGACCGTTGCGACAGTTCATAGCCAGCTTCCCGCGGCAGTGGTGCTGAACGCGAACACACGTCGATTGAAGGACGACCCGGACGTTCAGAAATATCTCGACGTCGGCAAGCTGGCACTCAACGGCTTCGAGATTCATACGGCGCTCCTGGCCGGGCACAAGTACATGATCAACAACTGTCTCGGCATCAAGGTCAGCGCTGGAGAGTTCCTGCTCAAGATTCCCGACCCAGATCTTCGCGTGGAAAACACAGGCCTCGTCCTGACATTCAACATTTCGCAGGTAGCGATGAACGCATTCCAGTTCCGCTTCCGTCCCGACTTCACTGATCCGACGGAGATGTGTCACTTCAGCGGCCGGTACGGAGTCGGGGCAACCGCCGACAACGTCCGCCTCGAGATGCACTTCGATCCCTTACTCGATCTTCAGCAGTGCAAGATCGGAAGCATGGGTCACATGACACAGGTCTGGCGCATCGGGAAACTGCGGATGTCCCCGTTGCCGAGCCCCGTCGCGGATCTTGCGGGCAACATCATTGAGGATGCGTTGACGTACGTCAGCAATTTCAACGTGGTGGATCGGCTGGTCGCGGGATTCAACGGCATAGCCGGAGCGCAGTGTCACAAGTAGCGCGCTCCGGCGCGCTACGCCCTAGTGGTCCGCTTCCTCGATGATCATGCAGCAGATGGGCTTGTCGTAAACAACCTTCACTCCCTTTCCCTGCAACGAAGCCCAGACTTTCTGGTTGATCGTAATTTTGCGGACGAGGAGCGCCGAATCCTGAGCCGACATGATCCCGGGAATTACGGTGAACTTGAAGGTGTAACCAGTCGCTGACTCCCGTCCGCTCACGACTCCCTTCACAAGATCGATCGCGGTAACCACACAACATGCTGCCGGAGCGACTTTCAAATCGAGGAGGTCACCGCGCGGAACCACAGGTTTTCTCACTTGAGCGCCGGCATGGGTGCTGAGCGCAATCACCAACACGCCCAGCACCGAGAGGCCTCGGGAATACTTCATGGCGCGTGCGAGGCAGGTGTCTTCTGAAACGCGAGTCTCGTCTCGGTTTTGAGGCTGTCCGCTGCGCTCATGATCTGAGCCAGGGCGCCAGCCGCAGCGTTCTTGTCAGATGCGGTGCGGAAAGTTGCAAAGCCTTGCTTCACTGTCTGGAACCAGCCAGGCAGTGAAGCCGATGTTTTCGCTCCCTCGAACACGAGATTCAGATTGCGGTAGCGCGAGAGAAATTGGGGCATACTCGCGCCGACGGCATCGAGTAGCGCCTGAATCTTGGAGAGAGTGTTTCCACCAGCACGCGGCCCTGCGCCCGATGAGTTGCTTGCCGCCGCAGCACTGCTTCCGCCCGTAGCACTGCTTCCTCCAGCAGCGCTACCACCTCCGCTGCTTCCGACGCCCGCACCATTGGCCCCGACAAGAGATTGCGTCTCGGTCACAAGCTGGTCCACCTGTGTGTCGAGCGGCGAGTTGACGGTGCCGACAACAGGAGCGTCGATCGTGTTGGGAGCTGAGTAGCTCACCGGGACGACGCGATAGCGGAAGACCTCTCCATGGTCGCCGACGACATATCCTCTGTCACGCCGTGGAAGACTGAAGGCGTTGACGCCCCCGGGGAATCTGATTGCGCGCGAGCTCCAATGTTTTCCGCCGTCTGACGTGTAATTCCATTTGTCGGCGACGGTCCATCCTACTTCAGGATCGGCAAAACGAACGGCCGGCTTGCCACCGCAATCCGCGCCCGCAATCCCGTGCCACGTCTTCCCGCCGTCGGATGTCGCGAAGAAATGCCCACCGATCAGGCACGCCACTCCGTTCTGCTCATCGGTGAAGAAGATGTGTCCCTCGTGCCCCGATTCATCAGGCAGCACTGTCCAGAGATTCCAGCTCTGGCCCCCGTTGTCGGTTTTCGCAACGGCGACTCCCTTGATGCCACCCGAGAATGGTCCTATAGCATACCCGACGTTCGGAGTCGGAAAATGAAAAGCTTCTATAAAGCACTCGGCATTGCGGCTGAGTCCCCCGACATCCATGGTCAACGCGCATTTCATTGCGGGCTTCCATGTCTTTCCTGCATCGTCAGTATGCAGGATGTCTTTACGCGACGTAGCTTCGACACCGACCCTGGGTGAGACAAAGGCATAGTCTCCGTAATGTTGAGCGATGGTGCCGCTGGCTTCCCAGTTCTGGCCATCAGTTGTGTGAAGGAGGACGTAATCGCCAATACCAGTGTTCTGAACCGCGAAGCCGTTGTTCTGATCGACGAACTTCAAGTCCGAGATGCGACGCGCATCGTTCTGTGGATCGCCGCCGAGCTGAGGTGTCCACGTGGCTCCCCCATCGGTGGTCTTGATGATGGTTCCCGCTGCTCCCGCGGCCCAACCAATGTCGGGCGTCACGAAGAACACGCTCTCGAGCGTCAGATCCTGTTTGTAGTTGACGGGTTCCCAGATTCCCTTCAGAGGGGTCTGATTGGAACTTCCGGCGGTGGGTGGTGCGGGTTTCGAAGCAGGACGAGTCGTGCTCGTTCGTTGCGCAGTCAAAGGAGAGACGACAACTGCGAATGCCACGAAGCTCAGTAAAGCGAGCACGCTGTGAAATCTGGAATTCTGATACATCGCCACCTCCGATTGGGCATGCCGGCAGTAAGCGCCGGAGTCTTTGGAGGAGTTCCCGATTTCGGGCAGGCGTTACAAATTTGCCGGCAGCAGGCGCATCAGGAGCGTGATGGAGTCTGACGCAGAGAATCGTCTAGGGAGTTTGGCGGGCGCCGATGTTCAACAAACGCTGTCCGCGCCGTTCACCGAGGCGGAGCTCGCGGATCGTTTCAGCGGTAGACTGCGCATGTTTGCCGCCCGCCGTCTCAATGATCCGGCCGCCGCTGAAGACGTAGCGCAGGAAACTCTGCGGCGTGTAGTCGAAGCGGCACGGGCGAATCGCATCGAGAACGTGGCTGCTCTACCGGCTTTTGTGTTCCAGACTGCCCGGAACATCTGCATGCACTGGGTACGCTCGAGCGGTCGAGAGCAACGAGCGCTTTCACGATTTCAATTGGAGAGCTCGGGAGCAGCCAGTGATGCGCCGGATGCACTCAATGCGCTGATAACCGAAGAGCGCCGTGCCCGCGTGCGACTAGCGATGGCCGATCTCAGCGATGACGATCGCAGCCTGCTCTCGCTGCTGTACTACGAAGGGCTCGACACTGAAGCCACTGCGTCACGTCTGAAAGTCACACCAGCAGCGTTGCGTGTTCGCAAGCACAGAGCTTTGAAACGTTTGGCGGAGCTACTCGAGCGGCCCGCCGACGGAAATGCGAGCGGTACAACGGGAACTCTCTACCGATGAACGACCCCGAACAAACCTGTCCGATAGCGGACGCCGACACGGAAGTTCGATATCTCGCCGGATCACTCTCTCCTGCTGAAGCTGAAGCTTTCGAGGCACACTACTTCGAATGCGACATCTGCTGGAGAGCGGTTCAGCAGGGCAACGAGATTCGCTCGACACTCTCGCAGCAAGATCAACCCGCATCGAAAGTGATCAGCGTGCCGCGATCACGCGCATGGTGGCCCGTGGTCGCCGCTGCGGCAGTAATGGTCGTGGCCGTTGGTGTCTGGCGATTTCCGCGTCCCGTTGAATCGGCCAATACGACTCAAAGCGGCGGTCAAGGCACTGAGCCGGTTCGTGGCAGCTCAGCCTCAGCCGCGATAGCTGCCGCAGTAACTGACAAGGCGCTGACTGCGTCATGGCCACGCAATGTCGATGCGCGCAGCTATCGAGTCAGACTCCTGGCAGACGACGGCCAGCTTCTTTTCGATCGTGAAGTCAAGGACACCAGCATCGTCGTGCCACTCGATTCACTCACGTCAATGCGCCCGAATGGAGCGATCTACTGGCAGGTAGAAGCCTTGAGCGAACTTCGAGCAGTGATCTCGAGTTACGCAATGAAAGAAGCGCGTCCGGATCACTGAGACGCGAAGCATGCGCTCTCTTTGTGTACTGCCGGTTGTCGTTTGTGTCGTGGCGAGCGGATGCAATGACACACATAGAGGGAGCGGTCTTTCCGATATTTCTGCGTTCGCAGTTGCCGACAGCCTGAGGGTCGAAGGTCGTTCAGCGCTCGCCGCAATTCGCTACAGAGCACTTCGCGATTCGTTCGAAACGGGTCACGACACAGCGTCGTGGTGGCGTGCGCAACTCTGGCTCGCCGATGCACTGCTCAAGCAAGGCAAACGTGACAGCGCCGAGCATGCGATGGGGGAAGCGACGACTCTCGCGGGAAAAAATCCCGATCGCGTAGGTTGGACGCGCTATGAGCAGAGCATCTTCCTCGATCGCATCGGAAAATTCGATGCGGCGCTGGCTGAAGCTGCAGCAGCAGAGACAATCGGTCACGAGACTCACGACATGCCGCTGGAAGCGAGCAGCTACAGCGCTATGGGTCGAATTCATTCGCTATCGGGACGATATCGAGAAGCGCTCGCCAGCAATCAGAAAGCAATCGCGCTGGAGCGATCGTATGGCGCAGAGCCGCGCGTGATTGCCAAAGAAATGAATGAGCTGGGAATCGACTACCGTCACGTCGGACGTCTTGCTGACGCGGTGATGATCTACGACTCGGCTCTTCAAATAGGGCGGCAGCTCCATAATCCCGAATCCATCGCGAGAGTGGAATTCAATCTCGGTACGATTCTGCAAGGCACGGGCGAATCCGAGGAAGCGCTGGCGTTATTCACCGATGCGCTGGCCCGCGCGAAAGAGATAGGCGAAGTCCGCGGCATGGCGTTCATACATGGCGGGATGGCGGAGCTGTACACAAACGCCGGTGCATGGAAGCAAGCACGCGAACACCTCGATCAGGCACTACAGATCAACCGCAAGGCGAAACTGACCTACGGAGAGCTTCAGAATCTGGAGGCACTCGGCCGTCTCGATCTAGGCGAAGGCCGTGTGCGCGAAGCTGAACCATTGCTTCGATCGGCGCGGGCCATCGCTGACTCCGCTCACTATGGGAAAGAAAGGGCGACTACCCGGGCAGCTCTCGCACGTGCAGCTGCAGCTGCCAAACAATTCGAAGTCGCGAGACGCTGGGCCGATCAGGCTATCGTCATTGCAGACTCGCTTGGCGATCCGGATTCCCAGCTGGAAGCACGTGCTGCGCGCGGCATTGCATTGGAATCGACGAGTGATCCATCGGCTCCGCGCGCATATATCGATGCGATCGAACTGCTCGAATCCTGGCGCGGCCGTCTCGCGCTGGGCGATCTGAGGATGGGAGTCGCCGAACCTCACATCGAGGTTTACGAAGGCGCAATACGCACACTAATGGGGCAGCAGCGCACCGCGGAAGCACTCGACGTCGCTGAGCGCGCGCGGGCCCGACTTCTTCTGGAGCTGATGGCCGAGCGCGGATTACGTGGCACAGACAGGTCGGGTGAAGATGAAGTCAGGCAGATGTTGCGAGAGCGTTTTCTCGCTCGCACGGATGCGACGGGATCTCCCGCTGTCGCCCTCGATCGACAAATCGATTCACTGACAAGGACCCTAGACGCAATTCAAAGGGCGGAAAGAACGCGCGACGCTCAGGCGGGCGTGCGCTATCCACGTTCCGCACAGATCAAGGAAATTCGCAGCGGACTTTTGTCGAGCGAAAATGCACTGCTGGTTTTCTTCTGGGGCGAACGCTCAGTGTATGGGTGGTGGGTCACGATCGATGGTATTCGGGGGGCGCGACTTGGTTCTGCTGATTCGCTTGCGTCGATGGTGGACTTCGTTCGCGGAACGCTCGCGAAGTCTGACGCTGGTCCCGACTGGCGCCACTCCGCTGGACGCGCATACGATAAGCTGATCAGTCCGCTCGCCCCGACGATCGTCAAGGAAGTGGTGGTTATTCCCGACGGACCTCTCGCTACGATTCCCTTCGAAGCCTTCATTCCGCCGGGCGAGAAAGGCCCATGGGGTGAGAGCAGCCGTTTCGTGTATGGTCCATCTGCATCGGTGTTACTTGCCTTGAGCCGTGGCTCTCCCGACAAGCGATGGTCACGCGGCGTGCTCGCGGTCGGCAATCCGCAGGGATCCACGGTAGCACAGGCGTCACTGTCCCGCGGGAGCAATGCGATTCTTCCCGGACTGCCCGCTTCCGCGGACGAAGCGCGCCAAGTCGCGAAGCTGTTCGGTGGCGATGTCCTCGTAGGATCTGATGCAACGGTTCCGCGATGGCTCGCGCTCGATCCGTCGCGTTATCGCTACCTGCATTTCGCAACGCACGCACTCGTAAGCGATCGTCATCCTCAGCAAACGGCGCTGGTGCTTGCCGGTGGGAGTCTTGGCCTGGATGCGATACGGCGACTCCGTCTGTCGTCTGAGCTGGTGACGCTATCTGCTTGCGAGACAGGATTGGGGCAGCGTGTTCGCGGAGAAGGCCTGATCGGACTGCCACACGCATTCCTCGCGTCGGGTGCGCACGCTGTCGTCGTCTCACTGTGGCGCGTAGAAGACCGGACCGCAGCGAAATACATGGCTGACTTCTATCGTGAGCTCAGCAGCGGTCGCTCACCGGCCGACGCGATGCTGGCGTTGCGGCAGTCCAGACTAAAAGGCGTGGGTGCCCATCCATCGCAGTGGGCTCCTTTCATTCTCGTAAGTCCGCCCGAAAAGCTCCATTTGCACTAAAAAAACGTGCATAGCGCGCACAAGTACGATGGATTTCTCCGGGTGGTGCGGGCACGATTCGTGTACGTGAGTCGACTCCACAAAGGAGATCAAATGCCGAAGTCGACTCACGAGCACCAGAAAGAAGCTGCAGCCGAGTTCAAACCAAAAGACGAAAAAACCTTCACTCGCGACAAGCAGGAATTCCAGGAATCCGAAAAGGAAAAACTGGACGAGGAAGAGAAATTCGCGGAACGAACCAAGGCCGCCCGGAAAAAGAAGGAAGAGTAACGGTCGCCGCGCCGGATGACCGGAATCGAGTACCTGAGGGCCATCGCGCAGGGGGAAGCGCCGGCGCCTCCATTTGCACGCCTGCTCGGCTTCGAGATCGAAGCGATCGAAGAAGGGAAGGTCACATTCGCAATGGTCCCCGCGGAAAGCCATTACAATCCGTTCGGCGTGATGCACGGGGGCGTCGCCGCCTCGCTGTTCGATTCCGCACTGGGATGCGCCGTCCAGTCGCTCCTCCCTTCGGCCACGACTGCCCCAACGATGGAGCTTCACATCAATTACATTCGCCCGGTCACAATCGCCACCGGTAGAATCCGTTGCACGGGGCACGTGGTGCACCTGGGCAAACGCTCCGCCACTGCAGAAGGCCGCCTGGTTGACACGCATGGAAAACTCTACGCCCACGCGACTGGAACATTCGTCATCTCCGAGCTCAAAGAGATGCCGGCGCTTTAGCACGGGTCAGCTATTAAACGCACGTTGAGCAACTCGTGGCGACAGTAATTCCCCCTCGCACCACCTCGAATCGGTTTCGCGATCTTTTTCGGCGTGCCGATCCTTCGGAGCGGCGTCTCGTTGGGCCGATCCGCGGTGAGGTTCTCGGTGCTGACCGACTGGCGAGGCACGCGCGAAACATCGCGCGCAAACATCGCCTGCTGCCGCCGAAGAAACAGCGCGGCCCGGGTCCATTACTCCTCCGCCTCGACGATACACGGAAGGTTCTGGACGAAGTACACGACCGTCTGGCAGAAGCGGCTGAGCGAGGTGTCGACATCAGTCCGGCAGGCGAATGGCTGCTGGATAACTCCTACATCGTTCAGGAGCACATCCGGGAAATCCGGACCAATCTTCCCGGAGGGTATTACCAAGAGCTCCCGAAGCTCGCCAACGGAACGCTGGCCGAATATCCAAGAGTGTACGACGTCGCGATCGAGCTGATCGCGCATACCGAAGGACACCTCTCTCTCGAGAACATCACGCTTTTCCTGAGAGAATATCAAAAAGTCGCGACGCTCAAGATCGGCGAGCTCTGGGCAATTCCCACGATGCTCCGGCTGGGCCTCGTCGAGAACATCAGGCGAATGTCGTTGCGCGTGGATGCCCGCCTCGACGAGGTTGAGATCGCGGACGAATGGGCCGAGCGCATGATGAAGGCGAGCGAAAAATCGCCCGAGACGCTGACGGAGTCACTCGCGGAGTTCATCGATCATCATCCGCCATTCACGCCGACGTTCGTGACGCGGTTTCTCCATCAGATTCGCGGCTACCAGGCGAACTTCACGCCGCTCATCTGGCTGGAACAGTGGATTGCCGAAGATGGGCCGACGGCCGAGGAAGCAGTAACAAGATCCAATCGCCGCATCGCCGCGACGCAGGTGACTGTCGCCAACTGCATTACAAGTCTGCGCACGATTGCTCGCCTCGACTGGAAAGACTTCGTCGAGTCCCAGAGTGCGATGGAAAGGATTCTTCGCAAGGACGTCACCGGCGATTATGCGAAGATGGCGTTCGCCACGCGCGACCAGTACCGGCACGTCGTCGAGCACATCGCGAAGGTCACCAAGCTGGACGAAGAGGAAGTGGCCAGCGCCGCGCTGTCGCTATCGGTGGCAAGTGAGGCAGGCCCGCTGTCGCGGCTTTCACACATCGGATATTACCTGGTGAGCGAGGGCAGGTACGACCTCGAGCGTCAGACTGGCTATGCACCGCCCATCAGCGAGCGGATCTACCGATGGACGCAGAAGAACCCGAACACTCTCTACTTCGGGGGCATCCTCATCGGCACTGTGAGCACGCTGGCGGCGCTCGTTTCGATCGTTCGTCCGGTCGGCCTGGAGAGCGTGTTGCTGATTCTGCTGGCTCTTCTACCGGCGAGCGAGATCGGCACCAATCTCGTGAATCAGATGGTGACGCTGCTGATGCCGCCGCGAACTTTGCCGAAGATGGAGTTCAGGGACGACGGAATTCCGCGCGAGTGTCGTACCGCAGTGGTGGTCCCGACGCTTTTCGGAAGTGTGAAGGCGGTTCAGGAAGCCCTCGAACACCTCGAAGTGCAGTACCTCGCGAACCGTGATCCCAACCTTTACTTCGCGCTTCTCAGTGACTTCACGGATTCGCCGACCGAAACACGCGAGGGGGATGCGGAGATAATCGAAGCCGCAGAAAAAGGCACGCGTTACCTGAACCTGAAATATTCTGCGGACGCTCAGGACATTTTCTATCTCTTCCATCGTCCGCGCCTCTGGAATCCGCAGCAGGGCGTGTGGATGGGTTGGGAGCGGAAACGAGGGAAGCTCGGGCAGTTCAACAGATTCGTGCGCGATCAGGCGGCTGGAGCATTCTCCACTGTAGTCGGCGACGTGTCTGCCCTGAAGGGAATCAAGTACGTGCTCACACTCGATTCCGACACGGTGCTGCCGCGAGACGCAGCGCAGATGCTGACCGGGGCGATTGCTCATCCATTGAACCGGGCTGAATACGATCCCGAACAAGGCCGAATCGTTCGAGGCTACGGGATTCTGCAGCCGAGGGTCGGCGTCTCACTGACGAGTGCGCACGCGTCGCTCTTCGCGGCGATTCATTCGGGACATCCGGGCGTCGACCCTTACACGACCGCTGTGTCGGACGTGTATCAGGATCTTTTTTCGGAGGGCAGCTTCACCGGAAAAGGGATCTACGATGTGGACGCATTCGAGGAGGCGACTCACGGAAGATTCCCGGAGAACACGCTACTCAGCCATGACCTGATCGAAGGGGCGTATTCGCGCGCTGCACTGGCGACCGACATCGAAGTGTACGACGACTATCCGGCGCGGTACCTCACGTACACGCGACGGAAGCACAGATGGATTCGCGGCGACTGGCAGCTGCTCCAGTGGCTGGGCGACACGGTGCCGGGCCCGCAGGGCCGGGAGCCAAACCGGTTGTCGGCGATCTCCAGATGGAAGATCTTCGACAATCTGCGGCGCAGCGTGATCGAGATCTCCCAGCTCGTCCTTCTGATTGCCGGCTGGTTCCTGCTGCCGGGGTCCGCAATGCTGTGGACGGTGATCGTGCTCGGAGCGATCCTGTTTCCGTGGGTGTTATCGCTCTTATTGGGGGCTGTCAGGCCACCCCTGGATCAGTCGTGGCTCGCTTACTACGCGGCAGTTGCACGCGATGCACTGGTAAGCGGGCAGCAGTTCGTGCTGGCCGTGACTTTCCTGCCGCACCAGGCGGTGGTGAGCGCCGATGCAATCGTGCGGACACTGGTGAGACTGACGATCACCCAGCAGAAGCTGCTCGAGTGGCAAACGGCATCGCAGGTGGAGCGGTCGATATCACGCTCGCGAGTGGAAGCATGGCGCCGAATGGGTCCGGTTGTACTGATCGGTCTTGTTTTGGCCGCGACGATCCTGATCGAAGAGCAGCAATTTGGAGGCGGCCCGATTCGCGTTCACCTCGCGTTTCTCGGCGCAACTGTTCCGCTGATCATGTTGTGGCTCGCATCCCCAGCGATTGCCGACCTGTTGAGCAAGCCTGCTACGCCGCTCGAGCTTCGACTGAGCGAGGCGGAGCGCGCAGTCACGCTGCGATACGCAAAGCTCCATTGGAATTTCTTCGAGCATTTCGTCAACGAAGGGACGCACTGGCTTGCTCCTGACAATTTCCAGGAAGATCCCGAGCCGGTGATCGCGGGGCGAACATCACCGACGAACATCGGGTTGCAGTGCCTTTCTATAGTTGTGGCGCGCGATCTCGGGTTCATCGATCTCGAAGGGATGATCGACCGCCTCGAGAACGTGTTTCGATCCCTCGAGAGAATGCGACGATATCGCGGACACTTCTACAACTGGTACAACTTGAGCGACCTTCGCGTTCTCGAGCCGGCGTACATCTCGACCGTCGACAGCGGAAACTTTGCCGGGCATTTGATCGCGCTGAAGCAAGCATGCCTGGAGTCGCTAAAGAACCCGTTGTGCACACCAGAACAGAAAAAGCGACTCGAAGCGATTGCCGAGCGCGCAAGGGCATATACGCTGGAGATGGATTTCAAATTCCTGTTCGACGGCCGAAGAAAAATCTTTTCCATCGGCTATCAGCAGTCCGCCAACTCATTCGACAACTCGTACTACGATCTGCTTGCGTCGGAATCGCGGCTGGCGTCGTTCATCGCCATCGCCAAGGACGACGTTCCAGTCGACCACTGGTTCAAGCTCGGCCGGTCGCTGACGTCGGTAGGCGGTACGAGAACGCTGATCTCGTGGAGCGGGAGCATGTTTGAATATCTGATGCCGGGTCTCGTGCTCAGAACATTCCCCTCGACGCTGCTCAACCAGACGCATCACGGTGCGGTACGACGGCAGATATCGTACGGCGCAGAGCGCGGCGTTCCCTGGGGGATCTCCGAGTCGGCATACAATGTTCGAGATCGGGGCTACACGTATCAGTATCGAGCGTTCGGCGTTCCTGATCTGGCCCTCAAGCGCGGACTCAGCAGGGACCTCGTGGTCGCTCCTTATGCGACGGCGCTCGCATTGCAGGTGGAACCGCACCAGGCGGTGCGAAATCTCTCCGCGCTCGAGGCAGAGGGAGCGCTGGGGCCGTTCGGCTTCCGCGACGCAATCGATTACACACGTCCACTGCCGGGGAGCAGGAAGGCGGTTGTCGGGGCGTACATGGCGCATCACATCGGCATGAGCCTGGTCGCATTCGACAACGTGCTCAACAGGAATACGTGGCAGGAACGATTCCACTCCG
>Ga0193751_1001001_pt1 | contig 19225 bp, 12 predicted proteins | sample L1c2metaG_FD_143050 | JGI IMG/M metagenome (GOLD analysis project Ga0193751, IMG submission 143050) | Soil microbial communities from a riparian zone of the East river system, Colorado, United States - L1c2 | ecosystem: Environmental > Terrestrial > Soil > Riparian zone | place: USA: East River... | reverse complement strand
ACCCTGCGGCTGCAGTTTCCGAGTTCCAGCCGACGTCGTTTCCTCAGACACTCGGCAACTGCAGCCGCAGGGTTCACGCTGGGGTTCTATCTGCCGCGCGATGTCCTGGGGCAAGCGGCGGGACCCGGCCAGGCCGGCAGCCGTGCGCCGGTGGCGGGCGCGTGGGAGCCGAACGCGTTCGTGCGCGTCGGCGGCGACAACACCGTCACCGTCGTCGTCAAGCATCTCGAAATGGGTCAGGGAACATTCACGGGGCTGCCCGCGATCGTCGCCGACGAGATGGACGCGGCGTGGACACAGATTCGCGTCGAGGCGGCGCCGGCGGACGCCGGGCGCTACAACAATCTTCTGTGGGGACCCGTGCAGGGAACGGGCGGCTCGACCGCTCTCGCCAATTCGTTCGAGCAGCTGCGCAAGGCAGGCGCCGCTGCGCGCGCGATGCTGGTAGGCGCTGCGGCAAAGCAATGGAACGTTTCGGCCGATACCATCATGGTCAAGCAGGGCGTGGTCACGCATGCGTCGGGCAAGAAGGCGACCTTCGGCCAGCTTGCCGCGGCGGCGGGCGCGCAGCCGGTCCCGAGCGATGTCAAGCTCAAGGACCCGAAGGATTTCGTCTATATCGGCAAAGGCGCTCCACGCACGGATTCGCGGGCGAAATGCAACGGAACCGCGATGTTCACGCAGGATGTGCGCCTGCCCAATATGCTCACGGCGGTGGTCGCGCATCCGCCGCGTTTTGGCGCGAAGGTCTCCAAGTTCGATGCTTCGGAGGCAGCGAAGGTCCCGGGCGTCAAATACGTCGTCGAGGTTCCCAATGGAGTCGCAGTCCTTGCGACGAGCTTCTGGCAGGCGAAGAAGGCGCGCGACGCGCTCAAGATCGAGTGGGACGAATCGGGGGCATTCAAGCGCTCGTCCGCCGACATCATGGCCGACTACAAGAAGCTGGCAGCCACGCCCGGCAGGGTTGCTCGCAACGACGGCGATACGGTCAAGGCGCTCGCGGGCGCGGCCAAAACCTTCGACGGCGCGTTTGAGTTGCCTTATCTCGCGCATGCGACCATGGAGCCGATGAACTGCGTGGTGAACCTGAGCGCCAACAGTTGCGAGGTATGGAACGGCGAGCAATTCCACACCGTCGACCAGGGCGCGGTTGCGGAGGCGGTCGGGCTCAAGCCTGCGCAAGTCAAGATCAACCAGATCTTTGCCGGCGGCAGCTTCGGCCGGCGCGCCAATCCCGCGTCCGATTTCGTGCGCGAGGCGGCGTATATCGCCAAATCGATCAAGGGCGCCGCGCCGGTCAAGCTGGTCTGGACGCGCGAAGACGATATGCAGGCCGGCTACTATCGTCCGATGTATTACCACACGATTCGTGCAGCTCTCGACGAAAGAGGAGATGTCGTCGCATGGCAGCAACGCATCGTCGGGCAATCGATTCTCGCCGGTACCGCGTTCGAGCCGATGATGGTCAAGGACGGTGTCGACGTGACGTCGGTCGAAGGCGCCTCGACCCTGCCGTATGCGATCCCCAACGTGTTTGTCGATCTCCATTCGCCCAAGGTGGCTGTGCCGGTGCAGTGGTGGCGCTCGGTGGGCTCGACGCACACTGCGTTCTCGACCGAGACTTTCATCGACGAGCTTGCGGCCGCGACCGGGAAGGACCCGGTCGAGTTTCGCCGGTCGCTGCTCCGCGCGAAGCCGCGCCATCGCGCCGTTCTGGAGCTTGCCGCCGAGAAGGCCGGATGGATGGCTCCGCTTGCCGCAACGCCGGGTTCCCGGCGCGGTCGCGGAGTCGCGGTACACGAGTCCTTCAACACCTATGTAGCGCAGGTTGCCGAGGTCACAGTGACGCCAGACGGCAGGTTCAGCGTGGATCGCGTCGTTTGTGCGGTCGATTGCGGGATCGCAGTGACGCCGGACGTCGTGCGCGCGCAGATGGAGGGGGGGATCGGTTTCGGGCTGTCGGCCGCGCTGTATGGCGAAATCAGCCTCAAGGACGGGGTGGTCGAGCAGAGCAACTTCCATCAGTACCCGGTGCTTCGGATCGGCCAGATGCCCAAGGTGGAAGTGCATATCGTCGCGTCGAATGAAAAGCCGAGCGGCGTCGGCGAGCCGGCCACGCCGGTGATTGCACCGGCGGTCGCCAATGCGATCGCTGCCGCCACGGGCAAGCGCCTGCGCACACTCCCACTGGCCCTGGCCTAGAAAGTGCTTTCGTCTGCGCACTGGCGCGATGGCGCCGGGTGCGCCGCTTTGCGCGGACAGGGAGGGACTACCGTGATACCCAAGGCAATCGTGCAGCTGGTCGCGCTTGCGCTCGTCGCGTTGGTGTGGCCGCTCGATGTGGCCGCCGCCGATCCAGGCGTGACGCCTTCGACGATTGTCATCGGCCAGTCGGCCGCGTTTTCGGGGCCCGCCGCCGAGCTGGGCAACGAAATGCGCGCCGGCGCGACGGCTTATTTTCGTGCGATCAACGCCGCGGGCGGCGTGAACGGCCGCAAGATCGAGCTGCGCCAGCTCGACGACGGCTACGAATCCGACCGCGCGGCGGCGAACACCAAGAAGCTGATCGATGACGGAGCCTTCCTGCTGTTTGGGTACGTGGGAACGCCGACATCGAACGCATCCAAGCCCATTTTCACGGCAGCCAAGGTTCCCTTTGTCGGCCCCTTTACGGGTGCCGAGTCGCTGCGCAATCCGTTCAACCGATACATCTTTAACGTCCGTGCGAGCTACTACGATGAGACCGAAAAGATCGTCGGCCAGATGACCGGACAGACGCTTGACAAGATCGCCGTCTTCTATCAGAACGACGACTACGGCAAAGCCGGGCTGTCCGGAGTGGAGCGCGCCATGGAACGGCGCAACCTCAAGATCGTCGCCACCGGAACGGTGGAACGCAACACCGTCGACGTTGCCGCCGCGGTGAAGTCCATCAGCAAATCGGAACCGCAGGCGGTCGTGATGATCTCCGCTTACAAGTCGTGCGCGGCATTCATCAAGGCGATGCGCGCCGCCGGCTTCAACCCTCAATTCATGAACGTCTCGTTTGTCGGCAGCAAGGCACTCGCCAAGGCGACCGGACCCGAAGGGCGAGGTGTCGCCATTTCGCAAGTCATGCCGTTTCCGTGGAACATCGGCGTGCCCGTGGTCAAGGAATACCAGAACCTCCTCGAGGCTGCCACCGGCAAGCAGGAATACGCGTTCGGCAGCCTCGAAGGCTTCATCGCGGCCAAGGTGCTCGTGGAAGGTTTGCGCCGAGCAGGAAGCGACCTTACACGAGAAAAATTCATCAACGCGATGGAAACCATTCGCGACTTCGACTTCGGCGGCTACTGGACCACGTTCACGCCCACGAACCACAACGGTTCCAAATTCGTCGAGCTCACCGTCATTGGCAAGGATGAGCGGTTCTTGCGATAAGCCGCGTATGCTGCGGCCGTAACCGTCGTCGAAAAGGTGCCTGTCATTCCGAGCGGCAATCACGCCGGGCAATCCGCTTTTGACAAACCTTGATTTTCCGTAACAGCCGATTCCCCGTGACGCTCGGAATGACATGATTTGGCGCAGTCGTCCGCGACCCTCACCGAACCGCCAATGAATACACCGCAAGAATTCGAGCCGGGCGTCACGCTGCCAACAGCGCTGGCGCCGGAGGCGCTCTGCTTCGTCTGGCGCGACGACAAGATACTCGCCCGTGCCGTCGATCCTCCCGAGCTGCCGACGCTCGCCGACGTGATGCGGCTCGGCATCGACGGTGCAAGACACTATCTCGGCCGTTACCGCGGTGTCGATTGCATCGCGTTCCGAGTGGACGCGGATTCGGCCGAGCCGGCGGGCTGGCAATGGCGCGGGCTGCGCTCGCTGTTCCTGCGGCTGCCGGACGCGCTGCTCGCGATTGCCGGGCGGGCGTACCAGGTTACGGAGTGGGATCGCAGCCACCGGTTTTGCGGGCGCTGCGGGACCGAGATGCGCGACAAGCCGGACGAGCGCGCCAAGCAGTGCCCCGCATGCGGGCATGTCGTCTATCCGCGCGTTTCGCCGGCGATGATGGTGCTGGTCACGCGCGGCCGCGAGCTGCTGCTCGCGCGAGCCAACCGCTTCCCGAATGCGATGTACAGCGCGCTTGCCGGATTCGTCGAGCCCGGCGAGTCGATCGAGGACTGCGTGCATCGCGAAGTGCGCGAGGAGGTCGGCATCGAGGTCAAGAACCTGAAATACTTCGCCAGTCAGTCGTGGCCGTTCCCGCATTCGCTGATGATCGCTTTCACTGCCGAATACGCGAGCGGCGAGGCCCGGCCTTGCGACGCCGAGATCGCCGACGTGAAGTGGTTTCCGATCGATGCGCTGCCGCAACTGCCGGGGTCGGTCAGCATCTCGCGCAAGCTGATCGACGCGACGGTGGCGAGGCTGGCGGCGCAATAAGTGCGATCGTCGGGGGCTTGCATCGCTTCACCGCGCGGGATTCGGGCTCGCGAATCGCGCAAGCTCGAGCCGAAGATCTCCAGCCTGCTAGCGTACGTAGCTTATGAGCCGCCTCCGTAGAGGTAATTCGGCAGCCACAAGGTCATTCCGGGCCACAGATACATGATGACCATGCACAAGATGACGATCAGCATGTACGGCATCATCCCCGCGAAGATCTGATTCAAGGTGACGTGCGGCGGCGACACGCCTTTGAGGTAGAAGGCCGACATCGCGACCGGGGGCGACAGGAATGCCGCCTGAAGGTTGACGAATACCAGGGTTCCCCAAAGGATCGGGTCGATGTTGAAATGCTTCAGTAGAGGCAGGAAGATCGGAACGAAAATGACGATGATCTCGGTCCACTCCAGCGGCCAGCCGAGTACGAAAATGATCGCCTGCGACAGGATCATGAACTGAACCGGCGTCAGATTGAAGGACAGCACCCAATGCTCCACCAGCTGCTGCCCGCCGAGTATCGCGAAAACGCCGGAGAACAGCGCCGATCCGACGAACAGCCAGCAGACCATCGCCGTGGTCTTGGCGGTCAGAAACACCGATTGCTTGACTCGTTCCCAGTCGAGCGTCTTCGCCTGAAAACCCATCAGAAACGCGCCCGCCGCGCCGATCGCAGCGGATTCGGTCGCGGTCGTGATCCCGAACAGAATCACCGCTAGAACAACGATCGTGAGAATTCCCAACGGCATGACCGATGAAATCAAGAGCTTCAGAAGCTCGAACTGTTCGGCTTCCATCTTGGCGTAGTACCAGAGCAAGACCGAAGCGGTGGCCGCGACGATGATCCAGAAATACATGTAGAACTCGGCCGGCGGCCCCGCTTCCGCCGGCGAGGCGGCGCCCTGCTTGAGAAGCTCGGGATTACCCATCTCCTGCAACGACTCCACTTCCTTCTGCGCTTCTGGCGCCGCGGTCTCCGATAGGTCCGTGCCGAGCTCCTGCGGCTTTTCTTCCTCGGCTGCATCCTTTTCGGGTTGCATGACCGGTGGGGCTTGCTTTTGAACTGCTGCGACAGTCGGTTTGGCCGGCTCGACATCGACCAGCGGATGGATCACCACGTACCACCAGATGCCCCATAGCGTCACCGCGCAGAGCATGAGCGGGAACAACGCGGCAAGCAGATTCGACAGCAGCATGCGGTAATTCAACCGGCGCCCGCCGATTTCGATCTGAGCGGCCTTGGCCGGAGAGAAGAGCGCGCCCACGAGCGCCACCAGCATATTGCGCGAATACACCTGCTGAAATTTACGCACCCAGTCCGACACCGGAATCTTCGCTTCGGATTTCGGCGCGATCTTGGGATTGATCAACGCCCAGCCGACGATGTAGATAAGGTACAGGAACGACAGGAAAAATCCCGGGAACATCGCCGACGCGTAAAGCTTGACTACCGATTGGCCGGCGACCGCGGCGTAGACGATGATCATCACCGACGGTGGAATGAGAATACCCAATGTGCCGCCGGCGGTGATCACGCCGGAAGCGAGCTTGACATCGTAGCCGGCCTTGAGCATGGGGCTGAAGGCGATCACGCCCATGAGCACGACGACGGCACCGACCAGACCGCTGGCGATGCCCCAGAACGTGCAAACGATCAGCGTCGCCACCGCGAGCGACGCGGGAACACCGCGGAACGCAAGCTGGATGCTGTAGAACATCTTGTCGACCAGCGCGCCGCGCTCCATCACATAGCCCATCAGCACGAACAACGGTATCGAGATCAGCGACTCGTTGTTCATCGCGCCGTACGTGCGCTCGACGATGAGGTCGAAGACCCGGTTTTGCGACCATGCCTGCGATGGGTTGTAGAACGCGATGTAGCCGAACATCATGCCCAGCCCCATCAGCGTGAACGCGGTCGGGAAGCCCAGCATGATCACGATCACGATGAGCGTGAGCATCATCAGGCCCAGTGCCGGGTCGCTCATAGGATCCCCATGCTTGCGGCTAAGCCACAGCGCTGCCCCGGGAGGGGGCCGAGTGCCGCGGCTCCATGCCGGCCTGCGCCGGCATGGACTGCACGAGGAGGCGTTGCGTCTCGCAACGCCGCGGCCTGCAAGGACAATTCGCACCTTGGGGCGGCCCGGCGGCGCTCATAGTTTCGCGTCTCCGCCCATGCCGCGCTGTCGCGCCGCATCGTCGATTTCATGAACGTGCTGTATCGCCCGCTCGCGCGACTCCTGGTCGACGTATTGGCTGGTGGCAAGCTGCTGCTCGACCACGTCGATTTCCTCGGCATCCTTCAAGCGCTCCGGCCACTGGCCCGTCCTCAGGCAGACGACGCAGCGTATGATCTCGGCGATTCCCTGCACCATCACCAGCGCGCCGGCGATCGGAATGATCGCCTTGAACTGATAGACGGGCGGCCCCTCGGAGGTGACGTTCGAGTGCTCGCGGATGCGCCATGAGTCCAGCGCATACTCGGAACCCGCGTAAATGAGCCCCAGGATCCCGGGAATGAAAAAGGCGATGTACAGGACGAGGTCCAAGGTCGCCTGCGTTCGAGGCTTCATCGAGCTGTAGAGGAAGTCACCGCGAACGTGCGCGTTCTGTGCCAGCGTATAGGCGCCGCACATCATGAACAGCGTGCCGTACATCATGTTGTTGATGTCGTAGATGAACGCCGTCGGCGCGTTGAGGATATAGCGTTTGAAGACCTCGACGCAGACGACCGTCATCAGCCCGATGATCAACCAGGCAGAAAACTTGCCCGCCCAAGTGCTGATGCGATCGGCGGTATTTAGAAAACGCTGGATATCCATGGGACGGCGTCTGCTTCGCGCGCGAGTCCTCTTAGAAAGGGCACCATCCAGGACGAGCGTCCCGCGATGATGCCCTTAACACTCAACCGCCGTCAGGCCTTCTTTTCTGCGGGCTTCTTCGCTCCGAAGTAGTGCGTATACGCCATGCGCCGGCTCACGTTGTTGTCCATGTCCCAGCGCACCGCGCGCTCGGCGAAGGCCAGCTGAGAATCGACGATCTCCTTGAACAGCGGATTTTCGCCTGACTTCTTGGTGATAATCTGATCGTAGATTTCGAGTTGCTTCTGCAGAATCGCGTCAGGCGTCTTGTAGAAGCGCACCTTGTCTTTGGTCTGCAGCTCGATGTAATCCTTCGAGTAGCGGTCGATCGCCTTCCAGGTCAGGTCCTGGGACGCCGCTTCGACGGCATAGGCGATGATCGCGCGCATTTTTTCCGGGAGGGCGTCGAATTTCGTCTTGTTGAATGTGATCTCGAACTGCTCGGCATTCTGGTGATAGCTCTGCAACATGCAGACTTTCGACACGTCCGGGAACCCGAGAATACGGTCCGAGGTCATGTTGTTGAACTCTGCCGCGTCCAGCAATCCACGGTCCATGGCCGGCACGATCTCGCCTCCGGGCAGAGCGTTGACCGCCGCACCCATCCCGGTGAACAGATCGATGGAGATGCCGACCGTGCGGTATTTCAGTCCCTTGAAGTCGTCGGACTTGGTAACCGGCTTCTTGAACCAGCCCAGCGGCTGCGTGTACATCGGCCCGTACGGAAACGAAACGACGTTGGCGCCTATCGACTGGTAGATCTTGGCCAGCAGTTCCTTGCCGCCGCCGTACTTATGCCAGGACAGCAGCATGTTGGCGTCCATGCCATAGGCGGGACCCGAACCCCACAGCGCCAGCGCGGTGCTCTTTCCATAGTGATAGACCAGAACGCCGTGGCCGCCGTCTAGCGTACCTTTGGAAACCGCTTCGAGCAGCCCGAACGCCGGCACGACCGCCCCCGCGGGAAGCACCTCGATCTTGAGGTCGCCGCCGGTCATGTCGTTGACCTTCTTGGCATAGTCGAGCGCGTATTCGTGAAAGATATCCTTCGACGGCCAAGTCGACTGCCACCGCATCGAAATCGGGCCTGTCTGGCTTTTGGCGATCATCGGAAACCCGAGTGCCGCGGTACCGGCAGCAACACCGCTTGCAGCTTTGAGGAACTTGCGGCGATCGGCCGCAATACCGGTCTTGATCGCCTTGTTGCCGGGGGCTTGTGGCTTGCGAATCATATTTCCTCCTGAGACTTCGGCGCGCTTCCGCCGGATGCCGGGGCGTGGGGTCTGGATGACCCGCTCCGTAGTTTTGCCGTGGTCGGCTCTGAGCGCCGCCTCGATCTGCAGGGATTATACATGGGCGTTGTCAGCAAAATGTCAGGTTGCGGCGCAGCGAAAGGCGGGGATTCCGCATCCTCCCCCGGACGCAGCGCGCAATTCGACTACCTCTGCGATTCTCAGGTGGTGGTGGACGAAATCACGACAGGGATCCGCTGGATATCGGCGTTCATCGCGTTCCCATTCACCGTGATCTCGGCAAGGGCGGTGTAACGGCCAGGGGGAAGCTTGCCGGTAAGATCCATTTGAAACGTCCCATCGGCGGCCAGAGGGGCAGCACCCGCGAGCACGGCGCGATCCTGCCCGTCCAGCACCAGATATCGGCACTCCGGAGCCGCCCGTTTCAGTACGTCGGGAGAAACCGATTGCAGCGGCTCACGCACGACCTCGTAGCTCCGTTGAAATTTCATGATCGTTTCGATGTCGCCGGAAAGTCTCAGTCGAGCGTTCTCCTGCTCGATCTTGGTGATGAATGCCCGGCGCGGAATCGCATACGCATCGTAAGAACCCACGCCCAGCGGGTAAGTCAGGTCCCTAAAGACCTCGAGCGCGACGTTGTCGTTCGTCCAGCGTTTCAGCTGATACGGCCCATTGGTCACCAGGAAGTGGCCGTGCGCCTGATAAAAAGAAGCAAGCGCAGCCCATCGTTGGCGCGCCTCATCGGCGCTCACCAACGGCCGCAATGCTTCGGGGCGATACCCTTCACGCGCGAAAGTCGCGATTAGCGACGCGAGTTGCCTGTTCATTGGCTCGGAGCGGGCGAGATCGAGCCATTCGACGCCACGTCGCGCAGCCTCGCCTTCCGAAAATGCCGCCCAGCGCCGGCTTACGGCTTCCTCCATCAATACGAGCAGATGCCAGGGAATCGTGCTCCAGGGAGGCGCGACCACCGCGTCCTGTTCCGGGTCTTCCGGGACACCGTTCGAGTAGACGTCGATCACAAAAAGCTCCCGCACGATATTGATGTCGCCGACGCGGAAGGATTTGGACGTCGAATCGGTCCCGACGACTCTCAGCCCGGCAAGATGCTCGCGCATCGGAGCGGTTGCGGAATCGATGACGGGGTCGTAATGCGAAGGGTCCGACTCGCTTCGAACCCCCCAGCGATACGCGAACATGTAGGCATACAGCAGGTCGGCCATGGACATCCGCGTTCCATCGTGAAATGCGGAGCCGAGTACACGATAGGTCAACTTCTGCCTGGCGATCCTGTCGGGCCCGACCGGCTGCATGCGGCCGCTTGCCGGCACGGGAAGCAGCGCATCCTGCGGCACGCTGATGACAACAGGGACGCCTTCGGCGGGCTGCGCAGGTTCGCGTCGCTCCGTAATGGGCTCGGCGAGAATGGAGAGGCTCACGAACGTGTAGGCGACCATGAGAGCGGTCAGCGGCACTTGAGATCGCAGCGCGGCGCGGCGTGTTTCGAAAACCCGGATCGCGCGAACGTGAGCGAGAAAGACAGCCACGATGTGACCCAAGACGATGGCGGCGACTGCCGTGTACCACGCAAAGCGGGCACCTACGATTGCGATGTCGACGCGATGTCCTGCGGTTCCAAAGAGATTCCATCCGTATCCGAAGGGATCGGATAGCAAAGGTACGATGTATTGCCCCTGGGTCAGCAAATAGACGAGGTAATGCGCGAGGTGGTAGGCGATGGCGATCGGGACCAGCGTGAAGGCAAAACGCCGCGCTATATCCCATGTAGAACGGCGTCCTGCCGCCGCTGCGCTCATGATCGCGCACGCTGTGATATAGGCGCCAAAGAACAGCATCCAGACGGAGACCAGACCGGCCGTCCTGATCGCGATCGCGCCGGCGTCAGCGAGGCCCGGAGCGAGGGCGGCAAGGCGCACTTCCAAGGTATTCCATTCGGGTGTGCCGAGGATGCCGTCGTAGAGTACGGTCGAAAGAATCAGGAGAACGAAAGCCGTCATCGACGTCGAAACGGGTCGGGTATCAAGGAGTCCCGCCGCAAAGGGACGGAGCGCGAGTTCCCGTTGTTGTCGTCCGGCGCGGCGGAAGCAGTCGTAGCAGTCGATGCATTCTCCGTCGCGGTTGCGGCAATGCGCCGCGCAGTGCTCGCAGATAAAAGGGTCCCGAACTCTCACTTCCGTCGGCGCAAAGCAGGCGAATACGCCGAAGACGCCGGTGAAGACCTCTCCGTGGCGAAGCCATGTCTCGCCACCGAACACGACCATGCCGGTCCAGGTGAGGATGGAATAGCCAATCGCCAGCCACGCAATGTGCGCCGGCAGCGCGGGACTGGGGTACACCAGCTCGATCCAGGAAAACGCGAGCAACAGGAAGAATGCAGGCCAGACGCCGAGCGCTTCGGGATAGTGCAAGCGAAGAGAAAGATCACGCCCGGGCGCGAGGCGTCTGTTAAGCGCTTCCACCCAGTCGAAAGACGTTCGCCATGGGTTGATCACCACCCATAGGTTGCCGATGAAAGCCGAGACGTAGGCGAGACCCACCCACACGATGATCCATACCAATGTCGGCGCGATGTTCTGGTACGGACTCGGGTTCCCCCAGAGCCCAGCAAACACCATTACGACGAACAAGACAAGCGAGATCAGTTTTGGCGAAAGAATGACACCGGGGCTCGCGATCCATCGGCCTAGGGGGTGGGAGAGCAGGTCGACATGCGCATAGCCGCTCGTCTGCGGCGCGCGCCGCACGAACAGACCGACAACGATAAAGGAGAAGACGACGGCGGCGGCCGTGCCAAACAGATAGAGCGACAACGGCAGCGGCAGATCGTAGCGTTGGCCGAAGCCATGGGCATGGGCGGGAGTCGGAGCGACGCAGGCCACTAGTGTCGCAGCCGCGAGCGACCACACCGCCGCGGCCCAATTCCGCACGCCCGCATTACTGCGGATAGACCTCGACATAGCCAAGCGGCGCTTCCTCGTGAGCATTCGTGCCGGTGCGCGCATTCGTACCATGGTCGTGTATCGGAAATCGTCCGCTCGCTCGAGCCGTGAACTCGAATTCTCCGGCGATGACAGGTTCGATCCTTTTTTGATTTCGCAGCCGTGGGAATGCAGGATCACCGCTTGGTCGACATTCCACCGCAATGTCACGACGGCTCCCTGCTTGGGACTCGCACGGGCCGCATGTACTGCCTGGCGCGAACACGATTGCAGGCACGATGCGCCTCTCGGCTATTTCATTGGCCCCCGGTTCGACTGAACATCCGAAATACGATTGAGCATCCAGGCGGCATCGTTGGGGGACGGGAGCAGCGCCGGATCGCCCAAAGCAGACCACATCAGCCGCCCAAACCCATCGGTGAAGCCGGCGATCGGATTCCATGCGGACATAGGGCGTGCATCCGTGCCAAGGACAAGCCAACCGTTCCAGGGAAAATCCTTGAGCTTCACGGTGCGGATGAAGATTGGAGAATTGAGACCTTGGATGGAATCGAATCCGATATTTTCGATCCCGGAAGAGTATTCGGTGTTGACGTACTCGCGTTTCACCGTGTAACCGGCGACCAGCTTGTGACAGCCGGTGGAGAGCTGCGTGACCAGCCCGCGTTCCAGATTGATTCGTTCGACCGTGCTCTCGTAAGCGCCGGTCTGGAGGCGGTGAAGATCGGCTTGCACACGATCACGCGTACGCGTGTCGTCGGGCGCGTCAGCCAAAAGCTGTGCTGCAACAAACCAACCCGTTCTGATCCACGGCGGTCCGGGCCAACCGTTCAGCGCGATACTCGAAGAGGTAACGAGATCCCCGGCGCTTGCTTCCTCGATCGCGACATCCCATGTCGAATCCTGGCTATACCAATCCGGACGGACAAGGCTCTTTGTCAGCGGGCTGCTCGCGCGTATCTTCGGCCTTCGAATGGAAGGCGTAGGAGCGTCGGCAGTCTTCGCAACAAGGCGCGCTTTCGCAGCATCGGCCAGGTCGACATGGTAGAGATAGTCGCCATGAAAAGGCGTAACCGGGTAGGGATGAAAAATCAAACGCCCGCCTTGTCGCGCGATTTCGCGGACCACGGTTCTCGCGACGGCGCAGATGGACTCGCCGTTCTTTGCTAACGGCGATTCCGGATTCACGCGAACAGTGACAAAAGAACCGAGCGACTCGACCGCGACGATCGAATCGGGAAGTGGGCCGGCGAAATGCGGTTCGAGCCCTACATAGGCGTGGATCTTCCCCGTGCGCAACAAGTCGGCTGCTTGCTCCCGAGGAATCGTCTCGATCTGGATCTCGTGCGGATAATAGGATGGGTAGACGGGAAACTCGTGGCCGCTTCTCGCCACCGACGCCAGGCCGACCGCGACAAGCAGGACAGCGAATGCAACGAAGCCTTTCATCGCATCCCGATTGGGAACACGCGGACCCTCACCCGCGGAGCGTGTGCATTACGTCCTGATTCGCGCGGGCGTCCTGCGGCGTTCCCTGGAAGATGATCTCACCGCGATCGATGGCATAGAGGCGGTCGGCGATCCGGATCGCCGTCATCAGATTCGACTCCGCAATCAGCAGCGAGATGCCCATCGACTTGATCTTGTTCACCGCATCGATGAAGCGGGTCACGACTACCGGTGCGAGCCCTTCAAAGGGCTCGTCCAGGAGAAGAATCGTCGGCGAGAGAGCCATCGCACGTGCTACTGCAACCATCTTCTTCTGGCCGCCGCTCAAGTACAGGCCGCGCCGGTGCATGAACGCCTTGACCTCGGGGAAGACGGCAAAAATTCGCTGCTCGACGTCGGCGCTGCTGCGCCCTTTGCTACTGTCCTTGCGTCGCGTGAGCCATTCGCAGATGTGAAAATTCTCGGCAACGCTGAGATCGGGAAAAATTCCGGCGTCCTCGGGCGCGTATCCGATGCCAAGGAGCGCCCGCTGGTATGCCGGCAGCCGCGTGATCGCGCTCCCTTGAAAGCTGACCGTTCCCGCGCGCATCGGGAGAAGTCCCATGATCGATTCGATGGTGGTGGTCTTGCCGGCGCCGTTTCGTCCCACCAGCACAACCGACTCGCCGCTTCCTACGTGCAGCGATACGCCGCGAAGGACCTGAACGGGGCCGCGGTAGGTCTCGATGCGATCAACGTCGAGCATCATCGGCGCTCGCGAATGCTGCTTCACCGGTCGGGTGCGTTCCGATGAGCGTCGTCGTGACCGCATCGTTCTGGCGGATTGCATCGGGGGTGCCATCCGCGAGGATCGACCCCTGGTGCATGACGACGATGCGTTCGGAATAGCGGAAGACGATGTCCATGTCATGCTCGATGATGACCACCGTGATTCCGCCCGCCCGGACGATCGAGGTGACGATGTCCATGATCGGCGCCTTCTCGCGCGTGGACACGCCGCTTGTCGGTTCGTCGAGGAACAGCAGCTTGGGCCGCAGTGCGTACGCGACGGCGACGTCGAGCAGCTTGCGCTCGCCGTGAGAGATCGCGCCGGCTGGAATCTCGGCATGGCGATCGAGATCGAACCGGCGCAGCACATCATGCGCTTCGTCCCACACGGCTCGATCGCGGCTCGCGAGAGTTGCCAGCTTCAAGGTCTTGCCCTCGCGCGAGAAGATGGAAAGCGCCACGTTGTCGGAGCAGCTCAGCTGATCGAACAAACTGACGATCTGGAAGCTCCGCGCGATGCCGGCTTTGATGCGCTCATAGGACGACTGATTGGTGACGTCCTGGTCTTCAAAGATGATTTGGCCGGTGTCCGGCCGTACGAGTCCGCTAACAAGATTGACGAGCGTGGTTTTGCCCGCACCGTTGGACCCGATGAGCGCGAGCACTTCGCCTTGCTCCACCTTGAAGTCGACCGCGTTCACCGCGCGATTTTCGCCAAACGATTTTGACAGCGCCCGGGTCGTGAGAAGGCTCATTTCAGTTTCTTCTTTTCAACCTGGACCAGAGGCGCTCGACCGCACCCATGATCCCGGTCGGCAGCACCAGGACGAGCACGACCAGCACCGCGCCGAGCAGCAATTGCCAATACACGGTGAAGCCGACCGCGTAAGTCTTGAGATAGGTGAACGCTATGGCGCCGATGATCGGTCCGATGAACGTGCGGAAACCGCCGAGCACAGTCATGAAGACGATCTCGCCTGAGAACGTCCACACCAGAACGTCGGGGCTGGCGAGTCCGTTCAGCGGCGCCCAAAGCGCCCCTGCCACGCCGGTGAAGATGCCGGAGATCACGAACGCGATCAGCCGATAACGCCGGATCCGGATGCCGATGAACTCCGCACGGGTTTCGTTATCGCGAATGGCCTGCAGGGCTTTGCCGAACGGCGAATGCACAATCACCCACATAAGAAACACACAGATCGCGAAAACCGCGAGCACGTAGTAATAGTACTTGTGAGCCAGAAACTCCATCTTGTCGTCTGTCGGAGCGGCTCCCAACAGCGTCGGCGTCGGCACCCGCAAACCATCCGAACCGCCAGTCACCCAGAAAAACTTGAATGCGAGGCTCCACAGCACCTGTGAAAGGGCAAGAGTAAGAATCCCGAAAAAGATGCGCGTGTAACGTACGCACACATAGCCGAACAGGACGGAAATGAGCGCGGAGACGAGCACGGAGCCGGCAAGGAAAAGCTCCATCGACGCAATCTTCAGGTACTTGACCAGAAATGCCACGGTATAAGCGCCAGCGCCGAAGAACGCCGAGTGGCCGAATGAGAGCAAGCCGGTGTAGCCCAGCAGCAGATTGAAACCGAGCGCCCCGATGGCGGCAATCAGACCGTACATGAGCGTCAAGGTCTGAAACGGATCGATCACGAACGGCGCGGCGATCAGCAGCAACGCGGCGGGAACGACCCAGGCCAGGATCCTCCATGGGGAGTGGACTTCGGAAACGGCCAGTGCCTTGTTCATGCCGATGCGCGACCAAAAAGGCCCGCGGGGCGAACGAGCAGCACGAGCGCGGCAATGAGATAGAGCACCGCCAGCTCGATCTCAGGGAACAGGGTGATGCCGACCTCGCGCACCACGCCCACGATCAACGCGCCCGCAAGCGCGCCTTCGAGGCTTCCGAGCCCACCGATGACGACGACGATAAAGGCAAGAACCAGTGCATCGACTCCCATCCCCAGCACCGCGGATTGGCTCGGCACGACAATGGCGCCGCCGAGGCCGGCCATGAAGCAGCCGAGGGTGAACGCCTGGATGTAGATCCGATTGACGTTCACGCCGAGCGCAGACGCCATGCGTTTGTCCTGCGAGGTCGCGCGCAGCAAGACCCCGAACCGGGTGCGGTAAATGAATGCCCATAAAAACACCGCCGCAATGACTCCCACCGCGATGATCACGAGGTTGTACGTAGGATAACGGTCGCCGGCGATCGATAAGCTGCCGAGCGCCGCGTACACCGTGGTGGCGGAGAGTGGATTCGGTCCCCATACGAGGCGGATCAAATCCTCGAGGATCATGAGTAGCCCGAATGTCATGAGCAGCTGATATTCCTCCGGGCGCTTGTAGAACGGCCGCAGCAATGTACGCTCGATGACCGCTCCGACGGCCGCTGCGGCGAGAGCGCCGGTGGGCAGCAGAAGGAACAGCAAAGCGGTTGGCGCGCCCGCCTCGATCGCCCAGCCGATTACCCAAGCCGTAACGAATGCGCCCACCGCATACAGGTTTCCGTGCGCGAGATTGAGGATGCGCATTACGCCATAGATAAGGCTCAATCCGCCGGCGATCAGGAAGAGCACGGAGCTGTAAAGCAGCGCATTCAGGACGTGGATTAGAAACACACCCATGGCGGACTCTCGCTTCTACTGGGTAATGCGCAAAGGGTCGACAACCATTTCCGTCACGATGCTCCCCTCGAGCCGATCGATCGGCGAAGCCGCACGAATCTCCCCTCGCCCTGCGGGAGAGGGGAGGGGGTGAGGGCCGGCCGCGGGAGAAGGCATGGGGATGGGGGCCGAGCTTTGCCCATTGTCAGTCATTTCCGCAAAGCTCAGTAACTATCGGGGCACGATCGCCACACTGTGCCGCAGTGGCAGGTGCCGCGGCTCGAGCGCGCCTGCGACACGATGTTCGATGGACTTGACCTCCGGATTCACGCTGTTGCCTCCGATATACAGCGCAGCGAGCACAGTGTACATTCCCGGACCCCTCAAGTCCTTGAGGTCGAGCACGAACTCCCCGTCTTTCCCGAAGAGTCCCGTACCTGCTCGAACGACATTCCCGCTCGGCCCTACAATCATGTAATGACACTGCGGACGGTCATGATCGTCGGCATCGTCGGTTGCGCGACCGAGCGCTACGCGTTCGATCTCGTAGCTCCGCTGGAACGTGGAGATGCGATCCACGTCGGCCCGGATCTCGATGCGGTCGCCGCGGTCCTCGATCTTAGAGGCATACGCTCGCAACGGAATCGCATAGTCGTCGAACGCGCCCACGCCCAAGGGATAGCTCGAATCGCGGAAGACTTGCAGCGCAACGCCGTCGCCGGTCCACGAATCCAGCCGGTAAGGCCCGTTGGTGACTAGAAAGTGGCCGTGCTGCGTATAGAAGTCGTGCAGCGCTTTCCAGCGCGCCTGCGCCTCGTCCGCCGTAACAAGATCTCTCAGGGAAGCCGGCCGGTAGGCTTGCGAACGAAACTGGTCCACCAGCGCGGCAAGGCGCTCGCCTGTCATTCTGTCGCGGACGAGATCGAGCCATGGTATCCCTCGCCGCTTCGCCTCCTCTTCGGTGAACGCAGCGATGCCGCGGTCTACCGCTTCTTCCATGAGCACCATGACTTCCCAAGGCAGCGTAGACCAGGGAGGCGCAACCGCCGCCGCTTCCCAAGGGTCGGTCGAACGGTGTCTCAGGTAGACGTCGACCACGGGCACCCGATAGCTGAACTTGAGATCGCCGCCGAAGTCCCTGGTCTGTGTTTTCACTTCGATCACCTTGAATCCCGCGAGCCATTCCCTTACCGGTCCGGTGGAGCGGGCGACGGCTGGATCGAAGGTGGCGCCATTCCGCGGGTGCGGAACGCCCCAGCGAAACGCGAAGATGTAGGGATAAATGATGTCGGCCACCCCGGTCAGAGTGCCGTCGTGGAAAGCCGATGTCACCACCGAATAGCGAAGTCGTTGTTGCGCGATCTTTCCGGTGCCGAGCCGCCGAAGCAGCCCCGTTCCCGCTTCCGGTAAGAAAGCGTCCTTCGGTATCGCCACTGCACCGGATGCCGACGTGGGGCTGATGCTCGCGCGATTCGCGATCCAGCTCCCGCCGTAGGGCGCGGACAGCAGTGCCGGATCACTCACCGAGAGCCATAGCAACCGGCCGAAGGGGTCGCCGAGACCGCCGACGGGATTCCATGCAGCGTCGGGGCGGCCCGCGATCCCGAGGCGCAGCCATCCGTTCCATGGGAAGTCCTTGAGCTTGACCGAGCGTGGGAATATCGACGAAAGAAAGCCGGACTGGGAGTCGAACGCGACGTTCTCGACGCCGCTCGAATAGTCCGCGTTGAAGTATTCGCGCCGAAGCGTGTACCCGACGACCACCCGCTCGCAGCCGGCGACGAGTGTCGAGACAAGCGCGCGTTGCAGATTGGTTCGTTCGGTCGCGTTGCGGTACCGCCCGGTCACAAGTCGCCGGTACGTGGCTTCTACCCAGGTTCTTGTGGCCAGCGCACGCAAGTGCTGCGCGTAAAGGAGGTACGCCTGGAACCAGCCTTGCTTGATCCACGGCGGCGCAGACAAACCGCCCGAGGCGGCAGGCTGGGCGAGCTGGCCGACCCGGATCTCTTCGAGCGTGGCGTCCCATTCGCCAGCGCCCGACTTCCAACTCGAAGCAAGCAGCGTCGCCGCCAGCGGCCCCTTGGCGCGGATCCTCAGGTTCTGACCAGCCGCTGCGTCGCGGACGGATGCCGAGTATTGGGTTTGCGCCCGACCTGCGAGGTCGAACTGCTGGAAGTAGTCCGCGTGGTAAGGGGTAACGGGGTACGGATGAAAGACGTAGCTCGCGTTACTCGAGGCGAGCGCCCGCAAGGTCCGACCCGCCGCCTCGCATCGCGCACCCTTGTCAATGCTTGCTGCAGCGTAACGGCCAGAGGGCGAGTCGAACGTCAGCACCAGATAGGAGTCGAGCGACTTCGCGGACGCGGTGTCGGGGGGTACGGGCCCTTGGGCGAATGCTTCTTCCCCGACATACGCCTGAACGCCCTCCTTCTGCCACCCCGCGGCGACGGCCGCGGGGGCCAGCGTCTCGATGCGAATCTCCTGCGGATAGAAGGAAGGATAGAAGGGTGCTTCATGGCCGGCATGCGCGCGCTGCTGACCGAAAACAAGAACCGCGAGCGTCACGCCGATCGCAATGGCAGACCGGCGCCCGCACTCGCACACGTTAGCGTGAGCCATAACAAGCGGGCGCCCTTGAGGCGCCCGCTTGCTCGAGCTTGCTTCGTTATCCTGCGTCAAGGCCGGGCACCGCCCCAGCCTAAGCCTTAACCGTCGGCCAGGTCTTGTCGATCCAGGTGTATGTCGACGTCGGCTCGCCTTTCGGCCATCCCGGAGGCGCGGTGATGCTGCGAATGGGGATGGTGATGATGCGGTCCGGGTCGAGGATCGGGAACGGATATTCCGGAACGTTCTTGCTGAACCCCGTCATCGCCTCTTTGTATCCCTGATGATTGTCCGGACGGATA
>Ga0193751_1001000_pt1 | contig 19232 bp, 13 predicted proteins | sample L1c2metaG_FD_143050 | JGI IMG/M metagenome (GOLD analysis project Ga0193751, IMG submission 143050) | Soil microbial communities from a riparian zone of the East river system, Colorado, United States - L1c2 | ecosystem: Environmental > Terrestrial > Soil > Riparian zone | place: USA: East River... | reverse complement strand
GCTGAAGTTCGGCAAGAGTGGAGCCATGATCAAGGAATATGGCGAAGCCGAGGTGCAGTCGGTCATCGAGAGAGCGGGACAGCTGATCTCCGACAACATCCGCTCCAACGATCTGGCGTTCCGCTATGACACGACTACGATCGCGATCCTGCTCGGCGAGACCGCGGAGAAAGAAGCCCTGCTGGCAGTCGAAAAACTGAGAAAGATTGTCGCCGAAGTGCGACTACCGGCAAAGGAAGGTGCGGCAAAGGGTCCATCGGCTCTATTCTCCGCCGGCCTGGCGCAAGCGGTGATTCGCTCCGAATACGATCCAGTGGATGTGGTCACAGAGGTCATCAATCGTGCCGAGCATGCTTTAGGACAGGCTATGGCGCAGGGACCAGGCAAGGTCGTCGCGCTAGGCCCGGCGCTGGCCGCGGGAGCGGTGGCATAGTTCGCTTGGCAGCGGAGATGAGGATTGTTTCGCCACGAAACACGTAGCCCCGGACGCATTCGTCCGGCGGCGTAGTTCATTATCAGTTCTTAGTAGCGTCCACCATCTGAAAGATAAAGACAACCAGTTTCTTAATTCGCGAGCGCCTATTGCTGCGCCTGTCACTTATTTATTCTACGGCGGCTCTGCTTTACGCCTTCTTCTCTCCCATTTAGAATCGAGGACAAGCCGACGTAGCTCAGTTGGTAGAGCAGCCGATTCGTAATTTGCAAATCCTCCCACATTATCAACAGCTTACACTCGTGAGGGCGCGTGAAACGCGTGTTTCAGCCCCAGTATTCGTGGGGGCGCCGTTGAGTCGTGAGCTAACACGAGAGAAACACGAGAGACTTTTCATTGTTGTGAGGCCTTGGCTGGCAGCAGCTTCAGAAGCAGATTCCCGATTACCAGAGGCTGGTGCTCGCCCGCACTTCCGATCAATGTGTATGACCGCTCAAAGCCGTTCGGTCCCTCGATCTTCATTTCCCAACGGTCGTTTTCGCGAGAGCCAATGATCGACAGCCGCCAATCTCCGGGTCTGTCACTCAGCGCGTGTTCAACCAGCGCCTGAACTTCTGACCCGGCGGCAGGATCACCTATGTTGTGCAGTTCGACTGACAAAGCCATTTCCGCCTATTCTACAAACACACTTCGCGGGTTGCTCTGCCGCTTCCCCTGCTCGGGGTAATGCCGAACAAAAAAACCGCGCCAGCGGAGGACGCCAGCGCGGGTTTCGCGTTGTCAGTACTCGCTCGGCAGATGGATCACGTTGTTGGCAAAGTACAGTGTGATTTCATCCAGCGGAAAATCGGTGTGCTCGATCTCCTTGGTGAACACGACGTTGCCGTTGCCATCGTCGCACGTAAGCGTAGCGGTTCGGTCGGGACGTAGGACGAGCTTCCAGACTTGAAATTCCTCGGCGGCAACAGCTTTGTTGTACGGCTGAATGATCGCGATTTCGTCCAGAAGCCAATACGCCCCACCGTGCTCGGCAACGTGCTGCGCGCCGTCAGTGTAGAGAATGTTGCGGTTGATCCCGTGCCGATACCAGTTTTCGCTGCCGGTGAACTGCGCGAGGTCGCTTTTGCTGAGTGTCTTCGTCGTCATGTGTTTGCCTCGTTTCTTGAAGTGACCCCCAGGGGCGGGGGCGAGAGAGGCAACACGAACAGCCGCACTGAAGGCGCGGGGTCACAGGCAACCGTGGAATAAATGAGGGGCAGCCCGTAGGGAATCATCGTTTATGCCGCGAAAGTGCCTTGACGTTAGCCTGCGGCTGTTAGGTTGACTCCGAACCCGTCCGTTAGGGGGTCACGCAAAGAGGCACATCGTGACGAAGACGAGATTAAGAGATGCGGCAAGGGGCAGACGGAAGACACATGGAGAAGAGAGACGGGTTCCCGGTAGCCTCGGACGCGGCAAGCTCCGCACCGGTGACGCTGTACTGTTCAAGGGCGCGACGGCGGGTTTGCCCTTTTCCAGCCCAAGACTCGGGCGGACGGTGACAATTTCACTTGCTTTGGTGGCAGGCGCTGGGGCTCATATTTGCGGAGGAACATGCGAACGTATTCGTTTACGAGCCGGGAGTCATTATCGGCTCTCATGATCACGCATGTTTGGAAGCACAACGATGTATCGGAAAGCGGCTTTACCACCACACCGGCAGCATGAAAGCCTGGAGCCGTAGGTTGCGTAAGGATGGCGATGCCTACGTGCTCCGATACTAGGTCCATTGCCTGCTGAGGCGCAATGACATCGTGAGCGTGCTTGGGGGCGATGGACTCACGTCGTGCTGTGTCCATGATGGCCTCATACAGAAGTGGATGAACTCGTTTCGGAAACAGAATCCACTTGTCCTTTGCCAGATCCTGGAGAGCCAGGCGTTCCTTGCGAGCAGCCGGGTGGATCTCTGGAAGGGCAGCGTAGAGTTGAGCCGGAGCAAATGGCACAGCCGTTATCTGGGAATCTTGCGGTGGCGCGGTCACCAGCGCGAGGTTCACTTCGCCTACAAGGACGCTCCGGACTGACTCCATTGCAAACTGAGTCATCAGTCGAATGGCGAGCCTCGGATATAAAGGAAGTCGGATCGCAAGCATCGCGGAAATCCAGTCGTGATCGGCAAAGGGTGAGTGCCCAATCGTCAAAACGCTATCGGACCCGTTGTGTGCAGCATGAGCGAGATGCACAGCCCGCTCCGTATGGAAGAGCGCAGAGCGAGCTTCTTCGACGAAGGCACGTCCGGCATCCGTGAGTTCCACAACCCGTCGTCTGTCGCGAGTGAACAAGTGAAATCGATGCTCTGCTTCGAGGTCAGTAATCTGTTTGCTGAGCGCTGGTTGGGTTATGTGCAATCTGTCCGCGGCTCGCGTGAAGTTCAGCTCTTCGGCCAAGACGATGACTGCGTGCAGGTGACGGACTTCGAGGTTAGGGAACATTGCTCAAACCCCCAGGTGGTTGACATCTCACGCTTCGTCCCGCGAGGCAATGCATATTCTGATGGATTTCCGTACAAGAATGATTGGTTTTCTGTTTGGTGGCCCGGATTCGGGACAGCAACTAGGAAGGCGTTGGACCTGGAGGTTCGTGATGAAGGACCGGCGCTTCGGAACGGTCAGTTATTGAACGATTTATCGTTGTCCGGAAGATCCTCTGAAACGGCAAGAATACAAGATTGACCGTCGAATTGAATCTTGTCTGCGGAATACGCGGTGGTCTTGACCTCGCCCGACTTGGTGCGAAGCCGGGTGATTGCGTTCCGAATGGGGCCCCGTTGTTGGAGTTGTGCGATCATCAATGCGCGATCCTTTGGGTCTTCCCAGATCCTAAGTTCGCCGACTGTACGGCCGATCACTTCGGCACGGGAGTAGCCGTATCGCCGCTCGAATGCGGTATTCACATCTACGAATCGCCCTTCATTGACTGTCGTGATGGAAAACGGAATCGGGCTGGAACGGAAAACCTTTTGAAACTTGTCCTCAGATACCCTGCGTCCCTCCTCTGACTGTTCGAGCGCTTTCTCTGTTTGGCGAAGATCCGTCAGACGCCGCTGAAGTTCGGACCCATAAATCTCAGCACGCTCGTAGAGGCGAGAATTCTGGATCGCCGCCGCGGCGGGTATCGCTAATAACTGCGTCCGCCGGAGGTGGTCTTGAGTGAAGGTGTTTGGCTGGGTGTGGCCCACCGAAAGAAGTCCCAAGGTCTGCTGGGACGCAACCAGCGGTACGCAAATCCATGATCGGATGTCGGCATGGCCCTTGAAGCTGGGCCATTCTTTCTCTTGTTTGGTATCGGCAAGCAAGACACTATTCTGGGTCGTTAATATGCGCAATAGAAACGGAGAGTCTGCTGCATCGAGGGTCAGTGGATATTCCGGAGCCTTGTTGGGAACCTCGTGACGCAATTTTTCTCGTGCCACAAGAAGCTGTGAGTTGCCCTCCAAGAGCAGCACGCGTGCACACTCGCATGGAACCAGTTCCAACAAGGAGTCAAGCAGCCTGTCCAAAACAAAGTCCATCCGAAGATCTGCGGTGAGTGCGAGAGTGGCCTTGTTTAGAGCATCGGATTCTGTCCTTGCGGACTCGGCCGCCGCCAGGTGCTTGGCAATCTTTTCCTCTGCTTCCTTGAGCGCAGTAATTTCCTGAGCCGTTCCGACAAGACGGTAGATTCTGCCAGCGTCATCTCGTGCCGGGAAACCATGCACCGTCACCCATCGCACTTCTCCATCGGCACGCACGATCCGAAATCTTTCATCGAAGTGTCCCGTTTGCGTTGCCTCTCCAAGCTTTGTAAGCACATGAACGCGATCTTCGGGATGGATGAGATCTTCGTATGAAGTCGGATTTTCCAGCAGACTCTGGCACGAACGCCCGGTAATCGTCTCGTAGGCCGCGTTCACGTAGAGTGCCTTCTTTGTCTGCGCGTCAATCATCCAGACGATTTCCTGAATGTTGTCTGCCATCTGCTGGAGCCGTTCTTCGGTAGCGAGTTGTATTTGTTGCGCACGCTTCAAAGATCTGGTGTAGAGGACAATCAGACCGGAGAGAACAGCGGCCCCGAAAAGCAAAAGGGCGGAGAATACGTCCAGCGCCCGAAGCCTGGTCCTGAATACTGCTAAGAGCACAGCGAGTGAGACAACGCAAGCAACTATCTGGATGAAGGGCCAACGAGGATAAGCCATCCATCTGCGGGGGAATCCTCGACGGGGTGTGTCAACTTGACGCATTGCATTTTCGGGGGAAGCTGCGTTCGCCTGCACGACCACTTCGGATTAGCAATGAGATGCCTGCTGGTGCCGAAACCTTTGGAAAACGCCACAATTTGGGCCGATACTACGCGCCCGTATCCAGTGGGTCAAGAAGGGCCCTTTAAGCCTTACTGGGCCAGTCTCCGATCGGCAAGTGGATGGTTTCCGAATGACCAACTAGGAGCTTTGCGGTTCGCACCAGCGCCAACAATGATGGCAGCGAGTCGAGCCCAGTTCATATCGTCTCCGCTCTCGGCACGCAGCAGTGTACTCGCACCACCGGCCAACGAAATCTGTGGGATGAAAGCAACATGCGATGGGAAGCCAGCCGAGGGCTGTCGAGTCCGACAGTCCCGACGCTTCAACCTCGCATAAAAGACCGAGCAGCAGGATTGAGGCAGAGCCGAGGATGGATTCGAGTTCACGCAGCCATCTGGTCGAACAAGCATCGAGCCGTTGCGATCAGGCTTGCGATACCCGCGGATTTGGAGATTACAGCGGATGCGCCTGCCAGTCGAAGTTCCTTCTCCATGGACGGGTCACTGAAAGCAGTATAGATAATCACAGGCAAATCGGGCATGAGTTGTTTGAGAACACGTGTTTCCTCTAGACCGTTCATGATCGGCATTGAGAAATCGGTCACAATTAAGTCGGGATTCAGCTCGTGCGCCATTTCTATTGCGTCCCGTCCATTTTCCGCTACTCCGCAAACATCGAAGTCTGATAGGTGCGTGAAGGATTGGCGAAGTGCTTTAAGAACAGCGGGATTGTCATCTACGAGTAGAACACGTTTAGCCATGGTGGTGACAACTCTTTTCGTAAACAACGTGCGATGTCTTGGTCGAACAAACCGAACTGACGAAAAGGCGGTGCTGCTCTCAGAAATTGGCTAATGGTTCGTTGTCCCGTTTGATGACAACGGTTCGTCGTTGGATGACAGCCTCGTTTGGGGGGGTTGCCTTGAATCCTGCTCCCATTCCTATTCTCGAACATGGGCAGGATTGGACCTTTGTTTCTGGCGCAACTTTCCAAAACTGGGGCACGTCTAATGACCACAGGCATTTTCAGTCACTGAAAGGTCGCAAATGTCAGAGAGAAACCACACCGCCAAATTGCAGAAATTGAAGCATTACATAGAATCCTTGTGCGGCATCTACAGTCGGATTGCACGACGCATTGGTGTTGACCGCACTTACGTCAGCAGAGTTGCCAAAGGCGAAAGGCGCTCACCGGAGGTCGAGGCGGCTCTAATTCGGGAGTTTGATCGAACTCAAGAAAAGAGCGGCGGTTAACAGGAGCGGTCCCGACACTCTCAAAATCTCGGAGTCTTGTTGTACCCACGATGGAGCGTTTCTTGGGGAGACCAAACGTGACAAGAAGCGAATTTCAGTAGCGGAGCCGCCGTTAGAAGATAAGGACCCGCGCCTCAAGGAGCCGTCCAAGAATCACGCGGGCGTCTGGGGGAGCGCTTTTTAGGCACACACAGAACAGGCGGAGTTTACTACGGGGTCGTTCGATGACGCAATGGTTCAGGATCAGACGACCCTGGGGGCGAGACGCTTACTCCTCGCTGGATACAAGCAGTAAGCGATAGTATTTGCGTAGCCGTTTAACATCGTCAGTCTCGATGAGCCGATGGATCTTGGCGAGGAGCGCCTCGGCACTGTCATCAATGCCCTCAACGAAGAATAGATCATTGACGGACATATCGAACTCGCGAGCGATTTGGACGATTACGTCCAACGGAGGCATGATCCGGCCTGTCTCGACACGTGTGATGTAGTTGGCCTCTTTGCCAATCCTTTCCTCCAGTTTAGTCTGGCTGAGTTTTGGCTTCCCGCAACATTCTGAGGCGTTCCCGAAACGGCTTGGTGTCGTCCGAACTCATCGTATCAGGGACGTTAGCGACAACCACGCGTGGAATGAACGACGCCATAGGTATTTTTATGTTGATATTTAATACGTAATAGGTATTATCTTGAGCATGACCGCCCAGATCTCATCGGGCGGAATATCGCGGGGATTGCTCCATGCGTCGGACCAGATCCGATGGTCGGACCCTCAGGCAGTTTGCGAAGCGAACAATCATCCGAATGGTAGGGCTCTGAATGCCACGCTCCACGGCGCTGATGTACGTCCTGTCGATTCCGCTCTCCATGAATAAATCCATTTGCGACATCCCTCTATTCTTACGAACCTGCCGCAAGACTTCGCCAAACGCTCTTTCTGGTCCTGATCGGGGTTGAACTTGTTTGCGACTCTTGGCCATCTCGGTACTATTGTTCTGGGCTTGATGGTCATAAGCCAACGGATCATAACCAACATTTATTTACCCGTGTTCTCGGAGGCAGTATGAGTTCTTCTGCTGCCCGTTACTTTCCGCGAGAGTTTGGAGAAGGGACTGTTTCAGCCCGAGCTGAAGCTGAGAACGTGCAAACGTTGTCGTCGCCGGCGGCTACGGCTCACGAGTGCGACCAAGAGAGCTCAACATCCACTCCGGAAAGAGTTGCTACTGATAGTCTCCCTCCCCAAGTCGGTTCCGACGAAGCCCTGATGGCTCGCACCGTCGATGGAGATAAGGAGGCTTTGGGTTGCCTCTTTCGCCGTTATGCCCGGTTGGTACGGGCGGTCGGGTACAAGGTCCTCAGGGACGATTCGGAAGCGGACGACCTGCTCCAAGACGTTTTCCTCTTCATCCATCAGAAGAGTGCGGTCTTTAATGGCTCCAAAAGTTCGCCCCGCTCGTGGATCGTCCAGATCGCCTACCATCGTGCAATCGACCGTCGCCGCTATCTGGATTCACGACATTTCTATGCTCAGGTCGATCTGGAAGACGTTGGAAACGAACTGAGCGGTTCGAGTGCCACAGCCGCGCGATACGAAAACTCGATTGAAGAAGTGCTCGGAAGGGTTGGATTACGCAAGGTGTTCGGAGTTCTCTCCGAGATTCAGCGTCAAACCCTTGGCCTCCATTTACTCGAGGGGTACACGTTTGAAGAAATCGCGGTGAAATTGGATCAGTCCCGAGGAAATGTAAAGCACCATTATTTTCGGGGATTGGAAAAACTACGGAAACAAATTTTTAGGCAGGGCGATTGAGCAGTATCATAGGAGGCGTTATTCATCCGAGGAGCAGGGGCGTTGTCTCACACCGAACCCCATGACGAGTTCCTAGAACTCTGCGCCATTTCAACCTCGGGCCAACTGAGCGAGGAAGACCAGAGAAGACTACAGGAGCATCTTGCCGTTTGCTCCTCCTGCCGTGATGCACTGCAGCAATACGAAGCCATCATCCGGCACGCAATCCCAGCGATGGGAGCAGAAGAGACACCAGAACATTTGGAAGCGGGGGGGGCTTGGTCTGAGAGGCAGGCAGAGTCTACTCTCTTCGCGCGCATAGCACGAGATGAGGGGGGGGGCGGAATCGAGCGTACCAGGCCGATTCCGCCCCATCGTGAAACTAGCTCTCGTCCCCGAGTCCTCGCTCCCGAAAGCGCCGCCGCTTGGCGCAGTGTGTGGGCCCTCTATGCTGCCGGAATACTGCTTTTCATCGCCCTCGGTTTCTGCGCTTACGAAGTAGGTATTCGCCGAGGGACAGAGGTCGCAAACGTCACCCCCCCCCATCCAGACACTCAAAGCCTGATCTCGTTGGAAGAGAAGTTAAGTGACGCGAGCCATGATGCCGAGGTCGCGCATTCTCAAGTTGGGCAACGCGACAGTGTGATTGCCGATCTGCGCCGGCAGTTGGAACAGCAGTCCGCGAAGATGAAGGCCGCGGAGGAGCAGTCGGAGACTGCACTACGCAACGCGGATGCCGGACGACAGGAACTCATCCAGCAGCGGACTGAAGCGGAACAGAAATTCAGTTCCGCGCAGTCGAGTGCGCTGGCGCTGCAGGCGAAGCTGGATTCAATAGCGGAAACATCTTCACGCGATACGAAGCAGGTAGCGACATTAGACGCAAAAGTCAATGAACTGACGAACCTGCTGCGTCAACGTGAAGCTGCCGTGGATCAGCAACAGGAACTGCTCGCGCATGACCGTGATATTCGAGAACTCATGGGCGCGCGAGATCTATATGTGGCGGAAGTGTACGACGTGGCCCGTACCGGAGCGACCCAGAAACCTTACGGGCGCGTGTTCTACACGAAGGGGAAATCTCTGATCTTCTATGCATATGACTTGGATCAGCAGACTGTAGCGAAAAAGGCCAGCACGTTCCAGGTGTGGGGTCAGCGCGGATCGGAGCGGGAGCAGGCATTCCCCCTTGGTATCTTCTACGAGGATAATGCTTCAAAAAAGCGGTGGGTCTTGAAACTGGACGACCCGAAACTGCTAGCACAAGTTGATGCTGTGTTCGTTACGATCGAGCCGAAGGGTGGCAGTCGCAAGCCAAGCGGCAAACCCCTGCTCTTTGCTTATCTGCGAGTGGACCCAAATCATCCTTAATCCTTAATCGCGTTGCATCTTTCCTGGCTCTTGCACGCTTCCAACTAATTAAGGAAGGAGCGGTACCAAGTGAGCCCCCTCTCCGTAGACCCGAATAGGATTTCCGAATCCGTCGGCCACAGGAGAATCACCGTGCGCGTGCGCTTCCCCCGCATCGCTTTTCTTTTCGCTTGTGCTGTGTCGCTAGCCCTCCCCCTAGCGGCGCAGTCCCCCAATGGGACTATCAACGGCCGTGTGCTTGATCCATCCAACAAGGTGATCGGCGGGGCCGACCTTCTGGTGATAAACGATGCCACAGGCGTGAAGTACTCTGGGAAGACGAATGACGACGGCATCTACGTTCTGGCGAATCTGCCTCCGGGACCGTACCGGCTTCAGGTGTCCAAGGTAGGATTCAAGACAGTCATCAAACCCGACATCGTTCTCAACATCCAGGACGCTCTTTCGATCAACTTTACCCTGCCGGTAGGGGCCGTTTTCGAAACCGTGACGGTTGAAGGCGGCGCGTCGATGATCAATACGACGGATGCGTCGGTTAGCACGGTGGTGGATCAATCGTACGTGAAAAACATGCCCCTGAATGGGCGCAGCTTTCAGGATCTGATCCTGCTCACGCCAGGCACGGTGACCCAGACACCTCAGGCTTCCGGTGCTACGTCCTTTTTCGGCGTTGGTCAAACAGGCGAGTTCAGTGTCAATGGCCAGCGCCCAGAATCGAACTATTACACCGTCGACGGGGTGAGTGCCAATGTGGGAGTGGCTGCAGGCGGGAATCTGACTTTTGGAGCGGGAGCTAGTGGATCTGTTCCTGCTTCGACTGCGTTCGGAACCACGCAGGCTCTGGTCGCAGTTGACGCCCTTCACGAGTTTCGTGTGCAGAGCTCGACATACTCGGCCGAATATGGACGCAATCCTGGCGGCCAGTTCTCGTTTGACACAAAATCGGGCACCAACCAGTCGCACGGTACTGTCTACGAGTATTTGAGGAACGGCTTCTTTGATGCTCAAGACTGGTTCAACAACTATTTCGGTGTGAAACAACCCGCCCTTCGGCAGAATGACTTTGGTGGGACGTCTGGCGGGCCACTAGTGATACCCCAAATCTACAATGGAAGGAACAGGACATTCTACTTCGTTTCATACGAGGGGCTGCGTCTCACTGCGCCGCAAGCAGCAACGGTCACGTTCGTGCCTGATAATGCCTTGCGAGCCAGCGCGCCTACAGCGCTACAACAAGCGCTAAATGCTTGGCCCGTGCAAAGTCCCAATGGGATCGATGATACGGTGAACGGATTTGCTCAATTTATTGGAACCTGGGCCAACCCGAGTTCTCTAAATTCCACCAGCGTGCGACTTGACCATCTTGTAAACGAAAAGCTGAGGCTGTTCTTTCGGTTCAGCAACACTGGGTCCAGTTCCGCTAGCCGGAGCATCGGCGATGCGGAACGGAATAACACCTCGGCATATACGTTGCGAACCTACACTGGCGGCGTCAGTAGCGTTCTTTCGAGCCGCCTCAGCAACGATTTGAGGCTTAACTACAGTTCAAACGCCACAGCAAGCAGCACTGTCAGTGGCGGGTTTGGAGGTGGCACCCCGCTCGATCTTCAACAGTTGCTAGGCGCGGGGGCTATCTCGGCGGTGCAGCTCGGTTTTTTTTATAATGGATATACTACAGATCTCCTAAGCAGCAAGTCTCTTGGCACTCAGAAGCAATGGAACTTGGTGGATGCGGTGAGTTTCTCTTTGGGGCGCCACCAACTTAAGTTTGGTGTGGACTATCGCAGACTGGCGCCTCTTGCAGTTCAAAATACTCCTAGCGGCGTAATTGCGGGCTATTTTTATCTTGGCAGATCAGATGTTCAAGCGAACAGCGCATTCACAATAACGCAAGCCAATCTCCCCGCTTATCCACTTTACAAAAACTTCTCAGCTTTTGCCCAGGACGAGTGGCGGGTGTCCCAGCGCTTGAGCCTTTCCTTCGGCCTCCGTTGGGAGGTGAACCCTGCGCCGGGCGTGACTCACGGACTGAAGCCCTATACGATTCAAGGCTCAACCCCCAATGAATGGTCCGTGGCTCCGCAGGGTACACCTCTTTGGGCTACCACTTGGTACAACTTTGCCCCTCGGTTGGGTGCAGCATACATACTCACCAACGCGCCGGGCCGGGAAACGGTCTTACGCGGCGGCGGTGGCGTCTTCTTCGATACTGGTCAGCAACAAGGGTCCGCTGGCTTCTATGGGCCGGGATTTATCGCATTTGGGTTTGGTTCCGGATCGTTTCCAATGGCGCCGGCAATTCCCACCCCTGCTAATCCACCTACGGCGCCATACACTGCGGAGCCGAGCGTGTTTCCCTCGCATCTGCAGCTACCGTACACGCTCCAGTGGAACACCAGCATCGAGCAGGCTATGGGCAAATCGCAGGTACTGACCGTTTCCTATGTCGGCGCACACGGGGCGCGATTGATGAATTGGAATAGAGTCTCGACACCCGGCAATCCAAATTACAGTTCGTTTCTGTTTATTAAGAATGGACAAACGTCGGACTACGACTCGTTACAGATTAAGTACACGCGGAGACTGACGCAGGGATTGACGGCCTTGGCATCCTATACGTGGTCGCATTGTATTGACTTCGGCTCACAGAACTATTTTTTAGGCTCCCAGCGCGGCAATTGTGACTTCGACGTGCGGCACAATCTTTCAACTGCCTTGTCGTACGACCTACCCGATATCGGGCAGAATACCTTTGCGAAAGCGGTACTGCACAATTGGGGGATCGATGATCGATTCACCGCAAGAACCGGTTTCCCGGTAACTCTGAACGGACAGACACTCACCGATCCGACCACGGGGCAACAGTACTTTGGCGGACTAGATCTTGTTCCAAACCAGCCGGTTTATCTCTACGGCGCTAATTGCACTGCTGTGCTTGAGGGGCTAGGCGATCTTGCTCCGGGACAGGGTTGCCCGGGAGCGCGGGCGATTAATCCCAATGCTTTTGCGACGATAACTTCTGGCTCGGGCGATGCTCCGCGTAATTTTGCCAGAGGATTGGGAGCTTGGCAGATGAACCTTGCTGTCCGGCGCGATTTTCCGATACATGAGAGGCTGAAGCTGCAATTCCGTGCGGAGGCTTTCAATGTCTTCAATCATCCGAACTTTGGAAGTGTCAATGCGAACTTCGGCGAGCCTACTTTTGGGCAATTCACGGCCACCCTCGCGAATTCGCTGGGAGTTCTAAGCCCGCTGTACCAGATGGGCGGGCCGCGCTCAATGCAGTTCGCTCTCAAATTAGTGTTTTGAATCCCCACGAGCAACATTTGTTGGCAGTCTCCTGATACCGGCGAGATCGATGACCAGTGCCCTAACAAGATGCGTGATTGTACTACTCTGCAGTTCCTCTCTTGTTCCAGCCGGTAAGGTCGGCGGTTTGCGGAAAGGAACACCAGCCTTATTGCGCCGCCCAGTAACGGTTTCCGACACGATTCGTATGACGCGGATTGATGATGTAGGAAGGGCGGATATAGCCCTGTTTTCTCCTGACTATCGCCGCTTCGTTTTAGTCCTCAAGAAGGGAAATCTCGAAAGCAACCAGGTTGAGTATTCGGTGTTGCTGTTCCACACCGACGAGGTATTTAGTGCACCTAGTCCGAAGCGGCTGGTTACGATGTCATCCTCTTCAAATCGACCGGCCTTGCACAATGTGAGATGGATTGACAATCATACAATCGCCTTCCTCGGTGAAAACCCCGGACAGACTCAGCAAGTTTATACCGTTAATTGTGATACTCAGAGAATCGATCAGCTAACTCACCATGGAACTAATGTTAGCGCATATCAGATCGCCCCAAACGGTGATAAATTTTTTACTGCGGAACGAAAAGTAGGTTTATTGTTTCATAACAAGGTGAATCAGGTCGGGCTCATAGTGTCGAATGAATGGCTCCCCGATTTAATATCCGGCCAGGACTATCGGCGTTCCTCCGAACGACAGGAGTTGTTCAAACAACGACGATCAACAAATGTGGAGATCCTCCTTCAAGATCGTGGCATAACGCCGTCGTCCGCAAGCTACCCCGCTCCGGAGCTGTCACCTGACGGCCGATATCTGGTTGTGAAGGTGAAACTTTCAGGAAGCATCCCTGCGTCGTGGAAAGAATACGACGACCCATGGATCAGGCGGGATGTCGAGGAAGGGACTATGGAAGGGGGATCAGGCTGGTCACTGCAGGAGTTTGAGCTAATCGACACACGCTCGGGGAATGCACGAATTCTCGTGGACGCTCCTACTGGAGTCGGGAATTCAGAAATCCTGTGGTCACCGAATAGCAAATCCGTCGTGATTTCCGGAACCTACCTTCCCTTGTCCGTTATTGATCCCGCTGATCGACAACTAAGATGCACCAAGCGCTTTACGGTCGAGGTGGACGTCTCTACTGGCGAAATCAGTCCGATTGAGTCTACTGGTGACGTAAGCCTACGTGGTTGGGACGCGGCCACTGACACGTTGGTATTGCAGACTGATATGGAGAAAGACTCTGTCGGTGGTGGAAGAGGGCTTGTCGGGTACAAGAAGACAAAGGGACGATGGAACCGAGTGGAAGCGAGCGATTCCGACTTGAGATCGAAGAAGGAAATAGAGGTCACCCTCAAGGATGACATTAACACGCCACCCAGAGTATTTGTTCGAAGCCTGAGGACGGGAGAAACCGCACTCTTGATTGACCCAAATCCTCAGTTTCAGGAACTCGGTTTCGGGAAAGTTGAACGCATAACATTCAGAGCCACGAATGGGCAGCAGGCAGAAGGAGTGCTGTATCTTCCTCTACATTATGAGGCAAGTGTTCGGTATCCTCTCGTAATACAAACACACGCAAGTGACTTAGGACGATTTGCGATCGATGGTCCCTATACAACGGCATTCGCGGCGCAATCGTTGGCTGGGCAGGGCATCGCTGTTGTCCAACTCAAAGAGACTTTACGTCGCATCGGCACGACAGATGAAGTTCCCGACGAAGCATCCATCTATGAGGGAGTAATAGATTACCTTGACAGCAGGAGACTCGTAGACCTCGGTCGTGTAGGGATTATCGCCTTCAGCCGTACGGGCTTGGCGGTTCAGTATGTTCTGACCCATTCAAGATACAAATTCGCCGCTGCGAGCCTCGCAGACACTTCGGATGCTGGATATTTTCGGTATCTTGCACTTCTAAACCAAAGCGGAATCGGGCGGACAGACAACGAGACCATTAACGGTGCTGTGCCCTTTGGAGAGGGGCTTTCTGTGTGGTTGAAGAACTCCCCTGGGTTCAATCTAGAGCGGGTAAACACCCCAATATGGCTTGAGGCGAACAGTCCGGATTCGCTCCTTTTTGAATGGGAGTGGTTTGTGGGTTTGCTTCGGCTGGGCAAACCGGTCGAGCTAATGTATTTGCCAGACGGCGGACACGTGTTGCTTAGACCGTGGGACAGAATGATTTCCCAACAAGGTAACGTGGACTGGTTTCGGTTCTGGCTCCAGGACTACAAGGATCCCGATCCGGCAAAGGCCGAGCAGTACAGGCGTTGGGGCGAATTGCGGAAACTGCGGGAAGCCAGCGATCGCAAGTCGCCAACATAAAGGCGCTTCAACTTGAGTTGAGGCATCTATTTGTTAACCATCGATGCAAGATACCCGAAGGTCCTTCCTGCCGCGCTCCTTGTCTTAGTGTCGGAGCGCCCGGTACTTCGGACGCTCCGGCAGAGGGTTACTTACTCCCAGTCTTCATATGCTGCGTCCGAATTTTCGTGCAAGTTGGAGTCAGTAACCGTGTTAATGCTTTTGTTACTCTGAATGGCGTTGATCGCAGGCGTCAACACAGTTACTTCCGGAGTTTCGTATTTCATGGCTTTCACCTCCTTTCTTTGCAGCTGCTAGCCAGCTGAACTGTTCGACTGACAGGGGCATCTGTAGTTCTTTCACCTCAACAGACGGGGAGCACTCTGGTTTCTTCATTGACACCGATCCCGTCAGAACTCCTCGAGTTGTAAGGTTACGAAGCCAGAGCTCAAGGAACAATGTGCGCTTCATGTTCTGCATGAGATATTGTTCTGTCCGCTGGGCTTTCTGGAATGTTTCGCAAAATCCATTCGAATCTATGATCCCGACAGAACTGCTGACCATTTGTGCGTTTGTCTCGCCAAAGCCAACCCACTGTGTCGAGGCGGTGTTCGGAGCCTGTTTCGGCAAAACTCTCTTTCGCGTTCGGCGCAGGACTTCGTCCGGTACGATCCCGACGAGGGCACGCCTCATCAAGAAACGCCGCTGGCCTAGGCCGACGATCTGTTCTGGAGGGATGGCGTACATGAATTCCCGCAAGGTCCGGTCAAGATAGGGGTAACGTAGGTCGCGGAGTAATTCTGGTTGGAGCGAGAAGTATGCCAGTAACCTTCGATCTGCGTTCAATGCGTCAATGCTGTGTTGAAAACTTGGCAAAGGACCGAAGAGCTTCAATCTGGATGGATAGCCACACAGAGCGGTACGATTCCGACGGACGAAGGTGGAGCGGAACTCGGGAGTGGGGTGAACCTCTTTGGGTAGGTCGGCTAGCGTAAGGCGAAGAAATCCTCGAGCGGCTTCCCAGAGTAAAGAAAGCTGGGATTTTCTCATCTTCATGGCCCACGCGTTCAGGCGACGAGAGAGCGTGACGAATCTTACCCTTGCTAAGAGATTCTGAAGTTCGGGCGTTGGGTTAGGGACGCCGCTACCTGTGACTTTGTCTCCCCCAATCCCAGAGAGCACAACTCGGTATCCCTGTGACCTCATGTGTGCTGCATATCTCTTGAAGAGTGTGGGAAGAGCACCGAAGAGGTTTGGGGTCGCCGTAAACTGAGCGCTTTCGAACTCAGATCCAGAGAATTCCTGGGCTGTGTCTTTTCCAGAAAGAACACTTTGGTCGATATGGTGGCCAATACAGCCACGTTTCTCTTCGACTTTGGTGAAATAAAGATGGTCGTCCCAAGCTGGGTCGGCTTCGCTATACCAAGAAATGGTATCGAGTCGCGGAGTTTCGGCATCCCCACGTTCGATGACAGTGTCAGCCATGCAAACGATGGAGGAGGAGTCCATGCCTCCACTGAGTTCGGCAAGGACAGGTCGGTCGGAGCGGAGTCTGCGCTGGACGGCCGTGAACAAGACGGACCGAAAGTGTTCTTCGTATTCGGCGTCAGTACGGTATCGGATTCTCTTGTCCGGATCGAAATCCCAATACTTGCTGATGACGCACTTCTTTCCAGGGCGGATTAGCACGAACGAGGATGGCGGAACAGCTTGGATGCCGACGTAGGGCGTCAGATGTGCGGCTGGAAACATTGTACCGAACCAACCGGCGATGTACTCTTCGCAGATCGCAAAGGTTTTGCCCGCAAAAAGAACCAGTGGATCTAAGATAGTGCTCCAAGTCACGTTATCTCTGTCGATCGAATAGTAGAGATGTTGAGGGCCCATAGGGTCCTTGGCTAGAACCAACAAGCGCTCGCCAGGCTTCCAGATAGAAAGCGCCCAATCACCGATGAGCTTGGCAAAGCAACGTGTATCCCACTTTTCATAAGCCGCTGCGACAATGCTAAGGTCCGTGGAGTTCCTAGTCACGGCAGCCCGCAGTTCGGTGACTAGCTCGGTACGATTATCCAAGCGACCATCCCAAGTGATCACGCTGCCGGACAGCGAGACGTGTGGTTGTGATTCGCGGTGCGACTCCGTGGTGGTGTGGAAGGCACGATAGAGGATCCCTACGCCGCCCTTCAAATACGATTCGTTGCTGTCGGGGCCGTAGGGAGCCAGATTTGCGCTGACCTTCTCGATATAGTCCGGGGCAGGCGGTCGGCCTTCGAAATTCCATCTGCCAAATTGCACACTCATGATTTGCTCCCTTGCTTCCGGTTCGATCCCGTGCCCTTTTTTGTTAGCCTCACATTTAGCTTTGGGTGGAAGCCTGGCATCTGAACTTAGGCCTCAGGGTTGTGCCCAAGGTCTACTACCCCTAATGCGCGAAGATCCTTGAGCCAGCCTTCGAGGTAGAGCGTGCGCTTCAAAGTGACTATGGGAACTGCTTCGCCCCCCCGAACCTTCTGCAAGGCCCCCGAGATGCGTTCGGTGTCTACAATTCCGAGCGAACTGCTAAGCATGTTGTGAGTCATCTCCGCGAAATGGGCCCAGTCGTTTGAGATGGCAACCATCGGTGAACGGCTAACAAACGCTTTCGTCTTTCTGTTCAAGATTTCGTTCGGCACGATACCGACGAGCGCGCGGCGCATGAGGGAACGTCGTTGGGTTGGGCGGACGAGTTGCTCTCGCGGGATCCCGAACATGAATTCCAGCAGGTCGCGATCCAGATAAGGATAGCGTTTCTCGTAGGGCGGGTCGAATGGCAAAGCGGTGCGCGCAAGTTGCCTTCGCAAGGCGTCAAGTGTGCCCAGATTGTCTTGGAAGCTTGGAAGAGGACCGAATAACTTGGTCCTGGAGGGGTAGCCAGTCAGCGCGGCCCAATGGCGCTTCACAAAGTTGGACTGTAGCCATGGGGCTGGTTGCATGTATTTCGGGACACCCACGAGGGCGGGAGGGAAGAATCCACGGGCGGCTTCCCAGAACAGATGGAACCAGGGTTTTCTCTTTTCCAGCGCCCAGACTTTCAGTTGGTGAGCGAGGACGCCGAATTGTGCTCTTGCGAGAAGATTCTCAAGTTCGGGCGCGGGTGTGGGCACACCGCCCATGACTTCGTCGCCACCGATGCCGGAAAGCACGACGCGATTTCCTTGTGAGGCCATACACATTTTGAAGTGCGGAGAAGTGCGGCCATCGTAGCCGGGAGTTGGCACAAAGCGGTCGTGAGCAGATTCTGGCGGTCGTTCAGGCGCGCGGAGTTTTTCGGGATCTTGCGCGCCGACGTTGACGTGCCAGCCGGTGCGACCGCGTTTTTCTTCAACTTTGGTGAAATAGGGGCGTTCGTTCCAGTTGGGCTCGGAGTCGTCATAGTAGGAAATGGTATCGAGGCGAGGCGTGTCGGCGGTGCCGCGGACGATGATGGTATCGGCCATGCAGACGATGGATGAGGAGTCCCTGCCACCGCTGAGCTCGGCGAGGACGGGTCTATCGGAACGGAGTTTGCGCTGGACGGCTGTGGCGAAGACGGCTCGGAAGTGTTCTTCGTATTCGGCATCGGTGCGGTAACGGATTTTCTTCTGGGGGTCGAAATCCCAATAGCTGCTGATCGTGCGCTTTCCAGGTCTGAGAAGCACGAACGAAGCTGGCGGCACGGAATGAATGCCGACACAGGGTGTTAGATGCACGGCCGGAAACGTAGAGAACCAACCCGCGATGTATTCTTCGTTGAGAGCGAAGGTTTTGCCCGCAAACCGGACGAGCGGATCGAGGATCGTGCTCCAAGTAACCTGATTATTGTCGAAAGAGTAGTAAAGATGACGCGTGCCGATGGGGTCTTTGGCCAGGATCAGCGAGCGATTGCCAGGGTTCCAGATGGAGAGCGCCCAGTCTCCGATGAGTTTGGCAAAGCAATCGGCGCCCCACTTTTCGAATGCCATTGCGACGATGGCCACGTCCGTGGAACCAGTGGTCAAGGAATCGCTCAGTTCGCTGATGAGCTCAGCACGATTGTCCAAGCGGCCGTCCCAAATGATCACGGCTCCGGAGGAAGAAATATACGGCTGCTTCTCGCGACACGATTCCTTCGTGGTGTGGAAGGCGCGATAGAGGATCCTTACGCCACTCTTGGAATAGGATTCATTGCTATCGGGGCCATAGGGAACGAGAGCTGCGCTGACTTTCTCGATGTAGTCCGGGGCAGCCAGTTGGCTTTTGAAATTCCATCTTCCAAACTGGACGCTCATATAGTTGCCTTTGCCTATAATCTTCTTTGTCGTTTATTAGCATCGATTCAAGACTGCGTACATTTCCGGCACGTACTGTTTGTCGTTGACCACGCGACCATCGACCTCGACCCAGGCATGCGCCTTGAATGGCAACTGTTGTGCCCCGATAACCATTTGGGCGACTATCCCGTGGCTTTT